>ENA-OQMZ01001052-OQMZ01001052.1-human-gut-metagenome-genome-assembly--contig:-NODE-1052-length-10593-cov-1.939327_pt1 | contig 10593 bp, 13 predicted proteins | sample MGYA00242621_ERZ504862 | MGnify/ENA primary metagenome ERZ504862 (study PRJEB26092, sample SAMD00036393) | human gut metagenome | host: Homo sapiens | study: EMG produced TPA metagenomics assembly of... | reverse complement strand
TCAACCAAAACATAAAACGCCCGGATCTGGATTGAAACATTCCAGATCCGGGCATTTTATATTTTGACACGTTTATCTCTTTGCTGCTTTTGCGGCATATCCTCCGCAGAGTACTTTTCCACCGGAGGTTTTTATCCCTGCACGCACCGCATAGTAATACGTTGTTCCCTTCTTTGCGGTCTTATCCTCAAAGGAGGAGCTGCTGCCTCCGGAAACTGTACTGATCTTTTTCCATGAACCCTTTCCGGTCTTACGGTAGATCTGATAGCAATCTGCTTTCTTCTGCGCTTTCCAGCAGATCTTCAGCCCCCTGGAGGTCTTCCTGACACTGGATATCTTCTGAAGTTCCGGATAGGACAGGATATAGCTGCTTGCCTGATATCCTCCGAAAACTTTTTTCCCGTCTACATTCTTATATGGCCTCACAGCATAAGCGTAGGAGGTGATTCCCTCAATCTTCGTGTCCTGCCAGGACAATACTTTGTTGTTCACGGTTCCGATCCGAACCCAGCTTTTCCCTTGGAGCTTCCGGTAGATATGATAGCCACTGGCTCCGGAAACCTTCTTCCAGGATACCCTGTTACATGGTCCGCTGACAGCCGTAGCCACTGCACGGGCCTTCCCCAACTCCGCTTTTGCTGATAACGGCGAAGATGCGGCTCCATAAACAGTTTTCTTTCCGGAACGTACATAAGAAGCCGGATCCGATACGTATAAGTGCTTCCTGTTTTCACTGCAGTATCCTGCCAGGTCACTACATCTGCTGTTACGGTTGCCATTTTTTTTGAATTTCCGCTTTCATCCCAGCGATAGATAGCATAACGATTGCAGCCGGGAACTGCTTTCCAGGAGATCCGTATCCTGTTAAATGCCTTGGAAACCAGTTTTACACCTGTCGTCTGACGAAGCTTCACCGTAACCTTACAGGTAGCCCGGATTCCCCTGGCATTTTTTCCGTAGCAGGTTATGGTTGCTGTTCCCGGATTTTTTGCAGTAACAACGCCGCTTCCATTTACAGCAGCCACACTGGTATCTGAGCTTTCCCAGACAATGCCGGAAGCAGCCATCTCGGATCTGGTAGCCGAGGCATTCAGTGTTTTCTGATCTCCGGAATACAGACTTATCTCAGACGAAGAAAGCTGCATCCTGGCCGCACTGCTCAGAGTCCTGGTATGCGCCTTGATCCTCGGCGTTACCGATGGATTAAATTCAACCGCATCCATCCAGGTATCCTCCGCGTTATATCGCAGAAAGCTCTGACCGGATACGATAGACGGAGAAAAGCTGCACCAGCCATAACTAACCTCTGCCTCCACACAGTATTTTATATATGTGCTTCCTGCATTTGTCACCACAATAGAATACAGACTGTTCTGGCTGAGCAGGACCTCCGGGATCTGAAAGGTCATAACCCCAGCCATCGGCTGACTGCAGGAAACCGGTGTGGAATACGCCGGTGTTCCACTGGTAGGATCACTGGCATCCTTCAGATTTGTGTATACCTGCACAGTATAGGAATTATTGGCAGACATGGAGCTAAGCGTCACCTCACCAAGCGATTCCGCTTTTCTATTTCCTGCACTGGCACGAAAAACCGTGGACAGCTGTTCCCCTGCATACATGCGGATAGAACCAAGTCCCGACGTTCCGTCATAAAAATAATTGTTGCTATATTTCGGTGTATTGACAGCCGTAGCCGCAACCAGCTCACTGACAGACTTATCCTCATAGGACATATAAAAATATCCGGATTTTCCCCAGCCTGTACCCCAGCTGTTCTTGACGATCCAGGCTCCGTCTCCCTTTACCTTGGAAGATGCCCGGAAATTCTTCGCAGAATAATTGTCATCCCAACCCACCACTGTAACTACATGATTCACGTTCTTGGTCTGGTAGGATAGGAATAGGCCGCTGTACTTGCATTGTAATAGGCATTCTGTGCATTATACATCACAGTGACCGAATTATTTGCAACCAGAAGCTTCTTCATGGCATTTACGGAATAATCGGAAAAATAGGCATTTTTCAGATAAGCAGCTGCATTGTACGCCTTGGATGCCGCCGGAGTCACACCGGTTTTCTGTGTATGCGTGGAATCTGTAGCCAGAGGCACATCCCCTTCTGTTGTCATTCCGGACCAGGTGCTCAGAAACATGGAAGCCAGAAGATCATTCCGCCCTCATGATAATCGTGCGTTTCCTTTATCATCTGTCCCCATATGCTTATTGACATCCCCGTAGGTATTTCCAAGCGGATCATTCTTTCTGTTTGCAAAAAAATACGCCAGATGCTCTTCCGACAGATCATAAGTTCCAAGGCCCTGGGTCAGAAACGAAGTTTCCAGAAGAGAGGCCATTCCAAATGCCCAGCACATACCGTAGGGCTCCTGATTCTTTACGGAAGTGACATATCCCTGATCCGCTGCATTATAATAGGACGGATAGGCCGCAGCTCTTCCCATCGGTACCTCATCCACATCATTTCCAATCTCCACGGCGGTGGAATAAGAGGTCAGATTATCAAAGGGTGCCAGCTGTTCCTGCTCCTCTTCCTCCGTAAGCGGACGGCCCTTGATATATTCGATGCCGGACTCACCACTGTCTGAGGCATCCCCGAAGCTCTCCTCACCGTCGCCAAAGGTATCCTCTTGGGAATCAGAAGACAATCCTTCTGATGTTTCGGGAGTCTCTGTATCCTCCTCGGAGCTCTGCAAAGCTATATCCTCGGTATCCCCGTCGGCTGCCTCTGCAATATCCTCGGTCTGTTCATCCGGGATACCGATGTTCTCTGTGGTATTCTCTGCGGTGTTCTCTGCGGTATTCCCTTCTGCGGTCTCCGTCGTATCCTCTGCTTCCGCCGACTGCGTCTGTGTATCTTCTGACCATTCTTCATTGAAGCCTTCCGCAGAATCACTGAAGCCTTCCACATCGGCTGCCATGACCGAAACCTGGCTGCCCGCAACTGCCACACACAGAAGAAGCGGCAGTAATTTCTTCCTGACAAGCTGTAATCTCTTCACAAAATTCTCCACTTTTCTTATATTGATCTGGTTTATCTGTTAACGTTTCTTCAAATGATAACCCAGAATTCCGATTACTGCAAGTACTGTTGCGATCCCGATCCAGATAAACGGACTTTTATACCAGGAATTCTCTTCTTTAAAGGATGTAGCAGCTGTGCCATTGACCGGCTTGGTGACAGCTTCTTCCGCATAATCTCCACCTTCTGTTGTTCCCTCCGCTGCAGGCGGTCCCTGAACCTCACCGCTCTGAGCCTGTGAGCTGTCTGTACTGTCCGACGCCGCAGGTGTCCCTGGACCTCGCCATTCTGAGCCTGAGCGCTGCCTGTGCTGTCCGTCCCTGCAGACGTTCCCTGTCCTTCGCCGGCTGCGGAATCCTGCGTATCGGATGCGTCTCCCTGATTCACTGCAGAAGTCTCCTTTCTCTGTGCCCCCTGCGATTCCGGCCTTCGCCAGCTCCGCATCCTTTGAGGGCCGCAGCTCCTCCAGCGGCACATAACCGTATCTGCCATTATACTCTGTATATCCCCACGGTCTCACCATTCTTCTCTGTCTCCCCTTCGATATGCAGGCAGTACCATCCCTTACCGTCTTATCATTGAGCTTTTCACCTTTTCCGTCGGTGGACGGATAGATATCCACACCAACTCCACCGGAATCCACAGTCATATAATAATCTGTGGTATCCGCCGGAGCCTCCACCTTCACCACAACCGACTTGTCCGCATACACCGGAACACTCATACTCAGCACCAGCATTCCTGCCAGAAGCACACCTTTGCACCTTTTCATTGCTCTTTCCTCCCTCAAAAAATCTCACTGCCATTCTATGCATAAAATCCCCTTATATTTCTCTTTTGCCTTGGCTCCGAAATATAAGAGGATCTTATCATTAGTTATATCCAGTATCTTTTTTATGCAAGCTCCCGCTCACACATATCCAGCGCAGAAGCGATCACCGCATCCATGTCATAATATTTATATTCGCCAAGACGGCCGCCGAAGATCACCTTCGGTTCCTTCTCTGCAGCTCCTTATACTGTCCGTAAAGCGCTCCGTTCTTCTCATCATTGACCGGATAATACGGCTCATCTCCAGGCTTCCACTCGGAACTGTATTCCCGGCTGATCACCGTTTTCGGAAAATCATTACCCTCCTCATCCTTTCCGAACTCAAACCATTTATGCTCGATGATACGGGTCCACGGAGTCTCCACATCCGTATAATTCACTGCTGCATTCCCTGGAAATTAGGTTTATCCAGTGTTTCATTCTCAAAACGCACAGAACGATACTCCAGAGTTCCCAGCTTATAGTCAAAATACGCGTCGATGGCACCTGTGTAGATCACCTTCTCCGCCATTGCATCGTACTGCTCTTTTTTCTCCAGATAATCCTCATTCAGCCGTACCTCGATACCGTCCAGCAGATTGGCAACCATCTTCGTATAACCACCCACCGGGATTCCCTGGTACAGCGCATTGAAATAGTTATTGTCAAAGGTCAGACGCACCGGAAGCCTCTTGATGATAAAAGCAGGAAGCTCCGTACATGGACGTCCCCACTGCTTCTCCGTATAGCCCTTGATCAGCTTCTCATAAATATCCGTACCTACAAGACTGATAGCCTGTTCCTCCAGATTTGAAGGTTCCGTGATCCCTGCAGCCTGCCGCTGCTCCTCGATCTTTGCCGCAGCCTCCTCCGGAGTCACCACGCCCCACATCCGGTTAAAGGTATACATATTAAACGGAAGACTGTACAGCTCCCCGTGATAATTGGCAACCGGACTGTTGGTAAAACGATTGAAGGTGGCAAACCGGGTGATATAATCCCAGACCTTCTTATTATTGGTATGGAAAATATGTGCACCGTATTTATGCACGTTGATCCCTTCCACCTTCTCTGTATATACATTTCCCGCAATATGCGGACGCTTGTCGATCACAAGCACTGACTTCCCGGCACGCTTCGCTCCTGTGCAAAAACCGCACCGTAAAGACCGGCACCTACGATAAGATAATCGTACATTGATTTCATTCTCCCTGTTCTTTCATTGATGCTGTTATTTTAACACCGGAAAAGGGTAGCTGGCAAGAAGCCACTGTAAAATCCCGATAAAATATCAGATATCCGCTTCTCAAACACCAAAATGTATGATACCCTGTAACTGGATCAGATAATAAACTACTCTGATCACATAAACAGATCGAAGGTGGTGAAACCTATGGGTACAAAGGATACCATCACCAAAGATTACATGGCTGACAACCGCGTTTTTGCGGATGTGTTCAACCATATGCTGTACAAAGGAAAAAACATCATGGACCCTGACACTCTTCATCCACTGGATACCACAGCTCTCGCTGTCCCCTACGGATCCGGCACTTCAGAAGTTCCTGTCCAGAAATTCCGGGACGAATTCAAATCCCTCAATGTTATGCACGATGATTCAAGGATCTATCTTCTCCTGGGGATTGAGAACCAATCGGAACCTCACTACGCAATGCCGGTCAAAAACATGGTCTATGATGCATTAGAATACGCAGGGCAGGTAGAAAATTCCGCCAGGTCCCACAGAGAAGCAAAGCAATGGCCTTCCACATCCGGAGAATATCTCACCGGCTTCTACAAGGATGACCGGCTCATCCCGGTCATAACCACGGTCGTGTACTTAGGTTCCGACACCTGGAACGCTCCTAGAAGCCTCCACGAAATGCTCTCTGTCCAAGACCCCGAAATTCTTTCCATGGTCCCGGATTACCGGATCAATCTCTTCTCACCTGCCGAGATAAAGGATGAAGAGCTTGACAAACTCCAGAGCAATCTCAAAGAAGTCATGCTCTTCATCAAATATTCCAAAGATAAACGGAAGCTTCAGGAGCTTACCTCACAGACTCCCGGCTTCCGCTCACTCGAGCTCAAAGCAGCCCGGGTCATCGACTCCATAACCGGTATCAATTTACGTTTCACAGAAACAGAAGGGAGGGTTAATATGTGTCAGGCTGTTCAGGAAATGTGCGATGATGCACGTGCCGAAGGCATCAGGAACAAGCTATGCTGACAGCACAGCGTATGCTTCAGGATCCAAGATTCTCCCCTGAAGACATCTCCAGATTTTCAGGCCTTTCTCTTGAGGACGTGCTGAAATTACAGAAGAAATAGTTCGTATTGGAAATGCTCAGATCCTTTACAGAGGATCTGAGCATTTTGCTATTCTTCTGACCAAGGCAGAAGCCGATTGTTATCTATTACCCTAAATCAGCTTTTTTTGTAATTTTACAATTGTGTATGTCAAAAACAAAACTTATCAAAATACAAAAAACATAATTTTGAAAATAAAATGTCTTTATCCCTATAACATTCATAAGTGCTCTAATTGCAACATGAGTCAAATATAATTCATAAGATATTTTTCCAAACTGCTCCAATATCTTTACAATTCTTTTAGGCATCTTTCGCATACTTACAGCAATACAATACAGCAAAAAAATCCCCCAAAAACACATCAAAATCCTAAATCCTAGTTTTGACACAACTATTTTGGTTACCGGTAAAAAGCCGCACAGCATTATCATTACTCCAAATAAAATTCCCATTTTATCTATATTATTAATACAAGCATTCTGGTAAACTTTTTTTCCACACCAACAACCCTATGAAAAAACAAGAAATCTTCCCAATAGAATTTCTATATTTAAATTCAATACAGGATCTACAATTCTCGGTAAAAATTGAATAACTAAAGCTATAATAAGAAGAATTAACAGTTGCCCCCAATCTGACCACTTTACATGCAATATCTTATAAACAAATGGATAAATTAAATATGCAAAAACAATAAATAACACATACCAAAAGGTTCTTGTCCCTTGTGTAAAAAATGTAACAAAGCCAAAATCAAATGCAAACATCTTGACACCTTTTTGCATGATAATAAGATCAATCACAATCCAATATGGAATAGCAACCATAAGATAAACTGGCAAAATTCTCTTTATTCTCTTCTGAAAAAAATGCAAAATATTGGAATCTTTTGACATCGAAAAATATAATCCAACGCCGGACAGAAAAACAAAGAACTCAACTCCAACACTACCAATGAATGTGTTATACAACTTGCCTAAAAATCCCAATCCCCCTCCGGATAAATTTGAATTTGCTATATCTTCAAAAAATGAAATATCATAATTGAAATTATCGCCACACCATAAATTGCATTACGATTTTTGCTAAATATATTCCAATTATCCTTCGAATTCATCACCGATATATTCATCACAATGTTCCTTTATTTCTTTATATATTGGGGCCATTTGCAAATGATTCTATATTCTTATATGCCTTCTATATAAAATAATAGTAACATTATCCCCATTTACTGACGGCCTCGCTTTTATACTAAAAAAACTCTTATAAATCAGCAAAAAGCTCTTCTCTGTAAATTCCTTTTTCCAACATCTCTCTGAAACTATCCTTCACTGCAGCAACATCCTCTTTATAAGTCATACCATACCAAGTATCATTGGTACGAAGAACCTTTACGGATATCCTTCCTTCTGCCAGAAGTTCTCCAATAAATGTTGGAATCAAAAATTCCTCCTTTATAAGATTCTCCGGGACCACTTTTTCAAAAAAATATTGAAAACCACTTTCCAGCGTTTTCAGGAACTCCGGTGCCAATCCCCACATATTCATAGAAACAAGTGATTCTGTATCCAGCTTTACGCCGTCCGCCTCGGCACCTTCTGCATTCTTTACAATATTGGAAGTCTCCACAATCTCCGTCAGATTATTATACTCATCCATTTTGCAGATACCACGTGTCACACCACCATTATCAGACAACGTATTCTTCAACACAAAACCAGCCATGCAGGACTGGCCTCCTTTTACAAGATAATCATGAATCTCACGGAATCCTTCTTTTCCATAATAATCATCTGCATTGATCACAACAAAAGGCGTTGTCAAAACATCCTTTGCAGCCAGAACCGCCTGTCCGGTACCCCAAGGCTTCGTACGGCCTTCCGGAAGTTCTCCCGGAATATCGTTGATATCCTGGAAAACATACTCCACAGTAACAGAATGCGCCTTGCAGACCGCCTCGATCCGATTCCCGATCACATCCTTAAATTCATTTTCAATATCCTTTCGGATAATAAAAACCACCTTGTTAAAACCTGCTTCTATTGCGTCATGAATCGAATAATCCATGATGATATGGCCCTGTTCATCAACCGGCTCCAGCTGTTTGATACCACCGCCAAAACGGGAACCGATACCAGCAGCCATGATAAGTAATGTTGTTTGCATTTAATTTCCCCTCATTTCCTGATCTTAATGCAATTCTTTTTCACAGCGGTCTAATGCAGCCGCAATAACCTGATCCATGTCATAATATTTATATTCACCAAGACGTCCGCCAAAAATCACATTTGTCTCAGCTTCTGCCAGCTTTTTATACTCTGCGTAAAGAGCTCCATTCTTTTCATCGTTAACAGGATAATACGGCTCATCCCCCGGCTTCCACTCAGAACTGAATTCTCGGCTGATCACTGTCTTAGGAAGATCGTTACCTTCCTCATCCTTACCAAATTCAAACCATTTATGCTCAATGATACGCGTCCATGGAGTTTCCCGATCCGTATAATTCACAGCTGCATTTCCCTGGAAATTCGGTTTATCCAGAGTTTCTGTTTCAAAACGCACGGAACGATATTCCAGTGTACCAAGCTTATAATCAAAATATGCATCGATCGGACCTGTGTAAACTACTTTTTCAGCCATCGCATCTAATTCATCTTTGTTTTCCAGATAATCTGTACTCAAACGAACCTCAATACCTTCCAGAAGATTTGCTACCATCTTCGTGTAACCTCCAACTGGGATACCCTGATACAAAGCATTAAAATAGTTATTATCAAATGTCAGACGAACCGGCAGACGTTTAATAATAAACGAAGGAAGATCCTTACAGTCACGTCCCCACTGTTTCTCGGTATAACCCTTGATCAACTTTTCATAAATGTCACGTCCGACCAGTGAAATTGCCTGCTCTTCCAGATTCTTTGGTTCTGTAATTCCAGCTTCTTTTCTCTGCTCCTCAATCTTCGCTGCAGCTTCCTCCGGTGTTATCACACCCCACATTTTATTAAATGTATACATATTAAAAGGAAGACTGTAAAGTTCCCCTTTATAATTAGCGACCGGGCTGTTTGTAAACCTGTTGAACTCTGCAAACTGAGTGATATAATTCCATACTTTCTTGTTGTTAGTATGGAAAATATGTGCTCCATATTTATGTACGTTAATACCTTCTGTTTTCTCTGTGTAAACATTTCCAGCAATATTCGGTCGCTTGTCTACTACAAGAACTGTCTTTCCTGATTTTTTTGCTTCGTGCGCGAAGATTGCTCCGTATAAGCCGGAACCTACTACTAAATAATTGTACATCATTTTAATTTCTCCCTGTTATCAATTTCTTTAGTTACATCTTTAACTTTCTATCTGCCTTATTAATATAAATATTTCAAATTAAATTTTTTTAATATCCATGTAATACCTATTGCTATTATTGGTGTTATAACTAAATTCTTGAAAAATATATTATTGCCTGCCCGAACTCTAGAAACCAAAAATTCAATTCCACAAAAACGATAAAACCAAAATAAAATAAATATTTAATGGTTCTGCATAACAAATATATTCCCATTCCATAGTCACTCAATGACTTTATTGCTCTACCATTTATTTTATATGCCTTACTATATAGTTTAAAACTATCAACATAAAAAATGGACATACAATATACGAACTCAAAAAATGGAAAAAATGAATCTTTACTATTTTATCGACAATAAAAGATAAACATACCAGCCCAAACAAACATAAATATCGATGAATCTTTCCAAATATTATGTTTTTTCAACCACTCAATCATATTTTCCAATCTATATCCCAGATAAAACCATAAAAGATAATATAAAGGATCTCCCAAAACGTGATATTGATCCAATCCTTTATATAAGATTACTCCTATGCACCAACAAAAGCTAACTATAACTATTTGCTTTTTTGTTTCTAATTTACAAACAAAACTTGCAATGACAAACACAAAAAACAAACATTCTAAATACCATAAATATACACATGAAGGAAAAATCAACTGCAATAGCATTCCCTTTATACTAACACCATGGTAATAACCCGAAAAATATTTAACAGGTAAATTCCAGAAAATCCATACAGCAATAAATGGAACCAGTAACCTTTTTGTCTTTTTTATAATAGTTCCCCTGGTATTAATATTCTTTTTCAATGAAAAAAGACTTCCAGATAGCGCTATAAATGCTGGCATATGAAATGTATAAATAAAATTTGTTAAAATGCTTGTAATTTTATGAAACATTGTATCAGATATAGACGCATCTGACATCATAGTTCCGTAATTAATGCCTCCAAATTTTGTAGTTATATTATAATATGTCCCGTGACCTATAACTCCAAGCTACCAATATAATTCTTTAATATAATCCTTATTCTTCTTTGCCCGTATATAATTGTTGTTTTGTTTTC
>ENA-OQMZ01001051-OQMZ01001051.1-human-gut-metagenome-genome-assembly--contig:-NODE-1051-length-10602-cov-1.384630_pt1 | contig 10602 bp, 16 predicted proteins | sample MGYA00242621_ERZ504862 | MGnify/ENA primary metagenome ERZ504862 (study PRJEB26092, sample SAMD00036393) | human gut metagenome | host: Homo sapiens | study: EMG produced TPA metagenomics assembly of... | reverse complement strand
CACCCGCCAGGAATACCCTGTCTCTTATATCCTATGATAGATTTCATCGAAAGGAACCCTGCCCCGTTCTCCCCAAATGCCTTTGTTCCCATCCCGTATGCCGCAAGGTATAACCATATTGATGCCTGCCCCATGGGGCAGCTTCAATAGTTTCTTCATCCGCCTGCTGTCAAAACCTTCCAGCGGACAAGTGTCATAGCCTTCGTTTGCCATGGCAATCATAAAGGTTTGGGCAGCAAGGGCACAGGATTTATTTACCGTCACACGCATATCGCATTCCGAAACTTCCAGCATCATAGGCGGAACAGGCTGATGGTTCTCGCCAATATCACCCTGAAAAGCCCTAGAAGCCCGAAAAACCTTGCATAAATGAAAGGCATCAGTTACCATAATACAGCTTCCTGTCCCTAATACGTTTTTCCTGACGCTCTTTCGGACTATTGCGCCTGATATTTCCTTCTTCAAAGTCAAGCACAAATTTAGCACGCTTTTTTATACAAATCCTGACGAGTAACAAAAACAACAATTTCCGAAGCCGTAGAAGCAGCCGACTGCCCTAAACAAGCTTCTGAAACTTTCGCCATCAGTCCGGGATTCGTTATTTGATAAAATTCCCACAATTGCATATTGGAACTATTGGGAGCCAGCGTAGCCAGTCCAAGACAATGTTTCACCTTTTCCGAGTCTATCGGTTTATTTTTATCATACCTCCGCACAGACCGGCGGAAGTTCAATACCTCTTCTAAATTCATTTCCTATTCATTTTTTTATATTTTACTTACTGAACCGACAAGATAAGTTTTAGGGGCGATGTCAACTATAACATCCCCCCTACACTACTATATCTCAGCGGATATTAACATCCTACAGGTTGTTCTTATAGATATTCGCCATCACCTTCTGGTATTGGTTCTCAATCTGCATATACGCCTGAAGATTCTTATAAATACTTTCCGTTTCCACAAAATATTCAATCAATGAAATTTGTCCTTCGGTCAATGCCTGCTTCAATAAATCCAGCGAACGGTACATCAAAGGGACATCATACGCATTCATGGCATCCTTCAACTGCTGCATCTCATTGAAAAGAGACATCAGGGAAGCCTCGACCCGGTCTTTAGCACTTTCTTGCATAAGCTGAGCGCTGATAGCCTGTGCCTTGGCTATCTTTACCTTTTTACGATTCTGAAACAAAGGCAAGGAGCCCCCTACCACAAAACCATTCATCGAAACCGCATCATCCGTGTTACGGCGAAAGCCGGCTTCCAGCTTCGGCAACCATCCTTGGCGGTCTACCGAAACCTGCTTCTCGGCGGCACGGGCAATGGCGGCGGCGGCCTGCAAGTCAAGGTCTGACGCCATCACTTCATCCCTCATAACATTGTAATCATTGATTTCCTGTATGGCAGGATACGTGGTTTCAGCAAACTCCAAAGGCATGTTACCGTTCATGGCAAGCAGAGACTGCAAGGCAGTGCGGTGAGCTGCGCTGTTTTGGGCAACTTCCGTCTGCACATTCATACGCTCCATCTTGATTTTGTTGACTTCCAGTATATTCGCATCACCGGTAGTCAGACGTTTTTCATAAAGTGCCTGTAATTCATCTGCATTTTTCATACGGATATCCATCAATGTCTTTTCCTGATTCAACAGAATAAGGTCCAGACAGAGATTCTTCGCATTCAGCAGAATATCCCGGCGGGCAGCCTGTTGTTGCTTGTCCACCGCTTCGTTCTGCAAAGTAGCCTGCCGGTTGCGGGCAATATACTGAGTAGGAAAATCAAAACCTTGCGAAGCAACGAATTCCGTACCGTGACCACCTTCGACACCATTACTGTAAAAAGAGCTGTAGCTCACCGTAGGATCAGGCAAGTTGTTGTTTGTCCGGTTTTCCATCTTGGTCGCATCGGCGGCATGTTTCTGTGCCTTGAGCTCTTTATTGTTCTGCTCGATGCTTTTCAAAAATGTGCTCAATACTCTGGGCCTGCATCAGCAAGGGAGAGCAGAGGGCTATTATAACTAAGATTCGTTTCATATTATTTCTATTATTTCTTCTTTCGGTTCATCAGTTCATAAACAATCGGAATAATGAAAGCGTTCAGGAAAGTCGATGTCAAAAGACCTCCAAGAATAACTTTCGCCATCGGGCTTTGTATTTCATTACCCGGCAAATCGCCACGGAATGCCAAAGGTATCAAAGCCAGCGCGGAAGACAACGCAGTCATCAGGATAGGGTTCAAACGGTCTAACGAACCGTGAAGATGCTTTCTTTCAAATCCATACCTTCTTCGCGCAACATATTGTAATGACTTATCAACAACATACCATTACGGGTAGCAATGCCAAACAACGAGATAAAGCCGATAATAGCCGGAATGCTTATCTCACCCGTTGTTATCATCAATGCAAATACCCCACCAATCAACGCCAAAGGCAAATTCAACAAAATGACTCCACTTTGGGCTGCATTCTTAAACTGGGTATAAAGCAACAGGAAGATAACCACGATACTCATAAACGAAGTGAGCATCAGCGTACGGCTGGCCGCCTGCTCGCTTTCAAACTGACCGCCATATTCCACATGATATCCTTCGGGAAGCTTGATTTGCGCATCAATCCGTTCCTGTATATCATTCACCACGCTGCGCAAATCACGACCGCTGGTATTGGCCGAAATCACAATCTTACGCTTCACGTTCTCACGGCTGATGGTATTCGGTCCCATGGCAGAAACCACATCGGCTACATAGTTGACAGGGATTTTCTGACCGTCACCGGTATCAATCATCAGGTTGCGCACCTTCTCCATCTCATCACGCACCTCATCCTTGGTACGGACAATAAGATTAAACGCTTTGCCTTCTTCATATACCTGTGAAACGACTTCACCCGCCATGTTCACTGATACAAACTCGGCAAACTCCGGTAAAGAAATACCGAATTTGGCAAGCATCTCGCGTTTGGGAACAATCTTGAGCTGCGGACGTTCGATTTGTTGTTCCACATTCAAGTCGGCAATACCCTCCACACTGCTGATGGCATCCTTTATCTGATTACCGATGGCAAACATCTTGTTCAAATCATTACCAAACAGTTTGATGGCAATGTTGGCTTGGTACCCGAAAGCATGGCATCGATACGATGCTGATAGGTTGGCCTATTTCGATATTCGCACCGGTAATGGTAGATAACTTGGCACGCACATCGGCTACCAGTTCCTGGCGGGAACGGTCTTTCAATTCAAACGGGGCCTCAATTTCACTCACGTTAACCCCTAATGCATGCTCATCCAGTTCGGCACGTCCCGTTTTACGGCTACAGTCTGTATTTCGGGAATAGACATCAGCAACTCTTCTGCACGGTGTCCCATTTTATCCGATTCTGCCAAAGAAATTCCCGGCAATGAACTGATATTAATGGTGAACGAACCTTCATTGAAAGATGGCAGGAAACTGCGTCCTAATGTAAAAAACATAACCAATGCCACCGCAAACAGTCCACCCGTAAAACCCAATACTGCGGATTTATGATTCAAGGACCATAACAAGGCATTGCGGTAATGCTTTTTCATCCATACGGCCACAAATGCCTCTTTGGGCAATCCTTTGCCTTTATTATTACCTAACAGATAGCTGCACAGTACCGGAGTCAGTGTCAAAGCCACTACCGTAGAAGCAAACAACGCCACAATAAAGGCAATGCCCAACGGAACCAGCATACGCCCTTCCATTCCTGTCAGGAAAAACAAAGGAACAAAGCTGACTACAATAATCAAGGTAGAGTTCAAGATAGGCATACGCACTTCCTTCGAAGCATTGAACACGACTTCAATCACGCTCTTACGTTCCTCTTCGGGCAACAAGCGATTCTCACGCAAGTGCTTCCATACATTTTCCACATCCACAATGGCATCATCCACCAACGAACCAATGGCAATGGCCATACCACCCAAACTCATGGTATTGATGGTGAGTCCCATATAGTGAAGAGTCAATATAGAAACAATCAATGACAACGGAAGGGTTACCAATGAAATAACCGTGGTACGTACATTGGCAAGGAACAGGAAGAGAACAATCACCACAAAAACAGCACCTTCATACAACGAATCCTTCACATTACCGATAGAGCTTTCAATAAAACGGCTCTGACGGAAAATATCTGTAGAAACGTGTACATCAGCCGGAAGATTCTTCTGCAAATCCTTCAATGCGGCTTCCAACTGCTCTGTCAGTTCAATAGTCCCAGTTCTTGGGTTGTTTGGTAACGGTCAGCAGTTACGGCAGGTTTTCCTCTTTCCGAAGCAGTACCCAGTTTGTTCCTGCGAACCAATCTTCACATCGGCAATATCCTCCAATGTAACGGGCACCCCTTCCACCGTCTTGATGACGGAACGTGACAACTGATCCACATCATGACTGGAAAGCACCCCGCGAACAATATATTCGTTTCCATATTCATAAATCACTCCGCCATTGGCATTCTGATTCATGTTACGGGTAACGTTCATCACCTCTGCCAACGTAACATTGTAATGTTTCATGCGGGCAGGGTCAAGCAACACCTGATATTCCTTGATATCACCTCCCAGCACGGCAACCTGTGCCACACCTCCCGTAGAGAGCAGGCGCGGACGGATAGTCCAGTCTGCCAGTGTACGGAGATCGAGCATGGAAGTAGTATCCGAAGTCAGACCGATAATCAGCAACTCACCTAAAATAAGAAGACTGAGTCCCATGGTAGGTTTACCTACATTCTCGGGCAGCTCCTCGCTGACCAAGGACAATTTCTCACTGACAATCTGACGGGCCAGATAGATATCGGTATCCCATTCAAATTCCACCCACACAACGGAAAAGCCATTGGTGGAAGATGAACGCACCCGGCGCACATGGGTCGCACCGTTCACGCAGTTTCTACAGGAAAGGTTACCAATTGTTCCACCTCTTCGGCGGCCATACCATTCGCTTCGGTCATAATCACTACAGTCGGCGCATTCAAATCGGGGAACACATCGACTTCCGTATGAAAAGCCGTGTAAGTACCGCCGATAAGCAGCAAAACCGACGCCACCCAGAACCAATATACGGTTCTGAAGGGAAAAATGTATAATCTTATTTAGCATAGGACGGCTGATTAATGTTCATGACTATGAGCCGGAATCGCATTGCTGGCCGACGCTAATTTCACCTGATAAGCTCCCTTTGTTACCACACGGTCACCGGCTTTCAAACCGGTCAGAATCTGCACTTTCTTTCCGTTGCTCGCTCCCAAAGTTACCTCCTGTTTCTTATATCCTTCCTCATCCAGTTGCAGATAAACAAAGTACAAACCTTGTTCTTCGGTCAGTGCCGTAACAGGCAAGGCCAGCACATCGGGCATTTCCGACGAGAGCAGATACACCTCCACATACGAACCGGGAATCACATCTCCCCGATTATCAAATTCGAAAGTTACAGGCACATAAAAAGAAGTACCACCGGATGCTTTACCATAAGAAAGCAGACGCCCTTTCAACTCACCCAGCTCATATACCTTATTATCGTATGGAGTCTTGAAGTTTGCCGACTGGATGCTATGCAGATAACCATAATATTTCTCGGAACAATCTGCACGAAGGAACAGACGACGGTTCTGAGTGATACTCACCAAAGGCTGGCCTACCGACACATAGTCACCTTCCTGCACCAGACAATTCTTGATATAGCCACCTAAAGGAGCTGTAACGGACACACCTGTTTTGGTCTGGTTCTTTGAAATAGCCTCGTATGCCAATAATGCATTTTCATAACTCTCCTTAATGGCATTGAAATCTTTCTGCGATATTATCTGACTTTTTACCAACTTGGCGGCACGTTCATATTCTTTTTTGGCGGTTTCATATGCGATACGGGTACGTTTTACAGGGTCTCCGTCCGGCATATTCTCAGCAGAGATATTCAGAATGGGAGCCCCCTTGCTCACACTCATACCGTCCGTTACCGGATGGCGGAAAGAAACCACACCGGCTACATTGGCGACTACTACGCTTTCATCGCCTTGTGCTGCCTGCACCTGACCGCTGGTCGTTATCACCTGACGGAATGATTCAGGCCGGATTATTTCCGATTCTACCCCGGCTGCTTTCGCTTTTTCTGGAGCCAGAATTATCTCATCGGAATGTCCGGCTGCAGAAGCTTCCGCTTCATGATTATGCCCTTCGTGACCTTCATTCTCATGGTCGTGGTTTTCTTTTTCATGGTCATGCCCTTCGTGATTATGGTCATGCCCTTCGTGGTCGTGATTATGTGCTTCCTCCGTTCCATGATCGTGTCCTTCGTGATCATGGCCCGATTTACTGTTGCAAGAGCCTAAGAGGAACAAGCCTAAGACTCCCATAAAGATAAGTTTCTTCATGATGATATTATTTGTTCTTACTTTTTATTAAATGCAAAATTAGTGTAAAGAAAATGCAACAAAGTTGCGGATAAAAAGATAAACTTTCTATCTGTTAAGCAAGAACATCGCAAGGAGGAGCACGCAACCCCTTTACGTGGGGAAGACACGTAGAATGCAGTTTTTCTAAATAGTAATTATAAGGTAATGTGTTGTGTTCTGTCAACCGCAATGAAAGCGCCAATACATCCGTCACCGTATATAACAGCAAACAAAACGAATAATCAGGAGAAACACTGTCTTGGGCCCGATCCGGAGTTACACTTTTAAACTTGGTCACACATCCGGCATTACATGTATGATTCTCATCGGAACTATTATGCTGCTGATGCTGTACAGAACATTGACAGCCGCACAAAGTCATATCATGCTGCAAGCAAAGGATTCCCGGTGATGATGATGAGGCAGAACAGATGCTGTCAACATGATAATGCTGACCAACATCAATACCCATGCTATGTATCGTCTCCGTTTCATCGGGCACAAAAATAGGTGTTTATCATGTAAATTCCAAAAAGAAAGCATGGTAAATGCCGAATTCTCAGCAATTACCATGCTTTCTTATTATCTTTTACATACAAAGCTTACCAAATAGAGACACGTTTTTCAGGAGCCAAATACATAGGATCCCCCTCTTTAATGCCAAAAGCATCATACCATGCACCTATTTGAGGGAGTGCTCCGTTCACACGCCATCTGCCAATGAATGTGGATCAGACTTGGTTTGCAAACGAATCTGCTCGTCGCGGATATTGCCAGCCCACACTCCGGCGTATGACAAGAAGAAGCGCTGTTCCGGAGTAAATCCGTCTTTTACCGGCAGGGGAGCATCTTTTGTCGCATTCTTGAACGCTTGGAAAGAAACCTGCAAACCACCATGATCGGCTATATTCTCACCTAAAGTCAAAGAACCGTTGGCATTGAGTCCCGGCAAAACCTGGATGCTATCAAAGAAATTCACCATTACCTGAGCACGTTCTTCAAAACGTTTGGCATCTTCGGCTGTCCACCAATCTTTCAAATTACCATCCTTATCAAACTGACGTCCTGATCATCGAATCCATGAGTCATTTCATGACCGATAACCACGCCAATAGCTCCATAATTAAATGCATCATCAGCATTCATATCAAAAAACGGATATTGAAGAATACCCGCCGGAAAACAAATCTCATTCGTGGTCGGATTATAATATGCATTGACAGTCTGCGGAGTCATTCCCCATTCATCTCTGTCAACCGGCTTTCCTGCCTTGGATAACATATAATCCAGTTCGAATTCTGTAGCACGCTTCACATTGGCCCAATAAGAATCTTTTTCAATATTCAAACCGGTATAATCCCTCCACTTATCAGGATAGCCTACCTTTACATAAAAAGAATTCAACTTCTCAATAGCTTTAATCTTTGTGCTGTCACCCATCCATTCCAAATTCCGAATACGTTCTCCCAATGCGGTCTGCAGATTCTTTACCAACTGCACCATACGTTCTTTTGCGGCTGCCGGAAATATTTCTCCACATACATCTGACCTACCGCTTCACCCAGTACTCCATTTACAGTACTTACAGCACGCTTCCAACGAGGTTGGTTAGCCTGTTTGCCGGATAGTGTTTTCCATAAAATCAAAATTTTGTGCCACCAAATCATCACTCAAGTAACCGGCAGCCCTGTCTATCAGACTCCATTGCATATAAGCGATCTGATTTTCAACCGGCAAGCTATTGATAATTTTCTCAACCTCTTTAATCGGCTCCACTTGAGAAACACTCAGTCAGTCACCCCTTTCACGCCTATACCATTCAAGAAAGCATCCCAGTCAATGCCCAGAATCTCTTTCTTTAATTCATCCAAAGACATTTTATGATAATTGGCCGCAGGGTTACGCTGTTCCACCGCACTGAAAGAAGCTTTTGCAATACGGGTTTCGATATCCATTACAGCCTCCATTTTCTTTTTAGCGGCAGCCTCATCAAAACCAGCCAATTGGAACATCTTTACAATATGTTCCTTATACTTATTACGGATATTGACAGTCACATCATCATTGTCCAGATAATATTCTTTTTCACCCAGACTGATACCCCCTTGATACAATTGAAACAAATTGCTCTTGCTGTCCATGATATCGGCACCCACATAGAAACTGAAATAAGGGAATACACCGCTATGAGCCAGTTCCGCCATCAAAGGAACTATTTCCGATTTATCCTTCACTGAAGCAATCTTTTCCAAATCAGCTTGAATAGGAGTTACTCCATCCGCATTCAGTTTCACACTATCCATAGCCAAATTATAGATATCCCCTATTTTCTGACCTATTGTACCTTGCGCATTCTGCCCGGAAGCAATTTCCACAATCAATCCTTTCAGTTGTTCCCGATTATTTTCAGCAAGCATATCGAATGAGCCAAAACGGGAATATTCATTGGTCAGAGGGTGTTTCTTCATCCATCCGCCACAAGCATACTGATAAAAATCAGCTCCTTGAACAGCCGTAGTGTCCAAATTTGTCAAGTCTATACCCGAAGTCATGACGGCTTCCTTTTTACTGTCGCATCCGGCAGCTACTGCCAGAGCCAATACAGCCATTGGTAAATAATGTTTTGCTTTCATTTGTTCTATATATATGATACATACTTTAACTTCCCTGCATCTCTTCTAATTCCATAGAAACGGTCTCCCATTCTTCTACCGTCTGATCCAAGTCCTTTTTCAGTTTCTGATGCTTTTCATACAAAGCCATATCCGATGCACCTTCGGGAGTAGCCATATCAGCTTCCACCTCGCCAATCTCAGTTTCCAGCTTTTCTATTTTCTGTTCACAATCCGCAATTCGTTTCTCCAATTTGCGAATTTTCTTATTCAATTCCTTTTGCGCCTCATAAGATAATTTGTTCTCACTAACTGTTTCGGGTTCTTCCTTTTTAGTGGCAGACACAGTAGGAGAAGCCGAAAGCTGCAACTCATTCAGACTCTCTATTTTCTTTTTCTGTAAAAATCATAAATGCCGGCACCCTCTTTTGCTGTGCTATCTTCATACGGCATTGTCTTAAAAGCTCGAACAAGTTACTATCAGCAGTCTTTTCTCTGACGAACTTAGCTTAACAGTATTCTTCTTGCGAACTTTAATCATTGACTTTTACATCTTTCTTCATAAATTCTCTAGCTTTATGATTAAGTGTAAGTATTGGATACTTTCCGTCAGTTTGAGTAATATATTCTTCTCTTACAAGGTAGTTTATAACATTTCTAATTTCAGATATTTCCACATCATATAGTAAACCAAAGGAAATTTCATCATCAAGACCATTTCTTATAACTCTGTCTGTTTCAAGCCCTGTAAGAACTTCACATATAGCTGTTGTACCATATCTTTCGTCTAAGTCATTAATACATCTTATTACCGACCTTGCTATTCTTGTAACATCGTAAGTATCGTATTCGCCCTTACAGTTAGAGCAATTATCACATTTTCCCTTTGCCTTTTCTCCAAAGTACCTGAGCATATAAGCTCGCAAACAGTCATCAGTAGTAGCATAGAAAGTCATTTCTTTTAACTTTTCTCGCTGTCTTTCTTTTACTATTTTCTGTTCTTCTTCTGTCAATTCTTCATTTTCATTTATCTTGGTCTATTAAAAAATTGCTGTACCCTGACATCTTGAGGGGAATAGAAAAGCACACATTCTGATTTATCCCCATCTCGACCGCTCGTCCTGCCTCCTGATAGTATGCCTCCATACTGCTGGCATATTGTAGTGGAGAACATATCGCACATCGCCTTTATCAATACCCATACCAAAGGCATTCGTCGCCACCATAACCTGCAATTTATCGTCTGCGTAGGCATTCTGCATTTCACGGCGCACCTCATCGTTGAGTCCTCCGTGGTAATGTCCCACCTTGATGCCCGCACGGGTTAAATTTTCATACACACGATCTACATCCTTGCGCGTTGCACAGTAGATAATGCCATTTTCATTGGCGTGCTGACGCACATAATGAACAACGTAATCCATCCGCTTTGGTGTGCGGATAACAGAGAAGGATAAATTAGGCCAATCAAAACCCGTCACGTATACATTAGCCTTATCTAGGCCTAATAATTTTTTTTATATTCGTTTTCTACATATTTCGTTCGCCGTCGCTGTGAAAGCCCCCACGATAG
>ENA-OQMZ01001050-OQMZ01001050.1-human-gut-metagenome-genome-assembly--contig:-NODE-1050-length-10608-cov-2.733613_pt1 | contig 10608 bp, 15 predicted proteins | sample MGYA00242621_ERZ504862 | MGnify/ENA primary metagenome ERZ504862 (study PRJEB26092, sample SAMD00036393) | human gut metagenome | host: Homo sapiens | study: EMG produced TPA metagenomics assembly of... | reverse complement strand
CCCGGGTCCCATGTGTCGATGATGCGCCGTGCCTCATCGTCGTCCGCCTTTCACATGCCGCCGCGTCCGGGCTGTCCGATATAGGAGAGCGTCCATTCCCCGGCGTCCCGCGTACGGTCGAGTGAATTTTCAACGTTTGCGTTTTCGTTGTTCGTTGTCGTGTTTGGTGTCCGTCTTGTCGCCTGTTTCTTTTCCGGCGAAGGCGAGCACTATCGTGCAGATGAGGCACGTGATGAGGATGAGCGTGGTTCCTGGGTCGATTGCCATCAGGCTCGCTGCCCTGTTGTTTGATGTTTTCCGAGCATGATTGGTGCCTTCTACGAAAATTTTATGTGGACTAATTCAGTATAACAGGTATTGCCGATTTCGCGACATCACGGCTTCTCGCCAAAACGGGAGGCCGGACCCCTAGAATTGTCTCCGAACGACAATATGCCTGTTATGCTGAATATGTCCACATAGAAGGAGAGTTCCAATGACCAACCAAAACAAGTCAGACCAAGCCCGCCAACGACGCCGCAGCTCGGACGGACGATTCGCGGACGAAGACAAGCAGGACAGCCTCCCCTCCGACACAAAAATCCAACAGGTGGCCAGCCTCCTCACCGACGACACGGAGCCTGACTTCAACCAGCTGCTCACAGCCACCGGCGCATTCGACGACCCCTACGAGGCACGCCATATCGAATTCGACATGCCCGACGGATCCACCCTCAACGGCTACGCCTTGGACGATGGGCGAATCGACCGCAACAAGGTGCCGGCCGGCTGGCACGCCTACTCCGTAATGGAAAGCGACGGCGACGAAGACGGGGAAACCACCCTGTCCATCGACCATGACGGGTACGTGAACCACAGGATGGACTTCATCACCACCGAAGACCTCAGCCAACGCATAGACAGCGGCCAACTGACCGAAATCCACGGCGACGACTGGGGCTTCACCGACAACGACCTCGTGGACGATCTCGCCGAAAAATCCGGGGATGACGACTTCGACCTCGACACTGAACTGGAGGAGAAACGCCACGACATGATGGATTCCGCCATCCGAGACCAGATCTTCTTCAAACCCGACGAGGAGAACATGACCGCGTTGAAGGCCGCCGCATGGCAGACCATCAACCACGACGAGCAGAACAAGGGCGAATCCACGATCGGCGACCTGCGCATAGCCCCATCCATCAACCCCCACGACCTGCATCTGGAAGACATGAGCGAGGAACAGATCAAAGAGGCCCGCAAGTACGGTGGATGGGACCCCGACAAGCACAAGTACGTGCACTTCAACCAAGACGGCGACTTGGAAGGCCTCACCGAGAAACAGGCTGACAAGCTGATCTGGGACAACCGGCAGCGCATCCTACAAGCAGTCCGTGACGACGATTCCGCGAACTTCAGCACCGTCAACCTGCTGCATAACTGTTTCAACCGTGAACGACAGGTACGCGAACACGACTACACGACACCGGGCGACAAGCGATAAAGGAGAGATAGCACATGGCAGAGGCCATCAACGAAATGGAACGTAGGCTCGCGGAATCAAACCCGCATGCCGGCCCGAACGCGAAGACCGAAGACTTCAACCAGCAACCACCCTCGGTGAAACCAGCAGGGAAACGCCACCGCACATCACCGGCACCGAGAAAAACGGATGAGGACACGAAAACCGCTGCAGAAACCCCATCACAGCAGGCCGAAGAGACCTGGCAGACTCAAACCGGAAGGCCGTTCTGCATCATTCCGAAACCCACATGGCAGGAGCTGGCCCATGCGGCACTCCCCCAGCTACTGCAAGCCGTCGGACTACTCATCCTGGTCATCGTATCCCTGCTGGCAAGGCAAACCGCATTGGCGGTCATCTGCCTGCTCGCCCTGATCGCATTCGTCGGCTGGCGGCTTGCGACCTACGGCTGGACTCCCATGGAAACCGTTCGTCGAACCATCGAACATGGTTACGGTGTGGCGGTCGTCCGTCTCCTGAACGCAGATGACATGAACCAGCCAGTCCGGGTCATCACCGAAGGCGGACAGTATGTCGCCTGGTATACGGACGGCAGGGAGAATCGCATCCACACCGCCATTCTCATAGTCAACAAGGTCGAATCGCATTGACCACACCGGACATGGGCATCCTGCCCACCCTAGGGGCGACAATTTGATGCGCACATTGTTCGTCGGCGACCTGCATGCGAAAGCAGACCTGTTGCCGCTAATCACCCGAGTCGCCAGACGAGAGCATGCGGAACGCATCGTGCTATTGGGCGACATCTGCGATGACTGGAACGTGTCGAACAACGGGCTGGTCCGGTTCTTCGATACGTTTGCCGCATGGTATCGGCGTGAATCCCTTGAACGTGAGGTGATTCCACTGCTCGGCAATCATGATGTGCCGTACTTCCTGAAGCAAGGCTCCTCCTCCTATGCGCGAGTGCGCGCACTGGCGCCCGGCTTCAAACCCGGCGCCCATCGCAAGGTGCATGAGCTGATGCAAAATATCCCATTCCAACTGGCTTGGTCGGATGGGAACATTCTGGCCACGCACGCCGGGCTCACCCGTGCATGGGGGCGACGGCGGCTGGGCGCCGATTACATGGACATGCCGGTCGAGGAAGTCGCGGATCGCTTGAACCGAATGCTCCTCCATCCGGCCTCACTGGTCGTGCCCATGACGGACATCGGCCCGGCGCGCGGCGGCGCAGGAACGCCTTCTCCCTATGGTGCGATCGCGGCGAGTTCGGCCGAAGACGGGGACATGCACCTGACTCAGGTGGTCGGGCATACGCCCGTACCGACCGTATTGCATGAGCATGATGCGTGGTTCTGCGACACGTTTTCCACGATGAGCAACGGTACTCCCATTGGCGACGGGTCTCTGCTCATGTATTCGGAGAGCGGATTCTATCCAGTGCCTCTTCTTGGCTGATTTGCTTTCGTCCGGCCTGCTTCCTTTTTTCAAGGCGCGATTAGAATCAAAGACAAACAACACTCGTCGAAAGAACACCAAAACATTGACGACATCCAGCCGAACAGCACAAGCGAAACACCGGAGACGCACCCCAGACGGACGATTCGCAGACGAACTCAACAGCTTCGGCTTCCCCGACGCGGCAACACTAAGCGCATACGAGCAACAGACCTCGCAGATCCCAGTACTCCAGCGCCTGCAAAAGCACGGCAAAATCACCCCACCACCAATCACGCTGCCGGACGGATGGACGGAAGCCGGAACAAAACATGACGGCAACGCGACGGATATGGCAGCTACCATGAGGACACACGCCGTTTCACAGGCCCCGACAACAGCACCCTGACGGTCACGCACAGTTCGGGATTCGAAAAAGATTTCGGCCTATACGACTACCAGACCGTCGAATACCAGTCCGGCAACGTCACCATCAAACGAATCATCCCACCCACCTCAAACCCTGACATCAACGAGCTGGAGGAAACAGGCCAACGGCTCGAACGGCAGCGCGCGGAACTCAACGCACACGCTTCCGGACGGTGGAGCGCTCCCATAACGCGGCTTACAGCATCCACCAGCGAGACAGGCTACACGTTCATCCTACCGGAATACGGGGAGCCGCCGAAGAAGCCGGTACTCCCATGGAACCGAGCCGCATGGGACAAGGCACGAAAGCAGGAAAAAGAAAACAGAAAGTCTGGTGTGGCTGAGATTCCGCCCCGTTGATCCGCTTCTCCTGCAATGCCGCGAACAGGCGCCCTGTCGCGCCGTTCCTGGACCAGCGGTTGAACAGTTGGCAGACGGTGACCCACTTGCCGCAGCACTCCGGCAGGTCCCTCCACGGGCTCCCGTGCGGCACATCCACGGCAGGGCGTTGACGAACGTGTGGTTGTCGACCGCCACGTTGCCGTGCTATCGCGGCAACGGATGCGCGACCCTCATGAACCGGTCAGGCGTGATGTCATACCTCGGCGTACGCATACGACAATCATCACGCAAAACTTAAATAGGGTAAACACACCCCTAGTTTTTTTGATATTCGCCGACCCGTTTCCTTTTTTTGGGGAGGCGGGTTTTGTCTTATCCTATTTGTCTGTTATACTGAATATGTCCACATAAAAACGAAAGAGGAAACCATGAAGCGCTACGCCATCAACTATGAGGAAACCTACTCAGCACCTTCACCGTCGAACTCGACGACGACTCCACCGAACAGGATGCCATCAACGAACTCCTCAACAACGCCGACGAATACCGTCTAGGCGAACAGGTCGAACTCAGCGACAGTGACGCACAGGTCATCAAGACCGAAAATGTGGAGGACTGACTCATGACGGACACTATGGAACAGGTCACGGAAGATGTACTCGACGCTTTCAAGCGGAACGGCTGGATTGTCGTCGCGCCGAAGAACTGGAACTGACGAAATGAAAACACGCGACATCCTCATCACCGTCACCCGCATACTGCCGGGCTGGCATGTGTACAACGACCACCAGTTCGGACGCATCACCGCATTCGACTCAAGCGGGATACGAGTCACCGTCAACATTCCCGACAGCGACACCATCCGCATCGTCCGCACGCGGTACGAGCTTGTCGAGGATAACACCGTCCTCGATACAGCCGACATGGGCGAGGAGCAGGCATTGGACGAACTGGCCCGCCTGCTGGCTTCGCCCATGCCGCGCACCGACCGTCTCATGCGGTTGAAAGACAAGTTCGAGAAGACCGCCGAATGGTGCCGGGACACGCTTGGCGACGAACAGGAGGCGAAGGATGTGGAAGACATGGCCGAACACTACATGCATGTGTGCGAAGCTGCAACAACAAATACTCCGGCCGACATGACCCGGTGTCCGTGTTCGAGGGGTGGCTGCTGGGCGAGGAACTCGGCACCCCGTATGAGACGCGCCGTCAGGCCGTGTCGCGCATGCTGAGCAACGTGCACCGACTGGACAAGGAGTGAACCATGTTGGACATCGAGAAGACGCTGCAATCCGTCCGCGACCTATTGGACAGGCTGGGCAAGGAAGGCGTGGAGTTCGCTCTGGTCGAATCGGAATACTCCGACTACGTAGCGGACATCCGCAACCCTAACAAGGTGTACGTGTTCCTTGAATGCTCGATTCGTCCGAACGGCACCTTCGTCTGGCGGGATTACGACCATCATAAAGGAGTCTGCGACTTCGACGAGTTCCGCGTGCGGATAATCACCCTCACAGCGAACAAATACCTCGACAAGGCGAAAGACAAGCGCAAACAGTGGGCGAGCCTGTGCGAAGGTACAGATACGCCCATGCCGGAGTCGCTGGCCGTCACCGTATCCGACATGGAAGACAAGGCCAACCGTCTGAAAGCGTTGCTGGAACCCGACGACCCGCCACTGTTGGACGGGCGGGACATCGCAATCCTGACAGACCTTAAACCGTATGACGTGGTCAAACCGGAGGAGGAATCACAGCGTCTACGGGAGCTGGGCGTGCTGGAACGCAGATACTACATCGACCAAGTGTTCGACGCGCTGACCGGCAAAGGCTTGAAGGCGTTGGGATTCGCGTCGCACGTAAAAACGCTTTGATGGCTTCACCGGCGGGCGGGAGGATAACGCCACTGCCATCAAACGGGGACGCATGGAGCTGACGAAAAGGAGACGAACATCATGAAAACAGCATCTTTCCACGCGACCGCCCGCAAGGCGATACTCGCCCGATACGACGAATTCTGCAACCGATAAAACAAACCCCACCCGCAAACACCAAAGGAGCGTCCGATGGACAGCAAGACCTACAACAAAGACGTGCGCAAGGCCTGCGTGGAAGCCGTCTTCGACGAATTTGCCGAGCATGGTGACATGATTCGCCCGCAATACGCGGAACAGTGGGATGAAGTCTACGCGAGCCGGTCCTTTGGCCACATCACCGGACCGATGGACGTCGACGTGCCCGACCTCGTGGACGTCATCATCGACACGATCGTCAAGGAAGCGCATAAATGACCAGCCAACTACTCAACCCGCTGCCACGAAACGCCACCCCGGAAATGATCGAACGTTGGGCGGCGCGCGAATACGCCGACATGCGGCACATCATGCGCGAAGCCGAAAGGAGCATCAAATGAGCATAAGAGTGGAAACAACCTACTTGGCGACATGCGACTACCCGGACTGTCACATGAATTACGTCACCCTGGAGTCAACCGAGGAAGACGCAATCCTTGAAGTTATAGACAATGGAGAATGGCTATGCCTGTTCACCGGTGACAATAAGCCGAGATTCTTCTGTCCCGCGCACTTGCGATACGTGCAAAACTCGCGGCATGGCTGGTCGAACGTATTTTACGATTCCAACAGTCCATACACGCAAACAACCTCGCACGCCTTGAACAGGTACTACGAGGATATGAGCACACCGCAACCACTGCCAAAACTGCAATGCGATAGCACCATACTAGCGGTTCTCGCAAATGAAAACTAGGAGGAACACCATGGTGACGAACGTGAGTGAAAAGGACAAGACCCTGCAAGAGATTATCGCATGGTGCGAGCGGCTTGAGACTGAAGGTCGGCGGCTTGCATACGCTCTCCTGTTGCAGCATGACATGGGCGCATACGGTGCCGTGATTGGACAAGTCAACGCATACGGCAAGATCGCCGACCACTGCCGTTCCATGCTCGGCTCCATGCCGTCCGAGGTGCCTAATCAAAGCGAGGATGCGAAATGAGCGTCGCGGATCGTGAAGACGAGCGGCGGCAACGACTGACAGAAAGGCAACCTTATCATGGAATGTGAAAGCATCGACCACATGGACGAAACGACCGTTAACGCATCACACCAATGCGCAGAGTGCGGGCCTGCAATCCGTCATCGATGTGATAGGCGAACACTACCTGCATCTCGCCCGCGAATGGGGTTGGAACGACACCGAGGTGCGCGACGCCATGTATGTGGAGACGAAACAGAGAGGATGGTGCAGGGAATGAGCGTCGTCACGCCCGAGATTCGTTTCTTCGCAGACTGTCACTGGTTGATGGCCGACAACATCATTCTGCTCAGAATCACGCCGATGTTACCGTACGAATGGTCGAACCTGAGAAGACTGTTCGACTGCAAATCCACATTCGAAACACGAAGCGGACCGTTCGACTACTGGCGCATTCGCCTTGAATTCGACGGGAACCTGATCCACTGGACGGTTTCCGACGGCTGGTGGCATCCGAAAACAACGACCTTCGACACCGACTATGAGACGACCATGACGGTCCTGTTCGACGTCGGATACGACCAGTGGCGCAAGGACCGCGGCATCATGGACGAGGCCGACAAGGCCGTGAAACGGTTGAACGATTCAGGTATCCCCGCCACACGCTCTTCGGATCCGGACTATCTGGTGTTCGAGGTCGGCGAAAGCGTGTTCCGTGCGCTATTGCCCGCCGATCCGACGCATGCGGCAAGTCGGCTGATCGAAGCGGTCAGAAATCGCGGGAAGATTCTCGATGGCTACCGGAAGACCGTCGCCGGTCTTGGCAGGGTCGAGGCATTGGAGGCGGATGACGTGTACTGGGATGACCTGTTCTCGAACGGCGACCCGGTCGAAACCGGCGCCGTCATATTCCAAAGCCAAGGTGCGGAAGACCATCCCATCAGTCTGGACCTGCTGATCATGTCAGACGGCACCTGGCAGCCGGACGGCTTCGACTCCGACAGGAGGGCACGGCGGCGACGTGCGCGGATACCTGAGCCAATGGACGGGGGACAATCGATGAAGAGCATCACGAAAGCCCAGTACGCCATGCTGTTTTTCGCCGTCGACAGGCTCAAGGAAGACTCGTGGCATACCGGCCCCTATGGTTTCGACGCGTTGAAGGAACGCGGCTGGTCGATTTCGGGCAGCATGACCGGATCATCACCGACGAGGGCATTGCGTTCGTGAAACGTATGCTTGCGACCCGGAGAGCATGCCGATGACCGCGAAACGGGCGATAGCCGAATATGATGTGCTGCGCGACGAATATGCGCACCTGTTCGAGCATGATCCGGACATGAGGGTCAGGGTGGCGATGTTCGGCGTCCATGGTCTCGAACCGGTCGAACCGCCGACCGGCATCGACGGGTTCCGAACGGACACCATCTACGATTTCAAGGATCTGGACGTACTATCGGCGACCTTCGCGATCACGCACCTGTACTCCGGGTTCAACCCGAATCATCATGTGATCGTCCGGGCGCATGAATCGTATACGGATCCCCCAGCCCCGGTCATCGACAGCATCAACAATCGCCAGCTACGCCAGTCGGGCGGCACACGATATCTGAAAGTATCCAGAACCGTATTGGACAAGGAGAATCAATGAGCGTCGAACGCATCATCGTAGAAACCAACGACGAGACCGGCAACAATCCGGTCGAATATGATTGGGAATTCGACCCAGACGGCACGTTCCACATGAGCGGGGACGGGGAAATTCCCTCCGCCTTCGAGGAGTCCGCCGCCATCGTCGACGCGTTCAACCATGTCAACATGAGCATCGTGAACGGGGAGCGGACACCGTTGAAGGACGGCGACCGCTCCTGGTTCACCCTGCTTGCCGTCACCCTCGCCACCCTTATCCCGTTCGTGGAGGGGAAGGACGCGACCGGGGGGATTCATGATGGGCGATACGTCAAACGGCTTCAACGTCAATATCACGTCGGCGGAGTTCCTGGCCTGCTGCCGCTCCATGTGGATCGGCGCAGATGTCTCCGTGGATTCGGCCGATATCTGAACTTCCGTTGGAATACGGTCCGCGAGGCGTGGGTGGAAGCCGGTTCCGGTCTCGCGTTCATCGGGGCGGACAGTCAGGTGGCATACATGCTGGAGACCGCCACGTCGAAAGGCGACAGCATCCGCTTCGACCCCATGGAAGGCAAGGAGGAAACCGTCCAACTGTTCCGTCTCCTGTTGGAGACGGCGAAATGCGCGGACATCCCGGTCCGATTCGCAGGAGGCCTCCGACAAGGTGAATGACGCACGAGATAACGACGATAGCATTCGTTCTAAGCAGCGAGACGGTAAAACGGAAGTTAGTCAACCAAACCGTATCCGGGAAGAAAGAAAGACTAATGGGAAGACATGCCGCCTCAAGACCCGGCCGACTCCGTCCTCAGCACAATACTGACGACATTTCGCTCCGGAATATTGAAGAGAACACCGTTCCTAAGAGAGAAGACAGACAATCACAAGGAGTGGGTTACCGGCTGTTGCAATTGTTCGCAGGCATGTCGATTTTCCTCGCCATCATCCTAGTAATGCACGTCGGATGGGTATACATCGGCAACGGAATGGACCAGATCCACACCCAACAAACCATCGTCACCAACCAAGGATTCAAAACAGCCCAACCCACTAAAACCGACGGTTCAACCCGCATCGCCAAACCCCAAACCGGAGAACCACCCACCGAACCGGAACCCGAATACTCGACAGTGATCGGCTGGATGCGAATCCCCCGGTTCGGCACCGAATGGCAACGAGCCATCCAAGAAGGCACCGATCTGCAAGTCCTTGACAACTACGGTATCGGACACTATCAAGGAACCGTCATGCCCGGAAGCATCGGCAACAGCTCCTACGCCGGACACCGCACCCCCGGCGACCTAGGGCCGGCGGACACGTTGAAACCCGGGGATCCGATCATCATTCAGACAGCCGACCACTGGTACGTGTATGAAATGCAATCATCTTGGATGACGACCCCCGATGATGCCGCCGTCATCGCCGACCAGACAGACCAAAAAGACGCGCGCCTCATCACGCTCACCACCTGTAAATACTCGCTAGATGAACAGGACAGTCTGAGTGCTAGACTCATGTCCGCGGACGGTTCAAATATTGGGCCAACACTGCTGACGGAATACCGCAAGAACTTGCCCCCAAACAATCAACTCCCATACAACAGGCAAAAGCCACCATCGCACGCAGTATCCAAAAAGCCAGCAAATACGCTCCAGTCAGCCAACTCCTGTTCACCGCAACACTAACAATCTGGTGCATCCTCACAGGCCTGTCATGGCTCATCTGGCACAAAGACCGCCAGAAGAAAACAACATCATGGAACCTCATGACACTAATCTGGCGCATCCAATCAGGCCCAATCATCCTACGCGCAACCACCTGCCTATTCTTCTGGGTAACGCTACTATTCGCCGAATGGGCATGGATCAGCCCACTACTTTCCCAACCAATCACACTATCCACCGGTACCGCCACCCTAAACTAAAAACATCAGGCAATACGCAAAACCCGTACGCCAACAACAACCGGTGACAAAGAAGGGTCGACGCGCGTCGTTCGGACAGAGAACCGGAAAACGCGCACCGACCTTTCCACACAGTATAGCGTGCCCTAGCCGAGCAGACGATAATATCCCATGCCGGGCATGACGGCCGTGACCTTCGTGCCATCGACCGGGTTCATCGCATGGATCATCAGACCGTTGCCGATGTAAATGCCCGCATGCCCCGCGTTTGCCATAAGATCACCCGGCTGCGGGTCAGTAACGGGCGTGCCGACCGTGGCCTGCATGCCGGACGGTGCGGCAATTGGATGCCGACCGCGCGTACACGTATTGGGTGAAACCACTGCAATCCCAGCCGGACAGG
>ENA-OQMZ01001049-OQMZ01001049.1-human-gut-metagenome-genome-assembly--contig:-NODE-1049-length-10611-cov-1.282717_pt1 | contig 10611 bp, 12 predicted proteins | sample MGYA00242621_ERZ504862 | MGnify/ENA primary metagenome ERZ504862 (study PRJEB26092, sample SAMD00036393) | human gut metagenome | host: Homo sapiens | study: EMG produced TPA metagenomics assembly of... | reverse complement strand
AGCAGGTCGCAGGTTCGAATCCTGTCTCGCGCACATGAACCTCCCTCGCGAAATGCGGGGGAGGCTTTCGTTTTCTTACGGGTCTATGGTCTCGTCGAATTTATTAAAAGCTCCTATGTTGTATACCATTTCGTATTGGGCATAGACGCTATGCGTTTACAAAGAACGCCAAGACCTTTCGGTATACTGGAGGGCGTTTTCATGCATGTTTTCTCATGCGTCGTTTACCATGTGGCTGAACGATATCGGCCGCAAGACAAGGAGCATAATGACCGCATCGAAGAGGGGAACCTGGGCAACTATTCGGCGTATCGCCGCTTCCGATCGCATATCGGGTTTGATTATGCTCGGTTTCGCACTCGCCGGTCTGCTGCTCGCGAACCTGCCATTCACGGCACATACGTTCGAAGAGCTGGAGACTTCCGCATCGCCATTCCACACACCAATATCGACATGGGACTGGGCACTGGGTGCAGGATGGTTTGCTGACGGTGTTCTTCCTGACCGTTGGACTGGAATTGAAGCAGGAACTTACTACCGGCTCGCTGTCGAATCCCAAGGCGGCTGCGGTGCCGATGCTGTGCGCGGTCGGTGGCATGATGGCCCCGCCGGTGCTATTCCTATTAACGCTGTTCCTGTTCTCTGGTTTCGGTTCCAATCCGCTGGTCATCGCTTCCGGAACGAGTTTCACATTTGGCGAGATGTCCCACGGTTGGGCGGTTCCTACAGCTACGGATATCGCGTTCTCGCTGGCTGTGCTTGCCTTGTTCGCCAAGGCGTTGCCAGGCTCCATTCGCGCGTTCCTGATGACATTGGCTACGGTGGACGATCTGCTTGCCATCATTTTGATCGCGGTGTTCTTCTCTTCAGTGAACGATGGTACTGGTTCGTCGGCATCGCCGTGTGCGCGGTCGTATGGTATTTCCTCGTGCGTATGCGCAAAGTGCCATGGTTTGCCGTGGCCATCGTCGGTATTCTGGCTTGGGTGATGATGTTTGAAGCTGGTGTGCATCCCACTCTGGCTGGCGTGTTGGTAGGTCTGCTTACTCCCGCGCATGAATGCTACGGCGAAAAGACTCCACGCGCCGAACGCTATGCGGACAAGCTGCAACCGTTTTCCGCGTTGCTGGCCTTGCCGATTTTCGCGCTGTTCGCCACAGGCGTGCATTTTGAATCGTTGACTTTGGCGCTGTTCGTTTCGCCAGTCGTTGTCGCCGTCATGGTGGCTTTGGTGGTCGGCAAGCCTTTAGGCATCATGATCACGGCCTGGCTTTCCACGCATGTGGCTGGATTGAAGATGGCCAAGGGGCTGCGTGTGCGTGACATGTTCCCCGCGGCCTGCGCTTGCGGCATTGGTTTCACCGTGTCGTTCCTGATCTCCTCGCTCGCATATAAGGATGCCGAATTGTCTGCGGAGGCACGCTTTGGCGTGCTTGTTGGCTCCATGGTCGCAGCGGTGATTTCTGGTATTTTGTTGAGCCGTCAATCCAAGAAGTTCGAACTGACGCTGCCGCCATCGTCGAAACATAAGCATCATACTGCCGACGAGGACGCTGCTGGGGAAGTGGAATCTGTGCTTGAAGATGGCACCGTTGTGGTCAGCCAGATGATCAACACACATCCAAAGGTCAAATAGCGCCGTTCCGGCTATGGCATTCCGCGCCATATGCCAAGACACGCAAAAAGCCGACGCTTATCACATATCGTGAGCGTCGGCTTTTGTTGTGTAAGGAAACGGCAAATCGATGGGAACGGCCATACTAGCGTTTGACCGCTACGAGCAGACCTGTACCGGTCGGAGTGAGCGCGGTGATGAAACGTTCATCGGATTCCACGGTTTCCAGCAGGGTACGCATGGCAATGGATTTGGCGTCGCGGTTGGCGGGATTCAATACGCCACCTGCGGAAGTCGCAGCGTCGAAAGCGAGCACGTCCGTGAATACGATCACACCATGCTTCTTCAGTAGGCGGGGAGCCTGTTCAAAAGAGGCAGCATAATTTTCGGCGTCGCAGCAACAACGATCAAATCGTATGTTTCGGCGTTCAAACGCGGCAGAAACACGTTGACAGGAGCATTCACCGCACGAAGCGTGGTCTGCGTCTCGTCGGAAAGACGATTGAACAACGTGCGAATCAGCGCAATGCTTGGGAAGAGGAATCGACCGCGGTAAGCTGCCCCTTGTTATCCAAACCATTGACAAGTTGCAACGTTTCCACTACGGAACCGGTACCGACGGCAATCACTGACGACGCATCCACCATATGCACCAGCATGCGCAACAACTCCGCCTGTGCCGCGGAACCCTGCGGAATGCCCGCTTCTTCGGCGTGGGTACGAATGGCGTTCAGATTGGTTGACTGGCGTGAGAACGCATGATCTTCAACGTATTCCCAAGACTTGGCGAGATTGGTGTACGACGTTCTATCCATGGGTTCAGCGTTCCTTGACTTGGGCGATCAGTTGCCAGATTTCCTCGCCGACGTCGATGCCACGTGGACATTCGCGGGTGCAGGCGCGAACCGACTGACATGCTGCGATACCGTCCGCGGAATCAATGGCATCCATACGAGCATTCGCCTGACCATCTCGCGAATCATTGATGAAGCGAGACGCGGTAATCAACGCCGCTGGACCGATGAACGCCTCGCCTCCAGCGTACACTGGCAGCTTCCTTCGCAAGTGCCGCAAGCAATGCAATTGGTGAGCAGCTCATATTTGGCAAGCTGCTGAGGATTCTGCAGATATTCGAAAGCGTTGATTTTTCCGTCTTTGGTGGTGGCTAATTCGTTATTGGCCTGCAAATACGCTTAAGCTTCCTGATTTGATCGAGCATCTGATCGATATCAGCAATCAGATCACGCTGCACGGGGAAACCCGGCAGGGGAGCGAGCTCGATCACGCCAAGATCGCCTGAAGAAACGGAAACGGCGTCATCTGCAAGTGACGCATCTGCGTCTCCGGTATGGCGGAATCCCTCATTGTCCACTAATACGGTATTCGGCTGCTTGGCCCAATCCTTGATGGAAGCGGTGCACAGCAGCGTCGGCGTGCCATTGATGGACACTGCATCGGAGCCACACATGCCATGACCGCAGGAATAGCGGAACGCCAAAGTCGGATCGACGGTTCGCTTGATTTTCAACAGGCAATCAAGCACCGTGTCTTCCGGGCGCACATGCAACGTGTAATCCTGCACCCACTGCTTGCCGCGGGGACGGCGGCGCGCCGACGCGCCGGAATCTCCGAACGGAGAGCTTTTCTTGGCGAACGGGGAGCCCCCGCGTTCGCGGTCGCGGGCACGTTCAGGCGCGGGGTGAACCTATTGACCCGCAACGTCACCGTGTTCATGCCGTTTTCTGTACCGCTCATCTACTCGCCTTTCCAATAAAAACCGACAAACAAGTCTGCCATACACCGTGCCCAGAGGCTCAGTACTCACGGGCTTTTGGCGGCATGTTCACAATATGCACCGGCTGCCAGGAGATCTGTCCAGAAGCATTCACCATGGAATGCGCGAGGAACTGCTCATCATCACGTTCCGGGAAGTCGAGACGTTTCAATGAGCCGCGGGACTCATGACGAGCGCCAGATGCCGCAAGCATGGTCGAACCAAGCCCAAGCAGATGTCGCACCTCCCAAATGGCGGTGATCTCCTGATTGAACGTGGCGGAATCGGAATGCGCATGCAAAACCTGGGCGCGGGCTTCCAGATCGCTACGCAATACGGATTGCGCCTGCTCGATGCTGTTCGCATCGCAGCGCACGGCGACCGCTTTTTCCATAACGGATCCCAAATCGGCCATAAGTTGGTATGGATTATCTGAAGCGTGCTCGTCGTCTTCAGGAAGCTGCGTCAGAAGATCTTTCAATTCAGAGGAACGCGCATCGGCGGCCTGCTGCACATCGTCTGTTCCATCTTCGGCATCTTCAACGGCTTCGGCCATCGGATCATTCACCGGAGCGGCGGCGATACGTTCCGCAAGTGCCTTGCCGGAACGAGTGCCGAACAGGCAGGCATCCAGCAGGGAGTTGCCGCCAAGACGGTTCGCGCCGTGCACGGATACACACGAGCATTCGCCGGCTGCGAACAGGCCGCCAACGATGGCGCGTTCGCCGTCAATCCAACGGTACACTTCGCCGTTGGTGGTGATCGGAATGCCGCCCATGGTGTAGTGTGCGGTCGGTTTGACCGGCACATAATCCTTGGTCGGGTCAAGATCGGCGTACTTTTCGATTGTTTCCACCACCTGGGGCAACACTTCATGCATATGGTCGGCATCAATGCCGGTCATATCGAGCCACACGCAATCCTTCGGGCCATCTGGATCCTTCGGATCCGCCACGCCACGTCCGGCGTCGATTTCAGCGGTGATGGAGCGGCTGACCACGTCTCGCGCGGCCAGATCGGCGTGCCCGGGAGCATACTTTTCCATGAAGGCCTCACCATCGGCATTACGGAGCACGCCACCTTCTGCGCGGGCCGCTTCCGACAGCAGAATGCCGGTATGTGCCAAACCGGTCGGGTGAAATTGCACGAATTCGCTGTCTTCCAGCTGCAGTCCGGCATGTAGTGCGAGCGCCATGCCGTCGCCGGTCAGATCCCACGAATGGATGTGGTGTGGAACAGGCGGCCTGCGCCTCCGGTGGCCAGAAGCACGTTGTGCGCATGAATGGCGTGCACTTGACCCTTATGGGTGTCGAATGCCACCACGCCTTCGGCTTTGGTGTGCCACTCCTCGGAGACCACCAGATCGGTCACATACCATTCTTCTGCGAATTCGACGCCTTCCGCCACACACTGCTGCCACAGCGAGAAGAGGATCTGATGGCCGATGCGGTCTGCGGCGTATGCGGCTCGGCGAATCGGTTCCTTGCCGAAATCCTTGGTATGCCCGCCGAAACGACGCTGTGCGATGTGTCCGTCTTCGGTGCGGGAGAACGCCACGCCGGCATGTTCCAGTTCGATGACCGTTGCCGGAGCCTCTTGCGCGAACAGTTCGGCCGCATCCTGATCGACCAGCCAATCGCCGCCCTTGACAGTGTCGTAGTAGTGCCAATGCCAATCGTCGTGTTCGACATTGCCGAGGCTGGCCGCGATGCCGCCTTCTGCGGAACCGGTGTGCGAACGTAACGGCTGGAGCTTGGAAATCACCAGAATATTCGGTTCGATGCCGGCTTCCTTCAGCTCTTGGATCTGTTCGCTTCGCAACATTCCTAACGCTGCGGAAAGACCTGCCGCTCCTGCGCCGACGATTACTGCATCATACATATCTTCAACATGCTTCGGACTCATACCAACGATTTTCGCACAAGGTGTGACCTCGCTGTGGTTCGTTGGATGACGGGCATGTTGTCGTATGCGTGTTTTCACATGTTCTTGCGTGTTTGTTCGTCGGCGGCTGTGACGATTGGCGGTGTCAGTTGCGCTGTTGAGTGGTGTTTGCGTTGACGATGGTGATGTTGCCGTGTTGCGTGCTGATGAGCCGTTGAGTTCCAGTACACCGAGTTCCAATACGATTCGTGAGATCGGATATTCTTCGGGATTGGTCTCTGCCAGTATGGCGAGCAGCCCGTCAGTGGAGACATGGCCATATTTCGCGTCGCATTTTCGTATGGCTTTCAATATGATTCTGGTGGTGTCGTCTGATTCCGGCAGGACGTCGTCGGCTGGTTTTTCCGTCTGTTCGCTGTCTATGACGACTGGTTGCGGGCGGTGTGAAGCATGGCAGAATTCATCGATGTCGGTCAGTGAGCAGATGATGTTTGCTCGTCCTTCTTGAATGAGCCGGTTGCAGCCCGTGTTGTGTGGCATGGTCACGTCTCCTGGCACTGCGAATACGCGGCGGTTGAGTTCGCCGGCCCAGCCCGCGGTGTTGAGCGCGCCTGAACGTGCGCGCGCTTGGGCGACGATGAGGCTGGACGACAAGGCCGCTATCAGACGGTTTCTAATGAGGAATCGTCTGGCTTCCGGAGCGGTTCCTGGGCATAGTTCCGAAATCAGTGCGCCGGAATGGCTGATGATGGTTTCAAAAAGACGTTCGTTGCTTTTCGGCCCGATATGGTTGAGCCTCCGGCGAATACCGCGACGGTGCGGCCTGCGAGGGGAGCCCCGATTTCGTCCATGGCTTGGATGACACCCCAGTGGCTGCCGCATCGGTGCCCAATGCGCCCCCGGATACTATGAGGTGCCCGGCACGGGCTGCCTGTTTGGCGAGCTCGTGTGCACTTTGCCTTCCGTATTCGCTCACTCCGCGTGACCCGACGACGCCGATCGGTTCCGGACATGATACCAATGCTTGCGGGTTGCCTTGCCCCCAGAGACATAATGGGGCGGCCCAGTCCGTATACATGGTGAGGTCGGCGAGCTGCGAAGGCCAGCAGATGGTGTGGTGCGACGATCCACTGTGTGCCCCCTACTGTGAACCAGTCCTTGAGCTCATTCGGGATCGGTGCTGGGCAGCGTGGTCAAACGATGCTGCCAGGAGACCATCGCACCGTGGAATGAGGCCATACCTCTGGAGTTGATGCTGCGTCCCCAACGCGTGATGCCGTTGATGAACGCCGCATCCAGGGTTTTGCAAGCGGCTGTGGCCACGTTTTCATGATGCCTGGACGCTGTCGGCGAGTAGTTGCAAGGTGTGCGTGGCTGATCCGATGCCTTTGATCAGCGCGTACATCATTGCGTCGGCGCTGTCCAGACAGTAGGTGAGCACGCACGTGCCAGGGTCTCGTCGTCGATGGCGGTTGTGTTGCCGTTCGTATTCGTATTTTCGTTCATGTCACTTCGTTCTCATGGAGATTCCCTGCATCATCTCTTCCGGTCCCGGAGAGGTTTTGCTGATAGGTCGGCCAGGTCCATGCGAGCCGCATGGCACGGTCCGCCCCTCTGAGGCTGAGCCGCTCACTGGCCAACGCATGGTTCACCAGTTCGATGGCTTTTGTGGACGTGTTGGCGCGAAGCCATGTTCCGGTGGCCTGCGCATTACAGACCCACCCGAATTCACGAAAACGCTCCTGCGCGGTTTGCCTGGCCACGATGACCCGCAGGCGAATGGCATGGCTGGATTCGCCGGAAGGTGTCATTCCCGGATTGATTCGTTCCACGGGAGGCACTTCGATTTGAATGTCGATGCGGTCGAGGATCGGCCCGGACAGTCGGCTGAAGTATTTGATACGGTCTTTTTCCTTGCATGTGCAGCGCTCTCCATTGCCGTAGGCGTAACCGCAGGGGCAGGGATTGGCCGCCATGATCAGTTGGAATCTCGCTGGATAGTAGGTTGTGCCTTTTGCGCGCGATATTGCCACGTACCCGGATTCCAAGGGTTCGCGCAATGTTTGCAGGGTGCGTGCCGAGAATTCGGGTGCCTCGTCCATGAACAGAATGCTCGGTGCGCTCGTGTGATCGCGCCTGGCTGCGCTAACCCTGCGCCACCGCCGACCAGGGACGCGGTGGATGCGGTATGGTGTGGCGCTTCGAATGGTGGAATGTCGCTGATGCCATAGCTAGGCAATGTGCCGCATAGGGAGCGGATTGATGCGACTTCCAGCTGTTCCGATTCGCTTAACAGGCTCATAATGCCGGGAATGCGAGAGGCAAGCATGGTTTTGCCGGTGCCGGGAGGGCCGGTCATCATCAGATGGTGCCCGCCTGCGGACGCCACCTCCAACGCCCATTTGGCCGTTTCCTGCCCCATGACCTCATTCATGTCTCCCGGAGGAGGGCATATCGACATGGTGCCGTCGTTGGGGTTCACGTCCCTGATCAGATCGGGAATCTCGTACTTTGTGGCACCTCCCATCAGTTCGATCAATTCGCCCACGTGGCGCACGCCGATGGCGTTGACGTCGGGCACGAGGGTGGCTTCATCCAGATTGGCATGCGGCACGATCACCTTGCAGACGCTTGATCGCGTGCATGCAACAGAATCGGCAGTAGGCCGTTGATGGGAAGCACCGTGCCGTCGAGATTCACTTCCCCGAGCACGATGGTGTCGTTCAGGCAATCGTGGGGTATCGTTCCAGATGCGCTGAGTACGCTCGCTGCGATCGCCAGATCATGAGAGGAACCGCGTTTGGGCATGGATGCCGGCGAAAGATTGACCGTAACTCGTGTCTCCGGCCATTTTGCGCCGCTAGCTTGGCATGCGGATTTGACACGTTCCCTCGCTTCGGAAAGCGAGGTGTCGGGAAGCCCGATGATGGAGAAGTAAGGAAGTCCGGGGGAGACGAACGCCTGGATTTGGATGATGAAGGCTTTCAGTCCGATCAGTCCCACGGAAAGTGCGCTGCCGATAGCCATCAGAACGCTCCTTCGATATGGTGCATAAGCGGCTTGCCGCTACGTACGATGACGGTGATGACGTCGAAGCGTACGCCGTTATGTGGTGTGCGATGGTCGCTGTCCGACAGCCATTGCACGGCCGCGTGGCGCAGGTTGATCTGTTTGGATGACGTTACGGCTTCCTGCGGAGTGCCGTAGCGGAGCGTCCGCCTGGTTTTGACTTCGACGAAGACGATGATTCCCGCATCGTCGCGTGAGACGATGTCGAGTTCGCCATACCGGCAGTGCCAATTGCGGTCGAGCGTCTGCCAGCCTTGGCTTTCCAGCCATGCGGCCGCATATTGCTCGCCGAGTTCTCCGAGCTGCCGTGCGCACAGAGTACCATCATGCAATCGCTGTGCGATGGAATCAAGAAGCTGTTCCGAACGCTGCATTGCGGTCGGAACGTCATGTGTTGTATTGCCGTTCATGGTTCAAGTCCAGCAGAAAGAACCGGCGTGAAGCAAGCGTGAACGGCAAATGTGGATAAAGGATGCGGTTTCGGGCGTGTTTGGGATAGTCGGTGGATAACTTGCCGTTATTCACATTGCTCCACGGGGCCAATGGCTATGGAACGTCCGAAACCGTATGCGATCGGAATGCTCAGTGACGGACCAGCTGCGTCAGCTCGTCAAGATTCAGTTCAAAGCTCACGCCACGTTCATCATGATGCGGCTGATACTGCGTGTTTTCCATGGCATGACGCACAAACTCGCCTGCGATATGCGCCGATTCGGCTAACGGCCTGCCCGCCATCAGCGCACCACAGAGTGCGGAAGCGAACGCGTCGCCGGTACCATGCGTCATGAACGGCAGCTTGCTGTGCGCAAGCTCCTGCTTGCCGGAAGCCCCCGAAGCAGCTGAGGCAACATAATTGCGAATCGTACCATCGTCATGATCGATGCCTTTTAAAACCACGTTTTTCGCACCCAAATCAAGCAATGCGTCAATCATGTCATTTACTTCGGCATCGCTCAGATCGCGCCCTGGATATGTGCGTTTCGTCAATATGGATGCTTCCGTCAAATTCGGCATCAGTACGTCGGCGCCATCCACCAGCGTGCTCATAGCTTCGCAGAGTTCCGGCGTGTATGTGGCGTAGATTTCGCCTCCATCTCCCATTACCGGATCCACTAAACGCAAGGCATGCGGATATTGCGAATACAGGCGTTTGATGATCGCAACCTGTTCGGCGGAGCCAAGGAAACCGGAATACACGCCGTCCAAATCGACGTTTTCCTTGCGCCATGCGTCCAGATAACCGTCCAAAATTTCGGTCGTATCGTGGAAGGTGAATACGCTGTAGCGCGTGTGTGCCGAAATAGCGCGGTCGGCACCGGACATACGTCGCATCCGGCCGCCGACAGGATCGGAATGGCCGCCGTCAGCGAGCAATTGCCGTATCCGCACATGTCATGCACCGCCGCAACGCGCGGAACATAATGCGGATCACGATCATACAGAATCACGTCATCCATGTTGAAACCCTCTCTTGCGATTGTCTGACCACGACTTTAGCCGCCCGTCTGACTTCGGAGCCACGATGCTTTGTACGGTGTATCACCGCAGTGCCGTTTGCCGGCGTGTCGCAGATTTTCAGACGGTTGTCAGAACGGTTTTATAGAGCATGAATGGCAATGATTCCAACGGTTTATAAAGGGATATAGGCAAGTGCGATAACGTTTGGCTTGCATTGCGGAGCGCGGCCGGATTATTGTCGCTACCAACACCTGACCAGCCGCCATACACGGCAAGGCGGGTGGCCAGCAAGACAGGCAACGAACCATTCCACACAAGGAGCAGAAACCATGGCAGATTCCAAGAACTACCGCTTCGAAACCCTGCAGCTTCACGTCGGCCAGGAGCAGGCCGATCCTGCAACCGATTCCCGCGCGGTGCCGATCTACCAGACCACCAGCTACGTGTTCCATAATTTCGACCACGCCGAGGCCCGTTTCGGGCTGGCGGACCCAGGCAACATCTACGGCCGCCTGACCAACTCCACTCAAAGCGTGTTCGAAGACCGCATCGCAGCCCTCGAAGGCGGCACCGCAGGTCTGGCCGTCGCATCCGGCGCAGCCGCGGTCGAATACGCGGTACGCAACATCACCCAGTCCGGCGATCACATCGTCGCCGCCAAGAACATCTACGGTGGCACCTTCAACCTGCTGCGTCACACCCTGCCGCGTGACGGCATCACCACCACCCTTCGTCTCCGCCGAGAATCCGCAGGAGTCGAGGACGCCATCCAGGAGAACACCAAGCCTCGTCTACCTTCGAAGACCCTTCG
>ENA-OQMZ01001046-OQMZ01001046.1-human-gut-metagenome-genome-assembly--contig:-NODE-1046-length-10657-cov-3.736087_pt1 | contig 10657 bp, 14 predicted proteins | sample MGYA00242621_ERZ504862 | MGnify/ENA primary metagenome ERZ504862 (study PRJEB26092, sample SAMD00036393) | human gut metagenome | host: Homo sapiens | study: EMG produced TPA metagenomics assembly of... | reverse complement strand
CCGCCACGCCCGGCAACACATCGCGGGCCATACGCGCAAGCATGCGCACCGTGCCCTGGCTGCGCGAGAGCGGCTGCAGAGCGGCGTCGTCGCGGCGGTCGATCATGTCCGAGAACAGCATCTGGCGCTGAAGGTTATCCACAAAGCTGCGGCCATCGCCCATAAGCTCCCACAGCGAACGGAGCCACGACGAAGGGGTCTTGTAATCGATACCCAGTGAAATCCCAGCTTCCGCCGCATCATGACGGCACAGATCGAGCTCGGCAAACGTAGGCACCAGCAAAACGGCACGCCCGTGGCGGGCAACCAGGTCTGCGAGCAGCGCCGCCTCGGCATCGCTCAAATCCGCGCCGGCGTTGGTGGTATAGATTCGAACAGGCATGGTCCTCCACTCAAACCGTTCGCAATAATCAATACTTCCATCCTACCCGCCCACGCGGACAGATTTGCCCCACGCCAACAGATTTCCTCCGTCCCCAAGGGATCAAAAAACCGCCCCCGAAGGGACGGTTCTGCGCAATTCGTTTGTCGCCGATGGCCTACTCGCCATCCTCCAGTTTGATGAGGATCTTGCGATAGCCACCGTACTCGCCATTAAGCGCTTGGACACGCGGCTCACCGTGGTGGACGAAGCGCCAGTGCGGGCCTGAACCTCAACATAAGGCTCGCCCTCATCCAGATAACGCGCAACCTGCAGACGTTGCGAAAGATCGCAGATCTCGCGCGGCGTGCAGATATCGGTTAAAAACGCCTGGATATCCTTCTCGTCATCCAAAAGACTAAATGCGTGGACTAGCTGCTTGACATCAGGCTTGTCAAACATGTTCTCGATATTCATCGATCACCGCCAAACCCGCCAAAAGGCATCGAAGTTGATACTGACATCGGGCATCGTTCGCCCGTTCTATGCAATAGGGCAACGCCTGTGGCTTTTGCCCGTAGCAGTGTAGCACACCACCAAACTAAAGCGACAAGACTCTCTGTCAGCGGCGCGTTTTTCAGGACGAACGCCGTTTAGAAACCGAATGCGCACGTAAGCTCCACGAATATTTGAGACAATGGGCGCCCAAACACCGCGGCGCACCCGCGCAACCATCCAGGTCGCCGCCGCAAGCCGCTTCACGCGACGCCAGCAACCCCGGCGCAAGAAAGGATTCACGCCATGCGCTTTATGCTTAACTGGCTCTTCACCTCGATCGCTATCGCGATCGCCACGTTCCTCGTTCCCGGCATCCAGCCTTCGGTTTTGCCGAGGCCTGGGTCTGTTTCGCTTCGTGGGACTGTTCCTGAACATCGTCGATTCGCTCGTCAAACCGTTCCTGACGGTAATCTCGCTGCCGCTCACCATCATTACGCTGGGCATTTTCCAGCTTGTCGTCAACAGCTTTATGCTCGAGCTCGCGAGTTACCTGTCGGTCAACCTGCTGGGCGTCGGCATCTCCATCGCAAGCTTTGGCTCGGCCTTTATGGGCAGCATCCTGGTGTCCATCATGCGCAGCATCCTCGATGGCGTCGCCGAGGGCTAGAGCCGTTCGATACGAACCGTCATATCGACCCAAAACGAAGGCCGCCCATCGCAAAAATGGGCGGCCTTCTTATTTGTCAAGTCGCAGAGGGCAAGACAATCTACCATTTCTACCCCGTCCCCAAATGGCAGGTGTGGGTTAGATGACGTAGTCGTAGCCTTCGTTGGGAGCGACAAGTTGATCGAGCGTCACACCGTCGAGGTAGTCGTTGATGAGCCTGTCCAGGTTCTTCCACACGTCGAGCGTGGGGCACTCGTCCGAACGCGAACAGCCCTTGCAGTCGCCGTCCAAGCATGCGACCGGTGCCAGGCTGCCCTCGGTCAGGCGCAAGATCTCGCCCACCGTGTACTGCTCGGGCGGGCGCGTGAGCACGTAGCCGCCGCCTTTGCCACGCATGCCCGAGAGCATGTTGGCACGTACGAGCGTCGCCAAGATGTTCTCGAGATATTTCTCGGAAATCCCCTGTCGCGCCGCGATCTCTTTGAGCGGGATGCGACCGGCCGCCTGGTGCTCGGCCAGATCGACCATAACGCGCAGGGCATATCTGCCCTTAGTAGAAACCAACATGTATAGTGCTGCCTTTCGGTCATTTAGTCCGTAGAAATTCTAGCCGAAAAATTGGTTTTGAAAATACCCGTTCCGGTCAAGACGGTTAATCGACTCGTAATAATCTTCTATTTCCTATTGCATTACTAGGCTTTAATGTCTAGTATGCTTCCTAACAGCTAAACGAACAACCTATAAGGTTTATGGGTTTAACTGCTACACGCACCGTGAAACCACACGGCAACCAGCAACTTGAACACTTTGGAGGTTCACCATGAGCAAGGTTTACACGTCTATCGATCAGCTTATCGGCCACACCCCGCTCCTGGAGCTCATCCACTTTGAGGCCGACGAGGACCTCAAGGCCCGCGTGCTCGTCAAGCTGGAATACTTCAACCCCGCGGTCCGTTAAAGACCGCGTCGCCAAAAACATGATTGACGAGGCCGAGAAGGCCGGCAAGCTCGTGCGCGGCGGCGACTACACCATCATCGAGCCCACGAGCGGCAACACCGGCGTCGGTATCGCCTCGGTGGCGGCGGCTCGCGGCTACAAGGTGATCATCACCATGCCCGAGACCATGTCCGTCGAGCGCCGCAAGCTTATGCAGGCATATGGCGCAAAGCTCGTGCTCACTGACGGATCCAAGGGCATGAAGGGCGCCATCGCGAAAGCCGAGGAGCTGCAGAAGGAGACCCCCAACAGCATTATCGCCGGCCAGTTTATAAACCCGCCAACCCCGCCATCCACAAAGCCACGACCGGCCCCGAGATCTGGGATGACACCGACGGCAAGGTCGACATCTTCGTCGCCGGCGTTGGCACCGGCGGCACCGTGACCGGCGTGGGCGAGTTCCTCAAGGAGCAGAACCCACAGATTCAGGTTGTCGCCGTCGAGCCCGCCACCTCCCCGGTGCTCTCTAAGGGCCAGGCCGGCCCGCACAAGATCCAGGGTATCGGCGCCGGCTTTGTGCCCGACGTCCTCGACACCCAGGTCTATGACGAGATCATCCCCGTCGAGAACGACGACGCCTTTGCCACCGGCCGCGCCGTGGGCCACAAGGAGGGGCGTGCTCGTGGGCATTTCGTCCGGCGCCGCCGTGTGGGCCGCACTGCAGCTGGCCAAGCGCCCCGAGAACGAGGGCAAGACCATCGTGGCGCTGCTCGCCGACACCGGCGAGCGCTACCTGTCCACGGCGCTCTTCCAGGACTAGGGCCCGTCGCCCATAGGTTGAGCCCAGGGACGAGCCGGTCTCCTCTCTCCCGGCAGTCTGAGCCCATCCCATCAGGCGTCCCACGAGTCGTCCGAACTTGCTACAATGTCTGCGGCGCGGAACCAGCTCCCGCGCCGCTTTTCTTTTTGGCCACATGCCACCAAGGAGAACCTTCCCATGCACAACAAGCGCGTGCTCGTCGCCATGAGCGGCGGCGTCGATTCCAGCGTGACCGCGTACCTGCTCAAAAGCCAGGGCTACGAATGCGTCGGCGCCACCATGCGCCTCACCCGTCCCGCACCCGACCCCGCCACGGGCATGAGCAAAGTCGACCGCGACATCGCCGATGCAAAGGCCGTCGCCGAGCGCCTGGGGATCCCCACCATGTGCTCGACCTGCAGCAGACCTTCGACCGCAATGTTATCGAGCGCTTCGTGACCGCCTACCAGGAGGGGCTGACGCCCAATCCGTGCATCATCTGCAACCGCCACATTAAGTTTGGCGCGCTGCTCGATACGGCGCTGGACATGGGCTGCGACTACATCGCCACGGGCCATTACGCCAAAACAAGTCAGGCGACAGACGGCACCTGGCAGCTACATCGCGGCGAAGATCCCAAAAAGGACCAAAGCTACTTTTTGTATTCGCTCACGCAGGAGCGGCTGTCGCGCACGATCTTTCCGCTGGCAGGCCTGGACAAGGAGCGCGACGTACGCCGCATAGCCGCCGAACAGGCTTCATCAACGCCAAGAAGGCCGAAAGCGAGGATATCTGCTTCATCGCGGATGGCGACTATGCGGGCTATATCGAGCGTCGGTGCGGACATCCCGCTACACCGGGCGACATCGTATGGCGCGACGGCAGCGTGGTTGGGCGCCACAACGGCGCGTTGCGCTATACCATCGGCCAGCGCAAGGGCCTGGGCGTCGCAATGGCGCACCCCGTGTATGTGACGGGCGTCGATACCGCCAACAACATTGTGCATCTTGGCGAGGCCGAGGACCTGACGGCCACAGTGCTCACGGCCAACGACTGGATCTGGAGCGCCCCTGCCGACCGCATGGAGGCAGAGCTCGATGCCGGCGGCATTCACGTGGGCGCCAAGTACCGCTACCGTCAAAAGGACCAGGCGGCAGCCTTACACGTGGCGCCGACGGACAAATGTTGCTGACCTTTGACGAGCCGCAACGAGCCATCGCCCCCGGCCAGGCCGTCGTCGTCTACCACGCGACGTCGTCTTGGGCGGCGGTACCGTGACCGGCGCGCTTAAGTAGCCGCGGGATTATCGCCGCACGTGTCGAAGTACCTCAACAGCGGCACCAACCTCGATTACGCGACGCTCGAGCCGCGGCAAATGGCCTCGAGTCGACCCTCCGCCGTCGCCCATTCGCTCTGCGAAAGAATCTCGATCGTCTCATCAACAAATCCGTTGAGCCGCGATGAATCGAACCAATCGAGTGAGTCCGCAAGCGCCAGCTGGACGGAAGGGTCGGGCCCAAACGGCTTAGCGGAAAACCCAAACTCCCCAGCTGCGAGCACGGCAGTTGGCACGTTGTACCACAGGCAGTTGCCGCTATCGAACAGCGGTGCAGGTTTTATCTCCAGGGTGTCAACATTGCGGATGATGCCGAAGTTTCGCCAATGGCGATCGCTGTTGGCCAAAAGGGCATCGCAAACGATCATCTGCGACATAGACCTTCTCACGGCAGCCTCGTCTGCTCTATGCTTACCAAGAAAGCGGCAGTACCGGTCGTACGTCGAGTTTCCCCGCTGGCTACCAAGTGCGCCCTTAACGTAAACGGCCGGAATGTATTCCTCGCGGCCGCCAAGAAAGTCGTCGCACAGGCACACGGGGCCATCGAACATGCGCTCAACCGTGTAAGGAACAAACTCCTCCTTGGAAAGCAAACGACGATGCAAAGCCGTTGCAACCGCCTCGTTAAAGGGACGCTGATCGTCCATCCCGCACCCTTTAGCCAAAACGCGAATGCCGTTCCGGATCATCCACGATTTAGGGAGCTCGCCCTCGGACGTGTTATCCGGATTTTTAAGACCGATGCCTTCCAGCCAACCCGAACGCCCCTCGGGCGCCGATCGCTCAAAATCATTCTCGAAGTAATTGAGGTTTCGCCATTCGAGCCCATCGCATTCTGCCGGCCGCAGCCAATAGCAATCCGAAAGCGAGAGGCCCAGACACTGAACCGGCACCTCAACGCCGTTGACAATCCCCAGCTCGCGGTAGCGCGAGATAAGCCCGGGGCGAACATCGGGCACCGACCGATGCCCCCACCACGCGTTGAGCTCCCGCTTATTCACTGTTGGAGAAGAGCTCGAGTACGTGCCAAACGGCATTCGTTGCGCATCGAGGACCTCGGCGATTTCGAAGGAAAACTCGCGTGTCGGATCAAATGAGACATGCGCGACCTCATGGTCGGCCGACATCAGCGTAAACTTGCGTCCCACATCGGCCGCAGGACGGCGTCCTCGCTTGCGGACCTTTTGATAGGCGATCGCAGAATTGTACTCGACCATCTTCCGGCCGCCCACAATATCGCACACAAGCGTCCCCGATGCGGCAAGTTGCGATATGCGGCTTTCGTAACGCCCAACAGGCGGGCGGCATCACCCATAGATAAGTACTCAGATGTATTCATATGCCGCATCACCTCGTTAAGTAATTTACGCGTTTAGTTAATAGATTATATACATCATAATACTAAACGGCCAAAAACGAAAAAAGGCCCGAGAAATCGGGCCTTAGCGATTGGTCAGCCGAGTCGCAAGCTGCTCCCCTAGCGCTGAACGTAGGCGCGAACCAGTTCAAAGGTGTTGCGCACGCCGTCGATGTGGCTGCGCTCGTAGTTGTGGCTCGCGTACACGCCGGGGCCGATCAGACCATGGCGAATGTCGTAGCCGGCCGAGAGCGTGGCCTCGACGTCGGAACCGTAGTGCGGGTACACATCGATGGCGTAATCGAGCTCCAGCTCGCGCGCGATATTAGACAGCGTGGTCACCAGGTCGTAGTTGTACGGGCCACCCGAATCCTTGGCGCAAATCGACACCATGCGCTCGGTGCAGCCCAGATCGTCGCCCACGCAGCCCATGTCAACGCTGATCATCTCGCGCGTGTCGGCCGGCACGAAGGCACCACCGTGGCCGACCTCCTCATACACGGTAAAGAGCAGCGACACCTTGCGCGAAAGCGTCACCTCGCCGTCAGCAACGGCGCGGGCCAGACCCAGCAGAATCGACGCCGACAGTTTGTCATCCAGGAAGCGACTCTTAATGTAGCCGCTTTCCGTCACCGTGGTACGCGGATCCATAGCGATGATATCGCCCGTCTGAATGCCCAGCTCGAGCACATCATCTTTGCTGTCGACATTCTCATCGAGCAGGATTTCCATGTTTTTCTCGATGGTCTTGACCGGCTCGTCGGCCACGTGCGCCGAAGGCTCGGTATTGAGGACCACACCCGTGTACACATTGCCGTCACGCGTGAAGACGGTGCAGTTCTCGCCATCGGCCGTAGACCACTGATGCCCGCCGAGCGTCGTGGGACGCAGGCGACCATTGTCCTTAATGGAGCGCACCATGGCGCCAAGCGTGTCGACATGGCTCGCCAACACGAGCGGCTCACCCTCGCCGCCGAGCTCAACCAGCACATTGCCCTTATTGGAGCGCTCGGGCTCAAAGCCCATATCGCGCAGGGTTTCCATCAAATAATCAGTCGCCGCACGAGTAAAGCCCGTAGGCGAGGCAATAGAAGTCAGCGTCTTAAGCTGGTCAGTAATAAAACCAAGCGTAGAATCCATTTGGGGCACCATCCACAACTCCAAAGTCAACATCCCGTAATCAGTAAAAGCCCCAACAACGATACCATCACGCACAAATATTTACCCAGCGAGATGACCCATCGAGCTCTTCCGAACAGCGCCCGCCACGACAACGAGCCGCGGGCCCCGCCCGTTACGCCCCAGAATCGTCCTCGGACATGTCCGGAGGCCCCGCTGCGCACTACGTGCGGCGGGGCCTTCTTCTGCCTGCGGAAAGATTCTGGGGCTAACGGGCGGGGCCCGCCGAACCAGGTTAAGCAGCCGGGCAGATCTTCTTGAAGAGCTCGATGACGTCGTCGAGCGTTGCCTCGCGCGGGTTGCCCGGGAAGCAGGCGTCGGCCATAGCGTCCTTGGCCAGGACCTCAATCTCGTCAGCCTTCATGGCCTCGCAGACGTGCGGGATGTTGACGTCGGCGGAAAGCTGCTTGACGGCGGCGATGGCGGCGTCAGCAGCCTCGTCGGTGCTCATACCCGTGGTGTCAACGCCCATGGCGACGGCAACCTTGGCCAGGCGCTCAGCGCAAACCGGCTTGTTGAACTCCATGGCGATCGGCAGCAGCATGGCGCAAGCGACGCCGTGCGGAGTGTCGTAGTGAGCGGACAGGGTGTGAGCCATGGCATGGTCGATGCCCAGGCCGACGTTGGAGAAGCCCATGCCGGCGACATACTGGCCAAGAGCCATACCCTCGCGGCCGGAGCGGGCTGACCGGACTTGGCCTCGGCGACAGAGTCGCGCAGGTTCTCGCTGATCAGCTTAATAGCCTCAAAGTGGAACATGTCGGAGAGCTCCCAAGCACCCTTGGTGGTGTAGCCCTCGATGGCGTGGGTCAGAGCGTCCATGCCGGTGGAAGCGGTCAGGCCGGCGGGCATGGAAGCCATCATGTCGGGGTCGACGACGGCGACCTCGGGGGCGTCGTTGGTATCGACGCACACGAACTTGCGGACCTTCTCGGGTCGGTGATAACGTAGTTGATGGTCACCTCGGCGGCAGTACCGGCGGTCGTCGGCACGGCGATGGTGAACACAGCGTGGTTCTTAGTCGGAGCAACGCCCTCGAGGCTGCGGACATCGGCGAACTCGGGGTTGTTGATGATGATGCCGATAGCCTTGGCGGTGTCCATGGAGGAGCCACCACCGATGGTCACGATAGCGTCAGCCTCGGCGGCCTTAAAGGCCTCGACGCCGTCCTTGACGTTCTGGATGGTGGGGTTGGGCTTGATCTCGGAGTAGAGGCTCCAAGCAATACCGGCGGCGTCGAGCTCGTCGGTCACCTTAGCGGTAACGCCAAACTTGACCAGATCGGGGTCGGAGCAGACGAAGATCTTCTTGTAGCCACGACGCTGGAGCTCGCCGGGGATCTCCTTGATGGCGCCGGAACCATGATAAGAAATGGTGTTGAGAACGAAACGATTAGCCATTGATAGCCTCCCATCGTGTGCGGGGCGCCCATTACGCCCCACGCTATGAGTCCCATCCTAACGCTTTTGAAAACAAAAAACGCATGAGACGTCAAAAGTGTTAAAGCGTTTCAACATAATAACGGAGCCCCAGTCCTTCCCTCCCGACAGCAGCGAAGGCTAGATTATAGGAGCAATCGCCCAAAGAATACGACCAACTCAGTCTATAAATTGTTTCTGTTTTAGCAATATATGTTTGACAATACGTTTATAAAAGGATACTTTATAGTAAATAAAATGCATGCAGCAAATAGCGTCATTCATTTTGTTAGAAATTGCCCATGCGGTTATTGCAGCTGCATATACCGCAACGTACAGCGCAATTCTCCGCACGAAGTAGAAGACGGTTCCAATTCGATCGAGGCGATGACGCGTGATGGCTACTGGTCCTAAATCGAGCAAGACGGCTACAAACGAATATCGAATCTCAATTGAAGGTAATCCTTATCCGCATACTCTGGCTCTCATCAACCCAGCGGGAGACAACCTCAACATCAAAAGACATGGGTTCACGGGTCCACTAGGACAGCTATCGAGTCTTAAATATACCGTTTATGACGATGCGAATGAAAAACTCTTCACTGTCGTCGACGGTGGCTTTAGCAACATGCCCAGGGTTGCGCTCATCATCGAACACAAGGAAGTTGCGGTGTTCGATTATGGTCTAAACAGACTTGAGATGAAGTGCGTAACGAACATACCGAATTACGCAATAAAAGGTAACTTCCTATTTGGAGATTACGATATATTCAGCCAACAGGAAGTGAAGCTATCTTCAGTTATCGTCCTTCAATGTGATAAACAATCGTGCTTTAGCATACAGGTTTTGGATAAAGCCGAATTAGCCGCCGCAATTGGAATACCTACAGCCATTGCCCTTCTTAGGGCTCGGATTGAAGAGCATCTCGAATAAATCGCAAAAAGCAGTTCGTAACAACATTCAGGAGCTAGATAGTTTTTCTGGCTCCTGAATGTTGTTACGAACATGCACCTTAGCGCTTAAGACTCGTGGTCTGCCAGTCAGCTACGATGCGGGCCCATTTCCTGTGCAAGTCGCGTTCGCGATCGATAAACATGATGGCAAACGCGATAAACAGCAGCATGCTCGCCACCGCAATGGCGTGCAGCCCCATGCGCTCAATGCACCAGTTGCCCAGCACGGCGCCAAACACAAAGGTGAAGATCACGCCAAAGTACAGTGCGCCGTTTTCCAAAAAGCCGCGCTTGTGGGTGATGATATAGTCGTCCACGTTTTGCAGGGCGTTGCGCAAGTTGCCGATGCACATGGTCGTAGCGATGCCGTGTCCATGAATCTTGCGGAAGCTCTCGACCTGCATACCGCAAGCAAACGAGGTAAGGCAGTTGGCGAGCAGGTTGAAATCGCCACCGGGGATAAAGCTCACGCCCAGCAAGATGACGGCTTCAAAGAACACCGTCACCTGGCGCCAGTGAATCACGCTGCCAAACCGCTCGTGTACCAGGTCGGCAAGCATAATGCCCACGGCAAACGACACCACGGGGAAGAAGTAGCGCCCCGCAAGTGCCCAATTGCCCTCCGAGATGCTCACGCCCACAAGCAGGATGTTGCCCGTCTGCGCGTTTGCGAAAACATGGTCGCGCCCAATGTACGAATACACATCCATAAAGCCGCCGGCGAGCGCCAGGATAATGCCAGTTCGATGGACTCCGATATCTGTTTGGCACGCTGCATCGTCGTGCATCCTCCTTGTTGACGACTCTCTCGTGCGTTGGCGGAAACATAGACGCCGTTCATACTGTAACCCATTGACAACATGGCGTGCGCGCGAGACGGCCCCTTCGACACGGGGATACACAGTCTGGAAACAAACGGCATCCGCATCGACACGCCGATCCGCCAGCCATGTACTCCACCAGTCTTTTTAGCCCCGTCCCAAAAAGACTGGTTACAATTACGTGCAGCATACAAACACCGGGAGGGATCGTGGCAAAAAAGCTCAGCACGCTCAGAATAACCAGCGCAGTCAGCAGGGCAAACAGGGCCAGCAGCAAAAGCGCGGCGGCAAGGCCCAGGGCGGCCACGCCGCTCACTACCCCGGCAGCGC
>ENA-OQMZ01001045-OQMZ01001045.1-human-gut-metagenome-genome-assembly--contig:-NODE-1045-length-10660-cov-1.425140_pt1 | contig 10660 bp, 13 predicted proteins | sample MGYA00242621_ERZ504862 | MGnify/ENA primary metagenome ERZ504862 (study PRJEB26092, sample SAMD00036393) | human gut metagenome | host: Homo sapiens | study: EMG produced TPA metagenomics assembly of... | reverse complement strand
GCAAGGTGTATTTGCAGGGTATGACTTGGCACCTATGACGAACTTCATGGAAAAATTGCGCATGATTAAAGATGCTTCTGAGATTGCAACGATTCGTAAGGCTTGCTCGATTTCCGACCGCGCTTTTGCTGACATGCTTGATTTCATCAAACCAGGTCAGACAACAGAATTGCAAGTGGCAAATTTTCTTGATTTTCGTATGCGTGAATACGGTGCATCTGGGGTATCTTTTGAGACTATTGCAGCATCAGGTTACCGCTCTGCCATGCCTCACGGCGTAGCCAGTGAGAAAGTCATCCAATCTGGTGAAAACTTGACGCTTGATTTTGGATGTTATTACAATCACTACGTCAGCGATATGACGCGTACAATTCACATTGGTGATACGACTGATGAGGAGCGTGAGATTTATGATGTGGTTTTGCGTGCTAATCAAGCGGTTATTGATTCGGTTAAGACTGGAATGACTCGCCGTGATTACGATAAGTTGGCGCGTGAATGTGATTGAAAAAGCTGGTTATGGTGAGCACTTCACACACGGAATTGGTCATGGCATTGGGCTTGATATTCATGAAATTCCATTCTTTGGCAATTCAGATGAGTTGGTTGAAGTTGGCATGACTATTACGGATGAACCAGGAATTTACCTTGATAACAAATACGGTGTTCGTATTGAAGACGACCTTGTCGTTACTGAAAATGGTTGTGAAGTCTTAACTTTAGCACCCAAAGAATTGATTGTTTTGTAGGAGAGATGTTATGAAACCACTGACTATTAAAGATAAATTACAAGTTATCCTTGTGATGATTTTATCTGCGATGCTCTCTTTTACGGTTGTTATTGATTTAATGCAGGGAAGTAGTAAGAATTATTTCATTTTGGAATTCATTCTAGTTCTTTTCTTGTCAGCCTTAAGTCAATCACGTCAGTTTGGAATTAATGGCATTGTTCATTATGTTGCGCTTGGACTTGTTGGGTTAACATTTTTTATTGAAGCACCAGCTGGCATATACAAAAATTGCTTCGTATTTCTGTATGGCAATTGCTGTGCTTGGGCTGATTATAATTTATCTTAAAAATCGTGTAGTAAAGGAAAAAATCAATGACTGATAGACTTTCTTGGGAAGATTATTTTATGGCAAATGCAGAGTTGATTTCAAAACGTTCAACTTGTGATCGTGCCTTTGTTGGCGCTGTTTTGGTCAAAGATAATCGTATCATTGCGACTGGTTACAATGGTGGTGTTTCTGAAACAGATAACTGTAGCGAAGCAGGACACAAAATGGAAGATGGGCATTGTATCCGCACTGTTCATGCCGAGATGAATGCGCTTATCCAGTGTGCTAAAGAAGGCATTTCAACTAAAGGAACAGAGATTTATGTGACACATTTTCCGTGTATTAACTGCACGAAAGCTCTCCTTCAAGCAGGCATTAAGAAAATCACTTATAAAACTGCCTATCGCATGCATCCATTTGCGATTGAATTAATGGAACAAAAAGGTGTCGAATACGTTCAGCATGATATTCCAGAAGTAAGACTTGGTATGGCTGACTAAGAAGAATAAGTTTTAGACAGTGCTAACACTGTCTTATCCCATAGTAAGACCATAAAAGATTTGAGCCCAAGCTTATTTTATGGTAAAATGAAGTGATAAATAATTTATAAGAGGTAATGAATAAATGATTGAAGCAAGTAAGCTTAGAGCAGGTATGACTTTCGTAACAGCTGATGGAAAACTCATCAAAGTTCTCGAAGCAAGCCACCACAAACCAGGTAAAGGTAACACAGTTATGCGTATGAAACTCCGTGACGTACGTTCTGGTTCAACTTTTGATACAACTTACCGTCCAGAAGAAAAATTCGAACAAGCTATCATTGAAACACGTGCTGCACAATACCTTTACAAAATGGATGATACAGCATACTTCATGGATACTGAAAGCTACGAGCAATACGAAATCCCAGTTGCTAACGTAGAACAAGAATTGTTTTACATCCTTGAAACTCAGAAGTTAAAATCCAATTCTACGGAACTGAAGTTATCGGTGTTACTGTTCCTACAACAGTTGAATTGACAGTTACTGACACTCAACCATCAATCAAAGGTGCTACAGTTACTGGTTCTGGTAAACCTGCAACTCTTGAAACAGGTCTTGTTGTTAACGTGCCAGACTTCATCGAAATTGGTCAAAAATTGGTAATCAATACGCAAGAAGGTACTTACGTATCACGTGCCTAAGCTTGCCATTAGAGCGGGTAGAGAGGGTACCGCTCTCTTTACTTTTAATCCTTAAAATTAATTAGAAAGGAAATGCTTATGACAACTGAAAATATCGGTGATATTGTTATTTCACCACGAGTACTAGAAGTTATCACAGGTATCGCTGCAGCAAAAGTCGATGGTGTTCATTCACTTCATAACAAAGCCATGGCAGACAGCTTCAGCAAAACAGTTTTAGGTAAAGGTGTATATCTTCACACTGAAGAAGACGGAACAGTTAACGCTGATATCTATGTTTATCTTCAATACGGTGTCAACGTTCCTGCTGTTTCAATCGCAATTCAACAAGCTGTTAAAACTGCGGTTTACGATATGGCAGAAGTGACTATTTCATCTGTAAATATCCACGTTGAAGGAATCGTTCCTGAGAAAACGCCAAAACCTGATTTGAAAGCATTGTTTGACGAGGATTTCTTGGATGACTAATAATTTTACAAATTCAAGACGTGACCTCCGTGAGCGTGCGTTCCAAGCACTCTTTAGCCTAGAATTTGGTGGAGAATATTTAGCGGCTGCTGAATTTGCATATACTTATGATAAGACAATCGAAGAAGATGAAGATGTTCAAGTTCCAGTCTTTCTTCTTAATCTTGTTAAGGGTGTTTGCGACATGCAAGCAGAGCTTGACCAACAAATTGAAGGTCACTTAAAAGCAGGCTGGTCACTAGAACGTTTAATGTTGACTGATAAAGCTTTACTTCGTTTAGGTCTTTACGAAGTAAAATATTTCGAAGAAACACCAGGTCGTGTTGCGGTCAATGAAATTATTGAAATCGCTAAGAAATATTCAGACGAAACATCAGCAAAATTCGTCAATGGATTGTTGAGTCAGTTTGTTACTGAATAATAAATGAAAGAGAGATGTTATACACATCTCTCTTTTTGTTGTGTGCATAAGTAAAAAGAGTAATATAAAAGAACAGGCTTACCCTGTTCTTTTTAAATGCTTCCCCCAGGAATCAATGAGATAGGTAAAATGTAGTCTTTGTTTGTTTTTTCACCTTTGATGCGTTTTTAGGAGAATATCGACAAGTAGACTTGCAATTTCATCGATTGGTTGACGGATAGTAGTCAACTGTGGGAAGTAACTTTCAATGAATGATGTGCCATCATAACCAATGATTTTCAAATCATCAGGGATGTTCATATCTAGCTGTTTAGCGATTTTCATTGTCAAAATGGCTGTCAAATCATCTGAAACAAATATCCCGTCTGGACGATTGCTTGCGATGATGGATTTGATTTCCATTTCACGGCGAATTGTGGATAAGTTGTTAGGAACTTTGAAAACTTCACCGTGCGGAATTTGAAATGTAAACCAAGGGCACGTAATTCGGTTGGTGAGTCAGTGTTATCGTGTCCGGTAATCATAATGATATTTTCGCAACCATTTTTTTGAAGTGTGCGAGCAGCTAGTTTTCCACCTTCAAAGTTGTCTGAAGCAACGATAGGGACGTTTGGAGCTAGGTTCCTATCGAAAGCAATAATTGGTGCACTGACGCGCTCGTAATCATCGATGCCAAGGTTGTGATAGATGAAATGATGCCGTCAACTTGGTTAGCTTCAAGCATTTCAATGTATTCACGTTCTTTGGCTGGGTCATTTTCGCTATTGCAGATAATCGTTTTATAACCATGTTTGAATAACTCGATTTCAAGATATTCAATTAACTCAGAATAAAAGATATTGCTAATATTAGGGAAGATTAAGCCGATAAGTTGGGCTGATTTTCCTTGGAGTCCACGGGCGAGGTTGTTTGGTTTATATCCCAAAGTTCTCATGGCCTCTTGGACTTTTTGTTTTGTCTTCTCTGACAAATAACCTTTGTTGTTGATAACGCGTGAAACGGTTGTTGGGCTTACCCCAGCAAGTTCAGCAACGTCAGTTAATTTTGCTACCATATTAGTATTTCAAATCAAAGTATGTACCAGTGACGTCTCCAGATTTAAGTGTAATTCCATTTTGACCAGCTTCTGGGAAGATACGGCTAGTAAATACTTTTTCTCCTTTATTGATAAAGATTTCAATGATCGAATTATCTACAAAAATATTGGCTGTTGTTTCTTTCGTATCGATTGTACATTCACGAGTAATACCAAATTTTGTAGCGTATTGAACACCGGCTTTACTGCGGTCAAGGATAATTTTACAGTCTTTAGTATCTACAGTCAAGCTTAGTCCATTTCCTTTGTCGTCAGCAAAAAGCAGAAGTTCTGATTTTTGATTTGCAGGGAATGTTAACTCTAACTCATAAGTATTGTTGGTTTGTGCTTTGTCAGCGAATGTTTCAGAAGAATCACGAAGAGAAGTGATTGCTTCAACTGGGTATTGATAAAGTTTACCATCTTTAATAGAAAGTTCTTTAACAAGACTAAGAGCACTTGGTAATCGTATTGGTCAGTTGGATAGTCGATGTCAGGAAGTCCAATCCAGCTAATAGCAAGCGCACGTCCATCAGGGGCGTTGAATGCTTGAGTCGCATAGGCTTCAAAACCATAATCAAGATTTTGAATGTCAGAAGCCCCGACTAGTTTTGCATTTTCTGTGTCAAACGATTGACATACTTTGTAGGTATTTGGGTAAATGTTGCGATAATCAAGTTCAGCTTTATCAAGTCCTTGTGGGCAGTAGATAAGAACTGGTTTATCATCAACAAAAACAAGGTTTGGACACTCAATCATGTACTCTGAACCACTGTTATCAAAGTCAAGGTTTCCAACTTCTTCCCAATTTTCGACGTTTTTGTTAACAGCTTTGTAAAGTTTTACGAAGCTGATTCGTCAAGGTTTTGAGCACCTACGATTGCGTAGAATTGACCTTTATAGTTGAAGATTTGTGGGTCACGGAAGTGTTCTGTAACGTCTTTTGGTTGGTGGATAAGAACGTTCTCAATCTTAGTGATGTTGCGGTCTTTGTCCATCCATGCGCTAATTTGAAGCGGGTCACGTACCCAATTTCATCGCGGACATTTCCTGTATAGAATAGGAAGAGTTTGTCGTCGATTTCGTAGGCTGAACCAGAATAAGCACCGTGCTATTCGTTTTTAGTATCTGGACGAAGTTCTACGTTTGTTTCATGGAAGTGAACTAAGTCTTCAGATTCAGTGTGAACCCATTGTTTAAGTCCATGAGCAGCAGCAAATGGCCAGTTTTGGTAGAACAATGTGTATTTTTCCATTAAAGAATGAAAAACCGTTAGGGTCATTTAAAAGTCCTGATTTTGGTTCGATGTGGTAACTAACATGCCAAGGAGATTTTTTGACATTGTTGTTAATTTTTGCTAATTCTTCGGTGCTCCAATCCTCATAAGGACGGTAACGCACTTCTCTTGGTAAATCCATATTTTTCTCCTTTTTAAATACTATCTATAGTAATATAGTAAACGTTTTCGCCCTAAAAATTCAAATTGTTTTCGTCCAAAAAGAAAAAAATATGATGAACGCTTGACATAAAATATTTTTATGATAAAATGTAAATGTAGTTAAGTGAAACGCTTACAAAATAGTTCACAAATTTTTTTATTAAAGGAGTTACTGTAATGGATTATGGTAAGGTAGCATCTGACGTCGTTAAGGCAGTCGGAAAAGACAATCTTATTGCAGCTGCACACTGTGCGACACGTCTTCGTCTCGTACTTAAGGATGATACAAAAGTTGACCAAGCAGCTTTGGATAACAATCCAGATGTAAAAGGTACTTTTAAAATTGATGGTCAATATCAAGTAATCATCGGTGCAGGTGATGTCAACTTTGTTTATGATGAATTAATCAAAGAAACTGGACTTTCAGAAGTTTCTACTGATGACTTGAAACAAATTGCAAGTAGTGGTAAAAAATTCAACCCAATCATGGCGTTGATTAAATTGCTATCAGATATCTTCGTACCAATTATTCCTGCGCTTGTTGCAGGTGGTCTTTTGATGGCATTACGTAACTTCTTGACAGCTGAAGGATTATTCGGCCCTAAATCAATTGAAGAAATGTTCCCAGCTATTGATGGTATTTCTGCCATGATTCAATTGATGTCAGCTGCACCATTCATGTTCTTGCCAATTTTAGTAGGTATCTCAGCTGCTAAACGTTTCGGAGCTAACCAATTCTTGGGTGCTGCTATTGGTATGATCATGACAACACCAGATCTTGGTGGTGCTTCTGAATTCTGGAATATCTTTGGTTACCATGTTGCACAAACAAACTACGCTTACCAAGTTATCCCAGTATTGGTTGCTGTTTGGTTGCTATCTGTATTGGAAAAATTCTTCCACAAAAAACTTCCATCATCAGTTGACTTTACATTCACCCCATTGTTGTCAGTAATGATTACAGGATTCTTGACATTTACAGTCATTGGTCCAGTAATGATGGTCGTTTCTAACGCTATTACTGATATTATTGTTTGGTTGTATAACACAACAGGCTTTATCGGAATGGGTATCTTTGGTGGTGCTTATTCACTAATCGTTATGACTGGTCTTCATCAGTCATTCCCAGCTATTGAAACACAATTGTTGTCAGCATGGACAAAAGGTGTTGGTTATGGTGACTTCATCTTCATAGTTGCTTCAATGGCTAACGTTGCACAAGGTGCAGCAACATTTGCAATTTGGTTCTTGACTAAAAGCTCTAAAACTAAGAGTCTTACATCTTCAGCAGGTGTATCAGCGCTTCTTGGTATTACAGAACCAGCTTTGTTCGGTGTTAACTTGAAATACCGTTTCCCATTCTTCTGTGCTTTGATTGGTTCAGGAGTTGCAGCAGCAGTTGCAGGTTTGGTTAAAGTAGTTGCTGTTTCACTTGGTTCAGCAGGTTTCCTTGGATTCCTTTCAATCAACGCTTCTTCAATCCCATTCTACGTTGTATGTGAATTAATCAGCTTCGCTGTTGCATTTGCTCTTACATACTTCTACGGAAAAACAAAAGCAGCAGGTGTCTTTGCGGCTGAAGCAGCAGACGCTGCTAAAGCTCAAGTCGAATCAGATGAACACGCTGTTAAAGATGGCAAAGAAGTTGCTAAAGAAGTATCAGCTCTTTCACAAGCAGGTGTTTCTGAAGAAACAGTTGTAAGCCCACTTGCTGGTCAAGTTGTAGAACTTTCATCAGTAAATGACCCAGTTTTCTCATCAGGAGCTATGGGAAAAGGTATCGCTGTAAAGCCTGAAGGCAACACAGTTTACTCACCAGTTGATGGTACTGTTCAACTTGCATTTGAAACTGGTCATGCTTACGGTTTGAAATCTGACAACGGTGCAGAAATCCTTATCCACATCGGTATCGATACTGTATCAATGGCAGGTAAAGGTTTCGAACAAAAAGTTACTACTAACCAAAAAGTTAAAAAAGGTGATGTTCTTGCGACATTTGATAGCTCAGCTATCGCACAAGCAGGTCTTGATGATACAACAATGATTATTGTTACAAATACTGCAAATTACTCTGAAGTAACTCCAGTTGCTCAAGGAAAAGTTTCTGAAGGTGTTGCGTTACTTGAACTTGAATAAATATATATGTATATTTTAAGAGGTACTTTGATACCTCTTTTTAAATGGAGTTAAAACCTTGTAAATAAGGAATATAAGCGCTTTTATACTTGATATATCTTTTGAAATTTTGTATAATATTGTGTATAAAATAGCATTTAAAAGGGAGATAACATGACTAAATTATACGGTAGTGTAGAAGCAGGTGGAACAAAATTTGTTTGTGCTGTTGGTGACGAAAATTTCCAAGTTGTTGAAAAAGTTCAATTTCCAACAACAACACCTTACGAAACAATTGATAAAACAGTAGCTTTCTTCAAACGTTTTGAAGAAGATTTGGCTGGTATTGCCATTGGTTCTTTTGGTCCGATTGATATCGACCAAAATTCAGAAACTTATGGTTATATTACATCAACTCCAAAACCACATTGGGCTAATGTTGATTTGGTTGGCTTGATTTCAAAACACTTCAAAGTCCCATTTTATTTCACAACTGACGTTAATAGCTCAGCTTACGGTGAAATAATTGTCCGTAAAGGTGTTAAGAGCCTTGTTTACTACACAATCGGTACTGGTATCGGTGCTGGCGCTATTCAAAATGTTCAATTCATCGGTGGTCTTGGTCACACAGAAGCAGGTCACGTCTATGTTGCTCCACATCCACATGATGTTGCTAATAACTTTAGCGGCGTTTGCCATTCCACAAAGGGTGTCTTGAAGGTATGGCAGCTGGTCCATCACTTGAAGCACGTACAGGTATTCGTGGTGAATTGATTGAACTTAACTCAGACGTGTGGGATGTTCAAGCTTACTACATCGCCCAAGCAGCTATTCAAGCAACACTTCTTTACCGTCCAGAAGTCATCGTATTTGGTGGTGGTGTTATGGCACAAGAACACATGTTAAAACGTGTTCGCGATAAATTTAAAGCTTTGTTAAATGATTATGTACTAGTTCCAGATGTTACTGAATATATCGTAACACCAGGAGTTGCTGAAAATGGTTCTGCAACACTTGGAAACTTTGCCTTAGCTAAGAAAGTTTCAGAACGTTAATTTATTTTGATTAACAAGATGTAAGTGAGATTGAGGAAAAGTCCTGCGGGACTGCTCTTCAATCTTTTTTTACACTGATAATTCCTGTGAAATACAGTGCTTTCTTGTTGTTAAGGTGAAAAAAGAGTATAATCGAAACAGGTGAATGCTCAGAAAATACTTAGAATGTTATTAATAAATACTAAAAAATCATACCGTTTTATCTAGTTTATGGCTTAGTTGTCATGATAGCGTATTCTTGTATAGGAGCGCTTTTTATTGATAAAAATGTAAATGATAAGTTTATCGAAAGGAATTGGGATGGCAAATATTCTACGAACTGTTATCGAAAACGATAAAGGCGAACTAAGAAAATTAGAAAAAATTCAAAGAAAGTTGAGTCATACGCTGATGCGATGGCCGCTTTGTCTGATGAAGAATTAAAAGCAAAACACCAGAATTCAAACAACGTTATCAAATGGTGAAACGCTAGATCAGTTATTGCCAGAAGCTTTCGCGGTTGTTCGTGAAGCTGCAAAACGTGTTCTTGGGCTTTATCCATACCGTGTTCAAATCATGGGTGGTATTGTTATGCACAATGGTGACGTGCCAGAAATGCGTACTGGTGAAGGTAAAACATTGACTGCGACTATGCCAGTTTACCTTAACGCACTTGCAGGTGAAGGTGTTCACGTTATAACTGTTAATGAATACCTTGCAACACGTGACGCGACTGAAATGGGTGAAGTTTATAGCTGGTTAGGTCTTTCAGTAGGTATCAACCTTTCTGCTAAATCACCATACGAAAAACGTGAAGCTTATAACTGTGATATCACTTATTCAACAAACTCAGAAATCGGTTTTGACTACCTTCGTGATAACATGGTTGTTCGCCAAGAAGATATGGTTCAACGTCCATTGAACTTTGCCTTGGTCGATGAAGTTGACTCTGTCTTGATTGATGAAGCAAGAACACCTTTGATTGTCTCTGGTCAAGTTACTTCAGAAACAAGTCAACTTTACATTCGTGCAGATAAATTCGTTAAAACACTTGAAAGTGTTGATTATGTCATTGATGTACCAACAAAAACAATCGGTCTAACTGATAGTGGTATCGATAAAGCTGAAGAATATTTCAACTTGGAAAATCTTTATGATTTGGAAAATGTTGCCTTAACACACTATATTGATAACGCTCTTCGTGCTAACTACATTATGATTTTGGATATTGATTATGTGGTTAGTGAAAACGGTGAAATCTTGATTGTTGATCAATTTACTGGTCGTACAATGGAAGGTCGTCGTTTCTCTGATGGTTTGCACCAAGCTATCGAAGCTAAAGAAGGTGTACGTATCCAAGAAGAATCTAAGACAAGTGCATCAATTACTTACCAAAACATGTTCCGCATGTACAAAAAATTGGCAGGTATGACTGGTACAGCCAAAACTGAAGAAGAGGAATTCCGCGAAGTTTACAATATGCGTATCATTCCGATTCCAACTAACAAACCTGTAGCACGTATTGACCACCCAGATTTGTTGTACCCAACACTTGCTTCTAAATTTAGAGCAGTTGTTGAAGATGTTAAACGTCGTCACGCTAAAGGTCAACCGGTCTTGGTTGGTACTGTTGCCGTTGAAACATCAGACATTATTTCTAAGAAATTGGTTGAAGCTGGTATTCCACATGAAGTTTTGAATGCGAAAAACCACTTTAAAGAAGCGCAAATTATCATGAACGCTGGTCAACGTGGTGCCGTTACAATTGCAACTAATATGGCTGGTCGTGGTACAGATATCAAACTTGGTGAAGGTGTACGTGAACTTGGTGGACTTTGTGTCATCGGTACAGAACGTCACGAAAGC
>ENA-OQMZ01001044-OQMZ01001044.1-human-gut-metagenome-genome-assembly--contig:-NODE-1044-length-10671-cov-1.757872_pt1 | contig 10671 bp, 13 predicted proteins | sample MGYA00242621_ERZ504862 | MGnify/ENA primary metagenome ERZ504862 (study PRJEB26092, sample SAMD00036393) | human gut metagenome | host: Homo sapiens | study: EMG produced TPA metagenomics assembly of... | reverse complement strand
CACTTCAATACTTAAATTGTTGCCGTTATTGATAGTAGGGCGGTGTCCTATGTTCAACATTTCCTGCCCATTTTTTTCCTTCCACATATACATATACTGCATAAACTCCTTCCGAGGGAATTAACTTGTCGCTACAATCCACTTGCAGGTTAGCTGTAGGGAATCCTATTTTTCTGCCTACTTTGTAGCCATCTACCACTGTTCCATCCAGATAGTAGTTATACCCCAGGAATTTGGCAGCCTGACTTACTTTACCTTCTTTTAATAGTTGGCGGATGACTGAAGAGCTGATTTTTCCCTCTTTGTCTGTGTAAGCTCGCGCGCGTACTATATATATGTTCAGTTCCTCACCATAACGGCAATAATCTTCAAAATTTTCACTGCGGTTGTGACCGAAACGATGGTCGTAGCCTATAACTAATGTATGGATATTGAACTTGTTACGTAGCAACTGCATAAACTCTCGAGCCGAAAACAGTGAAAGTTCCTGTGTAAAAGGGAGAAGAAAGCAGTAATCTACTTGCATCGTTTCCAATAATTCGAGTTTCTCTGTTGGTGAAGAAAGTAATTGCGGACGATAAGCGGTTTGTATCACTTGTCTGGGATGTACAGGAAAAGTGATCAATGCAGAATATAACCCATCCTTGGCAGCGACCTCTTTTACTTGATTAATAAGAAAGCGGTGTCCGCGATGCACTCCATCGAAGAAGCCGATAGTGGCAACTGAAGGAGGCAATGTTTGATGGTTTATATCTGATATTATTTTCATTATTCAAAAAGTGAACTTAAATCTTCTCCAATATGGTAATGATAGGACTGTATGCCAAGCGATATTGCTGCCTGGCAATTGATTGCCGAGTCATCTATAAAAAAACGTTTCTTCGGGCAAGATGTTTGCTTCTTTCATCATTTGCTCATAAATGTCTTTTTTCCGGTTTGGCCTTGTGCATTTCAAAAAGACAGAAAAAATATCTTCAAAAAAAGTCATTTTACACGGAATCCCCGATAACAGAACATTTGCTCACAGGCATAATCCCAATGTATCCGGTTGGTATTACTAAGCAGGTAAACCATATAATGTTCGCGTAACTTTAGCAATAAGTCCAGTTTTTCACGAGGAATATCAAGTAGCATCAGGTTCCACATATCATCAATTTCATGGTCGGACAGGGCTTCGCTGACCTCCTTACGAATGGCTTTCCGGAATTCTTCCGGGCTGATTTCACCCAATTCAAATTGGGAAAAGAAACCTTTTCCCCTGACTGGCATGCCTGTTTCTCTATATCTTGAATCCTGCTTACGAAAAGCATTCAGGCAATTGTCAAAATCCAGATTTATTAATACTCCTCCTAAATCAAAAACGACATTTTTAATCTTACTGTCCATAACTCTTTATGTGCTTTATTCTCTTTTTTAGTCTTTTTTCTGTATTCGTTTTATCCAACGGTAGATTTCACCAATCCACAATACGAATGACGTTCCTGCGATAATATAAACCCAAGTCATGAAATTCATAGGTTCGGTACGGAACACTTTACCTCCGAACTCGACAATCAGAATTTGTCCGACTAAAATAATGATAGCCACACTTAGCATGCCTAATGCATGACGGGAATCCTTGAATACAGAATGGTTGGTCCCGAAAACACTGGCATTAAATAGATTCCAGAATTGCAGCATCACGAAGATCGTGAAGAATTGCGTCAAAGCTTGTCCTACTAAATCTGCTGGCATCTGTTTGATAATGACAATTAATGTCATCAGTATGGCAAGGAAGCAGAAGCCTACACCTAGTATATTTTTACGCATGGCTTTAGTGATGATGAAATCATCGGTCTTGCGTGGCTTTTCATTCATGACGTCTGCACTGGGGGGAATAGATGCTAAGGCCATGGCGGCAAAAGTGTCCATAATAAGATTTACCCAAAGCATTTGTGTTACGGTTAGTGGTAGTTCTGTACCAAAGAAAGCCCCTAATAAAACACTGGCTAATGCGACTACGTTGATAGTCAGCTGGAATACGATGAAACGCTGAATGTTTTTGTAAAGAGAGCGTCCCCACATTACTGCGGTAGCGATACTGTGGAACGAGTCATCCAATAGGGTTATGTCACTTGCTTCCTTGGCTACTGACGTACCGGTTCCCATAGAAAGACCTACTTGAGCGTGATTCAGTGCAGGAGCATCGTTTGTTCCGTCTCCGGTTACTGCTACTACGGCTCCTTTTTGCTGTAACAGTTGGACCAGACGTTGCTTGTCCATAGGACGCGCACGACTCATTACTTTCAAGTCAAGTACGCGGTCCAGAGCTTCTTCATCGCTTAATGCAGCAAATTCTACCCCTGTTATGCGGTTCCGGTCTGTATCTTCAGGTTTCCATAGCCCTATTTGGCGGGCAATTTCGGTAGCTGTTCCCGGAGTGTCGCCTGTAACAATTTTCACACCGATACCTGCCGACTGACATTTCTGTACGGCTTCCGGTACATCCGGACGAATAGGGTCGCTGATAGCTACGATACCTAGGAAAATCATATTCTTCATTGACTAGTTCGGCACAATCGTTACCGGAGTCTTCAGGGATAAATTTATAGCTAATCCTAAAGTACGCATTGCCTTGTTCTGATAGGCCAGCAGATCGGCATTGTAATGAGCCTGTTCCTCGGAAGAGAGGTTGCATTTTCTCATTACAATTTCGGGAGCTCCTTTTATATAGAGTACCTTTTTCTGCTGGATAGGTGAATCTACTAATGTAGCCATATACTTACGTTCTGTAGAGAAAGTAAGTTGATTGATAACTTTTGCATTTTCACGTAATTCCAAATAGTTCTTGCCCTGTTCATTCAGCCAAAGCAATAAGGCTATTTCAGTAGGATTACCTACTCCGGATGGTTTCTTGTTTTCTCCTGTTTCTTCAAGGAAAGCTGTGGAGTTGGCACTGATCCCTTCAGCTATTAAATCTGCTTTGGTGGCATCAAGTTTCGCTTCATGTACCTGCATCAGGTTTTGTGTCAATGTACCTGTTTTGTCGGTGCAGATCACAGTAATGGCCCCCATTGTTTCACAAGCATGCATTTTACGTACCAGATTATTGGTTTTCAGCATACGGCGCATATTTAGTGCAAGACTTAAGGTGACACTCATCGGTAAGCCTTCAGGAACGGCTACTACAATTAAAGTGACAGCCATCATGAAATATTTCAATACAATGCGGGCTATTGCATCCACCCATGCCAGTCTGTTATTTCATTTACGCTGAGGTAGGAGTAAAGGTCTTTAGCTGTGAAAACGATAAAGGTAAGTGTGGCAATAGTAAAACCTATTTTTCCGATGAAACCCGCCAATTTTGTCAATTGGATATTCAATGGAGTCTCTTCTTCACTTTGTTCGGTGGCCTGACGTGCTACCTTACCTATTTCGGTGGAATCACCCACACGTTCTACTTTCATTATTCCATGTCCGTCAACCACTGTGGTGCCACGCATCACTTCATTGCTGGGATAAGTGGCTTCTTCATCAAATAGTTCTTCATGGATGGTTTTATTGACCATTAATTCTCCTGTCAAGTTGGATTCATTCACTTGCAGGGAAATAGCTTCCAGCAAGATTCCGTCGGCAGGAATCTCCTCACCGGTATTCAGAACTACGATATCACCTACTACAATCTCCTTACGGGGAATTTCCCGTACTTCCCATTTCTGATTACTGTAACTGGTGTTTCTTCGCCTACAGCGTTCAGTAAGTCAAACTTCTTATTCGCATCGTATTCAAAGTAGAATCCGATACCGGTTGCCAGAAAAATAGCAAAGAAAATGCCGATTGTTTCCGCATACTCATTTTCAATAATGGCAATCACTAAGGAAAAGAATGCTGCGACTAAAAGAATACGTATAACCGGGTCGCGGAACTTTTCCAGATAAAGTTTCCACATGGAAGGACGTTTGGGAGGTGTCAAGAGGTTATTCCCATACTTCTCTCTACTGATAAGACTTCTTTGTCCGAAAGCCCTGTTAGGGCTGTTTCCTGTTTTTTTTGTGCCATACGGCTTAGCAAAATTAATTAATGGTGCACAAAAATACAATTTATATCCTTACGAATAAGGGAATTAAATCTTTTTATCAAAATTTGGGCGATAAATCTTGCAAGTTTCAAGGGAATATACTACTTTTGCACCTGCTAACAGGAAATTGTGGCACGGACTTGTAGCTCAGTTGGTTAGAGCAACAGACTCATAATCTGGAGGTCCCAGGTTCAAGCCCTGCTGGTCCACAAAGAAAACAAGCGTTAATTGCACGAAATCAAGCAGTTAACGCTTTTCTTTTTGCCTTTCGTTATGGGTGGAGGTTGGCTCAAACCAACAGAATTACCAATCTTTTACAGCATTTGTTTACCGCTTGTTTACCGATAAACGAAAGGGTTAATATGCTGACAATCAACGCAGAAATCAAGAAAGACGGACTACGGTCTGATGGTACTTACAACGTAAAGCTAAGATTCACGCTTGACAGAAAAATGAGACGGCTGGCAACAAGTCTGTTCGCCACAAGTAAAGACTTGACTAAAGAACTGAAAATCAAGCAAAGTTCACCTATTAGAAAAGAGATAGATTCTCTTATTCGCGGTTATCAAGAGAAATGCGCCAAACTACAAGTCGAGTTAAACCGCTACACTATTGATGAAGTAATGGACTACTTGGATGGAGAACATCAGAAGCAGCAGACCATTGACTTTATAAAGTTCAGCCGTGAGTGGATAACCTCAACTACAATCAAAGGCGCACCAAACTATACTACTGCAATTAATGCTTTAGTGCGCTTTATAGGTAAAGAAGAATTGGACGTAAATCTGATTACCACCAATTTTTTTAGATAGTTTCAAAGCGTTTCTGAATAAAGAGCGTGAAGTACGAACGAAGAAACTGATTCTGCAAGGTAAGCGTGTGCCCTCTAATCGGTCTTTATCTCTTTATTTGGTAAGCATTAAGAAACTGTTCAAAGAGGCTCAAAAGAAGTACAATAAGAGAGAGAATAATCTCATACTGATACCTAACAATCCATTTATAGACTTTGAGATACCCAAGCAAGAAGCAACAAGAAAGAGAGCTATTCCGGCAGATATTATCAAAAAAAGTATGGAAGCTACCCTATAAAGATATGAAGAAAGGCTATAAATCCACTTGTCGTTATAATTTAGCTAAAGACTGTTTTATTCTGTCATTCTGTTTAATGGGCATTAATTCAGCCGATTTATATAATGCTACAGAAATGGTAAACAATACCATCATTTATAATCGTACTAAGACGAAAGACCGTAGATTGGATAATGCTCAAATGAAAGTGGCTATACCTAAAATCGCATTACCACTTATAGAAAAATACAGAGATAAAAGTGGTAAACGCTTATTTAACTTTTACCAATACTATGCAGACGAAAAAGGTTTCAATAAGGCTATCAACTACGGTTTAAAAGAAATTGGTACAATATTAGGCGTAGATGATTTGGAGTATTATGCAGCCCGCCATTCATGGGCTACCATTGCACTTAATAAAGTTGGTATAGATAAATATATAGTTCATGCAGCATTGAACCACATAGACGATTCTATGAAAGTGACAGACATTTATATTGAACGAGATTTTGTGAATGAGAACAAGGCTAATGCCAAAGTTGTGAAGTATGTATTCGGTAAATGAATATCGTTTACCACTATGAAAAACCTACTATAATAAAAAGAAGTCTGTAATCCACTAAAGATTGCAGACTTTTCTTTTATTTTGCAGTATAACTAATATGAATACACTATGTATCAGATAGAAGAACTGCCCGATTTAAAAGTGGCTTGGCATGAAAGCTACAAATGTCTAAATGAGCCACTTTTAGAGTATGTGTGGGAAGTAGCCAACCACTTCCTGCCCGATTATGCAGAAACAGATATGGGAATGATACCCGTAGAATCTTCCGCACCTGCCATATTCGCCAACAGATAATGCGGAAAGAACTTATACCGTTGAAGAAAGGTACGAGAGAATACAAAAAATGAAAACTTTCAAAGGAACTTTAGATGAATACAAGAAACGAGAATACAGAAAGTTAGACGATTCTTTCAAAGAGAAGTTTCTGACCAACGAAGATTTACAGAATACCATTGAAGCGTATAAGTTAGATGTTAGTAAGTTTTGGTATCTACTTCTTTTCGTATATGATTTTATAGAGGATATTGGTACAAACGCACCTGCATTAAATAAGTCCGTATTGGAGGATTTTAGCTATTTTCATACCAACCTATCGGAAGCTACCAGTATCACCCTAAAGAAGAATAACAAGAAAAGCTATGTCGTTGAAAGGGAGGACACAATCAGAATCATTCAAGCAGCCTTGCAGCATTTTGTCAATACATACAGCGATATTATACATAGTGAGCAAGATAGAGAAACCATGATTAAACAATTAAAGGACATAGGTTTGGAGGGCTTTATCAGAAATGACTTATCGTCAAAAATCAGCTTTACGGACAAGTTCAGTCTTGACATATCTTATAAGAAGTGGAAGTTTACGGATATGTTTCTGTTCTTCATTGAGAGAAGAAAGGCTACCACCATATCCAACAAAAAGGTAAAGGTATCTAAAGACAAGATGATGCTTGTTTCAAGGCTTATCTATACAGTGGGCTATGATGGCAAGAGGTATAATGAAGAATACGATTCAGAGGGCAACAAGAACAGAATGTTATCCAATCTCCTTAGAAGATACAAGAACGAGAAATTTCCGTCTGTCATAGCTAATAACTACATGGTAGTTTCTTAAACAACATACATAAAACCATAGTAAAAATGCGTACTGAAAGGGCTGTCTTTTTTGGTACGCATTTTTTTTGCGTACTGGAATGGGCACATTTTCTACACACATGGGCATTCGGCAAATTCCTTTGTTACCCCTAAATTCTGCCCTACTTTTGCAATGTCAATCAGAGACAATAAGGCGCCAAAGTCAATGATTGCATTAACATATTCATTAATTAAAAAATTATAACCATGAGTAATTTTGATTACAATTTCGGTACAAAAACCGCTATAAAAGAGTATGATAACCAAGGCGCATACAACACCTTGCAGGAAATGATGAAGCGTAAAGAACAACTGATAGTGAAGTTCTACGGTAGCAAAGACAATACACGTTGTGCATGGATAGAATCCGCTCACGTGGCAGGATTCAAATACCAACTGAAAAGCGCATCCTATCAAGGCTTGTTGAACTACTTATTCAAAGGTGACGTGACAGACTTCGATACAAACCCGAAAGAAGCGGACACGTTGGATGAGAACGAGGACTTCCAGCTTGGAATACTGAAAGCAATGATTGACGCTGGTAAGACAATACAATATGTTCCGTTGTTTAGAGAGCATCCCGAATCTATCAGTGCGATTCTTCCTTGCTTCAAAGGAAAGATAATGTTCAGAATCAAGCGGACAGATGAGACATTGGACTATTTACGTGAGCATAAACAGATTATCTAAACAACCAAAAGTAAAGGGGGAGTTTCCCCCTTTTTTATTAACTATTTAAGTATAAGAAAAATGAAGAACAAAGAGATAACAGTCAGCAAGGAAGCAAACGGCAAAATCCAATACTTGACAGAGATACTGCCCGAAATCCCCACCAACACCATATTATATAAGAAACTTACGGGACTTGGTGCTACTTATGGAGAACTGAAAGCACACCGCAATTCAATCATCATAGAGCCGAACAAACCCGTTATCAGCGGAAAGTGTAAAGACCCGAAGCATGGAAAAGACAATCTTTTCGGTGTTTTTGATGGTGTCTATGCGGACGACATAGTGGCATACATGGAAAGGAGCATCAAACAGAATAAATATTTCAAGATACTCACCACTCCCGAAAGTTTCCACAAGGTGCAGGAAGCATTTGAAGAAATGGATATGGATATACGCTATAACAGCTTTCTATTGTTCGATGAATGCCATAAGATAGTCAAAGATTCAGGTTTTCGTCCCGATATAACATTGCCTATGGACTTATTTTTTGAATGTGAACAGAAAGCCTTGGTATCTGCCACTCCCATTGAGTTTACAGACCCACGTTTTGAAGAACAGAAATTTCAGACCATTACCATCAAGCCTACATTCGACTATGTAAAAGGCATGAATCTCCATGCTACCAATAATCTGTTGCAGGCAGCAAAAGAAGTGTTTGCAGGTCTGAAAGGTAATTGTTTCGTATTCTGTAATTCTACAGATACCATCTATTCACTGATGCAGCAACTTGACTTATTGGACGAATCCGCAGTATTCTGTTCCGAAAAGAGTGTGGAAAAGCTGAAAGGCTTGAAGTTTGAGAATGTTTCCGATATATGGGACAAAGACATAATGAGGCGTTATAACTGGCTCACTTCACGTTTTTATAATGCGGTGGATATTGAACTTGAAGAGAAGCCGACCATCTTATTACTGACAGACTGTTATTTTGCGGACTATACCGCATTTGACCCGAATACGGACACGATTCAATGTGTGGGAAGATTCAGAAACGGTGTGTCCTCTATCCACCATATCAGCAACACCAACCGCAATTTCATGGTGAGAAGCAAGGAAGAACTTAAAGGACGTATTTCGTGTTGGAAAGACGTGTACGATATGTTACAGAATTATTATGACTATGCGACCACCGTTTCCGCAAAAGACGCATACGGTACAGTACTTACCAGTCTGCCCTATGCGGAGATGCTGGACGAGAAAGGAAGAACCAAATACTTCAAGATAGACAACTACATCAATACGGAACTGGTGAAAGGATATTATAATTGTCCCGATAATCTGCATGAAGCATACAAGAACTGCGATGCTTTTACCATAAATAATTATAGCATTTTGGATTATAAACTCGGTGACTATGAGAGACTGCAACGTAGCAACAAGTCAAATTCCATCAAGGAGAAACGTAAGATAATGGTACAACAGCTTGAATTGCTTGGTGAATGCCAAACGGAAATGGAATACCAATCAAAAGGGACTTGGAACAAGCGGACAGTTTTATAGTGGAAGCATACAACAAGATAGGCAAGAAAGAAATTGAACGGTTGAAATATAACCGCAAGAAAATAAAGGAAGCAATGATTATTGCAGACTACCATGCCAAAGTTACGGGAACGGAAGTCTCACAGATGATATACAACTCTTTTGAAACGGGCAAATGGTATTCCCGAAAATTCATAAAGGAAGAAATCAGCAGGATTTTTAAGTTGTTTGGCATTGTCCCAAAGAAAGCGGTAACATCACATACCATTCTTGATTTTTTCATGCGGTGGAAAGCAAGCGGAAAAATATAAAAGGTTATCAACTGACCATGCGGAAAGGCATATAGGCGAGTACCTTTTTATGAAGAAATTCCTATATATACCCTGCTTTAAAAAAGTACCTGCGCCTGCATATACAGAAAGCCATCTTACGTTTATACAAGATTATAGGACAGATGCAAACCGTGTCTTTCCTATAATCACTAAAAATGGTTGGTTTTCTCTATAACTAATGATTGCACCGATTCTACTTGAAACTTTTTAATATAATGAATAAGATAGCATATCTGAAAAAACAGAAATCTAACCTCACAAAAACAGCATTCTCAAAATCCGGTTCTGATTCTCAAAAAAAGAGGTGTCATTTAGGGGTTGGCGGAGTGTTCATCTTAGGTGGGTCGCATATAAATACCTATATATAAATACCTAACCTACCCGATTTTTCAAATCGGGACAGATTGGTTAATTCTCAAAATCTCATATTTAATTGCCTATGATTATCTATTGCCTACAAAACAGACATTCACGAATCAGAAAGAAGCAGAAAAGCTACTTCGGAAACCACCATTACAGAAGATTGGTAAAGAAAGGAGATATTTATTTTACTAACTATAAACATACGGTTGCTAATGACCTCATACAGAAGAATAACATCTAATATCGCAGGAAAACTCAATCTGCTGGAAACGTACCTATTCTATTGTCTGGCTCTCTGTTCCGACTGCAATACGATGGAATCATATATCAAACAAGATAACTTGACTGATTTCTACGGAATTAAAAAGACAGACCAGATAAGGGAATGGCTGCACAAGTTTGAATCCCTCGGATTAGTAAGCATAGATAAATTTGATGTTTACGGACAATATGGAAAATTCAACAGATGCAGTTACCGATTAGATACGGAACATTACGTTCTTATAGCTAATAAGCTATATAATGAACCTATAAGCAAGGAACTGAAAGGCTTTCTTGTCCTGCTGAAATGTAAATGCTTGAACGGGACTAACACCACTCTTTACAGCCAAAACAAATTAGCGGAAGAACTTGGCTTGTCTAAAGGTACAATATCAAGATATATGAATGAAGCCATAGAAAATGGCTATGCAAAAAGGGACAAGAAAGGAATAACACCTGCTAGAGAGGATATATTTCTGATAACTTCTGAAAGCCAGTTGGCTATTATCAAGAACCTATATCCCGAAATAATCACCGATGAAGACCTTGAAAGAGGTTACATCGCCTAATATATCGCCAAGCCGTAAGTAACCCTTGCGGCTTTTATTTTTGGCGCAGAACCACAGACGTACATTTTTCCGATTCTGACTTTCTGAAAATTTCCACTTTAATAAGAGTTATAT
>ENA-OQMZ01001043-OQMZ01001043.1-human-gut-metagenome-genome-assembly--contig:-NODE-1043-length-10680-cov-4.193405_pt1 | contig 10680 bp, 13 predicted proteins | sample MGYA00242621_ERZ504862 | MGnify/ENA primary metagenome ERZ504862 (study PRJEB26092, sample SAMD00036393) | human gut metagenome | host: Homo sapiens | study: EMG produced TPA metagenomics assembly of... | reverse complement strand
GGCGCCCTGGCCGGCAAACAGAAAACGCTACGCCACCCATGCGCACGCACCCTTCAGGACGTGCTCGGCGCCATCGACCAGGTCGTCAACGATTTCACGTGCGCTTTGGCGCTCGTTGACCATGCCGGCAATCTGTCCACACAAAAACGAGCCCTCTTCGTAATTGCCGTCCTTGGCGGCCTTGCGAAGGGCGCCCGTGCCCATGGCCCCGAGCTCCTCGGGGCTTGCGCCCGCCGCCTCGTTCTTGGCATACGCGTTGGTGAAGGGGCTCTTAAGCGCACGCACCGGATGCCCCGTCGAACGGCCAGTCGCGCGCGTCGAGGTGTCTCCTGCCTTGAGCACCAGCTCTTTGTACTGTTCGGATACGGTGCACTCGTTTGCGACCAGAAAGCGTGTTCCCACCTGGACGCCAGCGGCGCCAAGCATAAAGCCGCTGCCACGCCGCGACCATCGGCGATACCTCCAGCTGCCACAACGGGGACATCGACCGCGTCGACAACCTGCGGAACGAGCGCCATCGTCGATGTCTCGCCAATATGTCCACCCGATTCGGTGCCTTCGGCAACCACGGCGGTGGCCCCGCGACGCGCCACGAGACGCGCCAGTGCCACCGAGGCAACGACCGGGATGACCTTGACGCCGGCGTCGTTCCATGCCTTCATGTACTTGGTGGGATTGCCGGCACCCGTCACGACGACCGGCACCTGCTCGTCAATCACAACCTGCGCGACCTGGTCGGCAAACGGGCTCATAAGCATGACGTTCACACCAAAGGGCTTATCCGTCTTGGTGCGCAGCTCGTGAATCTGATCGCGCAGCCAGTTGGCGTCGGCATTCATGCCGCGATGATTCCCAACCCGCCGGCCTCGGACACGGCCGATGCCAGCGAGGCATCGGCAATCCAGGCCATGCCGCCCTGGAACACGGGCTTTTCGATGCCGAGCAGCTCGCAGAGAGGAGTCTTGAGCATCTCTACTTCTCCAATGCCGCCTCGACCGTATCGGCGAACTCGCCGACCGTCTTGGGGTTCTCCTCGGTATCGAGCTCAATGCCAAACTCGTCCTCGACGGCGACGAGGATCTCGACGGTGCCCAGGCTGTCGAGGCCAATCTCCTCGAGCGTGGACTCGGGCTTCATCTCGACGTCGTCAAGGCCAGCGGTCTCGCGGATAACGTCGCAAACGCGCTCGAAGGTCTTCTGATCTGCCACGGTAGTTCTCCTCTGTTTGTGCCCTAGGGGCGTTTTTATTTCCTATGTGCGACTACTTCCAGCGAAGTAGATAGCCACCTATATCCAGACCGGCGCCAAATCCAACGAGGGCGATGGTGTCGCCCGCAGTCAGTGCGTCGGTACGTGCCAGCCGGTCAAGCGCAAAGGGAATGCAGGCGCTCGAAATGTTGCCGGTCTCGCGCAGCGTTCGGACCACGCGCTCGTCTGGCACGCCGAGACGCTTGACCGCCTGACTCAGGATTCGTTCGTTAGCCTGATGGAATACAAAATGATCGATGTCTTCGACCGAAATGCCCGCATCGCTCGCAAGCTTATGGACCGTGTCGCAGATGGCGTTGACGCCGAACTTGAACACGCGGCGGCCATTCATGGACAGCACGCTCTCACTATCAGCGGAGTCCTTAAACGGCGAGCTGCCGATCAGACCGGGAACGCGCAACGTCTCGACGTCGGGCGCGTCGAAAGCTCGACGGCAAGGGGCTGTCTCCCCCAGCTTCTATCACTGCAGCACCCGCGCCGTCACCAAAGAGCACGCACGTGGCGCGATCTGTCCAGTCAAGCGCGCGCGTCATCTGCTCGGCAGCAACGACAAGCACATGCCTGGCTCGTCCTCGGGCGATATAGCCCTCGGCGACATCGAGCGCAAATACGAAGCCGGCGCAGGCCGCCGAGACATCGAAGGCAGGGCACGTCGCGCCCAGACGCACGGCAACGGCACATGCCTCGGCGGGAACGAGATGGTCACCCGTTGTCGTCGAGCAGACGATCAGATCCAGCTGGCTCGCGTCGATTCCGGACACCTGGAGTGCCCGCTCGCTCGCCGCTACGGCAAGGTCGTCAAGTGACTCGGTGGAGCAGACGTGGCGGCTCTTGATACCTGTGCGGGTAAAAATCCACTCATCCGAGGTATCGAGGAACTCAGACAGCTCGTCATTGGAAACACTGCGCTTAGGAAGCGCCGAGCCTGTTCCAAGAATCGTGAAACCCATCACTAACCTCCTTTGAGTTGTTGACGTGTTTACATCGACCAAGAGAGGATAACGCATTTCAGTTGTTGTTGACGTGTTAACATTAAATTGTTCAAATGCGACAAAGGCTTCACATTGTGTCTATCTCTCGACACCATTACGCGATTGCCTTATTACCTTAGGAGGTAGCAGCTGTTATGGATTCTCGTTTAACGGTGGTCGACGTAACCGGATCGACCAACGATGACCTGCTCGAAGCAGGAAAACAGGGAGCGCCGCACGGCACAGGACTTGCCGCCCGGGCTCAGACAGCAGGACGCGGCCGGCGCGGCCACAAGTGGGATTCAACCGCCGGCAACCTATTGCTTTCGATTGTTCTGCGCCCATGCGTTAATCCTGCAAAGTACTCTGGTCTTGCCGCCGTCAGCGGCCTAGCGGTGCTCGAGGCGCTCGAAATGCAGGGCCTTGCAAACGAGATTGACCTGAAATGGCCCAACGATCTGGTCGCGCGAGGGCGCAAGCTCGGCGGCATTCTGGTCGAGGCCGCACGCGATAACGAAGGCAAACCTTTCGCCGTCTGCGGCATTGGCGTCAATGTGAACTATGTGCCTCGGAGGTTCCCGATGGCGGCCTGCCGGCAATCGGTCTCTCGGATCTCAACGAGAACGTTCCCGCCGTCGACATGCTCCTCGATGAGGTCTATCACGCTGTCGTGAACGCAGTAGACGCGTGGGCAGAACACCTCAACGCCAAGGAAGAAGACGCCGGTCCGCTCGCGCCCGTCCACGACGAATATATCGCTCACCTCAATTGGATCGGGGAACACGTTCTCGCCCGCTCCCCTGCCGGACATGAGCTGGCACGTGGCATCTTTCAAACGGTCGACGACTTTGGTCGCGCATGCATCGAGACAGAAGAGGGCTTACGATCCTTCCATTTTGAGGAGGCATCGCTGCGTCCCGTGAGCAAATAGAGCGCCACAGACACCCGCTCGACAGCCCCGGCCGGCAGCCCAAAGCCATCATTCAAAACAAAAGAGCCCCGCTACCGTAATGGCAGCGGGGCTCTGTAAGCTATGAGCGATATCGCTTAGAGCTTGATGTCGATGTCGACGCCAGCGGGGAGGTCGAGACGCATAAGCGAATCAACGGTGCCCGAGGTGGGGTCGAGGATGTCGATGAGGCGCTTGTGGGTGCGCATCTCGAACTGCTCACGGGAGTCCTTGTTCACGTGCGGCGAGCGGATAACCGTGTACAGGTTGCGCTCGGTGGGCAGGGGGACAGGACCGGAAACGCGAGGCGCCGGTCTTCTGAGCGGTCTCAACGATGAGCTTCGCGGACTGATCGACGACCTCGTGATCATAGCCCTTGAGGCGAATGCGGATCTTCTGGGTAGCCAACTTAAACCTCCAAAGAGTGCGAGAGATGCTCTCGCGGATTACGTAACAGGGAGCTCGAACTTAGGCGTTCTTGCTCATGACCTCGTCCACGATGGACTTGGGCGCGGGCTCATAAGAGTCGAACTGCATCGTGTAGGATGCACGGCCCTGGGTCTGGGAGCGAAGGTCGGTAGCGTAACCGAACATCTCGCCCAGCGGCACCTTGGCACGGATGAGCTTGCTGTTCTTGCGATCCTCCATGCCCTCGATCTTGCCGCGGCGACCGGAGAGGTTGCCCATAACGTCGCCCATGTACTGCTCGGGGGTCTCGACCTCGACAGCCATGATCGGCTCGAGCAGCTGCGGATCGGACTTCTTGAGAGCGTCCTTGATAGCCATGGAACCGGCGATCTTGAAGGCGGCCTCGGAGGAGTCGACCTCGTGGTAAGAACCGTCGAACAGGGTAACCTTAACGTCGAGGACCGGGAAGCCGGCGATAACACCGGTGTTCAGGGCCTCCTGGATGCCTTGTCGATGGACGGGATGTACTCCTTGGGCACGACGCCGCCGACGATAGCGTTGACGAACTCGTAGCCGAAGCCCTCCTCCATCTTCTCGAGCTTGATGACGGCGTGGCCGTACTGACCGCGACCGCCGGACTGACGGACGAACTTGCCCTCAGCCTTCTCGACGTCGTGACCGGCGGTCTCGCGGTAGGCAACCTGGGGCTTACCGACGTTAGCGTCAACCTTGAACTCGCGGAGCAGACGGTCGACGATGATCTCGAGGTGCAGCTCGCCCATGCCGGCGATGATGGTCTGGCCGGTCTCGTGGTTGGTGGACACCTGGAAGGTCGGGTCCTCCTCGGCGAGCTTGGTCAGAGCCAGGGACATCTTGTCCTGCTCGGCCTTGGTCTTGGGCTCGATGGCAACGTCAATAACGGGCTTAGCGAACTCAATCTTCTCGAGGACGATCTCCTTGCCCTCGGCGCACAGGGTGTCACCGGTGGTGGAGTTCTTGAAGCCGACGCAAGCGACGATGTCGCCGGCGGCAGCGTCGTCACGGTCGATACGCTCGGCGGCATTCATCTCGAGGATGCGGCCGAGGCGCTCGCGCTGACCGTTGGAAGCGTTGACAACGTAGGAGCGGACTCGGCGCGGCCGGAGTAAACGCGGACGTAGGTGAGCTTACCGACGAACGGGTCGGTCATGATCTTGAAGACCAGGCCGGAGAAGGGCTCGTCGAAGGAAGGATGACGCTGGATCTCCTCGCCGGTGTCCGGATCGGTACCGGTGACGGCCTCAACGTCGAGCGGGCTGGGCAGGTAGTCGACGACAGCGTCGAGCAGCTCCTGAACGCCTTGTTCTTGTAGCGGAGCCCACGAAGACGAGGTTGAGCTCGTTGGCCAGAACGCCCTTGCGCAGAGCAGCCTTGAGCTCCTCGACGGTGAAGTCCTCCTCCATGAGGATCTTCTCCATGAGCTCGTCGTCAAAGCTGGCAGCAGCGTCGAGGAGCTCCTCGCGCTTGGTGGCAGCGATGTCAGCGAACTCAGCCGGGATCTCGTCCATCGGCTCGGGGTAGGTCATGCCCTTCTCGTCGGCCTTGAAGTCCCATGCAGTCATGGTAACGAGGTCGATGACGCCCCAGAAGTTGTCCTCGGCGCCCATCGGGACCTGAGCGGCCACGGCGTTAGCGTCGAGACGATCCTTCATGGTCTCGATAGCGTTGAAGAAGTCAGCGCCCACGCGGTCATACTTGTTGATGAAGGCGATGCGGGGAACGTTGAAGGTAGAAGCCTGACGCCAAACGGTCTCAGACTGGGGCTGAACGCCGGCAACGGCGTCGAAGACGGCGACAGCACCATCGAGGACGCGCAGGCAGCGCTCAACCTCGGCGGTGAAGTCAACGTGGCCCGGGGTGTCGATGATCTGGATGCGGTAGTCCTTACCGTCCTTGTTCCAGAAGCACGTGGTAGCAGCGGAGGTAATGGTTACGCCGCGCTCCTGCTCCTGAACCATCCAGTCCATGGTGGCAGCGCCCTCATGGACCTCACCGATCTTGTGGGTCTTACCGGTGTAGTAAAGAATACGCTCGGTCGTGGTGGTCTTACCGGCATCGATGTGAGCCATGATGCCGATGTTACGGGTATCGGAAAGCTTGTACTTAGCTTAGCCATGTTAGTTCCTTACCTTAACTTACCAACGATAGTGAGAGAACGCGCGGTTGGCCTCGGCCATCTTGAAGACGTCCTCACGCTTCTTGACGGAAGCGCCCAGGCCGTTGGAAGCGTCGAGGATCTCGTTGGCGAGACGCTCGGCCATGGTCTTCTCCTTGCGAGCGCGGGAGAAGTTGACGATCCAGCGGATGCCCAGAGCGGTGGAACGACGGGAGTTGACCTCCATCGGGACCTGATAGGTAGCGCCACCGACACGCTTGGGCTTAACCTCGAGCGTGGGCTTGACGTTGTCCATAGCCTTCTTGAAGGTAGCGAGAGCGTCGCCACCCTCGGACTTCTCGGCAACGATCTCGAAAGCGGTGTAAACGATGCGCTCAGCGGTGGCCTTCTTGCCGTCAAGAAGGACCTTGTTGATGAGCTGAGTCACCAGGCGGTTGTTGTAAACGGCGTCAGGCTGAACCTCACGACGATTAGCTGCTGCACGACGCGGCATGTGAAATCTCCTTAAGTGTCTACCGTGCGGCGCTCAAGACGGCACACGGCGAAAGTATCAAAACGTTATCTGGCTTATTTGGCCTTGGGGCGCTTAGCGCCGTACTTGGAACGGGCCTGCATACGGTTCTGGACCGGAGCAGCGTCGTAGGCGCCACGGATGACGTGATAACGGACACCAGGGAGGTCACGGACACGACCGCCGCGGACGAGCACGATGGAGTGCTCCTGCAGGTTGTGGCCCTCACCCGGGATGTAAGCAGTAACTTCGATGCCGTTGACAAGGCGAACACGGGCAACCTTACGAAGAGCCGAGTTCGGCTTCTTGGGGCTCGTGGTGAAGACGCGGGTGCACACGCCGCGCTTCTGGGAGTTGTGCTGCAGAGCAGCGTTCTTGGACTTCTTGGGCACGGAACGACGGCCCTGGCGAACCAGCTGGTTAATAGTAGGCAAAGCGTACTCCTTCTCGAATGATTCCAGCTTTCTGTAAAGTGCAACGGCTTGAATCGAGGGTCAGCATCCCCCTACGAAACACGCAGTTCGATAGGATACGTGGCGTTAGCTGTGCCGTCAACAGACCACGCCGCCGGGCGTATCCCAAAATGAGCACATTTCCGCAAAGCCTACACAAAAGGAATCTCCTCCTGTGCGCGGGGGGCGGATTCCCGGGCCGGGCGGCACAGGGGTTAGGTTTGCTGCTCTACAGTCCTGGCTCGCACGGAGGCCACATTAAGTGGCCTCCGGCTCATGCGGAACTCGCGACAAACTTAACCCCTGTGCCGCCCGGCCCGGGAATCCGACGTGCTCGTTGGGGCAACGTTCCCTGCCAAAAAGGGACAGGTTTATTTTGGTCGGTTTTATCTGGGGAAATGCTGCGCTCCAGCGGTGATCTGCTCTCATCTCTCGCATGGAAATCGGCGGCGTTTTCGGAAGTATGCGGCAAATTATGAACTTGCCGAGCACACAGGGGTTTTGCGATAACAAATCCGCAGGTAGAGCGCTTGAGCATATGCGGTGTGGTCGACCTATCAAGATTTTGCCGCATACTTCCGAAATCGCACCTCAAAATGATCCGTTTTCCTCCGTCCCCAAGGGATCGACGGAACGCAACAGGTTGAGCAAACGCAAGCGAGCGGCCCCCAGAGCGTACAAGGTGGCATGAAAAAGGCAGGGCATTGACCTTTTGGTCATGCCCTGCCTTTTGAATGACAGATTGTAGCCCTGGGGGCCGCGCAGCGACGGAGATCTCCGCCGTTCGTTAGAACGGCGGAACTAGTTACTCCTCGTCGTTGTCCTTGGCCTCTTCGGCGTCGTCGGTGTCCACGAGCTGGTTGAGCAGCTCATCGAGAGAAGCCATGTCCTCGTTGATGACACCGTTGGCGGGAGCTTCTTGTCGTCGATCGGGGCGCCCAGGAGCTCCTCGTCGGCGTCGGCGTGATGCGTCGGAGCGGAGGTACCCAGCAGAATATCGTCCGGACCGTCGGGGCTAAAGACCATCTGTAGCAGCTGCGAGAGGTCTTCCTCGTCGGCAACGTCGTCGTTGTTCTCGAGGATGTAGAGCAGGTCGTGGGCCTCCAGGCCGTCACGGAGCTCCTCGATCGCCTTGGCACCGATGCCATCGATGCGCAGCAGATCTTCCTCGGACTTGCCGACCAGGTCGCCGACCGTCTCGATGCCGACCTCGCTGAACTTGTTGGTCCAGCGCTGCGACACGCCCAGGTCGTCGAACAGGTACAGGCGAGCCTTCTCGGCGGAGATGGTGTGGCCGTTGCGGGTGAACGAACCGTCAGCACCGCCGAACTCGTCGTAGCCGGCCCAGTCGAGCTGCTGCGGGAGCTGCTCGTCCAGGTCCTTGAGCTCCACAGGAGCCCACTCAGGCAGCGACTTGGCGTTGGGCGAAGCCGGGCCATCGATGTCCACGTAGCCATCGGCCGTGCGATACGTCAGCTTGGCGTTGGCGTACGGCTTGAGGCCGGTACCGGAGAAGATCTTCTTACCAACGAGTCGTTGACGTTAGGTCGAGCAGGTGGTCACCTTGCCCTCAATGGCAGCTCGGTAAGGACGCCGGCGGTACGGATGAACGAAGCGCTCGACAGCAGGAGTCGATGTTGGACGCGACCTTGAGCGTACCCAGGATGACGGGCTCGGCCACGGGAGCCTGACCGCCCAGACGGGCAACGCGCTCGACCTCGTCGGCGAACTCGTAGCGGTCGACGTACTGACCAAGCAGGTACTTGGAGTCGCCGGGTTGGTGATCTGAACGCGACGCAGCATCTGACGTGCGAGCACCTCGATGTGCTTGTCGTTCAGGTCGACGCCCTGGCTGGTGTAGACGTCCTTGACGCTCTCGACGAAGGTGTGCATCGTCGACTCGATGTCGGTCAGCTTGCGCAGGTTGCGGAAGTTGACGAAGCCCTTGGTGATCTGGTCGCCGGCGCGAACCTCGCAGCCGTCCTCGATCTCGGGCATAAAGCGCACCGAAGCAGGGACGCGACGCTCGTCGAGGACACGGGTGTGATCCTCGGAGTCGGTGAGCGTCAGCACGTACTCGGACTTCTCGGGCTTAATCGAGAGGTGGCCGGAGTACGGAGCCAGCTCGGCCTCGCGACCCAGGATCTTCTCGTTGACGTTACCGACGATATCGAACATACGGCTGACCGTAGGCAGACCCTGCGTAATATCGTCGACGCCAGCGACGCCGCCGGAGTGAATGGTACGCATCGTAAGCTGCGTACCGGGCTCGCCGATGGACTGGGCGGCAATAATGCCGACCGCGGTACCGATGGCGACCGGACGACGGGTGGAAAGATCCCAGCCGTAGCACTTCTGGCACACGCCGTACTTGGAACGGCAGGTAAGCAGCGCGCGAAGCTTGACCTTCTTGAGGCCGGCATCGACCATCTTCTGGATGTCGGCGACCTTCTCGATGTAGCCGTCCTGCTTAAAGAGCACGGTGCCATCGGGAGCCACGACGTCCTCAATGAAGCAACGGCCGACGAGGTCGGTGTTGAGGTCGGTGGTGCCGGGGATGATGAGGTTGTAGGTGACGCCTCGTGCGTACCGCAATCCTCCTCGCGGACGATGACGTCCTGGGCCACGTCGACCAGACGACGGGTCAGGTAACCAGAGTCCGAGGTGTGGGATGCGGTATCGACCAGGCCCTTACGGGCGCCGTAGGTCGAAATGAAGTACTCGAGCGGCAGCAGACCCTCGCGGAAGTTCGCCTTAATGGGAAGGTCGATCGTCTCGCCGGACATGTCTGCCATCAGGCCACGCATGCCGCCGAGCTGACGCAGCTGGGTCTTAGAACCACGGGCGCCGGAGTCGGCCATCATGTACAGCGGGTTCTCCTCGTCGAACATGTCGAGCATGAGCGCTGCAACCTTATCGGTACAAGCGGTCCACTCGTTAACGACTTCGATGTGGCGCTCCGTCTCGTTGATGAAGCCCTCCTCGAAGTACTCGTTGATCTGGTCGACGTTGGCCTGGGCGCGGTCGAGCAGCTCCTGCTTCTCGGCAGGGATGAGAGCGTCCCACACCGAGATGGTGAGGCCGGCGCGGGTAGCGTAGTGGAAGCCGGAGTACTTGATGGCGTCGAGGATCGGGCCGACCTTGGCCTCGGGGTAACGATCGCAGCAGTCGGCAACCAGCTTGGCCACGTCGCCCTTGACCATCTTGTAGTTCATGAACTCGTAGTCTTCGGGCAGGCACTGGCGGTTGAAGATGATGCGGCCGATAGAGGTCTCGAAGCGCGCGGTCTTATTGCCGGTGACATCGTAGTCGACGAACTCGTTCTTGCCGTTCTTGACGCGGAAGATACGGGTGCCGTCCTCGTTGATGACGTTGGCATCGGCAGCGGACACGCGGACCTGAATCTTGGCCTGCATGTCAACCTCGGAACGGCAGTCATAGGCGTGCAGCGCGTCATCGAAGCTCGAGAACACGTGGTTCTCGCCCGGCAGACCCTCGCGGACCTGGGTCAGGTAGTACACACCGATGATCATGTCCTGCGAAGGGATGTTAACCGGCTTGCCGGATGCCGGCGAGCGCAGGTTGTTCGCAGAGAGCATGAGCACGCGAGCCTCGGCCTGAGCCTGGCTGGACAGCGGCACGTGGACAGACATCTGGTCGCCGTCGAAGTCGGCGTTGAAGGGCGAGCAGACCAGCGGGTGCAGGTGGATAGCCTTGCCCTCGACCAGCACCGGCTCAAAGGCCTGGATGGACAGACGGTGCAGGGTCGGTGCACGGTTGAGCAGCACGACACGGCCGTCGATGACTCTTCGAGGATATCCCACACAAAGGTGGCACCGCGGTCGATAGCGCGCTTGGCGCCCTTGATGTTCTCGACCTTGCCAAGCTCGACCAGGCGCTTCATGACGAAGGCTTGAAGAGCTCCAGCGCCATGGTCTTGGGCAGACCGCACTGGTGCAGCAGCA
>ENA-OQMZ01001041-OQMZ01001041.1-human-gut-metagenome-genome-assembly--contig:-NODE-1041-length-10685-cov-1.313696_pt1 | contig 10685 bp, 16 predicted proteins | sample MGYA00242621_ERZ504862 | MGnify/ENA primary metagenome ERZ504862 (study PRJEB26092, sample SAMD00036393) | human gut metagenome | host: Homo sapiens | study: EMG produced TPA metagenomics assembly of... | reverse complement strand
AAAAAAAATGGTATGATGAATTCAATATATTCACAAAACGCTCATGTCTATTGTTAGACGGGATTTTCGTAGTGAATTAAGTGGTGAAAAAGGAGAAAGCATGAACACAGTATTAGAAAAATCAGAAAAATGGGAATTGTACCGGTTGTTAGTAATTGAAAATGAGAAAGATGCAGTGCCGCTGGCAGATGCTCTTTGCAATGGCGGACTTGCCTGCGCAGAGGTAACTTTCAGAACTGCAGCAGCAGGAGAGGCTATCCGTCTTATGAAAGAGGCACACCCAGAGATGCTGGTTGGTGCAGGAACCGTACTCACTGTGGATCAGGTAGACCGTGCTGTTCAGGCTGGCGCTGAATTTATTGTAAGCCCTGGTTTTGACCCGGAAATTGTCGATTACTGTATTAAGAAAAAGATTCCGGTACTTCCAGGCTGCATCACACCATCTGAGGCGGCACAGGCAGTACGCAGAGGACTTTCCGTAATCAAATTTTTCCCGGCGGAGCAGGCTGGCGGACTGGCATTTATCAAGGCAATGGCAGCACCGTATACTTCCTTAAGTTTTATGCCAACAGGCGGAATCAATCCAGAGAATGTAAAAAAGTATCTGGAATATGACCGCATTTTTGCCTGTGGAGGAAGCTGGATGGTTAAAGGAGATCTTGTGAAAGCAGGAGATTTTGATAAGATTCAAGAGTTAACAAAAGAAGCAAAAGAATTAGCAAAAAGCATTCGATAAAAACATTGTAATGCACTCCATATATCGTATAGAAGAAAAGCAGCTGGTATCAAAAAACGATACCAGCTCCTTTTTTTCTTTATACAATCTTAATACAAGAGAACATATCCTTACACTATCTTTTTATCATAAAAGATATAATGATGATAAGATTAAAAGGTCATAAAATAATTTGAAAAAGAGGTAAGATCATATATGCCATGGAAGATTTATAAAAAAAGACATTTAACATCATTTCAGGTGATCATATTAGGGTTCGCAGGAGTGATCCTTTTGGAGCATTGATCCTGATGCTGCCAATTTCATCGGTTCAGGGAATCATAACACCATTTCATAAAGCATTATTTACGTCAACTTCTGCAGTATGTGTGACAGGGCTTGCAGTCGTGGATACTGGAAGCTACTGGTCTGCTTTTGGACAGACAGTGATCATGTTCCTGATACAGATCGGAGGTCTGGGAGTTATAACAACAGCAACAGCCGTATTTATATTATCAGGAAGAAAAATATCGATTATGCAGCGAAGCACGATGCAAAATGCGATCTCTGCACCGAAAGTAGGAGGGATCGTTCAATTGATGAGTTTTATTTTAAAAGGAACTTTATTGATCGAATTGATCGGTGCGTTATTCATGATACCTGTTTTCTGTCATGATTTTGGATTACGGGGAATCTGGATGTCGATCTTTCATTCTGTATCAGCCTTTTGTAATGCAGGATTTGATCTTCTTGGAACAAAATGGCATCCATTTGTATCATTGACATCATATGCGGTAAATCCAGTGATCAACATTGTGATCATGTTACTGATCATCATTGGTGGAATTGGATTTTTTACATGGGAAGACATTTATCTCCATAAATTTCATTTTAAGCATTACCATATGCAGAGTAAGGTTATTCTAACTACAACATTATGTCTGATCCTGTTACCAGCTGTTTTCTTTTTCTTTCAGGATTATGGAAATCTATCAGGGATTCACCGGTTGCTTGCATCATTGTTCCAAGCTGTGACACCGAGAACAGCAGGATTTAATACGACAGATCTTTCGATGCTGACAGGAGCATCAAAGGCAATGATGATTTTATTGATGTTGATCGGAGGTTCACCAAGTTCTACAGCAGGAGGTATGAAAACAACAACATTCGCTCTGTTACTTTTAAATGTACTGGCTACTTTTCAAAGTCGTGATGATGTGACAGCATTTGGAAGAAGAATCGATGTTGGTGTGATAAAAAATGCAGCAACGATCGCAATGATGTATTTTATCTTATTTTTTGCAGGCGGAATGACGATCAGTGTGTATGAGGGACTGCCGCTTTCAAGCTGTCTGTTTGAAGCAGCATCTGCAGTTGGAACCGTAGGTTTGACATTAGGATCACACCAAAACTTCATATTCTGTCACAGATCATTTTGATCATACTGATGTATCTGGGACGTGTTGGCGGTTTGACGCTGATCTATGCAGTATTTTCAGATAAAAATAAACGAAAAGCAAAACTACCACTTGATAAGATTATAGTGGATAAAAGAAAGAGGGAATTGATGATGAAGAATATTTTATTGATCGGACTTGGACGTTTTGGAAAACATATAGCGATACAGTCAAGTCAGCTTGGACATGAGATCATGGCAGTTGATCTGGATGAGGAAAGAGTGAATGATGCACTTCCATATGTTACGAATGCACAGATCGGTGACAGTACGAATGAGGAATTCTTAAAATCTCTGGGGATTGCAAATTATGATATCTGTTTTGTTACGATCGGTGGGAATTTCCAAAATTCGTTGGAAACTATTGTCTGTTAAAAGAACTTGGAGCAAAATGGTTATTTCCAGAGCCGAACGAGATGTACAGGAAAAGTTCCTTTTACGAAATGGAGCCGACAAGGTAGTTTATCCAGAAAAAATGGTGGCAAAATGGGCAACGATCCGTTATACCGATGATCATATTCTTGATTATATGGAAGTCGATGCCTCACATGCGATCTTTGAGGTAGAGGTTCCGAAGGAATGGATCGGAAAGACAGTGGGAAAACTTGATATTAGAAAAAAAATATGATATTAACATTATGGCAGTAAAAGATGATGGAAAAGTAAGTATGGCGATATCTGCGGATACCTGTTTTAAGGAAGATGTTACATTATTGGTATTAGGAGAATATAAAGCGATCAAAAAGTGTTTTTGTATCTGATGTCATGAAAAGAGGTGAGAGCTTATGTCAGATTTCATTTTAGCATTGGCGGTAATACTGATGTTTGCATTTGTGTTATTCTTTTTGAAAAAAGTAAATTATTTTCTTGGAGAAAATCGGAAAGTAATTGACAGGGAGCAAGATGATGACGATGATTGATGTGTTTATGGATTATTATTGATGATCGTGATATAATGCATCCGATAAGGAAAGGGGGCCAAGATGAGCACAGGAGAATTTGTAGAGCTGAACAAAGAAAACGAACACATTCTTGTTTGTCTTTCTTCTTCACCATCGAATGAAAAGATCATACGTACAGCAGCAAAAATGGCAAGAGATATGCGGGCACGTTTTACGGCATTGTATGTACAGACAGGAAAAAGAGAAAGAGAATCGGACAAAAGAAGACTGGAAGCTCATGTACAATTTGCAAAGGAATCTGGTGCGGAAATCGTAATGACACATGGGGAAAATGTTCCGGTACAGATCGCGGAATATGCACATTTATCAAATGTCACAAAAATCGTGATCGGACAAAGTAGTGCAAAGAGAAATCATTTTTTCAGCAAACAGACATTAACAGAGAAGTTGATCGAGGCTGTTCCTGATATTGATATCCACATTATTCCAGATGCGATGAACTTAGATAATTATCGAAAACCGCATGGAGCGGTTTATGTAGGAAAGCCTACGATGAAAGACAGTTTATTAACATTATTTATATTTGCAGTTTGTACGTTGATCGGTCTATTCATCCAGAAACTTCAATTTACAGATACAAACATCGTTACAATTTATATTTTGGGTGTTTTATTAACGTCAATCCTTACAGATGGATATTTATACAGCATTGGAGGTTCTGTCTTAAGTGTATTTTTGTTCTGCTTTTTCCTTACGGAACCAAGAATGTCATTTCAGACGTATGCAGTTGGATATCCGATAACTTTTGTGATCATGTTAATATCTTCTGTCATTACTGGAACACTTGCAGCAAAATTAAAAACACATGCAAGGCTTTCAGCACAATCTGCATTTCGTACACAGATTTATTTGAGACAGACCGGTTACTTCAAAAAGCAAAAAACGATACGGATATTTTAAGTATTACATGTACACAGCTTATCAAATTATTAGACCGCAGTATTGTAGCATATGTTGTGGAAGGCGATGAATTGTCAGCACCACATATATTTTCGAATAAAAAGAAAGAACAGACAGAAGATTTATTGACAAGCAGGGAGCAGGAGATCGCAAAATGGGTGTATGAAAACAAGCAGCGTGCTGGAGCAACGACCGAACGTTTTAAAGATGCACAGTGTCTATACCTTGCCATTTGTATTGAGGATAATGTGTATGGTGTGATCGCAATACCAGTTGACGAATATACATTAGATTCCTTCGAATATAGTATCTTACTTTCTGTGATCAATGAATGTGCACTTGCCATGGAAAATAAAAAGAAATATCATGGAGAAGAAAAATCTCCGTTCTTGCCAAAAATGAACAGTTAAGAGCAGATCTGCTTCGTGCGATCTCACATGATCTAAGGACACCACTTTGTTCCATTTCTGGGAATGCAGACATGCTGTTAAATAGTGGAGAACGTCTTGATGATATAACAAAACATCAGATTTATACAGATATTTATGATGATTCAGAATTGGTTGATCAATATCGTTGAAAATTTATTATCGATCACAAGATTAAATGATGGAAGATTAAAACTGAAATTTACAGATCAATTATTAGATGAGGTGATCGCGGAATCATTACGGCATATCAGCAGGAAACATGAAGAGTATCAGATCGTTACAGAATGCGATGAATTGATACTTGCACGTATGGATGTGCGGCTGATCCTGCAAGTGTTGATCAATCTGGTCGATAATGCAATTAAATATACACCGAAAGGATCTACAATCGCATTTGTGCCATGAATGAAAATGGAAAAGCAAAGATTCAAGTAGAAGATAACGGCCCTGGAATTTGTGATGAAATGAAGCCGCATATATTTGAAATGTTTTATACAGGGAAAAATACGATCGCAGACAGCCATCGAAGTCTTGGTTTAGGTTTGGCACTTTGCCGTTCGATCATAGAGGTGCATAACGGGAAACTGGTGTTGGAGGACAATACACCACATGGTTGTATTTTTTCTTTCACACTGCCATTAAGTGAGGTTACATTAAATGAATAAAGCATTAATTTTAGTCGTGGAGGATGACCGGCCGATCCGTAATCTGATCGTGACAACATTAAAAACACATGATTATAAATATATTACAGCAGAAAATGGAAGTTCAGCTATTTTAGAGGCATCTTCTCATAAACCAGAGATCATTTTATTAGATCTTGGATTGCCTGATATGGAAGGTGTGGATGTGATCAAAAAAGTAAGAACATGGTCTAACGTACCAATTATCGTTATCAGTGCAAGAAGTGAAGATGTAGATAAAATAGAAGCACTGGATGCAGGAGCAGATGATTATATCACAAAACCATTTTCAGTTGATGAACTGCTTGCAAGGATCAGGGTTACACAGCGCCGATTAGCATTGATTCAGTCAGGCGAGGAACAAGAACAAGCAGTCTTTGTAAATGGAGAGTTAAAGATCGACTATACAGCAGGATCTACATATTTAAAAGATAAAGAACTGCATTTAACACCAATCGAATATAAATTATTATGTTTGCTGTCTCATAATGTTGGAAAAGTACTGACTCACACTTATATCACGCAACAGATCTGGGGCAGTTCACTGGAAAATGATGTTGCATCACTTAGAGTGTTTATGGCAACATTACGGAAGAAATTACAGCCAGATAAAGATGGCATGCAGTATATACAGACACATATAGGTATTGGATATCGGATGCTTAAGATATAGTAAATAAAGAGTGTCTGCATCATTAAGTGATGCAGACACTCTTTTAGATCCCAATATATGAAAACGCCCAAAAGAGGCAAAAAAGAGATTGATTTATTACCTACTATTTAAAAATGTGTTCTGAAGGAATTTTTACGCACAACCTCCGCATGCAGAACATGCAGAAGGAGTTGCAGCGCAGCCTCCCTGGGCGGTTTCTCTTAGTTCAGCTGGCAGTCGTTTACCAACGATATACATTGCGTTTAACATTTCGTCAAACGGGATGAGCTGATGGATTCCAGATAAAGAAATCTCAGCTGCGATGATCGCATTTGCAACACCTGCGGCATTACGGTTCTGGCATGGATATTCCACCAACGCCAACGGGGTCACAAACAAGACCTAACATATTCATTAAAACGGTAGAGGCAGCTCCAAGACATTGTTCTGGATCACCGCCAAGCAGTTCGACAATGGCAGAAGCAGCATCGCAGAAGCAACACCGACTTCCGCCTGACATCCGCCGACAGCACCTGCAACCGTTGCATTTCTCATAGCAAGATATCCGATCGCACTGGCATTAAACAGTGCTGAATGATCTGTTCATCATCTAATTTATGAACTTCCTGAAGCCCAAGTAAAAGTCCAGGAACGATTCCGGCAGACCCTGCGGTTGGGGATGCTACGATCAACCCATGGATGCATTCGTCTCAAGAGTCGCCATCGCATAGATCATACTTTTTTCTAACAGATCACCACAGATTCCAATTCCAGAATGATACCGGGAAGCAATCTTCTTTGCCTCGCCACCGATCAGTCCACCCATGGAACGAACTGGTTCTTTGATCGGAGTAAAAGCAGCATTTTTCATGATCTCAAGAACTCTTGCCATTGCATCATGAACCGTATCAGCTTCTTTTTCCCCTTCTACGATCTCACGCTGTCTCATCACTTCGGAGATTGGAAGATCATGTTTTTACATAAATCAAGCAATTCATTTGCGTTTTTAAAATCCATAATATTTCAGTCTCCTTTCTACAGCTGAATGATCATAACATCTGAGACATTTGGGCTTTTCCTAATCTCCTCTGCGATGTTTTCGAGGAAGAACGCCATCGATTCAACGATAGAATAAGCTGTATTTCCTTTAGATTCTCTGAAAAGACGCATAAAAGCATATTAACACCCTGATCACTCAGACATTTTGTGATATAAGTAACAACGCCAGGTTTATCTTTCTGGATCACAATCAAGGTACTGTATTCCCCAGTAAAATCAACTTCTACATCATTGATACGGCAAATTCTGGCTTTTCCACCGCCTAAAGATTCCCCACGGATCAAGATGTGATCTCCGTTTTCATTTGTCATTAAGATATCCACTGTATTTGGATGGATATCAGTTTCTATTTCATTTGGTACAAAAGAGAAATCAAGTCCAAATGTCTTTTGCAATCTCGAAAGAATCGCGGATTCTCATATCGTCGGTTCCAAATCCCATGATCCCACCTAATAAGGCACGATCCGTTCCGTGTCCATGATAGGTTTTTGCAAAAGATCCATAGAGTGTAAACTGAACTTTTTTTCAGTGTACTATTTAACATTTTTCTTGCGAGAAATGCAATCCTTGCAGCCCCAGCTGTGTGGGAGCTTGAAGGGCCGATCATATTTGGTCCCATAACATCAAATGCACTGATAAAAGACATAAATTAAGCCTCCACTGTATCTTCTTTTAAAATAAATTTCTTGTAAATAGAATCTACGACGATTCCAATCGCATTATCTCCGGAAATGTTACATGCAGTTCCGAAAGAATCCTGTGTGATATAAAGTGCAACCATTAAAGCACAGATTGGTCCGTTTGTATCTCCTGCTGTTGTACCAAATACCATGTAAAGGAAAGGCAATGCAGTCATGATAGATCACCTGGAGCTCCAGGGGAAGCGACCATTGCAACACCAAGTGTCATAATAAATGGAATAACAGTTGCAAGGCTGATCGGTAACTGATTCATCAAACATACAGCAGTTGCACATGCTGTGATCGTGATCATAGAACCTGCCATGTGGATATTGGCACAAAGAGGCACTACAAAGTTACGGATCTGAGCACTGACACCGTCATTCTTTGCACATTCCAGATTAACAGGAATTGTAGCAGCAGAAGACTGAGTTCCTAAAGCTGTAGTATAACCAGGAACCTGATTTTTAATAAGAGAGAGAGGATTCTTTTTGCTGACAGAACCTGCAATTATAAACTGGATCGTGATACATACAAAGTGCATGATGATCACTACAAGGAATACTTTCCATAAGATTCCAAGGATTGCAAATGTTTTCCCTGATTTCGTCATATCAGTAAATGTACCACAGATATACAATGGCAATAAAGGAATGATCGTTTTGTGAAGGACTTTATCGATGATCGTTGAGAAATCGCTCATTCCGTTGTAAAGGCTGTTTCCAATCTCTTTACCTTTCATTGTGGATAAGCATAATCCTAAAATGAAAGCAAGAACAACAGCAGATAATGTATCAAACAGCGGTGTGATCGTCAGTGAAAAATAAGGTTTCAGTGACGCATCAGCAGTCGCAGCAATCTGATCTAATGCCCCAGAAGTCATAAAGTGTGGGAACAGATTGGATGATACAAGGTAAGAAGCTGTACCAGCAAGTAAAGTTGAACCATAAGCAAGAGCAACGGTAATTAAAAGCAGCTGTCCAGCACCCTGTGACAGATCAGCGATTCCCATAGTTACATAAGCAAGGATCATCAGTGGAATGATGAATTTTAAGTAGGTACTGAAGAATCCAGACAGTGTTACAACAAAGCGGCAGAATCCAGTTGGAAGGAACTGTCCAAACAGGATACCAATAATGATGGCAATAATAAGTTTTGGTACCAGACCAAGTTTAAATTTTTTCTTTTCCATTTTTAATTACTCCTCTAAAAGCATAATCACATATCATCGTAGTTTGTTTAATGTGCACAAAAAATGTTTGACGTCTTTATGTTTGTATTGTATCATCCACATATAGATGAATCAAATTCATAGATTTAATAATAACATTGAAAATTATTCATAATAGTACAAAGGAGAAAAAATGGAATTCCGTCAGATACAGACATTTATGCAGATAGCACAAGTGAAGAATTTCTCAAAAACCGCAGAATTACTAGGTTATTCGCAATCTGCCGTGACAGTACAGATCCGTCAATTAGAGACAGAATTGGGAGTGCGGTTATTTGACCGTACAGGAAAAAAAGTGATACTCACACCGAAAGGAAAAGAATTTTTAATACATGCAAATAAGATCATTGATGAAATGCACAAGGCAAAAGATGCAATGAATGATACTGCAGAGTTAAAAAATCCATTACATATCGGAAACGATTGAATCACTCTGCACTGTCAAATTGCAGGAAATCGTACAGCGGTTTCGGAAAGAACATCCACAGGTTAGAATTCAGATCACGATTGGTTCTCCAGAACGCCTGATCCAGAAGATGGAACACAATGAACTCGATGTCATTTATATTCTGGACACACCAAGATGGAATAAAAACTGGGTGAAAGTCATGGAAAAAGCGGAGCCTGTGATCTTTGTGTCTGCACCAAATTATAAGTTAGCAGGGAAAAGAATATAGGGGTTGAGGAAATCTTAAATGCACCGTTTTATCTAACAGAACGAAATGCAAACTACAGACAGGCATTAGAACAGGAATTAGCTCTGCATAAACAGACATTATCGCCAGTACTTGAATGCAGTGATACCGCGTTTATCAAGAAGATGCTAAAGACAGGAAAAGGGCTTTCTTATCTCCCATTATTTGTTGTAGAAAAGGATATTGAAGAAGGGAAGATCGCAAAATTAGATGTGAAAGATATTGATATTACAATGTATCGACAAGTGTTTTATCATGCAAATAAATATATGACAAAAGAAATGGAGAAATTTGTGGAGTACTGCAGGTTGTGATTTGTTGGTTTGATAATCATGTTAGAAATAAAATTTTAAAAAAAATTAGCAACTCACCTATTGACAGTGCTAATAATAGGTGTTATAGTACAACTAGAGCAAGAGGGAAGGGCTTAAGAGAGAAGCCAAAGAACCAAAGGTACCATAAGATACAACAAGTTAGATTGAGAACTTCTCAATATGCTTCACATAAAAGGCAAGTGTCAGGAATTACCCTGACACGCCCAAACATTATTATAAAGAAAAGGAGAGATGACTTATGATGATGATGCCTAGTATTTTTGGAGGAAACTTATTTAACGACGACTGGATGGATTTTTCTTTCCCAGATATTGATAAAGAACTGTATGGTAAACACGCAAAGAACTTAATGAAGACTGATGTGAAGGAAAAAGACGGAAACTACGAAGTAGCGATCGACCTTCCAGGATTTAAGAAAGATGAGATAACAGCTGAACTGAAAGACGGATATTTAACGATTAGTGCAGCAAAAGGATTAGATAAAGACGAGAAAGATAAAGAAGGTAAATATATCCGTCGTGAACGTTACGCAGGAAACATGAGCAGAAGCTTCTATGTTGGCAAAGATATCACAGAGAAAGATATCCACGGTAAATACGAGAATGGTATTCTGATGCTGGATATTCCGAAGAAAGCTCCGGAGAAGAAAGTAGAAGAAAAGAAATTCGTTACGATTGAAGGATAAAAGAACTTTCCCCGGGATGATCAGATTCCCGGGGAATCTTTCTATCTATTTGAGAATGAAAGGAAAAGAAGGTGAAACGAAATGGCAGCAAAACGTGATTTATATGAAGTTCTTGGAATCAGTAAAACTGCAGATGAAAAAACGATCAAGAAAGCATATCGGAAACTGGCAAAGAAATATCATCCAGATATGAATCCTGGA
>ENA-OQMZ01001040-OQMZ01001040.1-human-gut-metagenome-genome-assembly--contig:-NODE-1040-length-10691-cov-4.030008_pt1 | contig 10691 bp, 10 predicted proteins | sample MGYA00242621_ERZ504862 | MGnify/ENA primary metagenome ERZ504862 (study PRJEB26092, sample SAMD00036393) | human gut metagenome | host: Homo sapiens | study: EMG produced TPA metagenomics assembly of... | reverse complement strand
GATGCGTCCGCGGCAATGCGGTCGGCCACGGCGTGCCACTCGCGCGAGAGCTGCGGCACCACGCCCGCAAAGGCGATTGCGTCGACCGCGTCGAGCGAAAGGCCGTACATCTTAAAGAAACCCATCAGCGCACATGGATCTCGTCGGCGGTATAGGAGCGGTCGGTGGGCATGCGCCACGACTGCACCAGCTCGTTTCCGTCAAACAGACCCATGGCCGTCTGCGTGTTTCCCATATCGATAGCGAGCAGCATGTCTACTCCAGGTGTCGGCGTAAAAGGACGCGCACCATTGTATACGCGCCGCCGACGGCGCTAGGCTGCGATTTGTTCACGGTGATATGGCTGAGGGGTTTAAATATGAAGGAATTATGCTCTACGAGATTTTCCTTGCCGTTTACCGAACTCCCACGTAATATTCTTTCTTGCGCACATGAGGCGCCCAGACATTGCGGGGTGGAGCAGTCTGGTAGCTCGCCGGGCTCATAACCCGGAGGTCGTAGGTTCAAATCCTGCCCCCGCGACCAAGAACTTGCAGCTCGTCGGTCAAGCCGGCGAGCTTTTTTGTTATCCCGGGATCGTTTCTTCGGTTCAATTCTCAGCCTCTCAATCAAAGATCTCGATCTGTAACACCAAGACCCGATTTGGGCGGCTAGGTGTTACAGATCGAGATATACCGGCGGTTTGGGCCGCGTTTGTCTAAATCTGTAACACGAGGGACGGATTTTGCCGGGCAGCTGTTACAGATTGAGATTTTCTAGCAGGCGGGTTTGGTTTGTCTTGATCTGTAACACCTGGGGTCGTTTTTGGCCGATGGATGTTACAGATCGAGACATTTTGTTGGGACGGTTCCCGTTGTCCCGATCTGTAACAGGTAGGGGCCAAAAGTGGGCCTAGATGTTACAGATTGAGATGTTTGGTCGGACCGAATTTGTTCGTCTCGATTTGTAACATCTAGGGTCGTTTTTGGTCTGTAAGTGTTACAGATCGAGATTTTCCGACGGACCGCTCCCGTTTGTCTTGATCTGTAACAGTAAGACCCGGTTTTTGCCGAGTAACTGTTACAGATTGAGACGAACCGACGGGCCGTCCCGCCCCATCCACCTGCCGTCACCTGATATTCGCCGATTTTCGTTGTGCCGCCGTGCTCTCATGCCATATCCTCTAGACAACTACGCGGCACCATCGCCGCCGCGTCTACAAGAGAGGAATGTCCATGACCGCACCTGCATCCAAGCTGCTCCAGCCCATTACGGTTGGCCCCCTTGAGCTCAAGAACCGCATTATGTTTCCGCCGCTGACCACCGGCTACGAGGAGCGCGACGGCTCCATTGGCGAGCGCAGCCTGGCTTTTTACGAGCGCCTGGCCCGTGGCGGCGTGAGCTACATCGTCATCGGCGACGTCGCTCCCGTCATGACCGCGAGCCCCACGCCCAAGCTGGCGACCGACGCCAGATCCCCACCGTTTAAGGCACTGGCCGACGCCGTCCACAAGCACGGCGCCAAGATTGCGCTGCAGCTGTTCCACCCCGAGTACGACGTGCCCGGTGTCGGCCGCATGGTCATGGGTTCCATGGCTGCCGCCAAGGCCGCGCAGGAGGCCAAGGCTGCCGGCGACGAGGAGACCTTTGCCGCCAAGATGGCCGAGTCCAACGAGATCCGCAAACAGGCCTATGCCAAGCTGCACCACGACATGCAGCACTTCGTGAACGAGGCGAGCGTAGAGCAGCTCACCCAGATCAAGGAGGCTATCGCTGCCTCGGCCGCTCGCGCGCAGCAGGCCGGAATCGACGCCATCGAGGTCCACGGCGACCGCCTGGTGGGTTCGCTGTGCTCGGCCATCCTCAACAAGCGCACCGACGAGTACGGTGGCTCGTTCGAGAACCGCGTTCGCTATGCGCTCGAGGTCGTCGCTGCCATTAAGGAAGCCGCGCCGCAGCTGATGGTGGAGTACAAGCTCCCCGTGATCATGGAGAACCCCGACGGCACGCCGCGCGGTAAGGGCGGCCTGCAGCCCGACGAGGCCTGCGAGTTTGCCAAGCTGCTCGAGAGCGCGGGCATCGACATGATCCAGGTTGCACAGGCAAATCACACCGGCAACATGGGCGACACCATTCCGCCCATGGGCGCCATGCCCTACAACTGGACGCTGCCCGTGGCCGAGCGCGTCAAGGCCCTGGTCTCCGTGCCGGTGGCAACCGTCGGCCGCGTGGTCTCGGTCGAGGCCGGCGAGAAGATCCTGGAGGATGGCTCTGCCGACATCGTCGCCTATGGCCGCTCGCTCATGTGCGACCCCGACATTGCGCTGAAGGCCGCCACGGGCGAGCCCATTCGCGAGTGCCTCAACTGCAATAAGGCTGTGTCGACGCGATTCAAAACCGCAAGTACATCTCGTGCGTGCTTAATGCCGAGAACGGCGACGAGGCGACCATCGCCATTAAGCCGGGCGAGGGCGACAAGAAGATCGCCGTGGTGGGCGGCGGTATTGCCGGCCTGGAGGCCGCGCGCGTGGCGGCCAAGCGCGGTTACGACGTGACCGTCTACGAGGCGAGCGATCATCTGGGCGGCCAGATTGTGCTGGCGGCCGCGCCTCCGCGCAAGGACGAGATCATGCGCTCGGTCGAGTACTACGAGAAGATTCTGCCTGGCCTGGGCGTGAAGGTTGAGCTCAACCATGCCGCTACCGCTGAGGACCTCAACGCCGCCGACGCCGCGATTGTGGCCGTGGGCGCGCACGACGTGGTCATCCCCGTTCCGGGTGCGACTCGGAGAAGGTCGTCTCGAGCTGGGACGTGCTGGCCGGCAAGGTGGAGCTTACGGGCCGCATCACCGTCATTGGCGGTGGCCTGGTGGGCACCGAGACTGCCGAGTACCTGCTGCAGCACGGCTGCGAGGTGGCGATCGTGGAGATGCTCGATAAGATTGCCGCGGGCGAGTCCGAGACCATTCTGCCGCTGATCATGAGCGACTTTGCCGAGCATAACGTGGAGCAGCACGTGAAGACCCGCCTGACCGCCATTACCGACGAGGGCGTGGAGGCCATTCGCGCCACCGAGGACGGCGCCGAGGAGCCGGTGAAGATCGCCTGCGATTACGTGGTGATGGCCGTGGGCTCCAAGGCCAACGCGTTTGACCTGGACGGCGTGACGGTGCCCGTGACCTGCGTGGGCGACTGCTCGGGCGAGCGCACCGCCGACATTGCCAGCGCCATCCGCACGGCATATCACGCGGCCAACGAGCTGTAGTCGAGAAAGCTATCGCGTATTGAGTGGGCGGGGAGTGCCGTATCGGTGCTCCCCGCCTTTTTGTCGATAAGAGGTGCCCCTGACCAGCGGATTCAGAAAATCCGAATCTTATGCATCCGAAAATCCGAATCCTTAGAACAGGAAAATCCGAATTATATGAACACGAAAATCCGAATCGCAACCACCCGAAAATCCGAATTTGCTACAGTGGAATAGAAGAATTAGAAAGCAGGAACTGGAAATCTGCGGGGGTGGCTCATGGCAGGCGAGAGGCTACATCGGGACGGATACATCCCACGTATCGTGGATGCGCAAATCGCGCGCTACCTTCGTGTCTTTGGCGCGGTCGAGATTGCGGGCACCAAGTGGTGCGGCAAGACGTGGGCCGCGCTCGAGCACGGGGCGTCCGCCTCGTATGTCGACGAGAATCTCGACCTCGCGCGTGCCGACCGGCGATGATGTTGCTGGGGGACCGTCCGCATATTATCGATGAGTGGCAGCGCGTTCCCCAGATTTGGGACTACGTTAGACACGAGGTCGACCGCACCCGGGGTACGCGCGGCGCCTATATCCTCACGGGTTCCGCCACGCCTGCGTTTGGCTCAAAGGCGGAGGCGCCCGCGCATAGTGGAGCCGGCCGCATCGGCCGCGTCCGCATGCACCCCATGACGCTTGCCGAGACAGGTGAGTCCAACGGCAAGGTGAGCCTGGCGGGCTTGTTTGAGCATCGTTTTGAGCCCTGCCGGTGCAATGGCGATACGCCGGGGCTTGTCGAAGCGCTTGCCGCGGCGGCTGGCCCGAGGCGATCGATATGGTTTCGGCTGACGCCCAGCTCATCGCCCGCGAATATCTCAACACCACGTTTTCGAGCAGCTTCCCGGCGGTCGGTCTCGACCCCGATATTGCTCGTCGAGTCTCCGCATCGATCGCGCGCAATCTGGGACAGGCAACCACGTATAAAACGATTCTTATGGATATGTTCGGTGCCGAGGAGGAACCCACAGCGTTTGCCGATGAGACCAAGGTGCGCAGTACCTAGATGCCCTCAAAGGCATGTTCATTCTCGAGGAGGTCCCCGGTTGGTTCCCGCCGCGCGCGACAAACGGCGCTTTACCGTCAAGCCCAAGCGCTATCTGGCAGATCCGAGCCTTGCTTGCGCCTTGCTAGGTATGTCCTCGCGGGCGCTGCTTGCCGACTGGCAGACATTTGGTCTGGTGTTTGAGAATTTGGTCATACGCGACCTTTTGGTCTACGCACGTTCGCTCGACCTGCTGGATAGCACGCCCGTGCGCTATTATCGCGACGATTCGGGCCTTGAGTGCGATGCTATCGTGCAGCTAGCCGACGGACGGTGGGCCGCCTTTGAGATTAAGGTGAGTGAAGATAAAGCGAACGCCGGCGTCGAGAGCCTCAAGCGCGTTCGCAAGAAGGTCTGTGGAAATCCTCGTTCACGCACACGCGAACCGGAGTTTATGGCCGTGATTGTGGGGGTGGGTGAGTACGCCCGCGAGGTCGAGGACGGTATCTACGTGATACCGTTCGCGCGTTGGGGTGTTAAGGGGCGGCACGCCGTGTGTCCGCTGCCCGGTGCCACAGATTGGTGCAAGTGGTCATGTTTGTTTGCGCCATGTTGGTGCGAAGTGACCTGACCCCTTGCGCCAAGGGTTTGACTTTTAAGACATCGTTAAGGTTTGCGTTGTGGAGCAAGCCGCAGGTCAATGCTATTCTTTTACCTTATCGTATGGTGTTGTATTCTGCCTGAATTCTCTACCTGCGAACAACAGATAAACGCGACCAAGCAGAAAAGGATGGCACGCCCGCAAGCAGGGCAAACGTAAGCGATGAGTGGCATGGACCGACATAGCGAGCTCCAGCAGCACAAGACAGCGGCCGAGTACCGCCAAGCTGTCGACGAGCACGTGCGGACCCTCAAGGATTTCTGGAAGGATTTCCTGGTGAGCGGCCTGTTTGTGCTGGCTGCCATCGTTGCTATCTTTGCGTGCCTGGCCTGGTTTGCCGCGAACAATCGAGTGAGCGCCACGGGGAGCACGATCGGGGCGAAGGCCGCGCGCTATAGCCTTACCGCCACCGGCGAAGGCGAGCCCGACGCCACACGGATATTACGAGCGCACGGACGCCGAAAAGCAAAACATCACGAGGCTCGATACGACGGACGCCATGACGGTGACGCTCGGCTCCAACCTCAACAACGAGTCCGCCGGCTCTCTGTATCCGGGTGCCCGAGGCAAGATTACGTTTACGGTGAAGCCGCTGGTGGATGACCTGAACGGGGTCACGATCAACTTGTCACGCGTGCTTAAAGTCACGGGCAATGTCGTTGTTGAGGACGGAAAAACGCTGACGTCTGATGCGCAAACGCTCCTTGGCTTGGTTAAGGGCCATTTACTGTTCTTTACGAAATGCGACAACGGGTATTACTCGGATCGTGTAATAAACAACCAAATCACGATTCCAAAGAGCAAATTTTGCGAAGACGGCAAAACGACCAACCCCACAAAGAAGTCCGTCCCCGTCACCCTGTACTGGGTATGGCCGGAGTACTTCCAGAACTTTGTCCTTACCGGCAACACGAATTACTACAAGAATCTGTTTGCGGCGGCGGGCGACGCAAAGTCTGACTACGGCGCTCTGCAGGCAGATATGAACGCGCATAAAACGAACTACTTCTATGGCGCGGTAAACGGCACGAGTGCTGCCAACGCCCCCGCGGTTTCGTCTAGCATGTCCTTCGGCGACACCGCCATCTGCTCGGCGCTGTACAACAATGCTGACGAGCAGATCGGCAATAAGGTCGAATACATCCAACTTAGAATTAGCGCTCAGGAGGGCGTGAGCTCATGAGCACCATGCAAACGCGCCTCGGCGATGCCCGCAATTGGATAGAAAACCACCGTGCACAGGCCCTTGCGGTCTTGGTGCTCTTGGCGGCAATCGTTCTTATCATCGGCTTGTCGCTCTCGTGGTTTGTGGGCAGCAAAAGTCTGTCCACGGTGGGCAAGATCCAAACGCCCGCGCAGCTCAAGATCATGGGCCCCAACCAGACAAGCATTGAGCCCATCGAGATTTCGTATGACGAGTCACGGGGCGGTGAGAAGAAAGACGACGGCACCGTGACCGTTCGTCGCGCGTTTTGTGTGCAGAGCGACAATGGCGATCCCGCTGCCGGCGGTCAAGCGTTTGAGCTGCAGATTGCCAACACAACGAATATCACGGGGCTGACAATCAACGTGTATCACGTGACGGTCAATAATCCGAACGATAAAAACGGCACCGTGGTCGGCCTCGACGGGCTCAACCGCACCTACTCATGGAGCAAGAAGAGCAGCACCCCGATTGAGTTTGCTTTTATCAACTCCGCGGACGGGACAAGTGCGTTGGCTAAAGAGCTTGAGGCAAACGACCCGACGTACGGCTCGTACGCGAAAGTCCAGAAAAACGCCCGTCCGCTGTATCGGTACCACAAGTTCGCAGGGAGTGGGCTCGATGGCTGGAATGGCAAAACAGCCAACGCCGCCACGAACTTCATCATCGAATGTACGTGGAATCCAGGCGTTGTGACCAACACGGACGGTACTAAGGTCTCCAACGTCAAAGAGACCGACATGGTTTATCTAATCGCTCGCGTCACGAGCGGCAACTAATAAGTAGGAGGGGAGGGGCACCAGATGCGAAAAGACAAGAACGAGCAAAATGAAATCGCGAGGCCTGTTGGCAAACACTTTGCACAGGTTGATGATTCTAAGGCAGAGCCTTGCTGCGCGGAGTCGGCGGCCCCTGCTTTCAAAGTGCGTAAACGCCTATGGGCAGTTGCGGTGCTGCTGTGTGCCGTCGCGATTGCAACGGGAACCTACCTTACCTACACGGCCTTTTTGGCGGGTGACTTTCTTAAGTCGGTCGCTGTCTCGGGCACGTCACAGGCGCTGTTTGCCTCGGACATGCTTACGGGCTACACGAATGAGACGCTGAATGACGGGGATATTGCCGTCCGAAGCGTCATTGCCGACACGAGTGGGGAAAACTGCTCTTTTACCTTTCGCATTTACAACCATCTGCTGGGCGACAAGAACAAGGTCAACGACAAGGACGTTAACACGACGCTGAGCGTGACGGCGACGGGTACGACGGGCACTTGGAGTGTTGACGGTAAGCCCGCGCTGACGGAGGGCAGCAGCGTTGCCCTATCTTTCCCTGCCAACAAGGCGACCATGTATACCTATAAGGTTGCGTTTTCCAAGGCGGACCTCAACAAAGCATCCTTCACCGTTAAGGCCCAGGTCGGCTCCAATAGCCCCGGCACCAACCTTAAATGGCTCGCCGCCAAGATTGCGCCTTCCGAGCGTGCAGAGGTAACGGTTCGGGCGTTTCGGGCGAGTGGGTCGACGAGAACTCGGATACCGGCGCTTTTGACGCCTACAACTATCGTGTGACGGTTACGGGCGTTACGACTAAGGTAAAGCTCACGTGGGGAAGCGGGGTCGAGCTCGATCCGTTCTTTAAGCAGAACCACGAGAACGTTGACGTGCAGAAAACCGTCAACGGCGGCTCGGTCGAATATGATGCATCTCCCGGCTCGGAAATTATTACCTTTTACCGAGCGGGCACCGGTAAGCCGACCGGCTGGGATGCCGACGACATCAAAGTTACGTGTTCGGCCGCACAGAACTAGCCGAAGCGATCCGCAAGCATAGATTTTGAGACCCCACGCGGGGCATGAGATAGAACGAGGTAGGATCAGATGAGAACGGCAAAGCGCATAACAACCGCATGCCTGACTGCGATCATGATTTTCCAGGCGCTCGCGCTTCCACAGAGGTGTTCGCGCAAGAGCTCGACGCGTTATAGAGGCGTCCGTCTCCGCCGCGCGCGCCGCGGGCAATACTGCCCGCTCCGTACAGGATGCCGTGGCCACCTCGCTGCAAGATGCTGACCAGGCTGCATCTGATGATGCCGCGACGACTCCGGGCGCCGATGCGGGCGCCACCGAGGGCGGCGACGGTTCTACCAACGCTGGCGAATCGCAGGACTCCACGACCGATGGAACCACTAACGGCGATACCCCAACGGAGGCGACGCATCCCAAGACGATGCGGCTGCCGATGAGGCGCCGCCGACGAAGATCAGGCGGATGACGCGGACACAGATGCGGCTGCGCAGGCTAGCACCGACCCCGCCATCAAGACCGCTGGTGAGCTTGATGGCGCGCTGGTCGACGCAAGGTCACCGTGAACGACGCTGGCGAGGTCACGGCCATCACCTTCGGATCCAACGCCGACCTTATCGCCATCTCCAACACCGACCCCGCCATCTACCAGAACGCGAGCATCTCCAAGACCGGCTTGAGCGGCGTCGACTTCGACGTGTGCAGCGCGCAGGCCGTGGGCGACCTGGGCAATCTCGCGTTCCAGGGGTTCGGCAGCGATGCCCACCCTTCAAGGGTACGCTCGACCTGGGCGGCAGGTTCCTTACCGCCAACAAGACGCTCTTCAACAACATCGAGCTCAACGATAACAACGGCACCGTAAAGCTCACCTGGAAGGGCACCGATGCTCAGCCCATCGTGGCCGCAAAGGTCACGGGCGCGGGCAAGACGCTCAGCGCTGCCATTACCGTAGACAAGCCCGAGAGCGGCGATACGAGCGTCGTCAAGCTCACTTCGCCGCTCGTGGGTGAGGTTACGGGCGAGCTCACGCTTGACGCCACGTATTCGACAAGCGCGAATAGCCCCCTGGCGATTGGCATGCAATCGTCCACGGGCAATCTGGGCCTACTCGCGAACACCCTTACTGCAGGCGCATCTCTTACGATTGCGGGCTGAATGGCCTGCCGAAGAGCTTCAACGGCACCCCCACCATCGATGCTACGGCGCTGGTGCCAATGCCGGCGGCCTTATTGGCGAGGCAGGCGAGGGGGCTGCCGTCACCCTTGCTTCGAATGTCGATGTTTCGGCACTGAGCGTCGCGGGTAATAATGCGGCGGGCGGCCTTATCGGTAAGGCGACCAGGCTTACGCTTGCCGTAGATACGGACAACAGCGGAAAAGATGCCTCGGGCAAGGATATCAGTATCAAGCCAGCGCACTCGGTTGGGTCGTCATCAGCCGGTACGTATGCCGGCGGCCTTATCGGTGACGCCTCGTTTGCCAGCGATTTCACTATCGAGAATGGCACCTTCGATTTTGGCGAGGGCGTGGCGCTCAGTGTGGCCAACACGACCGCCGCCCCCTCTGTCGGTGGCCTGTTCGGCGTGCTCGACATCTCGAACGGCGATGTGACCGTAAACGGCGGATTGTATAAAAGCACGCTGCAAAACGGCGCGGACAACAGCAACAACAACGGCGTGCGCGGGAACTACGGCGGCTTGGTGGGCAAGCTGTGGGGCCAGAAATACGGCGACGCACTGCACGCGTTCACGGTGAAGGGTGGCGCTGAGGTGTCGTTTGGCGTGGGCTCTAACGGCAAGCTCGCGTATGCGGGCGGCCTGGTAGGCTACCTTGGTGAAGGCGGCGGGAGCGACAATGTGTCCGCCGTGGTCATCAGTGGCGCAGCGGTGACGTGTGCAACCTCGGGCTACGCCAGCAACAACGGCAAATACGGCGGCGCCGTGGGCGTCGTGGACACCAAAAACGTGCTGGAAGTGCGCGGCCTAACGGTCAAAACCGCCAGCGGCGCTACCATCGGCGGCACAAACGGCGGCTTTGCCGGAGTCGTTGGGTCGTCGTGGCTCGGCATCGTCAAGTTCAGCGGTATCACCGACCTGTCGGATGCCGCCTTCGTGGAAAATGATCACACCGCGCAGCTGATTTATGAGAACTTCAATTCACTGATTTTTGCTGCCGGTAGCGGAAGCGACAGAGGTGCCACCGTAGGCGGTACCACGGAATGGCAATACAAGCGTCCCTCTAAGCCGGTCAAGATCGATGACATCTACAGCTACGGCCAGGTTATTCGCCTGGGTGATAGTTTTATTACGCTGAACCCGACGACACACGAGCTGACTCTACCGGCACCGTTGGAACTGACTAACGGCGTCTATGCTCTAGCCTCGCTTGAGGATTTCGCCAAGCTTGCGATTACCTGGCAAACCAACGGCTACTACTCAATGGTCGAAGGCGTTACCGAAAACAATCTGAATGGTTTAAAGTCCTCGACCATTACGGTGAACGGCACAATTGACCTCAAGGGTACAGGCCTGACGGGCTTCACTCAGGACCGCGCAAACGACTCGCAAGTTTTCTCGGGTACGTTGAACGGCGGCGGCACGATCAAGCTTGCTGTCGGTGAGCCTTACGGCATGCGCGGGAACGCCCCTCTGGGCGCCGACGACATCAGTGCCGGCAACGGAAAATCTACCGTCACGGCCGCCTGGCTTGTTCGCAGCAATCAACGGCGCAGCCGCCAACAGCGAGACTGTCTCCAACGTCACCATCGC
>ENA-OQMZ01001038-OQMZ01001038.1-human-gut-metagenome-genome-assembly--contig:-NODE-1038-length-10692-cov-4.959773_pt1 | contig 10692 bp, 14 predicted proteins | sample MGYA00242621_ERZ504862 | MGnify/ENA primary metagenome ERZ504862 (study PRJEB26092, sample SAMD00036393) | human gut metagenome | host: Homo sapiens | study: EMG produced TPA metagenomics assembly of... | reverse complement strand
TGTTACAATTAGCCCCATAATCGTAAGATTAACCAGTGGATTTCCCACATAAGAAGTCAGGGACGGATACAGATGATCCGTTTTCCAAGAAGATCAAATCCTGCATTGCAGAATGCGGATACAGAATGAAACAACGCCATCCAGATTCCTTTTCCGCCGTAATCCCGTAAAAAAACAGGCAGAAGAAACAACGCCCCCAACAGTTCAATTCCAAAGGTTCCTTTGAGGATAAAACGCGTCAGGCGCACAATTCCGCCCACCTTCGGGGCAGAAATCGCATCCTGCATCGTGCTTCGCTGCATCAGGGAAATTTTTCTCCCGGAAAGCATCGCAATCGAAACAGCGATCGTAACCACACCAAGACCACCGATCTGAATGAGCAGCAAAATCACGCTCTGTCCAAAGACGGACCAGTAGCTTCCTGTATCTCTGACTGCCAGTCCTGTCACACAGGCGGCTGATGTTGCAGTAAACAGTGTTTCTGTAAATGGCGTTACATTTCCTTCCCGCGAAGCCACAGGAAGCATCAAAAGCAGTGCTCCTGCCAGAATTACCCCCGCAAATCCAAGAATGATAATTTCAAACGACGACCATTGTTTCCTGTATCGCAGTTTTATACTCCACATTTCTCTTTTTACTCCTTCTTTTTGATTCCTCCTTATTTTAGAGACTTCCGTTTTAAAAACGTATAAATACCTTTTCCATGGCATTAAGATTGTATAAAGATTTTTCGAATTTCAAGCCCAAAAACAGGAACCGCCCAAAAGTTTCCCACAACAGTAATGGGGTCTGACCCCAATGTGTGTATATTCTTCTTTTATCGCAGTAACGCATTAGTTGGTTAAACTACCGATTTTTCTCCTTTTGAAAGTAGATTCTTTTGTCATAAATATCAAAAAAAGCATTTACAAATCCTTACGCATCAGTTATTATGTATATAATCTATTGAGAAGTTCGTGTAGAATTATGCAATTTTGTTTTTAATAAATACTCTGTTTCCTTTCCCAATGGCATTTTGTTGACTTTTTACGTCAAACAGAACGGATCAAAGGGTAAAATACCAAATTTTTTCGCAAAAAATCACTCAACGTAATTACAGATGAAATCGGATCCATATCCCGAAAAAAACATCGCACCTTATTTTCGAAAGGAGATATCAATTTTATGTTTCATTTTCTAAAAGGAAAGAGTAAAGAAAATGTTCTTTACGCACCTTGCAAAGGAAAAGTAGTTCCGCTTTCCGAAGTCCCGGATCCTACCTTTTCCGAAAAAATCCTGGGGGACGGATTCGCAGTAATTCCGTCGGAAGGAAAAATTTATGCACCGACAGACGGTGAAATAGCCATGGTATTTGATACTCTTCATGCCATCACGCTCACAAGCAGCTCCGGAACCGAAATCCTGATCCACATCGGCCTGGATACGGTTACACTAAAGGGCGCACCGTTTACCGCACACGTTGCAGCCGGCGATCAGGTCAAAAAAGGAGATCTTCTGATGGATGTCGATCTGGACAAGATCACCGGAGCCGGATTGAACACAGTCACTCCGGTACTGATTTGCAATACCGATGATTACGAGAAAATCAGCTTGAAAAAAGAGGGCGAAGTTTCCTTAGACGAAGCCGTTCTCAGTATTTCCTGATCTTTTTTTGATCTTTCGTCAGATGAATCTTCATCCTCTTCTTTTATGAAATGTACGCTTGAAGTCTTTTCTCACTTGCTTTTGTGAAATGCACTCTCAATGTCTTTTCTGCACTTGCTTTTGTAAGTATATTGGATGGATTCGGTAAATTCACGTATCTAATTGGAGGTATCCAGTTATATAAATTATCTTTTAAGGAGGGAGAAATATATGAAATTTCTTCAGAAACTAGGGAAAGCCTCATGCTTCCTGTAGCAGTACTGCCGATCTGCGGTATCCTGATGGGTATCGGATACCGGCTGTGTCCGGCAACGATGCAGGGCGGCGAGATCTCGGGCGTAGTAAACCTGATCGGTCTGTTTCTCGTAAAAGCAGGAGCAGCTCTGATCGACAACATGGCAATCCTCTTTGCAATCGGCGTTGGTGTCGGTATGTCAGAAAAGAATGACGGTACCGGCGGAATCGCAGCTCTGGCATCCTAGCTGATGATCACAACACTTCTTTCTACCGGAGTTGTTACAACTATCATCCCGTCCATCGCTGAGAGTGCTACAAAGACGCTGGCCTTTGACAAGATCGAAAACCCGTTCATCGGTATCCTGGCCGGTATCATCGGATCTGCCTGCTATAACCGTTTCAAAGACACCAAGCTTCCGGACTGGTTATCCTTCTTCAGCGGCAAACGCTGTGTAGCAATTGTTTCCGGTGTTGTTTCTATCGTTGTATCTGCTGTTCTGTTACTGGTATGGCCATTACTGTTCGGTGCTCTGGTAGCAATCGGTAAATCTATTGTCAGCCTTGATGTTGTCGGTGCCGGTATCTATGCATTCCTGAACCGTCTGCTGATCCCGACCGGATTACATCACGCTCTGAACAATGTATTCTGGTTTGACACGATCGGTCTTGGTGACTTGAAGCACTTCTGGGCTGGTGAAACATCTGCTGATGTAACCTGGAGCCTTGGTATGTACATGTCCGGATTCTTCCCCTGTATGATGTTCGGTATTCCTGGTGCTGCACTTGCTATGGTAAGATGTGCAAAACCTGCAAAGAAAAAAGCTGCGATCGGTCTGGTAGCTTCTGCTGCAGTTTGTGCATTCATCTGTGGCGTTACAGAACCTTTTGAGTTCGGATTTATGTTCCTTGCTCCTGCTCTGTACGTAATCTATGCATTACTGTACGGTATCTTTACTATGATCACAGTTGCTCTCGGCTTCCGTGCAGGATTCAGCTTCTCCGCCGGTGCTATGGACCTCCTGTTCTCATCCTCACTGCCCGCAGCACAGAAAATATGCTGATCATTCCGCTTGGAATCGCAGCATTCCTCGTATTCTACTTCGTATTCCTGTTTGCTATCAAGAAATGGGATCTGAAGACTCCTGGACGCGAAGATGACGATCTCGAAGCAGAGAAAAAAGTAGAACTGGCAAGTGATAACTATACCGCAATCGCAGCTAAAATCCTGGAAGGCTGCGGCGGAAAAGAAAACATCACAAGCATTGATACTGCGTTACAAGACTGCGACTGGAAGTGAAAGATATCACTGCCGTAAACGACAAGGTAATCAAATCTGCCGGCGTGGCAGGCGTGATCAAACCTGGCAAAACCTCTGTACAGGTTATCGTTGGAACAAAAGTTCAGTTCGTAGCTGACGCTTTCTCCAAACTTTGTGAATAATATTTACCCAGGTAGTCCAAAAGGAGCATATCGCTGATGCGGTATGCTCCTTTTAATTGCGCAAAGTTTTCCTTATTTTCTGCCCTTTCGCAGAGCAGGAACCCGGCTGTTGTTTGTCAAATGGCTGCTATCAAACCAAAGGTCGGATTACTGGTGGTTCCGAAAACGTGTGCATATATGTGGGGAATCGCCGTGTGACCTCGGCTCTTGTTCTAAGCACCGAGCAGCTTTTCGGGACAGGTACAGCACAGTACATCGTTTCGTAAATGTATTTTTTTTAAATCTTGTTATGAAAAGGAGTGCGAAAAAACGTAACTTTGTTTTTTCGCACTCCCATTTTCTCTCCAAAAAACGCCGCAGCTCTCGTCTTACTTCGCGCTGTCTGCATCTATCACAGACTGGATCTGTTTCATCAGCGTATCATAATTCTCCTGATTGTCGATTCCGCCAAGCATCGGTTCTCCCACAATATTTCCATTTCGATCGACTAAGATTGTGGTCGGAAATGCCATAATATCGGAAGCATACTTTCCTGCAGCGGAAGCAGAGTCAATGGAAAGATTGCGGTATTTCGCACCCTGGCTTTCAAGAACCGCTGCTGCTTCTTTGATCGCATCCTGATTTCCGTCGAAGGTTTCTGTGTTGATGCCTACAACCTCGCCTCCCATGGATTTGATTGCATCGTTTAATTCGTTCAGCTTGGATAACTCAGCAACACAAGGCTTGCAGCCGGTAAACCAGAAATTCACGACCGTTACCGCATTTTTGGAAAACAGACTTTCGTCAACTGTGTTGCCATCATAATCCTGACCCGAAAAATCCCGGAACGGAGATGCCTCTTCGGAATCGTTTTTCGCGTTGCTATCTTCCGATGCTGTATTGCCGTTTTCCATTTCCGCTATCTGTTCCTCGATTTTTCGTATCGTTGCAATATCATCCGTCAGTGTATTCAGCTCGTCCTCTGAAAAAGAGTCCTTGTTGGCTTCAACCGTGTCTGCCAGATAATCCCCATAATTTCCGCTCGGATCAGCCGTGCTTTTATTCATCATGCCAAACACCTTATTCCATACATCCGCATGATCTGCAAAAATCTGGTTTTCCTGCTGATATAAATCGTCCAGCTTTGTGCCGGAAGCCTGCCGTTTCGGTTCCGGATTCCGCAACAGATCCCGTAACAGCTTCTGTGCCGGATTCCGTCTGTGTTGTCTGCGTTTTCTTTGTGTCTGCAGCCTCTTTTCCGTTGCATGCGGTAAGTAATAATGCTACGCTGAGTGTAAAAACAGGGATAAAAGTTCTTTTGGTTTTCATAAATTATGGCTCCTTTTAAGATAGTATAATGTAAAAAACAAGAATTCAATATCATCCTTCGATGCTTCGTGATCTGCTGCTAATCAATGGTTTCTGATCTCTGACTGTTGATCTCCGGTGTCCTTTTTCTGACACGTTTTTCCCATAAACTGATAGTGGATCGCATCCTTCGGGCAGGCCTTGATGCAGGCTCCGCATCGGATGCATTCCGGATGATTTGGGGTCCGGCACACGTCGATATCCATTTTACATGCCCTGGAACACTGATTGCATCCGACACATTTGCTGTTTTCAATCGTGATATGTAAAAAGCTTACCTTATTAAATAAGGAATAGATTGCCCCAAGAGGACAGATCCATTTGCAGAAGGGTCTGTAAAACAAGATGCTGAGCACGACAACCGTAATCAGAATACCGAATTTAAACGAAAACAGCTTGCCCAGTGCAGACCGGATTGCGGCATTTCCGATGGAAAGCGGGATCGCCCCCTCCAGAACGCCCTGCGGACAAATATATTTGCAGAAAAACGGATCTCCCATCCCGATCGAATTCGTTGCAAACATCGGCAGAAGAATCACAAAAACAGCAAGGATGATATATTTCAGATACCGCAGCGGCTTCAGTCTGGCCGTGGAGAATTTCTTTCCGGGGATTTTGTGAAGCAAATCCTGAAACCATCCAAACGGACACAAAAAACCACAGATGAATCTTCCCAGTGTCACGCCGAGTAAAATCAGGAACCCGGTTATGTAGTAGGAAAACTTAAATTTGGATGATCCGACAACCGCCTGAAAGGCTCCGATGGGGCACGCTCCCGTCGCGGCAGGACAGGAATAACAGTTTAGTCCCGGTACGCATACCGTTTTCGCTTTGCCCTGATATATTTTGCCCTGAAAAAATTGGGGATATGAGGATTGGTAAGCAGTGTGGCCGCTGCCTGGATCCACCCGCGTATTCCGGCTATTTTCTTTGATCGTAACTTCTTTTTCTTATCCAATTCCGACACACTCCAGACATAATTTAATTGCTTTCCCAAGCACAGCAGCCGCTTCCCCTCTGACGGCGCCATAGCCATCATTGCTATGCCTGTGATAACTAAAACAATTTGAGATATTTTTCTGCATTTCAAAATGTGGTTGCTCCTTTGATTTTATTGATTGACCAGCTGACTCTGATATTATACAATAGCTGTTGTAAAATCATTGTTAAGAAATGGGCAGGTGAAAAAAATTTTGAGATTATTAATCGTGGAAGATGAGAAACAAATGTGTGACACAGTTGCCAGAAGTCTGTACGCCGCCGGGTACGAGGTAGATACCTGCTATGATGGCGCGGAGGCTCTGGAATGCATCCTGGCAGAAAATTATGATCTGATTGTCCTGGATCTCAATCTGCCCGGCATGGACGGAATGGATCTTCTAAAAGAACTCCGGAAGGAAAACGAAGAAACGAAGGTGCTGATCTTATCTGCAAGAGGACAGATTGCAGACAAAGTAGAAGGACTCGATGCCGGGGCAAATGATTATATGGAAAAGCCGTTCCATCTGCAGGAGCTGGAAGCGCGGATCCGCAGTCTGACAAGAAGAAAATTTGTGCAGAAGGATGTCTGTCTGGAAAGTGGCGGGATCAAATTCGATACCATCAAACGAGAGGCCTATGCCAACGGAACCCTGGTTTCCCTGACAAGAAAAGAAAACGGAATTTTGGAATATCTGCTTCTTCACCTTGCAGACCGGTAAGCCAGGAAGAATTGATCGAGCATGTCTGGGATGCCTCCGTGGACAGCTTCAGCGGATCCATCCGCGTCCATATGTCTTCTCTTCGCCGAAAGCTCAGGGCGGTACTTGGATACGATCCGATTTTAAATAAAGTAGGCGAAGGATATCAAATACGAGAGGAGTCCGACCGATGAAAAAAATATCACTGCAGTGGAGACTTACCTGTATCATTACCCTGTATATTGCGGTCATCTGTGGATGTCTGACCCTGCTTGTCTATAAAAACGGAATTTATTATATCGATTCCCTGCAGGAGACCGTAGATGCCCGGGGCGATGATGCCGGAGATCAGGGCGGAAACGGTGCCGCAGACGGTTCCGATCAAATCTATATCAGCATTCCGGAGGACAAGTGGGATGAATTTGCCAGAGATTTCTCTGTTCAGGTGTACAACAATAAAGCAGACTACAAAAGAAACAGCCTGATCCTTTCCGCTTTATTGGCCCTTCTTGGCGGTGTCGCTACCTATTTTATCAGTGGCCATGCACTCAGACCCATTCGTGAGTTCTCCGAAAAAATCGAGGAGGTGCAGGCACAGAATCTGGCCGATTCGCGCATTGAAGAAAACAAAGTAAAAGAGTTGAACCAGCTTCGTATTTCGTATAACAAGATGCTGGAACGTCTCGCAGATGCTTTTGAAATCCAGAGACAGTTTACGGCAAATGCAGCACACGAGCTTCGCACTCCACTGTCTGTCATGCAGGTACAGCTCGATTTATACCATTCCACCCCGCATCCGGGCAATGACGCCGACACCTTACAAACACTGAAAATGGTGACGGAGCAAAACGGCCGGCTCAGCAAAATGGTCAAGACACTGCTCGATATGAGTGAGCTTCAAACAGTAAGCAGGGATGAAACCATTGCCGTTGACGCCCTTGTCGATGAAGTACTGGTGGATCTGGAACCGCTTGCCCAGGAAAAGGAGATAAAACTGATCGGGAACTGTAACGATACCACTATGGTCGGAAGTGACATTTTGATTTACCGGATGGTATACAATCTTGTTGAGAATGCAATCAAATACAACCATTTCGGCGGACAGGTTACCGTAACCGCATACCGGAAGGGAAAAAACATCTGCCTGTCCGTAGAAGATACCGGAAGCGGAATCCCGGCTGAATTAAAAGAACGCATATTTGAACCATTCTTCCGCGTAGATAAATCCAGAAGCCGCCAGCTTGGCGGAGTAGGCCTTGGTCTGGCCCTGGTTCGTGAAATCGTGCGCTACATGACGGCAGAATAACCGTTCAGTCCAGCCCGTCCGGCGGAACGATCTTTGAGGTAGTCTTTACACAGTGACATCATCCCAAAAGCCAGTCGATGATATTCAGCGGATAGCAAAAAATCTAGAGCTGGCACTCTAGATTTTCTGGCTACTTGAAAATATAATTGCTTTTCTTAGCTATTCATATACTAACACGTTTTTCTTTTAAAATCAACTTGAAAATATGAATTGCTCAAAATATATTTTTATGCTATCATGGATTTGCTGTCGACTCTTTCCAGCGGAAGGAGGTGACTTATTTGGAATACATAATTGCTTTTCTTATTTCTGTATTGGCATCTATAGTTGGCTACTATATTTGCAAGTGGTTAGACAGAAATGACAGACAGCACTAGCCCAAACGGAATAGTCCACCTTAACGGACTTGAGAATCCTGAAGCTGGCACTTCAGGATTCTTTTATTTCTGATCCTTTTTCTTTAAGAAAATCGCAAGGGGTCGAGTAGACGCACCCCTTACGATCGTGCGCCCCTCACAGATCCGGACGTGCGGCTTTTCCGCATCCGGCTCTTTGCGAAACGAATTGTTCACGTTATCATTCATATACACTGACATAGATCCGAGGTCTTACCAGCGGATAGCTGTTATTCATCATATTGAGAAATCTTATCCAGTTATAGCTTTTGGCTTCTCCGATTCAAACAATAAAACAGGCTTTTCATAATATTATATCGGAATGCTGTTATACTCTTTGAATTGTCAGTGATTCCATAGTAATGGTAATAACCAGTCAGTATCTGATTGAGTTTTGTTATAATCTCCTTCAGACTGTGTGTCCTCATTCTCGCTAACAGCAGATTGATCTCTCTGCATTTCTTTGCAAATTTCTTCTTACTGGTTTTCCTCTTTACCCTGAATCTACCATTCCTGCTCTGGGAACAGTAGTGTGTAAAACCCAGAAAGGTAAAGGTCTCTGGCTTCTTTCCGAGTTTCTGGCATCTTGCCTTCGCATAACGCCCAAACTCTATCAGACGACTCTTTTCTTCCTCAAGGCTTAATCCAAAGTATTCCATTCTATGTTTCAAGTGTTCATAGAACCATTCTGCATCTGATTTATATTGGAATGTCACTACAAAATCATCAGCATAAACCACCAGACCTGCATAACCTTTGTACTATTTATATTCTAGCACCATTCCAGTGCTTTGGAGAGCTTTGTGGTATCGCCGCCGATCTCAACGGTGATGCCCTGGATTCTGGAGGCCATTTGCGTAACCACTCCTTGCCGGCATGAAAAAAGCCCATCTGCACGGAGCAGACAGACTAAAAATGGGTATAAAAATGTCCTGCCAGCTTTCACCAGCAGGGTTGATTAGAATTTTTACTTGTAAAGGTCTTCCAGCGTTATCAGCCGAACTTCACCTCGCTCTTGTGCCTGAAGAAGTCCATCTGTGAATCCGCCTTTCGAGAAGATATAGTAGTGATAGTTGTTGCCCTTTCCAAAAACTGAGGCATAATCCCGAATCAAATCGAGTTCATCCACACCGATTTTCTCATTCCGGTATTTGCATGAACCGATGATATAGTCTTTGCCCTCAACAGGAGTTCCGACGATATCAATCTGTATCTGCTTTTTCTTCTTCGGGTCTGTCCCCCACCACTGGCCGATTTCACTCAGCTCAATAGGAAGGCTATCCGAATAATAGAGCAGGTAATCCTGACACATCTTCTCATAAATTAGACCCATGTAATCAGGAAGATACTGCTTTACAGCGTGTGGATAGGTCTTTGCAATTCTGCCAGAGTCAATGGCACTCATATTGATTGGCACAAACCGATACCAGAAACGGAAGAAGTTATCAGCCAGCAGATAGATGGTTTTCTTACCCGGTTTTTCTGTAATCGGTGTTTCTTTCTTCGCAATGCCAAGGTCGATCAGCGTTTTCAGGTACTTCGATACGACCGAGTTTTCCTCGCCGACCTTCATCTTGATATCGTTCATTCGGGAAGCACCTTCTGCAATCGCTTTAATGATTGCATTATAAATGGCCGGCTCCCGGAGTTCCTGCTTCAGTAAGTTCCCCGGTTCCTCATGCAGATAGCTGGAGCGGTCAAAGAAATTATCCAACAGAGCTTCATCCACACTATCTCGCACATCCAACTTATTGATATAGTGGGGAACTCCTCCCGTGATCCCATAAATCAGGGAATTGTCTTCTGCAGACAGATTTGGGTGGAACACAGCGGTTTCTTTATAGTCTAGCGGCTCAATCTTAAACTGGCCAGTACGTCTGCCATACAACGGACTTTCCTTTCCAAGCACCTGACTCTCCATGAAGCTCATAGAGGAGCCGCAAAGAATCAGGTACATCTTGGACTCTGTCCATTTGTGGTCGATGATGTGCTGCAGCATCGCTGAAATAGCTGGTTTTGCTTTTGCAAGATAAGGATACTCATCAATGACAAAGACAATCCTCTTTTCCTTTGAAAGTGCTGTCAACTCATCCAAAGCTGCATCATAGGACCTGAACTCCGGTGCAGACTCCATATCCGGCCGCTCAAAACTCATAATCGACTTTGAGAGAGCTTCCAGATTTTCCTTTCCTGTCGTGTTCAATGCAGAAAAGAAAATGGTAGGCTTATCTTTGCAGAACTCGTTGATCAGTGCCGTTTTACCAACACGCCGTCTGCCGTAGATGACAATGCACTCAAACTTATCACCTGCATACCGTTTATTCAGTTTCCGCAGCTCATCCTCACGGCAATAGAATTGACTCATCTGCTCACCTCCAATAATTATACTCGTGAGTTAGTAACTCGTAAGTTACTTCTTTACGAGTATAATAAATCAGATAGTCTGCAAAGTCAAGTAAAATAAGTCGAACCTTTAGAATCGATCGAAGTCCGACTGACTTGCCAGCTCTTTGTACGGTAAGCGCCAAGTATTCCTGCGGATTTTCAAATCCTTAGATTTCCCCTATAATTGCAGCTGATAGATACTTAGATTATTTCACTACAATTATGGAGGATAGGTTATGGCAGGTACTCGCAAGACCCG
>ENA-OQMZ01001037-OQMZ01001037.1-human-gut-metagenome-genome-assembly--contig:-NODE-1037-length-10695-cov-1.047975_pt1 | contig 10695 bp, 16 predicted proteins | sample MGYA00242621_ERZ504862 | MGnify/ENA primary metagenome ERZ504862 (study PRJEB26092, sample SAMD00036393) | human gut metagenome | host: Homo sapiens | study: EMG produced TPA metagenomics assembly of... | reverse complement strand
TCTGCTTCCATGTACATCGCTGCTGCAAAGGAACACATAGTGACTGCAAAGATCATCAATAGAATCCTGATCTGCATAGATAGCATCTCTGGCTGCCCGAGACATTTGTCAAAACAAACACTCCAAAATCTGCGATATATCCAATTCCAGCCATATTCACAATAGTCCCAGCCCCAATGCAGCTTCTTCCTTTCCATAAAACAAATATAAAAAGTATAATATTAACAATCAGCTGATATGTTCCAAAACTGATATTCAAAAATCCGCTTACTCCAAGATTCATGCATGTAAATGGATCTGTTCCAAATCTTGACATTCGAAGGATTGCCACAGCAATCCCCATCAATAAATTTCCAAGAAGCATCATTATAATTTTCATAGTCTTTGTATTCATTATTTTTCACCATGAAGTAAATAAATCTTAGACCAGAAATCTGTACATGTCTCTCCACCATCTAAAACTTGTCCAGCAGATGGATCTGAAGTGATTCATTCCAGCTTTCATAAGTTCACGTCCTGAATATACTCCATCAACACCTTCTATTGTATATTCATTTTTCATCCAATCCATGAAGGCATAATCGACGATATGGGCAGTTAACATCATTTAAAATCTTATAATATCCCATGATCGCATCTTTTTTATCTTCTGATACGACTATCCATGCCGCAATATTTCCTTCAAAGGACTTAACAAACGATAAAATGTTCCCTTCTGAATCAAGCCTCGATACTGTTTTACAAATTCTACCTGCTTTTTAATTTCTTCTTGTTCTTCTTCTGATAATTTTGCAATATTTAATTCGTATCCAAATGCTCCAAATATGCAACATTCGCTCTTGTAGATAATGGTGTATTTCTAAACAGCTGATGATTTGGTGTTACCGATACATGAGCACCCATACTACTTAATGGATATACCATACTTGTTCCATATTGAATCTTAATACGCTCAATTGCATCACTATCATCACTTGTCCATGTTTGTGGTGCATAATAAAGCATTCCTGGATCAAAAACGTCCTCCTCCACTTGCACAAGATTCAAATAAAATTTCTGGAAAACGTTTGGTCAGACGCTCATAAAGGTCATACACACCAAGAATATAACGATGGAAAATCTCTCCTTGCTTATTCGCTGCCCATCCTTTACTGAAACATTCTGTGATACTTCGGTTCATATCCCATTTTATATAAGATACTTTTGAATCTGATAATAATTTTTCCATCTGATCATAAATGCAATCAACAACTTCTTTTCTTGAAAAATCTAACACAAATTCATTTCTTCCATGAGAACATTTTCTTCCTGGAGTTTCGATTCGATAATCTGGGTGTTTTCGAAATAGATCACTATTTTCGTTTACCATTTCTGGTTCAAACCATAATCCAAACTTCATACCACATTCTTCTTCAATTCGCTTGGATAATCCAGAAATACCATGCTCTAATTTATTTAAATTAGCAAACCAATCTCCCAATCCTTGCTTATCATCATTTCTTGTTCCAAACCATCCATCATCTAAAACAAACATTTCAATTCCAGCTTTTTTTGCTGATTTTGCAATCTCTACGATCGTACCTTCATTAAAGTCAAAATACGTTGCTTCCCAGTTATTGATCAAAATCGGACGTTCCTTATCTCTCCAGTATCCTCTGGCCAATCTTGTACGGAATAATTTATGGAATGTCTGACTCATTCCATTTAGCCCATCTTCTGAAAATGTGATGATCGCTTCTGGTGTCTGGAAAGATTCTCCTGGCTCTAAATGCCATTGAAATCCCATTGGATGAATTCCCATAAGTATTCTTGTCACATCATAGGTATCGACTTCTGCCTGCATTAAGAAATTACCACTGTATACAAGACTCATACCAATGACATCTCCCTGAAATTCATCCGCAGATTGTCTTTTTAATGCAATAAACGGATTATGGTTATGACTTGAATTTCCTCGAAGACTTCCTACAGATTGTATTCCCTGTTCTAATTTTCTTGTCTTAATCTCTCGTTCTCTTGCCCAGGCTCCTGATAATTGTATCCACTCATAGTCTTTATCCGGAAGATCTAAGCACGCACTCATCGCTCTTGTCAGATCAAAAGACTGATCTCCATCATTTTCAAGGTTCATACTTCTTGTGATCACTGGAAAATCTCTCATGATCGTATAGTATAATGTCATTTTTGCCCCAGTAAGCGAATCTCTTAAAATGATCTCTAATGTCTGTGCTTCTTCTTTTTCTTCTACATAAACAGCTGGTAATCCTTGAAGTTCTGGTTTTCCATCATAAATCTTATGGCTTTCATATACAAAATCCGAAATACGACTTCCATTTTCCTGCAAGATCTCAAAAGCAGGTTCGCGGTAATCTGTTGTTCCATATGATGGATATTCCTGTTTTAAATGTTCGAGGGAATATGTAAGATTTCCCTCAAACAAATAAGATGACATTGGACGATGCATTGTTTCTATATAATATCCAAAATCTTCTTTATCCGGAATCGCACTTCCATAATAAAGCTGTCCGATCTGTCCATTTTTCAGTACTTTCATAATATAGCTGACAGATTCATTTTTCAGATGAAATTCCTGTGATGTCTCGTGATAAAAAATACTCATAAAAGTTCTCCTACTCGTTTTAATTTTTAGGCCTCATGAACTACATTTAATTCTTTGACCATGTTATTTAAATAATCACCTTTTAATTTATATGCTTTTGCATAAATCAGATAACTGATCACTGCAAATACCATCGGAATGACGATCATGATGATTCTAATTCCATTTAATGTTGCTGCTGACTGCTGTGGTAATGATGCATTATAGCCTACCATTGCAAGTCCTACACCTGTTAACAGACCAGATACTGCCTGAGATGCTTTCATTAAAAATGTCTGTGTAGAACAAATAATACTTTCATTTCTTGTTCCAAATAATAATTCGTTGTAATCAATAACATCTGCGATGCAAACTGTTACAACTCCAAGTTCAAATCCTGAACCAAGTTTTAAGATTCCAGCTCCTAAGATTACGAATAATGGGTTTGTTGGTGCCACAAAGCCTGCAACTGCAATAATGATCAGACCAATGATTGGAAATGTACAAGCCATTGCAAACATTTTTTCTCTGCCTAATTTTTTTACGATTTAGGGAATACAACAAGTCCTCCCATTTCTGCTAAAATACATACACTAAAGATAGAGAATAATCCTTCTTTTCCTGCAACATATTTGAAATAATATATGATGATTCCATTTACAATCTGCATGCAAAGATTATAAGCTAATAATAATCCAATATATGCAATTAACTGTTTATTCTTAAATAAAATATTGATGATCTGTTTAAAACTTGTATGTTCTGCTGCTTTTCAGTTACTTTTTCTTTTACATTAACGATTGTTACACTGATCGTAAATACAAATAAAATAGAAATTACTAATGCTACCATACGGAAACCAGCGGTTCTATCGCCATTTCCAAAAATCTTATCCATTCCATTGATCATACTTAAGCCAAAAACACCAATAGAAAATCCTGCTAAACTTGCGAAAAATCTTGGAATAACTGATACTGATTCTCTTTCATGTGGATCATTTGTTAAGTTGGAAGCCATGACCAGTATGGAACATCCATGATCGTATATGTCATTCCATAAAGAATATATGCAATTGATACATAAATATACAGTGCTTTTCCATGAAGTCCGAATGTATTAAACATTGCAAAAAATACAACTGCATTTAAAAGTGTTCCAACCAATAACCACGTTCTAAATTTGCCAAATCGATTATGAGTGTTATCAACAACCAGTCCCATCATCGGGTCATTGATCGCATCCCATATTCTTGCTACAAAAAATAATGTTCCTACAAAAGCTGGTGCCAAAAACAAAACATCTGTAAAATAGAACATTAGAAAATTACCTACAAAACAACAGATAGCGTCCTTTCCAAGCGCTCCAAAGCCAAATGAAAATTTTTCTTTTTTGTTAAATTCATCGTTTTTCTCCTTTTTGATTGCAGGCCCTTATTTTTTCCTTCTCTCATGACGTACTTAAAGTATAGCATCAATATGACATTATAGTTATGAAGTTTTGTTTTATATTTTTGTCAAAATGTTGAGTAACTTTGATAAATATTTTATAATAGTCAAAGAAATGGAGGTAATTTATGGAACAAGCACAAGTTATTAACATTTTTAAATAACAAAGATCGTGATCTTCTATTACAATTTTGTGGGTACTCTACAACCGAACCTCTTCATAGTTTTGGACCTGCAGTACGTCCACATTATATAATTCATTTTATATTAAATGGAAAAGGTATTTTTCAAATTCGCGAAAAAACATATCATTTAGAAACCGGACAAGGATTTTTGATCGAGCCAGATGAACTTACTTTTTATCAATCCGATGCACAAGAGCCTTGGGAGTATCTATGGATTGGATTTAATGGAAAAATGATTCCTGAATTTTTAAAGCAGATTGGTCTTTCATCGGCACATCCAATTTTTTCATTCTGACAAAAAAAAGGAATTATATTGGTTAGTAAACGATATGTTAGTCCATTCAAAATCTAATTTTTCCTCTGATCTTCGCAGAACTGGATTATTATATGAATTTCTTTCTATTCTTGCCTTAAATCCTTTAGAATCCGATCAACAAGTTGATTCTGAATATATGTATATCAATCAGGCAATTGAATATATAAAAAATAATTACTGGGACGGAATCCATATTTATGATATTGCAAAATATCTTTGTATTGACCGTAGTTATCTTTATTTATTATTTCATAAATACTTAAAACAAAGCCCTCAAGACTTATCTTGCTACATTTCGATTGACGAAAGCTTCTGAATTATTATCCACAACGACTCTTTCTATTGAAGTATCAGTAATTCCTGCGGTTATGGTGATCCTGCTACATTTTCCAAAGCATTTTAAGCGTTGGAAATCTATGTCTCCTTCGAAATATCGAAAGCAGAAGAGAGCTTCTGGAACTGTTCTTAGTAATTAATTTCATAACTAATCTCAATAAATCTTCCATATATCAGAAAAAAACTGCATGCTATTCACATGCAGTTTTTCCCAAGAAGGAGTAAAAAGTTAATAGGTAAAATTTATTTATGAAAATGGATTCTCAGTCTTATAAAGCATATTCTTTGGCTGATTAAATCCAATCTCATCGACATCAACACCAATGTATTTGAATACTTCATATAAAGTTTTTCCAAAATGACCAAAAGCAACAGCTCCATGGTGTGGGAAATTCTTTTCGATCAGTACATGGCGGTAAAATCTTCATTCTGGGATAGCAAATACACCAATAGATCCGAAAGATCTTGTTGCTACTGGAAGGATTTCTCCTTGTGCAACGTACGCTCTTAATTTTGTATCTGCTGTACTTTGTAAACGGAAGAATGTAATATCTCCTGCGCGATATCACCTTCTAATGTTCCTGTGTCACTTCTTCCGGTAATGTTCTTGCCATGATCTTCTGATATTTCATCTCACAGAAAGATAATTTAGATTTTGCTGTGTTTCCACAATGGAATCCCATAAATGTATCTTTTTGTGTATAGTCATAATTATCTTTAATTTCTTCATTATACATATCTGCTGGTACGGAGTTGTTGATATCTAATAATGTCACAGCATCCTGACTTACAACCGTTCCAATAAATTCGCTTAATGCACCATAGATATCTACTTCACAGGATACTGGAATTCCCTGTGCTGCCAAACGACTGTTTACATAACATGGTACAAATCCAAACTGAGTCTGGAATGCTGGCCAGCATTTTCCGGCAATTGTTACATATTTTCTGTAACCTTTATGATCCCTGATCCAGTCTTTTAATGTCAGTTCATACTGTGCAAGCTTGGAAAGAATCTCTGGTTTTTTATTTCCTGCACCCAGTTCTTCTTCCATTTCTTTTATGATTGCAGGAATTCTTTCATCCCCTTCATGCTGATTAAATGCTTCAAATAAATCTAATTCTGAGTTTTCTTCAATTTCGATTCCAAGATCATATAATGGTTTGATCGGTGCATTACATGCAAGGAAGTTCAGTGGTCTTGGTCCAAAACTTATGATCTTCAATTCACTTAATGCTTTTACTGTTCTTGCGATTGGCAAAAATTCATGGATCATATCTGCACATTCTTCTGCTGTTCCTACTGGATATTCAGGAATATATGCTTTTATATTTCTTAATTTCAGATTATAACTTGCATTTAACATTCCACAATATGCATCTCCTCTTCCATCTAAGAGGTTATCACCACTTTCCTCAGCTGCTGCCACAAACATCTTTGGTCCATCAAAGTGTTTTGCAAGAAGTGTTTCTTGAGATTTCTGGTCCAAAGTTTCCAAGATAAACAACTAATGCATCACATCCTGCTTTTTTAATATCTTCTAATGCCTGTACCATGTGAATCTCACTCTCCACGATACAGACTGGACATTCATAAAATGTCCTCAGGATCATATTTTTCTTTATATGCTTTTATCAATGCTTCTCTTCTTGTAACTGATAAACTTTCTGGGAACAGTCACGACTGACTGCTACGATCGATCTTTGTTTTGGCATATTATTCATATTGTTTTCCTCCTTTAATACATCAACCAAATATAACTATCTACTTTTCATTACCTTGTGCAAGACGCTTCTCACGAATTGATTTAAATACACTCTGTAAGATTACGAAGAAGCAAAGAAGTAATGCGATCACGATTCTTGTCCACCAGGATGATAATGTTCCCTGGAATGTAATGATCGTTTCAATGATACCCTTGATCAGTGATCCAAATAGTGATCCTACGACAGTTCCAACACCTCCTGTTAAAAGTGTTCCACCAATAACTGCTGCTGCGATCGCATCCATCTCAAATCCTCTGGCCTGCTCTACGAATCCACCACAAGAGTTTAAGCAGAAAGCAAATCCAGCTAATGATGCTAAAAATCCATTTAACACATAAACTTTTAATTTTGTAACTTTAGGATTTAATCCCATTAATAATGCAGACTGTTCATTTCCACCTACTGCAAATACGGCACGTCCAAATTTTGTGTATCGAAGAATCACAAAGGAAATCGCTACAACCAATAATGCAATGACAACACTTAGGTAGATATAAGGATGCATTGCAACTCCTCGGTTGTTGTAATATGTAATAAATCCAAAATAAATTCGATAGTTCGCAAGACTTAAAAATGTTGGATTTTCAATACTGATCATATCGGAACTGATCAATGCTGTAAGACCTCTGGCAAAGAACATTCCTCCTAGTGTTACGATAAATGGCTTGATATTTTAAATAAGCTACTAAAAATCCTTGAACCAATCCGAAAATCACACCAAATACTAATACCAGAATAATTGCAACGACTGCGCTCATATGCTTCACTTCCATCATCCATGCAAGCATCATACAAACAACACCGATGACAGAACCGATCGAAATATCGATTCCTCCTGTGATCAGTACAAATGTCATACCAACGGCTGCAATGATCAATCCAGCATTACTAATGAACAAGTTTAAAAACACCTGTGGGCTTGTAAAGTTTCGATCTCCGTAAAGGATCGCACCTGCAATATAGAGCACGAAGAATAATACGATCGTAACTGCAAGCAAAAATCCATTTCCTCTAAGTTTATTTTTAATTTTCTCTACCATTGCCATTATGCCACCTTCTCTCCAGCAGTTTTTGCTGCACGTTTTGCTTTAATACGATTTAAGTATTTCTTAAATTCTGGAGACTGTAATGTCACGATTATGATAACCACGATCGCTTTATAAAGTGGAAGCTGATCTCCAGTTACTTTCATTGCATATAATGTTGTAGATAATGCCTGGATCGTGATCGCTCCAATAACACTTCCTGCGACTGAGAATTTACCACCTGCAAGAGAGTTTCCTCCAAGTGCTACTGCTAAGATCGCATCTAATTCCATCAAGTTTCCTACGTTATTTGCATCAATGGATGTGATTCTTGATGTTGCGATCATTCCTGCGATTCCTGCACAAAGTCCGCAGGCTGCATATGTGATAAAGATGATCTTTGTAGAATTCAGTCCAAACAAACGACTGGCTCTTGGGTTGATACCTACACTTTCAATATACAATTTTGTTGCTGTCTTATTTAAGAATAATGTTGCTAAAATGACTACGATGATCGCTACCAAAATCGGTGTTGGAACTGGAATATGTGGCAGAAATCCTCCTAAATACTTAAAGCTGTCCACCTTGACATATAAGTTATTTCCACCTGTGATCAACTGTGCCATTCCTCGTCCTGCGGTAAATAAGATCAAGGTTGCTACCATTGGCTGGATCTTCATATTCGCAACTAAGAATCCGTTCCACATACCACATAATACAGATACCACAAGCCCGATCAGGATTGCTGCGATCCAAGGAATTGCATATGTTTCTCCACTTCCAAGAAGATAAACAGATACAGCTCCTGATAATGCCATGATCGCTCCAACAGAGATATCAGTTCCTGCACTGGATGCTACACAAAGTGTCATACCAACTGCTAAAATGATCAATTCACTGGATCGGTTGAAAATAATCAACCAGATATCCATATAACACACCATTTTTAATTGAGATTTCAAAAATGATGGAGATTTTATAAGGTTAAAATAATAATACAAGTGCCAAGACATACAATTGGCCAGAAGAGGCGATATGATGTCATCTTTTTTAATTTATCCATAATTATTTGTCACCTCCTGCGATTGCTTTCATTACATTTTCCTGTGATAATTCACTTTCTTCCAATTCTCCGACTTTCTCACCATCTCGTAAGATTCCCATGTGAGTCACGGTACGAAGCATTTCTTCTACTTCGGATGAAATAAATACAACAGACATTCCTTCATTTGCAAGTTTTACGACTAATTTCTGAATCTCTGTCTTTGTTCCAACATCAATACCTCTGGTTGGTTCATCAAGGATCAGGAAATCTGGTTCTGTCATCAGCATCTTCCGTAGGATTACTTCTGCTGATTACCACCACTTAATGATTTGATCGGTGTTTTCTCTGCTTGCTGTCTTAACCTGCAGCATCTTAATATACTTATCTGTCAACTCTTCCTGTTCTTTTCTGCTCATCAGTTTGAACATTCCTCGTTTTGCCTGAAGTGCCAAGATCATGTTTTCTCTTACAGAAAGATCTGCATGATTCCTTCTACTTTACGATCTTCCGGACAATATGCCATTCCTTTATGCATTGCATCAATTTGGTGCTTTGACATCTTAATTTTTCTTCCTTTGACATATAATTCTCCTCCATCTGGTTTATCTGCTCCATAAATCGCTCTTACAAGTTCGGAACGTCCAGATCCTAATAATCCAGATAATCCAACAACTTCTCCTTTATGATCTTAATGTCAAATGGTTTGATCGTTCCTTTATGATAAAGACCTTTTGCTTCGATCACAACTTCGTCGCTTTGTTTCTTTGATGATGTTCCACTTCCTTTGATGTCTGCCAGATCATCAAATTCTTTTCCCATCATTGTTGCAACTAATTTAAATCTTGGAAGCTCTTCTGTCTTATATTCGCCTACAAAATGTCCATTTCTAAGTACTGTGATCCTGTCACAGACTGCATAGACCTGTTCCAAAAAGTGTGTTACGAATACGATCGCTGTTCCGCGTTTCTTTAGCATATTCATAACCTTAAATAATTTCTCAACTTCTCCTTCATCAAGACTTGATGTTGGTTCATCAAGGATCAATACTTTTGACTGAATGTCAACTGCTCTTGCGATCGCCACCATCTGCTGAATCGCTACGGAATAGTTTTCCAATTCCTGTGTGGCATCAATTTCTAATTCCAGATTATCAAGGATCTTCTGTGCCTGTGTATTCATCGTCTTCCAGTCGATCCTCCCCATTTTCATTGGTTCTCTTCCGATAAAGATATTTTCTGCTACCGTTAGATTCGGACACAGGTTTACTTCCTGATAAACGGTGCTGATTCCATTGTTTCCCGCTTCTTGAGGGGATGTGTTAATAATACTTTTTCCATCCATGATGATCTCACCTGTCTCAAATTCCTCAACTCCTGTAAGAACTTTGATCAGTGTAGATTTTCCTGCACCATTTTCTCCCATTAAGGCATGAATCTCTCCTTCTCTCAATGTAAGCTGTGCATCGGACAGTGCTTTCACTCCTGGGAATGTTTTATTAATATGTCGCATGGATAGAACTGTCTTCTTTTCATCACTCATGACAATTCTCCTTTCTTTTCATGATTTTTGAGCCGATTTTAATGAAAATGCCCTGATTTTTGGCATAAAAATTACAGGATAAGTCAGATTGTCCTGACCCAGAGCCTGCAATCTTTATTTGTAGTGCGATTGTTAATAGTTACATGTGTGTACTTAAGGGGATTTTCAACAATGTTTATTAATATGCACGTTTGTTAATAACTTCTTTTGTAGTATTATCTTTTGTAAATACCTGCTCATCTACATACTGGATCTTATCTACTTTTTCACCTTTCATGATCTTCTTAGCTAATTCAGCTACACGAGGTCCATGAAGTGGGTTACATTCAAATTCAGCATTGATCTCTCCAGACTTGAACTTCTTAATGCTGCTTTGATCGACATCGAAAGAAATGATCGTTACGTCTTTACCAGGTGTTTTTCCTGCTGCTTTTAATG
>ENA-OQMZ01001036-OQMZ01001036.1-human-gut-metagenome-genome-assembly--contig:-NODE-1036-length-10705-cov-4.190395_pt1 | contig 10705 bp, 10 predicted proteins | sample MGYA00242621_ERZ504862 | MGnify/ENA primary metagenome ERZ504862 (study PRJEB26092, sample SAMD00036393) | human gut metagenome | host: Homo sapiens | study: EMG produced TPA metagenomics assembly of... | reverse complement strand
TGAAGGTGATCGCCCGATCCACACGGATTCCGGAAAAATTCGGGATTCCGAGGCAGAGCGGACTGATCGAAGAACTAAAGAGTACGATCGTTTTGAACCGGAGTTCCGCGATGCAAATGCACTGAGGGGGCTGGAAGAATATTCCCATCTCTGGTTGATCTGGGAGTTTTCGGAAGCCGTGCGGGATACCTGGTCTCCGATGGTGCGGCCGCCGCGGCTTGGCGGAAATAAGCGTGTCGGCGTATTTGCTACGCGTTCGCCGTTCCGTCCGAATCCGATCGGTCTTTCTTCGGTAAAGCTGGAATATGTGGAGCAGCATCCGTCGCTTGGTCCGGTATTGCACCTTACGGGAGCAGATCTGATGGACGGCACACCGATTCTGGATATCAAACCGTATCTGCCGCATGTAGACAGTCACGTGGAGGCACTTGGCAGCTTTACGGAAAAGACGAAAGAATACTTTATTCCGGTTGAGATTCCGGACGAGCTGCTGGAAAAGGTTCCGGCAGACCACCGTGCGGCGCTGAAAAAAGTGCTGGAGCAGGATCCGCGTCCATCGTATCAGAACAGCGAAGAACGCGTCTACGGACTTTCCTTTGCGGGAATGGAAATCAAATTCCAGGTAAAGGACGAGGTACTGCATGTTGTGGGAGTAGAAATGTGAGGAAGAAATAAAGATCGGGAGAAAAGACCGAAAGCAAGGATCGAAAGCAAAGATCAAAAGCGAAGATCAAAAGCAAAGATCAAAAGCAAGGATTAAAAGCAAAGATCGAGAGAAGAGACCAAAAGCAAGGATTAAGAGAAAAGATAGGAAGAAAAAATGGAACGAAATGTAGAGATAGATAAAATTTCAGATGGAAAACGATACGGAGCTAATGATCTTGTAAAAGTGGGCTGCGACACTGCCGCGGATGCTCCGCCTGCTGTCATGGGATGGGAGATTCGATTGTACTCGACCCGATGGATGTCTACCGCCTGGAGAAAAAGCTGGGAAAGACGATGGAAGAGATTTTGCTGGCTGGGAACGTGGCGCTTCGTGTCGTGGACGGTGTTATTCTGCCACATCTGAAGATGACAGAGCAGTCAGACCGGTGCAGCTTTTTAAATGAAGAAGGCCGCTGCAGCATCCACGATGCACGCCCGGGCTTCTGTCGGATGTTTCCGCTGGGTCGGCTGTATGAGGATGGAACATTTTCTTATTTCCTTCAGGTGAACGAATGTCCGAAGGAGAACAAGACAAAGGTCAAGGTCCGCCGCTGGCTCGATACGCCGGAGCTTGGGAAATACGAAGCCTTTACGACAAAATGGCATTATTATCTGAAGGAAAAACAGAATGCGGCGCGCGAAAGCGAGGACGATGCATTCCGGCAGCAGATCAGCATGAACATTCTGAAGCTGTTTTATCTGCTTCCGTATGACGGAAATACAGATTTTTATACACAGTTTGCAGATCGAATGGAGCTTGCAGCAGACAAGCATTAAGCAAAAACATATATTAACAGGAGAGGCTGTCGCACGAAGCGAAAACACTACAAAATCTATATTTTGTGGAAATTTTTCTTCGTGCGGCAGCCCTCCTGTTTTTTATATCGTTTCGTAGGAAAACTTTCCTGCTCCGGCGTAGACCAGGAAGGCTTCCCGGGTCTCACGCTCCGTCGACGGCTGCAGAAAATGATCTGCCCGTTTTTCAGCAGAATTTCGCCGGTTACCTGTACAAGGGAAACATGGGCAAAGTTGATCAGCAGACCTTTTCCGCCGTGGAAAAAACGATCACTTGGTGTAAGGCAGACCGTCAGGTCGGTAAACGTGCAGCGGGTTGTAAAATCTCCCTGAATGGTGTGGAGAATCAGTCGGTGCTGGCAGGCCTCAACGTAAATCAGGTCGTCGAGCGCCAGCCGGTATTTTTGGGAAACACCCTGTGAGATAATGACTGGAATTTCGAGCAGAACAGAATCGTTCGGATTGAGTGGGAATATTAATTTGGAATACAAGAAAAACACCTCCGGGAAAGTATACCGTTTGCGTCGAAGTGCAGCCGTTCAAGTCGAAGCGGTTGTCCAGCGCAAAGAAACATGATAGGGTACAAAATAAAAGCAGGAGGAGAGCATTACAGCAAACATCATAAAAATACAAAGTGTAGTTTAACACAGTGACAGAATCTCATTCAAGCCGAATTGACGGACTTCTGTTAAAATCGTTCGACAGAAAGTGACACCGTATGGCAGAAAGGGGCGAAAAAAGTAAAAAAAAGGAACGATAGACAGAAAAAGCAGAAGAAAAAAACAGGAAAATCAAAAGAAAATCGAAAGAAAAGGAGGCAGAGAAGATTGACGATGCGAGATTGATTTGGTATAATATTCCAAAAATAATTATTACATATAACATTACCATAAAAGAATAAATATCATATGGAGAGAAATATGAACAGAGAAGTAGAAACAATCAGAGAAAAAGTACATACAACAGCAGATGCAGCATTATTTTATGCTTTCAGGAAGTGAAGGGAAGCCATTCCAAAGGAGTGATCCGGCTGCCGCTGCTTCATTATGACATTCCGTTTGAGGGATACGGAGAAATGCTGCTTCGGATGAACCGCATTTATGACCTGCTCGGCATGCCGGATGCAGGAAGCTGTATGCGGAGCCTTTCAGAAGGGGAAAAAGAAGAGTGGGAATTTACAGATGAAATGAAGAACAATCAGGATACAACGCTTCCAGCCGGAACCGAGCGTATGGTCAGTATTCAGATTCAGTTCCGACAGCACTGTAGTCTGCAGGGATTTCTGATCTGCGGAAAACAGAAAGCAGGTTTTCGTTCAGCACTTGAAATGCTGTATTTACTGGAAGATTGTCTGCAGGAACAGGATAACTGAATACGGGAGAAAAACGCAACAGAATGAGAGTGGGAGCTATGAAGGAAGAAAAAAAGATCAGAAAGAAAATAAAAATTGAGGATTTGTTGCCAAGAGATCCCATCCGGGTGGATCTCGATGCAATCCTGGGCTATGTGAAGGGAAAAACAATCCTGGTAACAGGCGGAGGCGGTTCGATCGGAAGTGAGATCTGCCGCCAGCTGGCCGGACACGACGTCGGGCATCTGATCATTTTTGACATCTACGAAAACAATGCGTACCAGATTCAGAAATCTCTGGAATGGGAGTTCCCAGATCTCAATTTGACAGTACTGATTGGTTCTGTGCGGGATGAGCGGAGGCTGGAATCAATTTTTTCGAAGTACCGGCCGGACATCGTCTTTCACGCAGCAGCCCACAAGCATGTGCCGCTGATGGAGGACAGCCCGAATGAAGCGATTAAAAACAATGTTATTGGAACCTTAAAAACGGCGCGCACAGCAAGCCATTATCAGGTAAAGAAGTTTATCCTGATATCAACAGACAAGGCAGTCAACCCGACCAACATCATGGGAGCGAGCAAGCGGCTCTGTGAGATGGTGATTCAGCTGATCGGAAGACACAGCACGACAGAGTTTGCGGCAGTGCGCTTTGGAAATGTACTGGGAAGCAACGGAAGTGTCATTCCGCTGTTCCGCCGTCAGATCGAACACGGCGGTCCGGTGACGGTTACGCATCCGGATATCATTCGATATTTTATGACGATTCCGGAGCAGTCAGCCTTGTACTTGAGGCAGGCGCCTATGCGAAAAACGGTCAGATCTTTGTCCTGAATATGGGAGATCCGGTCAGAATCGCAGACCTGGCCAAAAATATGATCCGCCTTTCCGGATATGAGCCGGAAAAAGAATCAAGATCAAATACATTGGCCTGCGACCCGGCGAAAAGCTGTATGAGGAACTTCTGATGAATGAAGAGGGCATGCAGACCACAGAAAACAGCCGGATTTTTATCGGCAGACAGATTGCATTTGACGAGAAGGTATTCCGGGAGCAGATAAAGGAACTCGCGAAGGAAGCGGAAAACGAATGTCCGGACATCTGTTATCTGGTAAAGAAAATGGTACCGGAATACCAGTACGAAGGAGAAAAACAGGGATGACGGACCTTCATGTACATATTCTGCCGGGAGTGGACGACGGATCCCCGAATTTGTCCACCTCCCTTGAAATGGCAGAAATGGCGGCACAAAGCGGGGTGCGTATCCTCGCGGTGACGCCGCATGCAAACCAGACGGGAATCGAAGGCGTGGAGGACGGATACGTCAACTACGAATCGGAACAGTTAGAAGAGCAATTTTACCGTCTGGAGAGGGAAATCAACAGAGAACACATTCCCATCAGCTGGTGCGCGGCATGGAAATCATGAGCATCGGACCGCTGGAGAAAAAAATCAGAGAGAGAAAGCTGATACCGCTCCATGAGAGCCGCTATTATCTGATCGAGGTGCCGTTTGATATGGCGCCGGACGGAATCAGAAAGCGGCTGCTGGAATTTCCGGCGATGGGAAAAATCCCGGTGCTGGCGCATCCGGAGCGGTATTTCTGCGTGCAGGATACACCGGAGCTTCTATACGAATTCCGGGAAATGGGCGCGGTTTTGCAGATCAACAAAGGAAGCGTGTTTGGAAGATTTGGAGAAGAGGCTGAGCGGACAGCAAGGTTTCTACTGGAAAACCGCCTTGCGGGCTGTGTGGCAAGCGATGCCCACGGAGCCGATTACCGGACCACGGACATGCGGCCAGTCCGGCAGTTTCTGGAGGAGCGGTATGGAGAAGCGTATGCACAGCTTTTAGTGAAAGTGAATCCGAGAAGAATCCTGGAGGACCGTCAGATTTTCTATGAACCGTCCCCGGAACGAAAACGGAAAAGACGCTGGTTCCTCTAAAAACAGGAAGAATGGCGTTACAGAAACGAAAGGAGCATCTTTGATATGCACAAAACGAGAGCGGCAGTTCTCATTCTGTTTCTGGCTTCCACACTTGCCTTTGGCGGGTGTCTGGTGCGGCAGCAGACGGGAAAAGACGGAAAAGGGCCGGAAATTACGATGGACAACAGTGAGATTTCTGCCAGCATCCATGCAGAGGAGTCAGAACTTCTGGCCGGAGTAACTGCTTACGATAAAAAAGACGGCGATGTGACGAGTTCTCTTGCTGTGGAACATATTTCGAATTTTGTGGAAAAAGGGCGGCGGAAAATCAGTATCGTCGCCTTTGATTCCGATAACCACGTTACGCATGCGGAGCGGGAACTGGTGTATAACGATTACACCTCACCGGTCTTTTCCCTGGATCGCCCGCTGCGGTTCAGCCTGAATGCAGATGATCTGACAGAGGGACTTTCCGCGGAGGACTGCCTGGACGGAACGATTACCGACCGCATCCGGATTTCTTACGAGGATGAGATCAGCAGTACACCGGGACTGTACCACGTGACATATTCGGTTGCAAACCGCGCCGGAGATGTGACAAGTCTTCCGGTGACAGTAGAACTCTACGATCCGGCAGAGGAGAACGGAAGGCCGCAGATTACCCTGAGCGATTACCTGATTCATCTGGATCTGCAGCAGCCATTTGATCCGCAGGCATATCTGGAAAGCGTGAGTGTGGATCAGATGCTGTATGAAAAGAGAGAAGACGGTGCGCTTCATGCAGCTTCGTATGAAGAAGAGCTTCTGGGAGAAAATCAGTTTTCCATTGACAATCCGGTCGATACCGGCAGTGCGGGTGTTTATGAAGTGACATACACTGCGACAGCGGAGGATGGGCAGACAAGCTCCGTCCGCCTGATCGTCTGTGTAAACGAATAGGGGGGATCCAGATGGGAGAATACGACAGAACAGGAAACGGGCAGAGCAGCAAAACAGACTGGGATCTCCGAAGTATCCTGTGCGACATTGCAAAAAACTGGTGGGTCATCCTTCTGATTGCCTGTTCGGCGGCAATGATAACCTATACTGTGATGGCGACCGTACACAAAGACCGGTATACGGTAAAAACCACATTTGCCGTTATGGGACGCGGGGTGGATGCCAATGCGGCATCGAGCCTGTCGGCCACATATGAGATGGCACAGAAATTTGAAGCAATTCTGGAAAATACGATTTTGAAGAAAAAAGTGATGGAGGAGCTTAGCCTGTCCTCGTTTCCGGCAAAAATGAATGCTTCCATTGTGCCGGAATCCAATCTGATGGAGCTGTCTGTGACCGCAGATTCGCCGGAAATGGCATTTCGGATCTTAAAGTCGGTACTGAACAATTATACGAGCATTTCCGACTATATTATTCCGAATGTAGTGTTGGAGACACTGCAGCAGCCGCAGGTTTCCGGTGTGCCATCGAACCAGATTCCGACCAAAAAGTATGCCGCGACCGCATTTCTTGCGGCAGCCCTTGCTATGGCGGCACTCATCGGACTCTTTTCCTTTCTGCGGGATACCGTCAAAAATGAGGCAGAATTCACCCGCAAAATCGATGCGGACCTGCTGGGCGTTGTGTATCACGAAAAGAAGAAGAAAAACAGCTCCATGCTGATTACCAATCCGGCGCGGAGCTTTCTGTATGTGGAATCCTTAAAGCGTATTGCATCGCGTGTGCGGGGGCGTCTGGACCGAAAAGGCGGAAAAGTGCTGCTGGTGACCAGTGTGGCGGAAAATGAAGGAAAATCGACCCTTGCGGCAAATCTGGCGCTTGCTCTTGCAGAAGAGCAGAACCGTGTACTGCTTTTGGACTGCGATTTCCGACAGCCGGCGTTACATAAAATCTTTGAGATTCCGGAAAAAGACGGAAAGGATTTCGGAAAGGTTGTCCTCGGAAAAGAGTCGGCATCCGGCGTTTTTGAGAAACACAAGGATACCAACGTATATACCGGAATCTGCCGTAATCGTCTGGAAGAGCCGTCGCTTGCAATCGGCGGTGAGATTTTCCACCGGATTCTGGAGACATGCCGGACCAATATGGACTACATTATTCTGGATACGCCGCCGATGGGAATGACGGCGGATGCAGAAGAGCTTGCAGAGTATGCCGATGCGGCAGTTCTTTCCGTACGGCAGGACGGCGCACTGACGAGGGATATCAACGACGCGATTGATGCATTGAACCAGAAAGAGGAAAAAGTGATCGGCTGTGTATTTGGAAATGTTTATCCGGGATTCGGTGAGCGGATCGGCAACAGCTACGGTTATGGATATGGATACGGCACCTACAGCAGGCAGAACGATAAGAGGGAGCAAAGAGCATGAGCAGAGAAACGTATGAAACCTATTCGGCGGAACCGGAGAAAATCGATCTGATCGCCTTTCTGGCAGAATATTTCCAGGCATTCCGAAAATTCTTTTTGGGCGTGCTGATTCTTGTGATCCTCATGGGAGGCGGCTCCTTTCTGACGGCAAAGCTGCGGTATCAGCCCATGTATGAGGCATACACCTCATTTGTGGTCGGATCAAACCGCGCGGTCGGCTATTCCTATTATGACAATGTGACGGCGCAGCAGCTTGGAAAAACCTTTCCTTATATCGTAACAAGCGGTGTATTAAAGGATGTTGTAGCACGGGATCTTCAGGTGGGAGCAGTGACATCCCAAATTGAGGCGAGCGTGATGGAAAACACCAACCTGTTCACAATTCGCGTAAAAGATTCTTCACCGGATACGGCATATCGCGTACTTCAGTCCGTCATTACCAATTATCCGGAGGTAGCAGAGTACATAATCGGTGCGACAACGCTGACGGTGGTAGACGACAGCGGCGTACCGGTATCCCCGATCAACAGCCAGGATGCGGTACATGCCGGAATGATCGGAGCAGCGGCGGGACTTGCCGTTGCACTGCTTTTGGTCTTCATCTATGTGAGAACAAGAAAAACAATTCGCCAGGCAGATGACGTGAAAAAGCTGACGAACGCAGCGTTCCTTGGAAATCTGCCGGAGGCGAAAATCAAGAAACGAAGCAACGTAAAAGAACAGACCATCACGATCTGTAACCCCAAAGTGCCGGATTCCTTCAAAGAAGCAATGCAGCTCATCCGGACAAGAACAGAGGACGGGCTTGGAAAAGCCGACTGTCCTGTTTTGCTTGTGACAAGCTCTGTGCCGGGAGAGGGAAAGACAACCGTTGCCGTGAATCTCGCAGAAGCATTCGCAAAGAAGAAGTACCGCGTAGTGCTGCTGGACGGAGATCTGCGAAATCCGTCGGTATTGAAGTGTATCGGACTTTCCGAGCGGAAGGGACGTGGAATCATAGGAGTGCTGAAAGGACAGATCAGCCTGGATGAGGCACTTACCGATTATCGGGATCTGTCGCTGAAAATTCTGCCGGGTGTCGGAAGTACACAAAATCCGGCCGGCCTGCTGCGTTCCGCGCGGATGAAAACGCTGATCGAAGAATTGAAAGAGGATGCGGATCTTCTGATTATTGATACGCCGCCGTGCGGAGTACTGTCGGATGCATCCCTTTTGGGCGGAATCGCAGATTCTGCAGTTCTTGTCGTACACCAGGGAACTACCAAGGACCGTGAAGTACAGCGGGCACTGGAATTCTTCGAGGATTCGCAAATTCCGGTCTGCGGCTATGTACTGAACGGCGTGCCGGAGGGTGCGACAGGCTACGGATACAGCACCTATGGCGGTTATGGCTACGGAAAATATGGTTATGGTTACGGAAAGTACGGCTATGGAAAAGAAAAAGAAGGCCGGAAAAGTAACCAGTCGGTGAAAGAATAGGGGGAAGAAAACATGAGGGAATCTGGAATTTATCAAATGTATCTGAAAAATCTGCTGGACCGGCTGCTTGCACTGGTTGGAACGGCAGCACTGTCGTGGTTGCTGATTTTGCTTGGCATAGCGATCCATCTCGATTCGCCGGGACCGATTTTCTTCCGGCAGAAGCGGGCAGGAAAGAACGGCACGTATTTTTACATATATAAATTCCGCACGATGCGTATCGATACCCCACATGATATGCCGACCCATATGCTGAATAATCCCGATCTTTTCATCACAAGAGTCGGACGGTTTCTCCGGAAAACATCCCTCGATGAGCTGCCACAGCTCTTTAATATCCTGAAGGGCGATATGGCGCTGGTTGGCCCGCGTCCGGCACTCTGGAATCAGTATGACCTCCTTGTGGAGCGTGAGCAGTACGGCGCAAACAGCGTCCGTCCGGGTCTTACCGGATGGGCACAGATCCATGGACGGGATGAGCTGCCGATCCGGCAAAAAGCTGAACTGGATGGATATTATGTGCACCATATCCAGCTCAAAATGGATCTGGAATGTCTCTGGAGAACAGCAGGAGCCGTACTGCGGCAGGATGGAATTCACGAAGGCAGACTGGAAAAACAGCAGATGAAGGGTGCAAAAGAGGTTGTGAAGGTTGGAAAATAGAAGAAGATAAAAAAGATAGAAAAAGACAGAGAAAGATAGAAAAACAGCAAAAGATAGAAAAAGTAGTAAAAGACAGCAAAAGATAGAAAAAATAGCAAAGATAGCAAAAGATAGGAAGAAACGGGCAGGATGTTTTTGGGAAGGAAAGCATGCTGCCTCGTTTTACATAGAAGCTGGAAAATAATGAGAAAAGTAATTGCATATTGATTGAAAGATGATATAATTTATAAAAGAAAATAATGAAATTAGTAATGAAACAATGCGGAATATTACACCGAAACAGGAAAGAAAAATGAAAAAACGAATTCTAATTGTAACCAATCATTCGTATATGTTCTGGCAGTTTCGCAAAGAATTGGTGGAAGCCTTGCAGAAAGAGCATGAAGTGATTCTTGCCATGCCATTTGTCGGGCATGAAGAAGATTTTCGGAAAATGGGAATCGAGTGTATTCCCGTATCCATGAACCGACGTGGCGTGAATCCTTTTGCCGAGGCAAAGCTGTTGCGGGACTATAAGCGGCTTCTGCAAAAAATCAGCCCGGACTTTGTGCTTACATATTCCATTAAACCAAATATCTATATGGGTCTGCTCTGCAGTTGCAAAAAGATTCCCTATTATGCCAACGTACAGGGACTTGGAACTGCATTCCAAAACCAGTACTGGCGGATTTGTTACGGTACTGTATCGAATCGCTTTCCGAAAAGTAAAATATGTCTTTTTTGAAAATAAAGAAAAACGCCCGCGAATTTGGCGAACGAAACATCGTATCGGCAGATCGTCAGGTTGTTCTGCCCGGTGCGGGAATTAACCTGGAAAAATACAAAATGGAACCTTACCCGAATCACAGCCGTGTCCATTTTCTGTATCTCGGACGAATCATGAAAGAAAAAGGAATAGAAGAACTCTTTTATGCCGTTCGGCGGCTGAAAGAAGAAAACGAAGACTTTGTCCTTGATCTGGCCGGATTCTTTGAAGATATCTACAAAAAGCAGGTAGAAGAACTGGAACAGCTTGGAATCGCCCATTTTTACGGCTTTCAGTCAGACCCGCGCCCATTTTATGCAGAAGCAGACTGTGTCGTTCTTCCCAGCTATCATGAAGGCATGAGCAACGTCCTCCTGGAAGCAGCGGCAACCGGCCGCCCTGTTATCACAAGCAATATCCCGGGCTGCCGGGAAAGCGTAGAAAATGGAAAAAGCGGTCTGCTGGTTGAAGTAAAAAACAAAGAGATGCTGTATCAGGCAATGAAAAAGATGCTGCATTGCAGCAGAAGAAGAACGGGAAAAAATGGGTAAAGCAGGAAGAGAGGAAGATGAAAGAGAGTTTCGGAAGGAAGCTGTGGTGGAGAGAACGGTGAAGAAGTCTGGAAGTAAGGATGAAAGAAGGAAAGAGAAAATTTTAGTAAGACAAAAG
>ENA-OQMZ01001035-OQMZ01001035.1-human-gut-metagenome-genome-assembly--contig:-NODE-1035-length-10716-cov-1.110209_pt1 | contig 10716 bp, 14 predicted proteins | sample MGYA00242621_ERZ504862 | MGnify/ENA primary metagenome ERZ504862 (study PRJEB26092, sample SAMD00036393) | human gut metagenome | host: Homo sapiens | study: EMG produced TPA metagenomics assembly of... | reverse complement strand
CTCTTATTATTTATTTATAAGAAGAAGAATAGATAATAGATGAATATCGAGAGGAAACCAGTATAAAGGACAATAAACTCCATAAATATTTTGAATATGTTAGCTTTTCGACCCGAAAGCTGAACTGTTATGTTACTGTTACCCATTTTATCAGCAATTTTGCTCAAATTAGATGACAACCTATTCAAAGATATGGTAAAATAATAAATCAAATGTTTGCAATAAACCTAAGAAGCAAAAAATCTATTTTGGGGGAAATATAAAACATATGACAGATTATAACAGCAATGACAATCGATTTGATGGAAGATGCTCCTTGAAGATGTTGAGATAAAGTTACAAAAACGCCTGGAAAGAAATCAGGCAGTCTCTCTCTGATGGACAGAAAGAGATTGATAACATGCAGGAATATTACTGGGAAAACTATACGGAGATGGATGAGTATGGTTACGAAGATTATGATAATCAGCAGGCACTTCTGCATCAGGTCAACGCTAATAATGAGAAGCTGCAATTAAAACATAGATTTGAGAAAATGTTAGATGCACCTTTTTTCGGACGTGTTGATTTTATGTATGACGGAGATGACGAACCGGAACCGTTTTATATTGGAATCGGAAATTTCGCTGAAAAGAACGGCATGCAACCATTGATTTACGACTGGAGAGCTCCGGTCAGCAGTTTGTTTTATGATTATGATAAAGGACCGGCAAGCTATGAGGCTCCTGCCGGAAAACTGGATGGAGAGATCCTTTCAAAATGGCAGTTTAAGATTCAGAATGGAGAACTTGTCTATGCCTTTGAGAGTGATACAAAGATCGATGATGATATACTGAAAAAAAGAACTTGGAACAAACAGTGATGTAAAATTAAAAAATATCGTCCGCACGATCCAGAAAGAACAGAATGCAATTATCCGAAATACAAAAGATCAGATCCTTGTAATCCAGGGAGCTGCCGGAAGTGGAAAAACTTCGATTGCTTTACACCGAATTGCATATCTTTTATATCATGAACGCGACACTCTGAAATCATCCAACATACTGATTCTTTCACCGAACAGCGTATTTGCAGATTATATCTCACATATTCTTCCGGAATTAGGAGAAGAGAATATCCGTGAGATGAGTTTTGATCTCTACGCCTACAAAGAGCTCGGAAAGGTGTTTCTGCTGATTGCGAAGACAGATATGATCAATTAGAACGCAGAATGAGATTTCCAGATCAAGAATCACAGGATCGTTTTGACTGGAAACAATCAAAAGCTTTCATTGGTGAGATAGAAGGATTTCTTGCAGTTTTAGAAGATCGTCTGATTGAGTTTAAGGAAGTCTATTTCCGCGGGATGACATTGACGAAGAAGAAATGATTGAACTGTTTTATTTCAAATTTACAGAGACTCCTCTTTAAATCGTATGGATGCCATAAAAGATTATTTCATTGATTCCTGGGAAACTTTAAACGGAAGAAATATTTCAGATGATGATCAAGAAACTCTTCAGATGAAATTCGATAAGATGTACAAAACAAAAGACATTTATGCCATCTATAATTGGATGTTAGAAGACTGCGGGTGTAATTTGCTGCCAGATGTCCCTTATGAGAAAAGAAAATTACCATATGAAGATGTATTTCCTATGCTGTATCTGAAATATCGCCTGTCAGGTGGCAATTCTACTCATAAGAATATCAAACATTTAGTAATCGACGAGATGCAGGATTATTCTTATCTGCAATATACAATTTTAGAAATGCTATTCCACTGTAGAATGACAATTCTTGGAGACCGTGCACAGACCCTGGATACAAAGCAACAGGATGTACTGAGATTCCTCCCTAAATTACTTGGACGTGAGATCCGAACGATTGAGATCAAAAGAGTTACCGGAACACATTGGAAATTGCCCGGTATGCGGAAAAAGTCAGTGGAGTATCTGATCTTGAGTTACTGGACCGCCATGGAAAAGAAGTCGTAGAAAAGACATTTAACACAGATACGGAATTGCTTGATGAACTTGTCTGTCATTTAAAATGTCCGGGAGACTTTGAAACTGCTGCCCTGATCACAACAACAGAAGAAGAAGCTTTTGACTTAAGCCGTCTCCTGAAACTGCGTGGTATCAACGTATCCTATGTGGATCGTAACAGTTCCGCATTTAAGAAAGGACTTACAGTAACAACATTTTATCTTGCAAAAGGGCTGGAATTTGACCAGGTTTCGCACTTCGCGGTGCAAAAGAAAATCCGCTTAAAAATCAGGCGGAATATATTTGCGCAACAAGAGCTCTTCACGAACTCTATGTTTACGAAATTGCTGACAGCTTATCAAAATAACAGTTAACAGGCATGCATGATTAAAATTTATTCAGAAAGAACAGAAAAATGAAGATTTCATTAATAACCGTAGGAAGATAAAAGAAAAATATCTGCGAGATGCAATTGCAGAATACAGCAAGCGATTGAGCCGATACTGCAAACTGGAGATTATAGAAGTAGCTGATGAAAAGACACCTGACCATGCAAGTGATGTCGTGGAAAATACAATTCGCGATAAAGAAGCTGAGCGCATTATGAAATATGTAAAAGAAGATGCCTATGTGATCACTCTTGAGATTAACGGAAACTTCTTAGTTCCGAGGAACTTTCTGCAAAAATCAATCAACTTGGAATTCAGGGGACAAGCCATATCACATTTATCATTGGCGGATCCATTGGTTTGGGCAAAGAAGTGCTCGCAAGATCGGACTATGCATTAAGCTTTTCCAAGATGACCTTTTCCACACCAGTTGATGCGGGTCATTCTGTTAGAGCAGATATACAGAAGTTATCGGATCATCAACGGTGAACCTTATCATAAATAGAGATCTGATCACAGAAAACAACTGGTATAGGACATCGTGATTATATTCATATACTGATGATCAAGGATTTTATATAAAAACTTCAATGAACCGAGAGCAGATCAAAGAAAAGATGGTATCCGCAATGGATCTCCCAAAAGATGTGATTCAGAATGCTTCTGTTATAACCATTTTAGGACGAAATGAATTATGCATTGAAAATTATCGGGGCATTATTGAATACACAGATGCACTGATCCGTGTGCAGACGCGGGCAGGACAGATCCGGATCCAGGGAAAACGACTCCGGATTCAATACTACACAAATGATGAGATGAAAGTAACTGGAGCATTATCATCTTTAGAATTTACCGAGGGGAGGAATCCGGAGTGATTCATTGCCTGATCCGCTACTTGTCCGGTTATGTGAAGATTCAGATCAAAGGATACTCCCCAGAACGATTTCTGAATCTCTGCTGTTATCACCGCATCCGATTCTGGGGATTGACCCGTATCGGAACAAATTATGAATTATACTTGAGTTTATCTGATTTTCGAAAGATTCGTCCTTATGTCAGAAAAACACATACAAAAGTCATACTAAAAAAACGGTATGGCTTTCCTTTTTTTCTTTATCGCTACCGAAAAAGAAAACTATTCTTTATCAGCATCTTCCTATGCATTTTTCTAATCGATTGTTACTCGCAATTTCTATGGGATATTCATTTTCAGGGAAATAAAAGATGGACCGACACGACCTTGACAACGTTCTGAAAGAAGAGGGGATTTATCCTGGAATGCAAAAGAAAAATGTAGATTGTCAGGGGATTGTCAAAGCCCTTCGAAAGGAATATAATGATATCGTTTGGGTATCTGCTTCTCTTGATGGTAGCCGGTTAAAAATACAGATAAAAGAAAATGAAGATGCGCTTCCTATCATCTCATCTACTCAGACAGATTCTTTACCTGCTGATCTTATTGCTTCTACTGATGGAATCATTACAAATTTAATTACACGCACCGGCATTCCCCAGGTACATATCGGGGATTCTGTAACGAAGGAACTTTACTTGTATCTGGACGGATTGACATCCTGGATGACAGTGGTGAAATTACCGGATATCAATATACGCATGCCGATGCAGATATTTTCGCTGATACACAGATTTCTTATCTGGATATAATTTCCTGTTATCATAATAAAAAAGTATATACAAAAAGAAACAAAAAAGTCCGGATTTATTCAAATCGGCTCTGTCCGGTTAGAAACAATGGAAGCCAAAAATGTCCGCTACTTCTGAAAAATTGTGTATAGCACATCAGTTAAAACTGGGAGAAAATTTTTTCACTTCCGATTTTTTTATGGGCATGAAACAATAAAAAAATACGGCCTCAAGAAAATAAAATATACAAAAAAAGAGATGCAGACAATTTTAAGCCGTCGATTTCGCTATTTTTGTAAAGATTTAGAGGAAAAGGGTATTCAAATTAATGAAAAAAATGTTAAGATATATATATCTGCCGAAAAGGCAACGGCTTCAGGTACGCTCTATCTGAATCAGCAGATTGAAGAGGAAACAGAGACCGAAAGAATAACTTTAGAAAGGAACGAACCGGATGAGTCTGTCGGAACTGATCATTGATATTCCGGCTGAATACGAGATGAATGTATTTGGCCAGTTTGATACTTATATAAAGAAAATAGAAAGAACTTTTCATGTCACATTGATTTCACGTGACGGTGCAACCAAGATTGTAGGAGATACAATTGCTGCACAGAAAGCCCAGCGTGTACTTACACAGCTTGTGAACTTGCTAAACGAGGAAATACGATTACGGAACAGAATGTAGACTATGCAATTTCACTCGTATTTGAAGATCAGGAAGAAGCCCTTGTTTCTATTGATAAAGATCTGATCTGTCATACACTTCAGGGAAAACCAATCAAACCTAAAACATTAGGTCAGAAAAAATATGTTGATGCAATTCGAAATGGAATGATCACTTTCGGTCTCGGACCTGCCGGAACGGGAAAGACCTATCTTGCGATGGCAATGGCAATCACAGCATTCAAACGCGAAGAAGTAAACAGAATCATCCTGACGCGCCCGGCAATTGAAGCCGGAGAGAAGCTTGGATTTCTTCCGGGAGACCTGCAAAGCAAGATTGATCCGTATTTAAGACCTTTATATGACGCGCTTTATCAGATCATGGGAGCTGACAGTTTTCTTAAGAATTCTGAAAAAGGATTGATTGAGGTTGCTCCTCTGGCATATATGCGCGGACGTACTTTAGATAATGCGTTCATCATCCTTGATGAAGCACAGAATACAACGCCGGCCCAGATGAAGATGTTCTTAACAAGAATTGGTTTTGGATCCAAGTTGTCATTACAGGTGATTCTACGCAGAAAGATCTTCCGTCCGGAACAATATCCGGACTTGATGTTGCTGTAAAGGTTGTAAAAGATCTGGAAGGAATCAACATCTGTACACTGACAAGCAAAGATGTTGTAAGACATCCATTAGTTCAGAAAATTGTAAAGGCATATGAGGACTATGAGAAGAAATCGTCCAGACCGAGAGAAAACAGGAGGAAAAAAGGATGAGTCTTTTTATCGGAAGAAGAAGGGGAATATAAAGTTAGACTTTGATACAGAAGAGATTGCCGCATTAGTTATTGACGCTGCATTAGAACTTGCAGACTGTCCTTATGAAGCAGAGATCAATCTTCTTTTGACTGAGAATGCCCAGATTCACGAAATGAATCTGGAACAACGTGGAATTGACCGCCCAACAGATGTACTTTCTTTCCCTATGATTGAATACGAAGAGCCGGGAGATTTTTCCGTGATTGATGAAGAAAGTGCAGAAGCCTTTAATCCAGAATCCGGAGAATTGATGCTTGGTGATATCGTTATCTCAAAGGAAAAAGTGTTATCCCAGGCTGAAGAATATGGACATTTACCCAAAAGAGAGTATGCTTTCCTGATTGCACACAGTATGCTTCACTTATTTGGATACGATCACATGGTTGATGAAGAACGTGTTGTCATGGAAGCGAAACAGAAAGAAATCATGGAAAAAGTCGGTATTTTCCGCTGATGGGATACATATATTAAATAGATTTTAAGGAATGGGACACTAGGAGGAAGTTATGTCTGAAACTGAGGCACAAACAACGAAAAAACGAACGAAAAAAGGATGATTATATTGTCCAAGGTTCGATACTTGCAGCAGCAGCTGTACTTACAAAAATCATAGGCGTATCTACAGGATCCCGCTGACGAATATTTTAGGAGATGAAGGAAACGGATTTTATGGATATGCCTATCAGTCTATGCAATCGCTCTGATGATTTCATCATTCAGCCTTCCGACTGCCGTATCCAAGCTGGTATCGATCCGCCTTGCAAAGCGTCAGAGGCGAAATGCATTCCGTGTATTTATCTGTTCCCTTGCTTTTGCAATCGGTGTTGGATTATTCATCTCGCTGACAATCTTTTTGGGAGCAGGACTGATTTCAACACATTTAATGAAATCTCCACTTAGCGTTTACGCACTGCGGGTTCTTGCCCCGGGACTTCTGATCGTTGCAGTCATGGCTGTTATCCGTGGATATTTCCAGGGAATGGGAACAATGCTTCCAACAGCTATCTCACAGATCATTGAGCAGGTATTTAATGCCGTGATCAGTATTGTCGGCGCAAGTGTCCTCTTTGGTATCGGAACAAAAGCAGGAGAAAAATCCGGAGAGGAGCTTCTCGGACCTGCTTACGGTGCTGCCGGAAGTACACTTGGAACGGTTGTCGGCTCTTTATCTGGATTGTTATTTCTTCTGTTCGTCATTTTTTTATATAAAAATGTGAATACGCAAACAGCTTAAAAGAGACCGCACCCAGAATGTTGAAAGTTATTCTTTCCTTCTGAAAGCATTACTTTTAACAGCAATCCCAGTTGTATTCAGTACCGCTGTATATAATATTAACCAGATTATCGACCTTACAATCTTTAATCATGTTATGGAGTCACAAGGCTATGTAGAGAAAGAGTATATGGCTCTTCAGGGTATTTATACCGGTAAATACGACACCCTGATCAATGTCCCGATGGCAATTGCGAATGCACTTGGAACATCTCTTGTGCCAAGTCTTACAGCTGTTGTTACAGCAGGTACAAAGAAACAGGTTCACAGTAAGATAAACCAGACATTACGTCTTACAATGGTAATTGCTATTCCTAGTTGTGTCGGTTATTTTGTACTTGCTTCCCCAATTATGGTTCTGCTGTACAATGACTCCAGTGCAACACCAGCGCATCTATTGATGGCAGGAGCTATCGTTGTTGTACTGTATGGACTTTCCTCTGTAACGAATTCCATTCTTCATGGATTAAACTACATGACAACTCCTGCAAAGAATGCTGCAGCAGCTCTTGGAATCCATCTGGTAGCATTTGTACTGATGATGACCGTCTCAAGATGAACGTCTATGCGCTGGTGGGTGGAAATATTGTGTTTGCACTTGCAATGAGTATTTTGAACCTGCTCAAGATTCGAAAAGTCAGCGGTTTCAAAATCGATTTTGTGAGCACCTTCGGAAAACCATTCGCTGCTGCAGCAGTGATGGGCATTGTAACTTTCGGCGTATTCAGACTTTTTGATACACTGATCGGCGGTCGTGTAATTCCGGTATGCATTTCACTGATTGTAGCAATACTTGTTTATGCGGTTGTTATGTTAAAGATCGGAACACTTTCTGAAGATGATATCCTTGATCTTCCAATGGGTGGACGTATCCTGAGAATTTCTAAGAAATTCCATCTGCTCCCATCCGTAAAAGTAGAAGAATAAAAAAAATAAAGCCAATACTGTATGAAAAAAGGAGCGATTTGCGATGAAAAAATACATGATTGGCTTTTTTTCTGTTTTATTTCTGATTACCGGATGTTTGATTGCAGGTTATCAGGTTAGTTACCACAATCTACTGGAAAAGGAAAAGGCTATAGAACTGACAAAAAATGAAAAAAATGATTCCATTCAAATCAGACGCAGTTCAGCAAAAGGAGAGTCTGTTTCAGATGATGCCTATTATCTGAAAGAGCTGCATGGATATGTTGCGGTCTATCTGCAAGATGGGACAACCCTTTACGAAACAACCAGTCTGTCCGTAAACAATCTGCCGGATGAAGTACAACAGGATTTGAAAAATGGGATCTATCTTAAGTCAGCTGAAGAACTGTATGGTTTTCTTGAGAATTATTCCAGTTAAAAAAGTGGACGAAGTGCACAGAATCGTGTATAATACAGAGTCAGCGGAAAGAATATCGGTTACTGTTCACACGGGAGTGAACAGTAACGAATATCGCAACATTGAACGGAACAAGAAAAAGGAGAAGAGATAGACAATGGAACAAAAGAAAATTGATCGTATCAATGAATTATATAAAAAATCAAAAGCGGAGGGAGTTACTCCGGAAGAAGCAAAAGAACAGAAGATCCTTCGTAAAGAATATATGGAGCTGATCAGAGTAAACTTAAGAAGCCAGCTGAACAATATTGATTTAGAGCAGAAAGACGGAAGCATTGTCAATCTTGGAGAAAAATATGGCAATAAATTCATGGACAAGAAAGGAAACTAGGATCATGCTACAGAATTTACCACAGGATCCTGTCATCCTTTTGAGTGTTATCAATACAAAGCTCAGAGATTTTTATCCGTCACTGGATCAGTTATGCAGTGAGATGGAAGTGAACAAAGAAGAACTTACAGATAAATTAGACCTGATTGATTATGCTTATGATGCATCCCGCAATCAGTTTGTATAAAGGAAATAATGATGAAAGATATAATTGAAAATGTAAAATTGGTAGCGGATGCTCCGTTAGAAGAACCTGCGCGTCAGTATTATTTTATGGAAAAAGCAAAAGAATATGTTGCTAAAATGTCAGAGGAACTGGGACGCCCATTAGTCGCAGCAATTCAAACATTTGGTTGTCAGATGAATGCTCGCGACTCTGAAAAACTCCTTGGTATTTTAGAAAAAGTAGGTTATGTAGAAGGCACAGACGAAGAGACAGCCGACTTTGTCATCTACAACACCTGTACTGTCCGTGAGAATGCAAACCTTCGTGTCTATGGCCGTCTCGGACAGCTCGGCGCAATGAAGAAAAAGAATCCTCATAAGATGATCGCACTTTGCGGGTGTATGATGCAGGAACCGGAAGTTATCGAAAAGTTAAAAAGAGCTATCGCTTTGTCGATCTTATTTTCGGCACACATAATATTTATAAATTTGCTGAGCTTTTAACATCTGCAATGCAGTCTGACAGAACAGTTATTGACATTTGGAAGGACACTGACAAGATTGTTGAAGATCTTCCGGTAGAAAGAAAATATCCTTTTAAATCCGGTGTAAACATCATGTTCGGATGCAACAATTTCTGCAGTTACTGTATCGTACCTTATGTACGTGGACGTGAGAGAAGCCGTGATCCGAAGGCAATCATCCGTGAGATTGAACGCCTTGTAGCAGATGGCGTTGTAGAAGTCATGCTGCTTGGACAAAATGTTAACTCCTATGGAAAGAATCTGGAAGAACCGATCACATTTGCACAGCTTCTTCAGGAGATTGAAAAAATTGAAGGACTTGAAAGAATCCGTTTCATGACATCACATCCGAAGGATCTGTCAGATGAATTGATTGAAGTTATGAGCAAGTCTAAAAAGATTTGTAAGCATCTGCATCTTCCGGTTCAATCCGGAAGCAGCCGGATTCTGAAGCTCATGAATCGTCATTATGACAAGGAACAGTATCTTGCACTTGCTGAAAAGATTCGTAAAGCAGTTCCGGATCTTTCACTTACTACAGACATTATTGTTGGTTTCCCGGGAGAGACAGAAGAGGACTTCCAGGAAACTTTGGATGTTGTAAGAAAAGTTCGCTATGACAGCGCATTTACATTTATTTATTCTAAACGTACCGGAACACCTGCTGCTATGATGGAAGATCAGATTCCTGAGGATGTTGTAAAGGATCGTTTCAACCGACTTTTACATGAAGTTCAGACAATTTCCGCAGAACAATGTGCAATTCATGAAGGAACCGTGCAGACAGTTCTCGTAGAGTGTGTCAATGAACATGATAAGCATTTGATGACAGGACGTATGAGCAATAACCTGCTCGTCCATTTCCCTGGGGATGAAAGTCTGATTGGCCAGCTGGTTGACGTTCATCTTGATGAATGTAAAGGATTTTACTATATGGGAAGGATAGAGAGTAACTAAACAATGCAGTAAAATACACGAATGAAAATGGAACTATTTCAGTCACTTTAAGGAAAAAGAAAAATCGTATTAACCTGTCTGTCATTAATACAACAGAATCTATTTCTAAAGAACAGATTTCTCATTTGTTTGATCGGTTTTATCGCACCGATGCTTCCAGAAATTCTCAGACCGGAGGATATGGTTTGGGACTTTCCATTGCTGCAGCAACCGTGGAGTCCCATCGTGGGAAGATAAGCGCAGGGAGAAATGCCTGGCAATGGTGGAGAAAAAGGTGACATGAAAGACGGCAATATGCAAGGCAGACCAGCGAAAAGACAGCCTGACACAGACATGGAGAAACCTCAGGGAAGCACCCCTTCAGATGCCCCATCCGGTAGTAAGTAAGACAAAAATCTGCCAAAATAACAAGTGAAAAGCAAACTTGTTCATGTTATAATTAATTCAAAGAAAAATGGCAAGAAATAACTTTGCCAAACTTGATAAGATAGCGAACAATGAGGAAGTACACTAGCAGGAGGGCAAAAAAATGTTTAACATGGAAAGTAAAAAAACAGTTTCAAAAATAATCCTATCAATTCATACTGATTAT
>ENA-OQMZ01001034-OQMZ01001034.1-human-gut-metagenome-genome-assembly--contig:-NODE-1034-length-10718-cov-1.636956_pt1 | contig 10718 bp, 18 predicted proteins | sample MGYA00242621_ERZ504862 | MGnify/ENA primary metagenome ERZ504862 (study PRJEB26092, sample SAMD00036393) | human gut metagenome | host: Homo sapiens | study: EMG produced TPA metagenomics assembly of... | reverse complement strand
ATATTATAATGTAGAAGGATGAATACAGAAAAGAGATGGAATATATTTATTAAAGATGTACCCAGACAGCGTGTGACGCCTGTTCAGTCATGAACTTTCAAGAAACTGAAGGACAAATTTAATATTGTCGCTGTGGCAAGCCCTTCGGAAGACAGCGGAGTCAGCATACCGGGACAAGGCAAATGGAAATCTACAGCTGTAAGTTCACATTTCAACACGTTCTATTCCACCGGTATCTCACTACCAGTCGGGTAAAAAGTATTCATAATTGGTTGGCTGGAATTCCTTACGAGCATATCATTATTCTAGCCAATACAGACACCTATGGAGGAGGTGGCATCTATAACTCATATACACTGACCACAGCACACCATCCTGATTTTCAACCGGTTGTAGTCCATGAATTCGGCCATAGTTTTGGAGGATTAGCAGATGAATATGCATATACCGAAGCCCCAAGCCCGCAATATCCATATGAAGTGGAACCTTGGGAGCCAAATATCACCACATTAATTGATTTCGACAGTAAATGGAAAGATATGATTCCGGAAGGTACTGCCATACCTACTCCGGTAGCTACAGAAAATGCCGACTTATACACCAAGGTGGGTGTCTATGAAGGAGCAGGCTATACACAAAAAGGACTTTATCGTCCTACTACCGAATGCAGAATGAAGATAAACGAAGCACCTGCATTCTGCCGGTATGCCAACGTGCATTAGAAAGACTAATAAACTTTTTATACCGCAAAATAGGTTTATACTTAAGACTAAACAAAGACAGATAAAATGATTGAAATTAAACAAGTAAAAACACAAGATGAGGTTAATTATACCTTTGTGGAAAAATTAATGCATACGGCATTCCCTCAAGAAGAACGCCGTGATACCGTACAGCAGAGAGAATATTCTGATAATAATCCCCGGTTCTGCAACAACATTATTTTAGAAAACGGTAACAGCATTGGTATGATCAGCTATTGGACAATGGGAGATTTTTACTATATCGAACATTTCGCTATTGATCCCAGCCTCAGAAACGGAGGGTATGGAAAACGTGTGCTGGAAATGATAAAAAAACAGTTAAAAGGTCCAATTGTATTGGAAGTAGAGGAGCCTAATGATGAAATGAGCACACGCCGTATTCACTTCTATAAACGTTTGGAATTCACTTTACATAAAAAGCCCTATATACAACCTCCCTACCGTAAGGGAGATAGCGGCCTACCAATGCTCTTAATGACCTATGGAGATATAGATATGGAAAGTGATTTTGAGAAAGTTAAAAAGACTCTTTACAAAGAAGTTTACGGACAAGAGATCTGAACATTCTTTTTCTTCAATTCCCTGAGCCACCACACAGGAGTTTGTCCTCAAAAAATCCATTGTACGTACTATTACTAGCCATAGGTAACGGATAAATTCGTCCATAACAAATAGAATGGAAAACATAAAAAAAGGAAGCTGTTAAAAACAGCTTCCTTTTTTATCTATGCTTATATAACTATTACTGACGTTGAGTAGCTGAATAGTTTATTTTCAAAGCGTAAGCTTGACGAAGTGCCTGCTTTACATCCTGTACAATACCCATCTTTGTATCTTTATCAACTTTCAAGGATACTGTCATAAATGGCTGGTCTTCTTCTTTCATATTCTCACGTTCCTTGATAAATGTTAGTCCTGAACTTCTGACACTTCAGCAAACTTATCATTCAACTGAATACGACTTTCAGCACCCATTTTCTTTTGGAATTCCGGCAACGGTTTACCTATATAAATAAAGGAAACCAACGACTTCTTTTCCAACTTCTCCAATTCTGTTCCTTGAGGAACCTGAAATTGAACCTTCAATGTAACCTCACGCATGGTTGTTACAATCATAAAGAAGAACAACATGGTAAAGATAAGGTCAGGCAATGAAGAGGTATTCAACTCAGGCATTCCACGTTTACCTGTTTTATTAAATTTTCCCATTACTTACCTCCATACTTTTTAGGTTCAGCTTCAGAAATCTTCTGCGGATAATATTCACGAATAGCTTTTTGTTCATCTTCGTTGCACTCATTATAAAGCTTTCCAAATTTAGCTTTACCTAGTTCATTACGAAGTTCATTATACGCAGCAACCAATTCATTTTGCACATCAATATATGCTTGATAGCTAGTTCCAACGTCATTCTGAACAGAGATTACATGATTTTCCGTAATCATACAATCACCCAGCAAAGGAATATTCTTTCTATGCTTTTCAGGCAGATTTTCATCATCATACGGATTGGCTATAAACTCTTTTGCCTTTTCTTTCAATTGCTTCACATCAATATAGTCCGTACCACACATCAGCTGGTTGTCTTTATTCAGACGGACTTGAAGGATGTTTCGTTCCTTTACAATAATATCATCATCTTTCTGATCCTTGTTTTCGGGAGGAGGCGGAAGCCGTCTCGCCAAGCCACGGTCAGTATCCATTGATGTTGTTATCAGGAAGAAAATAAGCAACATAAAGGCAATATCAGCTGTTGAACTGGAGTTAATTCCAGGTACGCCTCTTTTTTTTCTTGCCATTTTACTTACTTCGTTTTAAATTATTTAATCAATGTAGATAATATTATCTTTTAAAGATACCGCTCAAGTTTACTAAAGTACCGATTGCAGCCACACCAAACAAGAAATAAATGGAGTAAATCAGCATATCAGTAATTTTCAACCAACCTGTATCAGTGTAAGCACTACCATCGGCCAAAACAACAGGAGAGTCAGAACCCATACCGTAAGAAACGACCAATACTACCACAAACAAGACCAAGCCGATCAAAGACTTTATTGCACTTTTAGGATTATCTCTCAAAGCAGCGCCAAATTGTGCTATCGCACCAATTACAGTTACTGCCACACATATTCCAAACATTGCATACATTAAGTAAATCAATGTTTCCGTATGTTCAGGTGCATTATATTCACCTACCGGATTATTGTATCCTACAAAATAGAACATTCCCAGCACGACAAGAATCAGCGCAAAGCAAATGTACATTATGTAGTAAGACACTTTATATGATAACTTAGCCATCTCCTAATTATTTTTTGTATTTCAAGTTATATTTAGTGATCATATCCAACAAAGTGATAGAAGAGTCTTCCATTTCACTTGTCAAACCTTCAATCTTAGAAGGATGTAGTTATAGAATACCTGAAGAATCAATGCTACAACCAAACCGAAGATAGTAGTAATCAAAGCCACTTTCATACCACCAGCTACAACTGTCGGAGAAATATCACCAGCCTGCTGAATCTTATCGAACGCCATAACCATACCGATTACAGTACCCAAGAATCCCAAAGACGGAGCCATTGCGATGAACAATGTAATCCAAGAACATCCTTTTTCCAAATAACCGGCTTGAACTCCACCGTAAGAAACAACTGAACGTTCTACTACATCAATACCTTCATCTATTCTCATCAAGCCTTGATAACAAATAGAAGCGACCGGACCACGAGTATTGCGACATACAGTTTTAGCAGCTTCAACATCACCTTTTTCCAAAGCAGCCTCAATGTTAGCCATCAACTTCTTTGTATTCGTTTCAGCCAAGCTCAAATAAATGATACGTTCAATACAGAAAGCCAAACCTAAAACCAATGCGATAGCTACCAATGACATGAAGCTGGCATCACCTTCAATAAATTTGGTTTTTAACTCTTTGTGAAGACCACCACCTTCTTCAACCACTGCTGCTTCAGTAGTCTGTTCTGTTTGAGCCGGAGCTGCGTCTTGAGCCATAACAGGCTGAACTGATCCTAAAGTAAGGACTCCCATCACTGCAAGAATTGCAAATAACTTTTTCATTGTTGTGTCTAATTTTTAAGATTAATTAATTAATTGTTATTTATTTGTTTTAATTGTCTTCCAGTCTGTTGTGCTTTCCATTACAATGCGGAGAGAGCGGGATTCGAACCCGCGAAACACTTTTGGCGTTTACACGCTTTCCAGGCGTGCCTCTTCAACCACTCGAGCATCTCTCCTTTTCGGGCGACACAATACTATCTTTTTTAAAATCGGGTGCAAATTACAAAGAAAATCGGGAACTGCAAGCGATTTCAGCTACAAATGTATTCTTTTTTTTCGTCTTACGTAGAATTAGCCCTGCCAATATTTAAATTACCTATCAAAATTAATAAACTTTAAAAACTTATTCAGCCATTTTGAACACTTTTAAAGCATTATTGGCAGTAATTCTATCCACATCTTTAAAATCCAGACCATAGATTTCGGCAAGTTTCATCGCTACATTCTTTATATAAGAAGACTCGTTCCGTTTTCCCCTGAAAGGCACAGGAGCCAAATAAGGAGAATCCGTTTCAAGAACGATTCTGCCTAAGGGAATATGAGGTAAGACCTCAGCCAGACTACTCTTCTTGAATGTAACGACTCCATTGATCCCAAAGAAAAAACGAGCATACTCTAAAACCTGCCTGCTTCCTCCAGAGCACCCGTAAAACTATGAAAGATACCGCTTAACTCAGTTTTTTTATAAGGTTCCATCACTTCAAACAACTCCGGAAAAGCTTCACGGCAATGCAACACCAAAGGCAGATGATATTCCAATGCCCATTGAATCTGTATATCCAACGCCTTCTGTTGTTCTTTCAAATATGTCTTATCCCAATACAAATCCATTCCCACCTCACCTACAGCCACAAAAGGATGTTCACCGGAAAGCAGCTTTTTCATCTCATAAATACGGAATAACGAATCAGCCCAACAGAAGTCGGATGAAATCCAATCATAGGAAAACAATACCCCTTATATGCCGTACAGACATTCAACATCGCTTCCACCGTGGTGTCATCAATATTGGGCATAAAGACTTTAGATACTCCGGAATCCCGAGCACGTTCTATCACAGCCGGCAAATCCTCATCAAACTCCTCAACAAACAAATGAGAATGCGTGTCAATCATATTATACTTTTCTATTCATTAAATGACAAACAAAAGACTTCAGCTCTTCTTTTCTTTCAGAAGGCACAGCCATACTTTCCAACAACGAAAGCCCCTCGACATAATAAGCGTTAATCTTTTCTTCACAAATTCCGCCGATGCCTATCTTATCATAAAGAGCTGTTACAGCTTTTATCTTTTCTTCCGGACAAAAAGCAATAGAAGCTATCCATTTTTCCAACTCCTTCCGTTGTTATCCCATCTGCCAAAGCCAACGCATTGATCAGCATAAAAGTCTTCTTATTGCATAAAATATCTCCACCTATATTTTTTCCAAACACTTTCGAATCCCCATACACATCCAGATAATCATCCTGTAACTGGAATGCCAATCCCATTTTGATACCGAAATCGTATAATTTGCGGGCATCATCTTCCGAAGCCCCCCCTAATACAGCACCAATTTTTAACGCAGCAGACAAAAGTACCGATGTCTTTAAACGAATCATCTCCATATATTCGGGAACAGTAACATCATTCCGGGTTTCAAATTCCATATCCCACTGCTGTCCTTCACAAATTTCCAAAGCAGTCTGACTGAAAATATCCATCACTTGCTTCAAATAACGCTCCGGACAATTGTTCATCAGCCGATAAGCCAACACCAGCATGGCATCCCCCGAAAGAATAGCCGTATTCTCATCCCAAACCTTATGCACGGTAGGCTTGTTTCTGCGCATATCCGCACAATCCATCAAATCATCATGCAACAATGTATAATTATGATAAGTCTCTATACCTGCCGCTTGTGGTAAAATATCATCCACATTCTCTTTGTAAAGCTGATAGGAAAGCAACATCAAAACAGGACGGATACGTTTACCGCCTAATGACAAGACATACTCTATAGGACATACAATCCTTTTGGTTCGCGCACATAAGGCATCGTAGCAAGATAAGTATTTACCTTTTCCAATAACTGGTCTGCAGAAAAAGCCATAAATTATTTTGATTAAGGGGTTCTAGAAAAAGAGGCTGCTTTTTAAAGGCAGCCTCTTAATTAAGATATTAAAGTATTTTATTACTGTAATTTGAAAGTTACAGGCACTGTATATTTCACACGTACAGCTTTACCACGCTGTTTGCCAGGTTTCCATTTCGGCATGGTCTTGATTACACGGAGTGCTTCCTTATCCAAGTAGGGGTCTACACTACGCACAACCACCGGGTCAACGATAGAACCGTCCTTATTAACGACAAACTGAACGATAACCTTACCTTGCACACCGTTTTCCTGAGAAATAGTGGGGTATTTAATATTCTTACCCAAGAACTTCAAACATTCAGCCATACCTCCGGGGAATTCAGGCATTTCCTCTACAACTTGGAATATCTGCTGTTCTTCAGGTTCTTCTTCTTCCACTTCTACCGGAACATATTTAACTTCCACAGCCTGACCTGTTTCTTCAGAAGCCTGAATGGCAGTTTCTTCTACTTTAGCATCGTTTTCAACGATCTGAAGCACTTCTTCTACCTTAGGAGCTTCGGGAGGAGGAGGAGCTTGTTTTTGTTCCTGTTCCGTAATAGGGATAATTTCTTCTTCAAATACGACATCGGTTATACCTGTTTCCGTAGTCACTTGCTTGTCGCGATCAGTCCATTCGAAAGCTACAAACATGAGAGCAAGGATAAACACATAACCGATAAGCAGCCAGGTACTCTTTTTACCTTCGAGATCTGCTTTAGGCGATTTTTTAACTTCCATAAATTGTGTTTTAAAATTAAGTGTTTCTCACTGAGGGCAAATGTAACACAAATCTTTTAAATAAAAAGTAATTTTCATCATGAAAAAATATGCTAATTCATTTTATTTTCATCCGATTTCATAGACATACACCCAACTTTTATCTATCTTTGAAGCGTTTTTAGTAGTCACCTATACATTAATTATATATGAAAAAAATAACTATTGCCATTGACGGTTATTCATCATGTGGAAAAAGCACGATGGCCAAAGACTTGGCACGTGAAATAGGATACATTTATATTGATAGCGGTGCCATGTATCGTGCTGTTACATTATATAGCCTGCAGAAAGGGTTCTTTACGGAAAGAGGCATCGACACCGAAGCGTTAAAAACAGCGATGCCCGATATACATATTTCATTCCGGTTAAATCCGGAGACACAACGCCCCATGACTTTCCTGAACGATACAAATGTAGAGGATGCCATCCGCAGCATGGAAGTTCCTCTCATGTAAGCCCTATCGCCGCCTTGGGTTTTGTACGTGAGGCTTTGGTGAAACAACAACAGGAAATGGGAAAGGCCAAAGGAATTGTCATGGACGGAAGGGACATTGGAACCGTTGTTTTCCCCGATGCCGAACTGAAAATATTTGTAACCGCCTCGGCTGCCATACGTGCACAGCGCCGTTATGACGAATTAAGAAGTAAAGGCAAGAAGCCTCTTATGAAAAAATTCTGGAAAATGTGGAAGAGCGTGACCGTATAGACCAAACCCGTGAAGTCAGCCCGTTACGGCAAGCGGATGACGCTATCTTGTTGGACAACAGCCACATGAGCATTGCCGAACAGAAAAAGTGGCTGACCGAAAAATTTCAAGCTGCGATAAATGGTTAACATAGAGATAGACGAAGGATCTGGGTTCTGCTTCGGAGTCACCACAGCTATCCGTAAAGCAGAAGAAGAACTGGCAAAAGGAAACACTCTTTATTGTCTGGGAGACATTGTACACAACGGACAGGAATGTGAACGCCTAAAAAAATGGGGCTTATCACAATAAACCACGAAGAGTTTGCCCAATTACACGATGCCAAAGTACTGTTGCGCGCACATGGAGAACCTCCTGAAACATACGCTATAGCCCGTACCAACAACATCGAGATCATTGACGCCACCTGTCCGGTAGTATTACGCCTCCAAAAGCGCATCAAACAGGAGTATGACAATGTTCCGGCAAGTCAAGACACACAAATCGTGATTTATGGCAAGAACGGTCATGCCGAAGTACTGGGGCTGGTAGGTCAAACTCATGGAAAAGCAATTGTCATAGAAACACCTGCTGAAGCTGCTCATCTGGACTTCACCAAAGACATACGCTTGTACTCCCAAGACAACCAAGTCTTTGGAAGAAATTCTGGCAAATCATAGAATATATCAAGGAGCATATCTCACCCGATGCCAACTTTTGAATATTACGACACAATCTAGCCGGCAAGTGGCCAACCGGATGCCTAACATCGCAAATTTGCAGCAGCGCATGATCTGATCTTTTTTGTCTGCGGACGAAAAAGCTCAAACGGAAAGATCTTATATCAAGAATGCAAAAAGATCAATCCGAATTCATACCTCATTGACCAGCCGGAAGAAATAGACCGGAACTTGCTCGAGGACGTCCGTTCCATCGGCATTTGTGGAGCGACTTCCACCCCCAAATGGTTGATGGAAGAATGTAAAAAAGCAATCTTAAACGAAAAATAGACCAATAAAAAATAGAAAATTATCGTTGTCCAACTGATAATTTGTTAACTTTGCGACATAAAATATTAAAATGGGTATTTATGGGAACGATTAAAAGTATTGGTATTTTAACCTCTGGAGGAGATGCTCCGGGAATGAATGCTGCCATTCGTGCAGTCACACGTTCTGCCATCTATAACGGCTTGAAAGTATATGGCATTTATAGAGGTTACAAAGGATTGGTAACAGATGAAATTCAGGAATTCAAAAGCCAAAATGTTAGCAACATCATACAAATGGGAGGTACCATTCTGAAAACCGCCCGTTGCAAAGAATTCACGACACCCGAAGGACGGGCACAAGCTTACGAAAATATGAAAAAGCACGAGATTGATGCTTTGGTCATTATCGGCGGTGACGGTTCGTTGACCGGTGCACGTATCTTTGCTCAGGAATTTGATGTGCCTTGTATCGGTCTGCCCGGAACGATTGACAACGACCTGTATGGAACCGACACCACCATCGGCTATGATACAGCTTTGAACACAATTTTGGATGCAGTAGATAAAATCCGTGATACGGCAACTTCTCACGAACGCTTATTTTTGTTGAGTGATGGGACGTGATGCAGGTTTCCTGGCATTGAACGGCGCTATTGCCGCAGGTGCAGAAGCAGCTATTATTCCGGAATTCAGCACAGAAGTTGACCAATTGGAAGAATTCATCGAACATGGTTTCCGCAAATCCAAGAGCAGTAGTATCGTATTAGTAGCCGAAAGCGAACTGACCGGGGGTGCAATGCACTATGCCGAACGTGTGAAGAACGAATATCCGCAATACGATGTGCGTGTAACGATATTAGGACATTTGCAACGTGGCGGACGCCCCACAGCGCATGACCGAATTATTGCCAGTCGTATGGGAGTGGCTAGCATCCAAGCACTATTGGAAGGACAACGTAATGTAATGATTGGTATTGATGATGATAAGATTGTTTATGTACCTTTCGCTAAAGCTATAAAGAACGACAAGCCTATAGACAGAGAATTGGTGAACGTACTTCATGAACTTTCTATCTAATTTTTATCCACCACAGGTACACAAAAAACGCAGATTATAATTATTCATTAAATCTGCGTTTTTTATGTTACCTGTAGTAGTAGGAAAACCTTATTTCAAGGTTGAGAAATAAGCATCCAATAACTTTTTGGCAGCAACAAACGAAGTCAGTTTGCCATTCAGCACCTCTTCCTCTTTTGCAGCCAACATAGAAATTATCTTTCATTATTATAGAAACTATCACGCAAATGCTCGTTGATAGACTCATACATCCAATACTTAGCCTGTTCATTTCTGCGATATTCAAAATACCCATTCGCTTTCACAAAAGCGAAGTATTCATAGATCATATCCCAGATTTCTTTAATTCCAATACCATAAAAGCCGGAATACGTCATTACTTTAGGACTCCAGCCCGAATCAGGAGCAGGAAACAAATGTAAAGCATTGCGGAAATGACTGGCAGCCAGTTTTGCTTTCTCAATATTGCTGCCGTCGGCTTTATTGATAACAATTCCATCCGCCATTTCCATGATACCTCTCTTAATCCCCTGCAATTCATCACCAGTACCGGCCAGTTGGATCAGCAAAAAGAAATCCACCATAGAATGCACTGCCGTTTCGCTCTGCCCTACTCCAACCGTTTCAACAAAAATCTTATCAAAGCCCGCCGCCTCACAAAGTATGATCGTTTCACGAGTCTTACGAGCTACCCCTCCCAACGAACCTGCCGACGGACTAGGCCGTATAAAAGACTCGGATGGACGGATAGTTTCTCCATGCGGGTCTTATCTCCCAAAATACTGCCTTTAGAACGCTCACTACTGGGATCAATAGCTAAAACAGCTAATTTTCCTCCCTTCTCAAGCACATGCAATCCAAATACATCAATAGATGTACTCTTGCCGGCACCGGGCACACCACTGATACCGATTCGCATAGAATTTCCGGAATAAGGCAGACACTTCTCTATCACTTCCTGGGCAATAGCCTGATGTTCCGGTTTTACACTCTCCACCAAAGTAACCGCCTGACTCAATACGGTCACATCACCTTTTACGATGCCTTCTACATATTCACCTACGGAAAACTCACGACGACGAGGTTTTTTACGTAGTTTCAAATAAGGATTCACAATAGATGGTTGCTCAATACCTTTGTTCACTGTCAATCCTTATATTCTTCACTATTTTCAGATGTTCCATAGCTTATTTTTTTGAGTTACTTTACTTAATA
>ENA-OQMZ01001032-OQMZ01001032.1-human-gut-metagenome-genome-assembly--contig:-NODE-1032-length-10747-cov-3.917702_pt1 | contig 10747 bp, 12 predicted proteins | sample MGYA00242621_ERZ504862 | MGnify/ENA primary metagenome ERZ504862 (study PRJEB26092, sample SAMD00036393) | human gut metagenome | host: Homo sapiens | study: EMG produced TPA metagenomics assembly of... | reverse complement strand
ACTTGGGGAGGTTTTGAATTGTTCTTATTTTAAGGGAGCTTATTCTTATGGGTCCGTTTCAGTATTCGTTTCTGGTTTTGTTCGTTTGGGCTGTTCTCTTGCCGTGGCGTCTGAGCGATTCTCGTCTGATGCACTCTGGTAAGGCACCGGCGTTTCGGATTATGATCGCTAGCTCGCTGTATAACTCCAGCTCTGCCACGGGCGTCATGGAGCAGAACCTCGATCGCCTGACGGTAATTATGGCCGTCGTTTTTGCCGTGTGTGTCGTCCTGTGCATGTTCTTCTTCCCGCAGGGTATCGTCGGCTACTAAGCACGAGCCACATAAATACTTGAAAAGGGTTCCGCAAGTGCGGGACCCTTTTTGTTTACATATTTGTAACAGAGCCAAAATATCCCCACATACTTCGCCCAACTAAAGAAATTCTCGACCGTTGACCGGAATTAGCCCCAAATCGTGCATAAAATGCGCTACTGTATTGAGAAACGTTGGTTCGTTGTGCATAACCAGCCATAGCAACGGGCGGCGTTTTGATGGTTCGGATCGGATTGTCTCGACATGTGTCCGACTGAACATTTCTTTGTCCTATCTCATAAGGAGGATGGCATGGCTGATTCTATGTTCCACCAGCCCGTTATGGGTCGTCGCGCCTTTGTCGGCGGTACCCTTGCTGCGAGCTCCATGGCTTTTCTTGCCGCATGCGGCAAGAAGGGCGGCGACGCTTCCGGTTCTGAGTCCGGTTCGAAGCTGAACTTCTACATCAACAACCCGGTCTGCATCGACCCCTACAATGTCCAGGAGGACCAGGCACTCAGGTCGAGTACCAGCTCTTTGATGCTCTGACCTCTTATGACGCCGAGAAGGGCGAGATCGTTCCGCTGGCTTGCGAGTCCTTCGAGGCCAACGACGACGCCACCGAGTTCACCTTCAAGATCAAGAAGGCCAAGTTCCACAACGGTGACGACGTTACCTCCAAGTCCTTCAAGCTCGGTTGGGAGCGTCTGGTCAACACCAAGTCGGCTGTCGCTACCGAGTACGGCCCTTCCGAGGTCTCCTATCACCTTTCCATGGTCGAGGGCTATGACGATCTGCTTGCCGGTAACGCTACCGAGCTCAGCGGTGTTACCTGCCCCGACGATGAGACCCTCGTCGTCAAGCTGGCTTCCGCTTACGCCGACTTCCCCTTCGTCGCCTCTCACCCGGCTCTGGCCCCGGTTCCCGAGTGCGCCGAGTCCGATGTCAAGAGCTTCTACCTCGCCCCGGTCGGTAACGGCCCGTTCATGATGGACGGCAAGTGGGAGGATGGCCAGGAGATCAACGTCAAGAAGTTCGACGATTACTATGCGACAAGGCCAAGATCGATGGCATCCACTTCCAGGTCATCAAGGACATGGAGACCGCCTACAAGGAGTTCCAGGCCGGTAACCTCGATGTCTGCGACGTTCCCGTCGCTCAGATCGACGCCGCCAAGAAGGATCGCGGCGTGTCCAAGGACGGCTACACCATGGGTGACGGCGAGCGCATGCTGCTCGGCGCCGAGCCTTCCACGTACTATCTGACCTGCAACACCACGGCCGAGCCGTTCAGCAACGCCGACCTGCGCAGGGGTATCTCCCTGGCCATCAACCGTGAGGCCATCTGCAAGACCATCTTCAAGGTACCCGTACTCCTGCCGACGGCATTGTTCCTCCGGGCATCGATGGCTACAAGGAGGGCGCATGGGAGTTCTGCGCCTACGATGTCGACAAGGCTAACGAGTACCTCGACAAGGTTGCTCCCGCTGGCGCTAACGGGGATCGTGGCATTAGCGTGACCCTGTCCTACAACCAGGACGGCGGTCACAAGGAGATCATGGAGTCCATCATCGGTGACCTCGCCAAGGTTGGCGTTACCGCTGTCTCCGATACCCCTGAGTGGTCTGCCCTGCTCGAGCAGTATCAGAACTTTAACTATCAGTTCGGTCGTCTGGGTTGGATTGCCGACTACCCGATCATGGACAACTTCCTGTATCCGCTGTTCCACTCCGACTCCCTCGGTGGCGACAACCGCTCCGGTTACAACAACCCCGAGTTCGACGCCAAGGTCGACGAGGCTCGTACTATTGTTGACGACGAGGAGCGCGTCGCTAAGATGCAGGAGCCGACGCAATGGTCGCTGCCGACTGCCCGGTCATCCCGATTATGTTCTACACGCACACCATCGCCGGCTCCGATCGCATTAAGCACCTCTATGTCGATCCGCAGAAGCACGCCGATCTGGGTACCGCTGAGCTCGCCTAAGAGTTTGCAGCTTCCGTGAGGGTCAAGTATTTACGTAGACCTCATGGGAAACATACAGTTCTCCCTACCTGGGGTAAACTGGCTGATGGTAATTTTGGGATGCCGGTCTGGCGATCGGCATCCATTTAGGTTAATCCCTAGATAGGGGAGTGGTATGGGTAAGTACATCGTTAAACGTGTGCTTCAGTTCATCCCGGTGTTTTTGGGCGTTACGCTGATTCTGTTCGCCTCCAGAATATCGTGCCGGGAGATCCGATCAAGCTGATCGGTGGAGACAAGGCTCTGTCCCCCGAGGTGGAGCTTCAGCTTCGCGTTCGCTATCACCTGGTCCAGACGGACGATGACGGCAACGCGATCCTTGACGAGAACGGCGACCCCGTTCAAACGTCGCTCGTGGACCGTTACTTGTATTACATGAACGGCCTGCTTCATGGCGATCTGGGCAATTCGTATCAGCGCAAGCTGCCGGTTACGGAAATCTTTGCCCAGAAGTATCCGTATACGGTCAAACTTGCCGCGTGCGCCATCGTGCTCGAGGCAATTATGGGTATCGGTGCGGGTATCATTTCGGCGGTAAAGCGTTATTCCTTCTGGGATATTTTGGTAACGCTCACCACGTCGATCCTCGTTGCGGTCCCGGCCTTCTGGCTCGGTATGTTGCTGCAGCTGTTCTTTGGCGTCATCCTCAAGGACGCCACGGGCGGTGCAATCTCCATGCCGATCTCGGGTGCCGGCGGTTCCAGCTCTCAGTATCAGGATTGGATGCACTATGTGCTTCCGACCATTACGCTGGCTTCGGTTTCGACCGCTTATGCTGCGCGCATTATGCGCTCGCAGCTGCTTGACGTCATGAACCAGGATTACATCCGTACGGCAAAGGCCAAGGGTCTCTCCAATCGTGCGATCATCGTCAAGCATGCGCTTAAGAATGCACTCATCCCCGTCGTTACCTATATTGGTGTCGACTTTGGCGGCATGCTTTCGGGCGCCATCCTGACCGAGACGGTCTTCAACTGGCCCGGTATCGGCTATGAGGTCTATCGCGCCATTAGCATGCGTGACTGGCCCATCGTTATGGGCGGCGTTACGCTCATCGTTGTCGTCGTCATGGTGATCAACCTGCTCGTCGACATTAGCTATGCATTCCTCGACCGCGCATCCGCCTTGGCGGTCCGTCGGATAAGGCCTAAGGGAGGTACGTCTCATGCAGGAAACTGATTCTCAGTCTCAGGAGCAGCTACCGCCACCAAGTCGCATCTGCTCCCGCCAAGTCCCGCACGCTGTGGGGCGACGCTTTTAAGCGTCTTCGTAAGAACAAGCTCGCCGTTATCGGTGTCTGCTGGATCATCATCGTCGTTGTGGTTGCCCTGACCGCAGATCTGTGGGCTAAGCCCTGGCTCGGTTCGCCGACGGCTTCCGATTCGACCACCATGGCCGAGACATCGCTACTGGCTCCGTGTGCCGAGCACCCGTTTGGCACCGATGCCCTCGGTCGCGACATTCTCGTCCGCGTTATCTACGGTGCACGCGTTTCGCTTTCTGTCGGTATCATGGCCACCGCCATCTCCACATTGATCGGCCTGGTCATGGGCGCCCTGGCCGGTTTCTACGGCGGCATTTGGGATACGATCATCATGCGCTGTGCGGACATCTTCCTGGCGTTCCCGTACGTGCTGTTCGTTGTCGCCATGATCGCCGTTATCGGCCGTGGTCTTCAGAACGTCTTTATCGCCATCGGCATTCTTGGCTGGCCTTCGATTGCGCGCGTCTTCCGCTCTGCAATCTTGACGGTCAAGGAAAACGACTATGTTGATGCAGCGCGCGCGATGGGTGCATCTGATGCTCGTATCGTCGTGCGTCACATCTTCCCGAACTCCGTCGCCTCCATCGTGGTCTACGCGACCATGAACATTGGTGGCGCCATTCTGACCGAGTCCGCTCTGTCCTTCCTCGGCATGGGCGTTATTCCGCCTACGCTTCGTGGGGCTCCATGATTCAGGACGGTCAGCAGTATCTTCTGACCGCTCCCTGGATGATGATCATGCCCGGTCTGGCAATTCTCTCGACGGTGCTCGCCTTCACCCTGCTGGGTGACGGTCTGCGCGACGCCCTCGACGTCAAGATGAAGGACGCATAAGGATGAAGAAGAACAAGAACTATGTGGACCTGAAGGATCAGCCGGTTCCTGAGGGCCAGCATCTGCTCGAGGTCGATGACCTTAAGATGTATTTCCACACCGAGGATGGCGTTGTTCGCGCTGTCGACGGTGTCTCCTACACGCTCGATCGCGGCGAAACCCTGGGCGTCGTCGGTGAGTCCGGCTCCGGTAAGTCCGTGACCGCCATGACCATCATGGGCCTCATCTCGATGCCTCCGGGAAAGATCGAGGGCGGTGACGTTCGCTATCGCGGCCGCTCCATCCTCGAAATGACCGAGGAAGAGATGCAGCACATTCGCGGCAACGATATCGCGATGATCTTCCAGGATCCTATGACCTCCTTGAACCCGGTCTATAAGATCGGCAGGCAGGTGGGCGAGGGTCTTCGTCTGCACCGTGGCTACTCCAAGCAGGAGGCGCTCAAGCGTGCCACCGAGCTTTTGGACCTCGTGGGTATCCCCGAGCCCGAGAAGCGCGTCAATGAGTATCCGCACCAGTTCTCTGGCGGTATGCGTCAGCGAGTCATGATTGCCATGGCCCTTGCCTGCGATCCCGATATTCTGATTGCCGACGAGCCCACGACTGCCCTGGACGTTACCATCCAGGCTCAGATTATCGAGCTCATGCAGGAGATGCAGGAGAAGAACGGCAACGCCATCATCATGATTACCCATGACCTGGGTGTTGTCGCCGATATGGCCGATAAGATCATGGTTATGTACGCCGGCCGCCCCGTTGAGTTCGGTACTGCTGAGGAAATCTTCTACGAGAGCCGCCACCCCTACACCTGGGGTCTTATCCGCTCCATCCCGGAGCAGGCAATCGAAGAGAAGAAGCCGCTGACGCCGATTCACGGCAACCCGCCTTCGCTCATGAACCTGCCTGAGGCTGCGTCTTCTCTCCTCGTTGCCCCTACGCGACGGACAAGTGCCGCAAGCAGCGCCCTGAGCGCGTTGTCACCGAGTCCGGTCACTATTCTGCGTGCCACTATTCCGGTGACCCCGAGTTCCTCAAGAACGCTCCTGAGACGTCCCGTACGCGCAAGGATTCCAAGAAGGGAGGCGAGGCGTAAATGGCAGACAATAACGAGCGCACTCCACTGCTGAAGGTCGAGCACCTCTCCAAGGAGTTTCCCGCAGAGTCCGGCATGTTCGCCAAGCGTTTTTCCAAGCGCGTCGTCTCTGCTGTAAACGACATCTCTTTTGAGATTTATCCTGGCGAGACCTTTGGTCTGGTTGGCGAGTCTGGTTGCGGTAAATCCACCACGGGCCGCACTATCATGCGTCTGACCAAGCCGACCGCCGGCAAGGTGTTCTTCCAGGGCAAAGATGTTGCCGAGATGAGCAAGCATGAGATCAAGGACATGCGTCGTGAGATGCAGTTTATCTTCCAGGATCCTTATGCTTCGCTCAACCCTCGTATGACCATCGGTGAGATTGTCTCCGAGCCATGACCATTCATGGTGTGGGTACCAAGGAGGAGCGCATTGAGCGCGTCCGTGAGCTTCTCGACGTCGTTGGACTGAACCCCGAGCATATCAACCGCTATCCGCATGAGTTCTCGGGCGGCCAGCGTCAGCGTGTCGGTATTGCCCGCGCTTTTGCGCTGAAGCCCAAGCTGATTATCTGTGACGAGCCGGTATCCGCTCTGGATGTGTCCATTCAGGCCCAGGTTCTGAACCTGCTCAAGGAACTGCAGGACAAGTTCGGTACCGCGTATCTGTTTATCGCACACGACCTGTCCGTCGTACAGCACATCTCCGATCGCGTTGCCGTTATGTATCTGGGTAAGATGGTCGAGGTTTCGGACTGGAAGACGCTCTATAGCGAGCCTCACCATCCGTACACGCAGTCGCTGCTGTCTGCCGTGCCGGTTCCCGATCCTGATATCCAGAAGACCCGCAAGCGCATCATCCTCGCTGGCGATCCGCCGTCGCCGCTGGATCCGCCGACCGGCTGCCGTTTCCATACGCGTTGCCCGATCGCGCAGGGTATCTGCTCCGAGAAGCTCCCCGAGTTTAAGGAAGTTGCACCGGGTCACTGCTGCGCCTGTCACTTCGCGGAGCCGTTCCCGATCAAGGAATCGCACATCGACCTGTAGTTGTTTGTTCTCGTCCGGGCCCGCCCTGTTGTTACTTTTCAGAACGTCCTCGGACATGCAAGAAACCCCCGCTGCGCACTTCGTGCGGCGGGGGGTTTCTTGCGTCCTGCGGAGTGTTCTGAAAAGTAACACCAGGGCGGGCCCTACGTTAACTCGGCAAGGGGAGTGCGATTCCCTGATCGCTCGCTTAATCTGATAGGGAATTGTGTGAGGCCGGAGCCTTGGCTCCGGCCTCCCCATATAAGGCTCGGCAAAGCAGAGCCACTAAATTTGCATCAGCCTCAAAACATGTTTGAGAACGGTGCCTGGAGTACGTGCCCCTAGGGCAGGAATGAGGTTGCTTTCCAACGCATTCCGCAGGGGGCGGCATTATTTTGTAGCGCGAAGCGCGGATCAAAATAATGCCGCATGCCCGAGGACGCGTTGGAAAGCAACCTCATTCCTGCCCGAACAGGTCAGTCTACCTGCGCATTTACAAATTCGTAAACTTTTTCAAAAAAGTGCTTGCGCAGTTCTCGAAACATAGGTTATTATCTTCCTCGTTGAACGCGCGGGTTCAACAAAGCGAACCGCGAATCAACAACATAGCATGTCGGAGTGGCGGAATTGGCAGACGCGCTAGCTTGAGGTGCTAGTGACCGCTTTTTGGTCATGCGGGTTCAAGTCCCGCCTCCGACACCATCGCATTTGAGAAGCCTCTTCGGAGGCTTTTTTGTTACCGATAGACGGTGAGGTTCACGATGGAAACGCTTGAGCGCAATGAGTGGGCGGACGTTGCCCAATTGGTCGAGATCACGAGCGATGCTGTCATTATCTGCGAGCTCGACGGAACCATTTTGCATGTAAATAATCGCTTGCTCGACTTGATGTGCGAGGAGCGTTCCGATGTGATCAACGGGGACGTTAAAGACCTCTTGTACTCGTCGGCTTTTGAACGCGCGACAGAGCATCGGCTTCCTTTTGAGACCAATGGAACAAAGAGCGAGTTGATGCTCAAGTTAAGTGACGGATCGTTTATTCCCGTCCTGGTTTGTGCCGGCTCGGTTACGCCGCCTCGAATCTTTGGCCGCCGTGCGCCGCGCGTTCTGGTGGCACTCCATAGCATCGAAGAACAGTATTCGCACGACCGTCAGCTCAAGCGTGCGCTTTCGGAGCTTAGAGTGGCGAATAAGCGTCTCTCGGGTACATTGTCGGTCATTATGAGCACGGTGGGCTCCGATGAGCTGCCCAGTTTGTTAGATATCGTTTTGAACCAGCTTGTAGGAACGCTCGATGCTTCGGGTGCCGCTATCTATTTTTCTGAGAGCGGCGGTTTTAAGCTTCGCGGTGTCTCCAAGGAGCTGCACGACAGCTACCTGCCCGAGTTTTTGCCGTATGGCGCTGGCATTCCGACGTATGTTCTTCGCGAGTCGCGTGCCTGTCGCTTGTCGATTCAACAGGACCTTGAGGGTGATAGGGCTGCCTCCGGTATGTTCATGGACCTGGACAATCGTTCTAAGCACCTGTTGCGCGTGCAGGATATGCCTCCGTACCGCAGCGAGATCTGTCTTCCCGTTTTTTACGGTACGCAGATCCTTGGCGTGCTGGAAGTTGGTTGGAAGCGCCCTCAGGCACCGCTCGCCTATGACGTTAATGTACTCGAGGTCATTTGCGATTACCTGTCTATCCAGCTGGTCGGCATGGCATCGAGCCTTCGCTCTCGTCGCACGGCCGAGCTTGGCCGCTCGCTCAATGTCTTACGTGATGAGTTGTTTACCTTTCTAGACGATTCCGCCGCGGCTACCCAGGCTATATCGTCCGAGATTTGCAATATGCTCAACTGTCATTTTTGCCCTGTTGAGTATGACGCCAGTCTGGGCTCCTATGTCATAGATTTTGAAGGCGGCAGTCGCGTTGCTTTGCCGGACGATCCCGAGAAACTTTTCTTTTCCACGACGGCGCCAGCGGCACGTTTGGGGGTTGGCTCTGATGGCTTTGAGGCGTCTGTTTTGGGCGGCACGAGTGCCGAGGATCTTAAACACGTCCGTATAACTCGCGTTGACGAATCGATGCCTATGGGAGGCTGGCTTAGGGCGCATGGTCTGCCTTGCCAGGGTCTCTACGTCGACACCGGCATCGAGGCGGGGCGCCCGCGCTCTGAGGGTGATGGCAAACACAGCAACGACGCGATCGTTCCTGCTTCTGTTGCGAAAGGCCCGACGACGCGCGCGCTTCTGCTTCGTGACGGTAGTCAAGAGCCGATTGATGACCTTGAATATGACTACTTGGTGCACTTGGCGCATGACTTTGAACTGATCTACGAGGGCGAATCTCAAAAGCGCGAGGAGCGCCATATCGCTCAGACCCTCCAGATTGGCATGAGAAATTCGCTTGGTGACGTTCCGGGTATCGCGACCGATTCGGTATACCTTTCGGCAACGAATTCGGCGTTGGTTGGCGGCGACTTCTATACTCTTGTCCGTCTTCCCGACGATTGCGCCGTTATGATTTTGGGCGATGTATCCGGCAAAGGAATCGAGGCGGCGTCGATGTCAGCGCTCGTCAAGACGGCGCTGACGGCCTATGCTGGGAGGGTGCTGGGCCCGCCCGTATGGCCCGCTCGCTCAATAGCATGCTCATGGGCTTTTCGAGGGTCGAGACGTTCGTGACGGCGTTTATCGCAAGATTGATCTTAAAGCGGGTCGCGCTACCTACTGCTCTGCGGGACATCCTCCCACTATGGTCATTAGACCGTCGTCGACGCCGCTTGGCGGCGGAGAAACCCGAGGGGGAGAAGTGGAGCTCCTTGGGTGCCAATCGGGCGTGATCGGTGCCTTTGAGAGCATGGTGTACGAGACAGGCGTGTTTACGTTCGCTCCTGGTGACATGCTATTCATGTATACCGACGGAGCAATCGAAGCACGTGATCGCTCGGGTGCTTTCTTTGGCGAGCAGCGCTTCGTGACCTTTTGCTCTCTGTCTCGGGTGAGGGTGTATCGGGAATCTGCGGTAAGGTCTTGGGAGAGCTTGACCGCTTTACCGAGTCGGCGCTGGACGATGACATTGCGCTGGTTTCCCTTGAGTTTTTACGGGGTCGATCGTAGACCGCGATACTTGACGGGCAAAATCTGCGCAGCTGCAGATATGTATGCATCGAGCGAGCTCTTTTGGGGAACCATGGTCGTATGAATGAGTGGAATGACATAGCGGTTTTGACGCCACCGGGTGATGTCGACATCGCCTCGGTGTCCGTGCTGCGCCGACGGTTGGATAATCTGATCGACCGGGGCGTGCGTCGCGTTGTCATCAATTGCCAGGCCGTGGCTTTATCGACTCGACGGGTTTGGCGTTTTTGCTTACACGTGCCAGAGAGCTCATTGAGGCGAGAGGGCCTGCTTTCGCTCGTTAACGCCTCCGATGAGGTCATTCGCTTTTTGGAGATTGCCCGACTTGTCGACATCCTTCATGTTGCGGGTCCGGCGCGTGAGTCGATTCCCGCTATTCCGGTGGGAGAGTTGCCACGATGGAGCAAGAGCGTCGAGGTCCGACAGGGTATCGAGAATCTTCCATACTATCGACATCGCATCGCCGAACTCCTTGAATCGCTTCCGTTGCGCCGCGACGAGCGCTACGATGTCGCGTTGGCGTCGGGGGAGGCGCTGGGTAATGCCTATGACCATGCGGGCGGTATCGGGTGCGTCCTGACGGTTCAGCCTATGGCGATCGCGTCGTGGTTGAGGTGCTTGATCGGGGTGCCGGCTATTCTATCGATGGAGCGAGCGAACCGGTCGCATCTGAGGAACGCGGCCGTGGTATCAAGCTTATGCGTATGCTTGTCGATAACGTGGAGGTTGCTCGTCGCACAGACGGCACCGGCACGCGCGTGCAGATGGTGAAGCTATTTAGCGGAGCACTGGAATCGCGTGCCTACCAATCGCTTTAGCGCGTTTAGCCACCAAGAACACGCGGCCGGCAACTTTTTTGAAAAAAGTACTTGCGTCTTTTGGATAACTCGCGTAAATTAATAACCCGCAAGCGGACATGGCTCAGTTGGTAGAGCACAACCTTGCCAAGGTTGGGGTCGCGGGTTCGAGCCCCGTTGTCCGCTCCATTGCATTTCCGGACCGTTTAGGCGGTCCTTTTTCGGCGAAGTGGCCAAGTGGTAAGGCAGAGGCCTGCAAAGCCTTTACCCCCGGTTCGAATCCGGCTTCGCTCCAGGCAACATCCGGGCG
>ENA-OQMZ01001030-OQMZ01001030.1-human-gut-metagenome-genome-assembly--contig:-NODE-1030-length-10761-cov-1.287286_pt1 | contig 10761 bp, 15 predicted proteins | sample MGYA00242621_ERZ504862 | MGnify/ENA primary metagenome ERZ504862 (study PRJEB26092, sample SAMD00036393) | human gut metagenome | host: Homo sapiens | study: EMG produced TPA metagenomics assembly of... | reverse complement strand
CCAAACTGTAAAATTCATACAATCCGTACCCCATTTTTATCCATTCTGCTAATTTTTCAGCAACAATCAAGTATATTATCCCTAAAATCATTATCTTTACGGAAAGAAACTTTTAAAACTACAAGCAATATGTTCAATTCATTTGGTAATATTTTCCGGTTAACCAGTTTCGGTGAATCCCATGGACCGGGAGTAGGCGGCGTCATTGACGGCTTCCCTGCCGGTATTAAGATTGATATGGATTTCGTTCAGCAGGAACTGAACCGCCGCCGTCCCGGACAGTCATTACTTACCACCAGCCGCAAGGAGCCTGATACAGTGGAATTCCTTTCAGGTATATTCGAAGGCAAGTCCACCGGCTGCCCCATCGGATTTGTGGTATGGAACAAGAACCAACATTCAAACGACTACGAGAATATCAAGAATCTGTTCCGCCCTTCACACGCAGATTATACTTATATGCAAAAATACGGAATCCGTGACTACCGTGGCGGGGGACGTTCATCAGCACGAGAAACCATTTCACGTGTAGTAGCAGGAGCTTTAGCCAAATTGGCATTGAAACAACTAGGAATCAGTGTCACAGCTTATACCTCACAGGTAGGACCTGTCAAACTTGATAAAGATTACAAAAGCTATAACCTCGACTTGATAGAAACAAACGATGTGCGTTGTCCCGATCCGGAAAAAGCCAAGGAAATGGCAGAACTTATCTGGAAAATCAAAGGAGAAGGCGATACAATAGGCGGGGTAGTGAGTTGCGTCATCAAAGGATGCCCTATCGGACTAGGGCAACCCGTATTCGGTAAGTTACATGCCGCACTAGGAAATGCCATGTTAAGTATCAATGCCGTAAAAGGTTTCTCTTACGGACAAGGTTTTGACTCCATGGAGCTAAAAGGCAGTGAGCAGAATGATGTATTTTATAATAATAACGGAAGAGTAGAAACAAAAAGTAATTATTCCGGAGGAATACAAGGAGGCATCAGCAACGGGCAAGACATTTACTTCCGTGTGGCATTCAAGCCAGTTGCCACAATTCTGATGGAGCAACATACAGTAAATATCAACGGCACAGACACGACCATGAAAGCCAAAGGGCGTCATGATGCCTGCGTACTGCCGCGTGCCGTCCCCATTGTAGAAGCCATGGCTGCCATGACCATTTTGGATTATTATCTGATAGACAGAACTACACAACTATAAGAATCATTCAATTATGGAAATAAAACAATACATTAAAGAAAATGAAGCACGCTTCATGGAGGAACTTTTCAGCCTCATCCGTATTCCCAGTATCAGTGCTTTACCCGAACATAAAAACGATATGCTGGCCTGTGCCTTACGTTGGAAAGAACTTTTGTTGACAGCCGGAGCAGACGAAGCATGGTAATGCCCTCACAAGGCAATCCATTGGTATTTGCACAAAAGCATGTAAGCAATGATGCTCCTACCCTATTGATTTATGCCCACTATGACGTAATGCCTGCCGAGCCGTTGGACCTGTGGAAAAGCCAGCCTTTTGAACCTGAAATTCGTGACGGACACATTTGGGCACGTGGAGCTGACGATGATAAAGGACAAGCCATGATCCAAGTAAAAGCATTCGAATACGTAGTAAAAAACGGACTGCTGAAACACAATGTGAAATTTATTTTCGAAGGTGAAGAAGAAATAGGTTCTCCCAGTCTGAATACCTTCATCAAGGAACATAAGGAATTGCTGAAAGCCGATGTAATTCTTGTTTCGGATACCAGTATGCTAGACGCGGATCTTCCCTCTCTGACCACAGGTTTACGAGGACTGGCTTATTGGGAAATAGAAGTGACCGGTCCGAACCGTGACCTTCATTCCGGACACTTCGGCGGAGCGGTAGCCAATCCTATCAATACCCTGTGCAGTATGTTAGCCCAAGTCATTGGCGAAGACGGACACATCACTATCCCCCATTTCTATGACGATGTAGAGGAAGTACCGGCAGCCGAACGTGAGATGATTGCACAAATTCCTTTCGACGAAAAAAAATACATGGAAGCCATCGGTGTAAAAGACTGAAAGGTGAAAAAGGATATTCTACTTTAGAACGTAACAGCTGCCGTCCCTCTTTTGACATTTGAGGCATCTGGGGCGGATATACAGGCGAAGGTTCAAAAACAGTACTTCCCTCAAAAGCATATGCCAAGGTATCGTGCCGACTGGTTCCACATCAAAACCACGCTGTAATTTCCCAATTGTTTGTGGACTATATCCAGTCTATCGCTCCGGAATATGTACAAGTAAAAGTAACCCCGATGCACGGAGGCGAAGGATATGTATGCCCCATCACCTTGCCCGCCTACCAGGCTGCCGAAAAAGGCTTTGCTAAGGCATTCGGAAAAAAACCACTTGCCGTACGCCGTGGAGGAAGTATTCCTATCATCAGCGATTTTGAACAAATCCTAGGTATAAAGACCGTTCTCATGGGATTCGGATTGGAAAGTGACGCCATCCATTCGCCCAATGAAAACTTCTCTCTGGATATATTCCGCAAAGGAATTGAAGCTGTGGTAGAATTCCATCTCAATTATTAATCAATAATAAAAATGACTGCGGCAACAATCTTTAAAACTCTGACAACTGTTACTCTTTCAATAACATTACTAATTACAGGAGGTTGTAACAATATGGAAGCAAAAAAAGAAGAAACAGGAAAGAACACGGCTATAGAAAATATCTTTGCCCGAAAGAGCGTCCGGACCTATACACCCCAACCGATAGAAAAAGAAAAAGTGGATTTATTAGTAAAAGCTGCCATGGCTGCACCGACAGCAGTAAACAAGCAGCCCTGGGCTTTCGTGGTAGTGGATGACCGTAAAGTATTGGATAAACTGGCCGCCGAACTGCCTTATGCCAAGATGACGGCACAGGCTCCGCTAGCCATCGTGGTTTGTGGTGATTTAAGCAAAGCCCTGAACGGAGAAACAGATAGGTACTGGATGCTGGACTGCTCTGCCGCATCCGAAAATTTGTTGCTGGCAGCAGAATCAATGGGGTTGGGAGCGGTATGGACTGCGGTCTATCCGGAGAACGACCGCATTGCAAAGGTAAGGTCAGTCTTGTCTTTACCAGACCATATCATTCCTTTCAATTTGATTCCGGTAGGTTATCCACAACATCGGGAAGAAGCTAAAGACAAATTCAAGACCGAAAATATCCATTATAACAAATGGTGAACAAAGGTCTAGAATATAAATTAAGTCGGCTGGTTTAATATAAATCAGCGACAATCTCTTTCCATTCATCCATAATCAATTTTTCTCAATCTCTATTAGCCTCATCAAGTTTCTTTTTGGCTTTTTCTATTCTTGCTTTTAGCTTTATCCAAGGTTTCCCCAACCTCATCAGCTTTATCCTCAATTGATCTTTGGCATCATCCACCACATCTTCAACCGATTCTTTGGCTTTTTCTTATACGCTCCTCGAATTTATCCTTTCCTTTCTTTTCGCCACAAGATGCAACAGCAAACATCGTCATGCACACTAACACTGTAAATAATTGTCTTTTCATACTTTTTCTATTTGTATTATAAACTTGATTTTAAACTATGTTCAAATATAAGCATATAGCCTATTTCTTACAAATTCAACCTGTTCTTTGATACATATAAAATCTAAATCCGACAGGAAAAAAACTTAATCCCATCAAAAAAAGCCACCATAAGCAAGGTGGCTTTCATATATTAATAAAACATTCAATTCTATACTACCTGTCAAACTACTTTGTAGCAGGAGCCGTTTTAGCAGGAGCCGTCTTTATATTAATAAGAATACTATTTTCAACCCCTTCCTTGGTTACATATATTATTCTATATGCCTTCACCCCTTCTTCTTTCAGAGAAAGAGAAGCACTTTTAAGAGTTGATTCGGGATATTTTTTGGCTATGGCATCTTTTAACAGATTGAGGAACCTCTTTTCAGGTCTATGTTTTTTAAATCCCGTCTTCAACGGCAACTGTATCATTCTTTACTTTCATGGTATCATCAGCCATGACAAAGTTCCTACACCAAAAAGGAATACAAGTGATAAAAATATCTTTTTCATAATGGTTAAATTTAAATGTTTACCTACCGACAGATATCATAAAAGACAAGAAAAATATACATCATATTCAGTCATTTCCTCCCATTAGAATATCTTCGCTAAGTAAGAATACTAAACTAAGAAAATTATATTGAGAACTAAATTATCAAGAAAAGAAGTACACACCAAATATATAAACTAAAGTTTGTGGAAATAAACATTCTTTAATCCACACCAGCTTATGCTTCCACAGGCTTATTTATTCCGGCTTTCCTGATCATTAAGTAAATAGGCTTCTGTAGAGATAGTTGTACAAACGTTTGGCATAATGCAGCAAAATACGTACTTTTGCGACTCATTTATAAAAATACAGTTTGAATGAAAGCATTAAAAGAACGCATTTTACGGGACGGAAAATGTTTCGAAGGAGGAATACTGAAAGTAGACAATTTCATCAATCACCAAATGGATCCTATCCTCATGAAATCCATTGCTGTAGAATTTGTACGCCGTTTCGCCTCTACCAATATCAATAAAGTTATGACCATCGAAGCCAAGTGGTATAGCTCCCGCCAATCATGGTAGGCTACTTACTGGAACTTCCTGTTGTCTTCGCCAAGAAAAAGAAACCCGTCACAATGGAAAATATGCTCACCACCAGTGTATATTCATTTACTAAAGACCGTTCTTATGATGTATGTGTCAGTAAAGATTTCCTGTCCAAAGGAGACCGTGTTCTTTTTATTGACGACTTTCTCGCCAACGGCAATGCAGCCAAGGGTATCATCGATTGGTAGAAAAAGCCGGAGCCGAACTGTCCGGAATGGGATTCATCATCGAAAAAGCATTCCAACATGGCGGAGATTATTTGCGTAATGCAGGTATCCGCGTAGAATCATTGGCCATCATTGAAAGTCTGGACAATTGTGAAATCAAAATAAGATAACCCCATGCAGGAATCTCAAACCGCCCAATCCAATACCGGACTGATTTACGGATTGAACGACCGCCCCCCTGTACGAGAGGCCATTTTTGCTGCCATACAGCATTTGCTTGCTATTTTTGTAGCCATCATCACTCCGCCTCTTATCATCGCTGGAGCATTAAAACTGGATTTGGAAACCACCAGTTTCCTAGTATCCATGTCTCTCTTTGCCTCAGGTATTTCTACCTTTATCCAATGCAGACGGATAGGAGGCATCGGCACCGGTCTCTTATGTATCCAAGGAACCAGTTTTTCATTTATCGGTCCCATCATCTCGGCAGGTATGCTGGGCGGACTTCCACTGATTTTCGGCACTTGCATCGTGGCATCATCTGTAGAGATGGTCATCAGCCGCATCTTAAAATATACCCGTAAAATAATCACCCTCTGGTATCGGGCATTGTAGTCACTTTGATTGGAATGAGCCTGATAAAAGTAGGTATCACAGCTTGTGGCGGGGGTGTTTCCGCCCAAAGCAACGGCACTTTCGGAAGTTTTGAGAATCTAGGTCTAGCTCTGCTGGTACTTATCCTCATTATCCTTTTAATAGAAGTTCCAACCGCTACCTACGTATGAGTTCCATCGTTATCGGTCTGATTATAGGATATTTAGTTGCCTGGGGACTCGGTAGAATTGATTTCTCGGCAGTACAAAGTTTTGGTGGTTTCAATATTCCCCTCCCATTTAAATACGGACTGGATTTCGACTTTTCCGCATTCATAGCTTTGGGGTTAGTATTCTTGATAACAGCCATAGAAGCCTATGGAGACATTACTGCCAACTCACTGATATCAGGAGAACCTGTAGAAGGAAAAACATTCATCAAACGTGCTTCGGGAGGAATTTTGGCAGACGGATTCAATTCGATGATGGCAGGTATTCTCAACTCTTTTCCAAACTCCGTTTTCGCGCAAAATAACGGTATGATACAACTGACAGGAGTAGCCAGCCGATATGTAGGCTATTACATTGCAGGTTTTCTTATTCTATTAGGATTATTTCCCAGTGTAGGATTAATTTTCTCCCTAATGCCCGAACCTGTATTGGGAGGCGCTACTTTACTGATGTTCGGAACAGTAGCTTCAGCAGGCATTCGTATTATCGCAGCACAGAAGATCAACCGGAAAGCAACATTAGTCATCGCACTTAGTTTCGCTTTAGGTTTAAGTGTAGAAATGGTTCCTGAAATACTATGTCAATTTCCGGAATCAATAAAGAATATTTTCTCATCCGGCATTACAACAGGCGGAGTGACTGCCATCATTTCAAATGCACTGATACGGATGAAAGAGTAAAAACAAGTAATTTTCTCATAATTTGGAACTAAAGCATTAACTTTCTTTGCAAATCAGCCAAGAAAGGGAGAATAATATATATCTTTGTTCCAAATATGATTATGATTACAGAGGATTTACAGAACCTATATCAAACCTATCTCGGAGAAGTACCCGAAGAGATTGTAGAATTACCCTCATCCGGTTCCAACAGGCGTTATTTCCGGCTGACCGGAACCCAAAAACTGATTGGCGTATACGGCACTGCCAAAGAAGAAAACGAAGCCTTTCTTTATATGGCAGCACACTTCCGCAAGAAAGGTCTTCCTGTTCCAGAAGTATACATCTGTTCTGAAGACAAGAATTGTTATTTGCAAGAAGATTTAGGAGATATCCTGTTGTTCAACGCTATTGAAAAAGGGCGGGCGACCAGCGTCTTCTCCGAAGAGGAAAAAGAATTGCTGCGCAAGACCATCCGCCTACTGCCTTCTATCCAATTTGCCGGAGCAGACGGCTTTGATTTTTCACACTGTTATCCCCAAGCCGAATTCAACCAACGTTCTATCCTTTGGGACTTGAACTATTTTAAATACTGCTTTTTGAAAGCTACCGGCCTGGAGTTTCAAGAAGACAAGCTGGAAGATGACTTTCAAAAAATGAGTGATGTACTGTTACGCAGCTCTTCCGCCACCTTTATGTATCGGGATTTCCAAAGCAGAAACGTGATGATAAAGGATGGAGCACCCTGGTTCATTGATTTCCAGGGAGGACGTAAAGGACCGTTTTTCTATGACGTAGCCTCTTTCTTATGGCAGGCTAAAGCTAAATTTCCCGAAACCCTGCGCAACGAACTGTTGGAAGAATATATAGACGCCCTCTCCAAATACAAACCAGTAGACCGTGATTATTTCTTTAGCCAGTTGCGTCACTTCGTACTCTTCCGCACCTTGCAGGTATTGGGAGCCTACGGTTTCCGTGGCTATTTCGAAAAGAAGCCACATTTCATCCAAAGTGTACCATACGCCATCGAGAACCTGCGACAATTGCTTCATAATGAATACCCCGAATATTCCTACCTGTGTTCCGTACTAAAAGACCTGACCGAACTGAAACAATTTAAAGATGACTTAAAAAAACGGCAACTCACTGTGAAGGTTATGAGTTTTGCCTACAAAAAAGGAATACCCAACGACCCCACAGGCAACGGTGGCGGGTATGTTTTCGACTGCCGTGCCGTAAACAATCCCGGAAAATATGAACGTTACAAACCTTTCACCGGGTTAGACGAGCCTGTTATTCGTTTTTTGGAAGAAGACGGGGAAATATTCCCATTTTTAAATGCTGCCTATTCTTTAGTGGATGCTTCAGTAAAAAGATACATGGAACGAGGTTTCAGCAATCTGTCTGTATGTTTCGGCTGTACAGGCGGACACACCGTTCTGTTTATTCAGCGCAACACATGGCAGAACATATCAATAAAAATTCGGTGTAAAAGTAGAACTCATACACCGTGAGCAGAATATAGAACAAACATTTGAAAGAACATTATGAAAGCAATGATTTTTGCCGCCGGACTAGGCAGCCGACTTAAACCTATAACAGACACCCGTCCCAAAGCTTTAGTAACGGTAGGTGGAAAAACCATGTTAGAGCACATCATCTTAAAGCTGAAAGCAGCAGGATTTGATGAAATAGTGATCAATGTACACCACTTTTCCAATCAGATTCTTGCTTTTCTGGAAGCTAACCAGAACTTTTGGAGTCAACATACAAATCTCGGACGAAACAGACTGCCTGCTTGATACCGGCGGCGGTTTGGAAAAAGCATACCATTTATTATACCATCCTGAGAATATGTTTACCCAAAAAGGCGAAACCCCGTATGAACTGATATTCGAAAATCTGAACAAAGGGATGGATGAGGAAGAGATAATCGAAAAAACCTTAGGAGTTATGCGGAAAAGAATGCTACTTGCTCCACAACGTAGATATCCTTTCCAATTGCGATTTTGAAAGTCTGATGTATTATCACCAGCATAGTCCTAACATCAATGCCACCCTTTTAGTCAGCCAGCGCAAGACCTCCCGTTACCTGTTGTTTAATGACGACAATCTGTTATGTGGCTGGGTCAATAAGGACACCATGGAAACCAAACCGGCAGGATTCCGGTATAGAGAAGGGGAATACCAGGAATACGCTATAGCGGAATACAAGTGACCACCCCTAAAATTTTACATCTCCTTCCCAAAGGAAAATATTCCATTATCGATTTCTATCTCTCCATATGTCACAGGGTCGACATCCAGTGCTATGTAGAAGATGACTTGCAATTGCTTGATATCGGCAAACCCGAAAATCTGGAAAAAGCGGAAGAGTTTCTCAGTAAATTCTAAGCAGTCCTAGAAATATATCCATAACATAAAACAGTATCCCGCCTAATATAATGGGTTATTTCAGGCGGGATACTGTTTTGTTTGCTAGCAAATAGCTTCTTATTCTTTCGAATAAAATGGGCAGATAAAAAAAAGTCGTAATTTTATGAAGTGCCCCCAAAAGTTTTGTGTTTAACTTTTTGGGGGACACTTCTTTATGACCAAAGGTTCAATTTATTTTTCTGAGCTTCTTCCAAAGATACCGTTTTTACCTGCTTGGCATCTGTTTTTCAGACGAAGATCCTCATTATTCTTGTCGCTTTCCACAAACTCAAAAGAAGATTCCGGATTCAAGCAAACGGGCGGCTACCAAGCATTCTGTGAAGCATCTTTCATGTGAATGACCGGACCTCCATAAACAGGTGCTATTTTCAAGGCAGTATGTAGCTTGGAAGTAGTGGCTCCTCCAATCATAATGGGAATGTCCAGCCCCGCACGCTTTAACTCTACAGCCACATGCGCCATTTCTTCCAATGATGGAGTAATCAGCCCGCTTAATCCTATTATATCCACCTTTTCCTCTATAGCCTTCCTGACTATCATTTCGGCAGGAACCATCACGCCAAGGTCTATAATTTCATAGTTATTACAAGCCATGACCACTGATACGATATTCTTCCCAATATCATGCACATCCCCTTTTACGGTAGCCATCAATACTTTTCCTGCACTGCGGACACCTTCCTGTTTGTCGGCCTCAATAAGCGGCTGCAAAATCGCTACCGCCTTTTCATGGTACGGGCAGTCTTCACAACTTGCGGTAAAAACATTTTCCCTGCTCCAAACAATTCTCCGACTTTATTCATACCTTCCATTAGCGGACCCTCAATAATATCCACTGCTTTAGGATACAGTTTAACCGCTTCTGCCAAATCCTCTTCCAAATGATCGCCAATGCCTTTTATCAAGCATACTGAAGCCGTTTCTCTACCATCGGTTCTTCACGCCACACATCCTGTTTCACCGCTTCTGTTCCGGTCGCCGTATTTTTCAACGCCTCAGCAGTCTCTATCAAACGTTCGGCAGCATCGGGCCTACGGTTTAAGACACATCCTCTATCCGTTCCAGCACATCAGCAGGAATATCCGTATAGAGCACCGAAGCAGCAGGATTTACAATACCCATATCCATACCTTGACGGATAGCGTGATAAAGAAACACGGCATGCATCGCCTCACGGATATAGTTATTTCCACGGAAGGAGAACGACAGGTTGCTCACGCCACCACTGACGTGTGCACCGGGCAAATTCTTTTTGATCCATCCGGTAGCCTTGATAAAATCCACCGCATAATTATCATGTTCCTCAATACCCGTAGCCACAGCCAGTACATTAGGTCGAAAATGATATCATGAGGATTAAAATCCACCTGTTCTGTCAATATTTTATAAGCACGGGCACAGACTTCAATCTTACGTTCAAAAGTATCTGCCTGTCCTTTTTCATCGAAAGCCATCACTACAACGGCAGCTCCCAGTTTTTTTATCAGACGGGCATGTTCTATAAATATCTCCTCCCCTTCCTTCAAAGAAATAGAATTGACAATGGACTTTCCTTGCAGGCATTTCAGTCCGGCCTCAATGACTTCCCACTTGGAAGAGTCAATCATAACAGGTACACGGGCTATGTCGGGTTCGGACATGACCAGATTCAAGAAAGTAGTCATCTCCTCCCGGGCGTCCAGCAAACCGTCATCCATATTTACATCAATCACCAAAGCACCGTCTTCCACCTGCTTGCGAGCGATACTTAGCGCTTCCTCATATTTCTTTTCATTGATTAAACGGAGGAACTTACGGGATCCGGCCACATTGCACCGTTCGCCTACATTAATAAAATTCATTTCGGGAGTCTGCTCCAACAGCTCCAACCCGGAAAGCCACAGCCTCTCAGGAGTGGTGGCAGGGATATGAGGAGATACCCAGGCAGAACCGGAAACGATCAATTCCTGATTATTTTGACATATATTCCTCCGTTGTACCACAACAACCACCGATAATGTTTACTA
>ENA-OQMZ01001029-OQMZ01001029.1-human-gut-metagenome-genome-assembly--contig:-NODE-1029-length-10767-cov-1.519267_pt1 | contig 10767 bp, 17 predicted proteins | sample MGYA00242621_ERZ504862 | MGnify/ENA primary metagenome ERZ504862 (study PRJEB26092, sample SAMD00036393) | human gut metagenome | host: Homo sapiens | study: EMG produced TPA metagenomics assembly of... | reverse complement strand
TTAATTTTTAATTTTAAAGAATGGAATGGTTTGAGGCATTGATCCTTGGTGTGCTCCAAGGATTGACAGAGTATTTGCCGGTCAGCAGTAGTGGTCATCTGGCTATCGGTTCGGCATTGTTTGGCATACAAGGAAGATAATCTGACTTTTACCATAGCAGTGCATGTGGCTACGGTACTCAGTACTTTGGTTATATTATGGAAAGAAATAGGCTGGATATTCCGTGGCTTGTTCAAGTTTGAGATGAATGCGGAGACAAAATATGTGATCAATATCCTGGTATCCATGATTCCTATCGGCATTGTGGGTGTGTTTTTTAAAGATTATGTGGAAGAAATTTTCGGTTCCGGCTTGCTCATTGTAGGTTGTATGCTGTTATTGACAGCTTTGCTTCTTGCTTTCTCTTATTATGCAAAACCTCGTTTGAAAGAGAACATCAGCATGAAGGATGCGTTTATTATAGGTCTGGCACAGGCTTGTGCGTGATGCGGGATTATCCCGTTCGGTACTACCATTGCTACCGGTTTGTTGTTGGGAGACAACAAGGCGAAACTGGCTCAGTTCTCTTTCCTGATGGTGATTCCTCCTATATTGGGTGAGGCGTTGCTGGATGGTATGAAGATTGTAAAAGGAGCTGCAGCCGGCACATCAGATATATCTGTATTGTCATTGATTGTAGGTTTTCTGGCAGCTTTCATATCGGGCTGTGTAGCTTGTAAGTGGATGATTAATATTGTGAAGAAAGGTAAGTTGATTTATTTTGCTATCTATTGTGCCATAGCCGGTGCCGTTACGATAGCGTGCACATTGATGTAATTGGATGAATTTTAAAGAAGGAGAAGTATTATACTTTGATAAACCGCTGAAATGGACCTCATTTGCAGTGGTGAACAAGATAAGATACCATATTTGCCGCAAACTGGGCGTGAAGAAAATAAAAGTGGGACATGCCGGGACATTAGACCCGCTGGCTACCGGGGTGATGATTATTTGTACAGGCAAGGCAACGAAACGCATCGAAGAGTTCCAGTATCATACCAAAGAATACATTGCCACCTTGCAGTTGGGGGCTACCACACCTTCATTCGACCTGGAGAAGGAGATAGATGCTACCTATCCTACGGAACATATCACCCGCGAGTTGGTAGAGGAAGTCTTGCAGCGTTTTATCGGCAGGATAGAACAGATTCCGCCTGTTTTCTCGGCTTGTAAGGTAGATGGTAAACGCGCTTACGATTTGGCTCGAAAAGGTGAGGATGTGGAGTTGAAAGCCAAGACGTTGATTATAGACGAGATAGAGTTGCTGGAATGTAATCTGCCTGAGATTAAAATCAGGGTAGTGTGCAGCAAGGGCACTTATATCCGTGCATTGGCCCGTGATATTGGCGAAGCTTTGAATAGCGGTGCTCATTTGACAGGGCTGATACGTACGGGTGGGGGATGTGAGACTGGAAGACTGTTTGTCGGTGGAAAGTTTTCCGGAATGGCTTGACCAACAAGAGATTGAAGAAGTTATAAACGAATAAGGAGAGATAAGATGAAACTGTCGCAATTTAAATTTAAACTGCCGGAGGATAAAATAGCTTTGCATCCGGCTAAGTATAGAGATGAGTCGCGCCTGATGGTTGTTCACAAATCAACAGGTAAGATTGAACACAAGGTATTCAAGGATATCCTGGACTATTTTGATGATAAAGATGTGTTTATCTTTAATGATACGAAAGTTTTCCCTGCGCGTTTGTATGGAAATAAGGAAAAGACCGGTGCCCGTATCGAGGTATTTTTTGTTGCGCGAGCTGAATGAGGAACTTCGCTTGTGGGATGTGCTGGTAGATCCTGCCCGTAAGATCCGTATCGGTAACAAGCTTTATTTTGGTGACGATGATTCCATGGTGGCCGAAGTGATTGACAACACCACTTCCCGCGGACGTACCCTGCGTTTCCTGTATGACGGCTCTCACGACGAGTTCAAGAAAGCATTGTATGCGTTGGGAGAGGCTCCGCTGCCCAGTTTCATCCGTCGTCCGGTAGAAGAGGAAGATGCCGAACGTTTCCAGACTATCTTTGCCAAGAACGAAGGAGCTGTGACAGCTCCCACTGCCGGACTTCATTTCAGCCGCGAGTTGATGAAGCGTATGGAAATCAAAGGTATAGACTTTGCTTTTGTGACGATGCATGCCGGACTGGGTAATTTCCGCGAGATTGATGTGGAGGACCTACCAAGCATAAGATGGATTGGAGCAGATGTATGTCAATGCGGATGCGTGCCGTATGTGAATAATGCCAAGGATGAAGGAAAGAATATTTGTGGCGGTAGGAACGACAGTGATGCGCACGATAGAGACTGCGGTAGGTACGGATGGTCATCTGAAAGAATTTGACGGATGGACCAATAAGTTCATTTTCCCTCCTTATGATTTCTCGGTAGCCAACAGCATGGTTACTAACTTCCACCTGCCTCTCTCCACTTTGCTGATGCTGGTAGCTGCCTACGGTGGTTATGATCTGGTGATGGAGGCTTATCACACAGCGTTGAAGGAAGATTACCGTTTCGGTACTTATGGCGACGCTATGTTGATTTTGGATAAGTAATACCGGTTGGAGCAGCGTATGAGGGTTTATTTGGGACTTGGAACCAATCTGGGTGATAAAGAATCAAATCTGCATGTTGCTGTCCGGAAGATAAATGAGCGGATAGGGGAGGTTACTGCCCTTTCCGCTTTTTATGTTACCGCCCCTTGGGGGTTTTCTTCTGAAAATTCTTTTCTGAATGCTGCCTGTTGCGTGGAGAGTGTGCTTCCTCTTGGATATATTGCGGGAAACACAGGAGATAGAGCGTGAATTAGGCCGGATGAAGAAGTCGGCGGGAGGTAATTATAGTGACCGCCTGATTGATATAGATATTTTGTTGTACGGCGATTTAATACTGCATACGCCGGAATTGGAAATCCCTCATCCCCTGATGACTGAACGGAGGTTTGTCATGGACCGCTGGCGGAGATTGCATCGGATGTGGTGCATCCGGTATTGGGAAAAAGGCTGGGGGAGCTTTAAACCTGTAAGAGTATATTAATTAAAAGAGGACGGAAAATTCTTCAAATCCGTCATTGTGGTGTAGATAGCTGATTGATAGTGTATTGTTATGAAGGATTCGTAATAGAATCCTTCATAAATGTTTCAGGGAAATATGTCCAGTATGGAATAATCTCTCCAAATTTCTTGTGTGGTGACGCTCGTCACTCCGGAATCAGGGTAACGTTGGCAAAATTCTTCTGTTCTGTCTTCTCGTATAATTAGGAATTTGTTTTTGTAGCTCACTTCGTATCCATATTTTTTTTATTATTACTTTGGGTTTGACATGATTGAGTGAGTCTTACTCTACATTTGTAGGTCCCTTCATATCCTTTTCTCCCATCGGGAAAAGTCATGGTAAATAGTCGGGTCTGGTTGTCGAATGTATAGCGTGTACCGTTTCTGTTTTTCAGTTCCTGCATCAGTTCTTTTTCTATATTTTGTTTGGTTTGTGTGTCTTGTGCTTCTACTCGTACTTCCGGTTTGACATAAGGATGAGCTCCGTTTTCCACTTCCACATCCTTGCTTCCCCACATGGTGGTTTGTATTTTTATTATTTTTACCAGTTTGTTATTCTTGTCCAGCACATGTATAGATGATTCTCCTTCGCAAAGTGGAAAGATACATACGACACCGAAATGTTCGATTCCGAAATATTCCGTTTTCAGTTTTTCTGGATCGTTGTTCTTTATTGTGTAACCATTTGTTTGTTCGCCCAAGGAGGCATTGAATGGATGGCCTACGTAAGCTTTGTATTCACTCACAATATCTGTTCCTTCTTCCGGTTCCGGAGGGAGGATTTCTTCTTTGTCTGAGCATCCCGATAACAGTGTCAGACATAATACTAGCGTTAGTGTCAGGGCGTGTATTACGTCCTGACTGAGGTTATTTCTTTTGAATGTCATAGATCATTTGTTGTTCTTGTGTATAATATACAATGTTTACGTCTTCTGTATCTGTGTGGAAGATTACATCACAGTTTATACCGTTGTTTGCTTTAAAATAGACGGCCGAAGAACCTTTTCCCCATCCCATGTTGACAGACCAATATAAATCACTATTTGGTGAACTCGATTTTTTGGTAGTACAGTATCCGTCAATAATCCAACCATGACCCGGTTTGTCTTTGTATGGATCTTTTGTGATAGGGAGACGATTGTTGTCAACATAGTGTCCGTTTCCATAAAGAAGTATTGGATTATAATTTTGTAATGACTGTTTAGCCAGTTCCGGATTGAATCCTGTGCTTCCTGAGTAGGTAGTCATTGTTTGAAGATATTCCAACATGCCTTCCGTTGGGGTTGAGGTTGAAGCGATACCTCTTTTTATAATTGGGTTATTGTCCTCGTCATAGGTATTAAAATCTACATAGTTAGGAAATGAGCGAGTTTTATTGTATATAGCTCTTAACAAACTGGCAGTCATTTCGATTAAATCAGGTGAGCTGTAGTATGTAATTGTTTTTTGAGCGGTCAGGTAGTCCCAATCTATTAAAATTTGTCTACCTGCTGCTGTTTCTCCCACCATGACTGGTTTCAGTATACTGAATAATGTAGCAACCGCTATATTTCCACATCCCACTAAATAATGCCCCTGATATGTTCCCATATGCCCGTCCCATATATTTCCTATGGGCATTTGATCGTTGTAAGGTGCTTCTTGATGCCATACAATATCTGATATGGGAGGTACCATAGATACAATTCGTGAAGGAATTTTGCTTATATCAATGCCATTGATAGGATTATATTCTCTTGAATTGCTGTTATCAATAATAGTAATATTTCTTTTATGATGTCTTCTGTAATTTGTTCCTTGGATATATTTAGGGATTGGCTGATTTTGTCGAGAGTGGAACTTCTTTTCTCTGATTTAAGTTTTTCTATATATTTAATATCTGAAGGATATTTAGTTTTGCTATTTCAACCAAATATCTCATATCTATGTTCATAGGTTGGGAAAATTGATAGTTCTCTGTAAATAACAGAACTTTCGGTGCTCTTTCATCACCACAAACAATTGTCATATCTTTTGTTCCGCTATTATTAGTTAGTTCAACTTCAAATATAGGTACATTTATTTGAATGGAGTCTGCTGAACGGGAGTGATTCCTGCTGTTTGTAAGATAATATTTATTAATAATGGAAATCTTGGGCTTGTCTTCTTTTGTTGTAATGAATTGTTTTTTAAATTCTGAATTGATACGTTTAAAGTCGTAAATTACATTTGTAATCTCGTCTTCCGATAGTTCTTTGGGATTATCATACGCTATGCTGGCGTATTCATTCGATGTCAAAACCACTTGGTTGGTTGGGTTGTTGTTAACTTCTGTATTTTCTAATTTATCAGTACACGATATAAGATAGATGTTATCAATATGAGTTGTGATAATATAACCTTTTCATGGCATTTTTGTTAATGATTGAATGATAAAACTGGCTAAAAGGTTGCGTTATTGATATCTTTTAGTCAGTTTTGATATATGAAAATTATTTTTTTTCTGAAGTCTGCCATTATGGTCATAGCATTGTCTTTGAAAATTAGTGGAATGGCAGTTTCAAAAGTTATTGTCGATGTTTTTATATCCATTAAATAGTAGCCATCCTGATAACCGTTTCCGAAGCCAAAATTAGCGTGTAAATAGCATACGTCCACATCGGAAGGAACATTGTCTATCCTACCATAGCATTCTTTTATTCCATCAAGAATGAATGGGGTGACTCCATCGGTAGCTATATTGTCAGGTTTGCCGTATATTAATACAGGTTTAGTTGCTTTTAAGGAATTCTTGACAGTATTGATATTCCATGATGTCTTTTTGCTATAATTGAAGTAACTTGCCAAATAATTCTCCACATCAGACATTAAACAAGTTGTCCCCGTAACAATTCCTTTTGAGTCTTTGACTACAGAAGATTTTGTATAATCATAGATATTTTTGAATAGCCTGCCTACCATTTCTCTTTTAGCTAAAGGATCACCGGAGTTAAAATAATCTGGTGCTTTGATTTCTTTATTTTCAGTCAAATAACTCCAATTTATTTGTAGGCTGGCTGGTCTCATCGTTGGCTCCAAACTAGCTAGAATATGCGCTACCACAATTGCTCCATAGCCTACAGGATAATTTGTATATTCTGACCATCCCGGACCATACCTATCACAATTGGCTTTTGGTAACATACAATTATAAGGTTCCCATTGTCCCCATGCCACAGGACACATAGGAAATACTGCAACTTTGACCTTTAGATTGGAAGGAACTTCTGTTATAGGTTTAGAGCGGCTGATAGAGCTGTTGTTTATGATAATTTGATTCTTGATTGCTTCATAATCGATGTCTTTTGGATGTTATGTATAGTTCTTTGGATATTTTCAAAACAGCAGATTCATACAATGAATCTTTAATCTCATCAAATTTGGTAACTTCATTGCGGATGTACATTTCGCTCCATTGAAGCAAAGCGTTGGGACTTGTGTAAAGAGAATCCTGGTTTTCCTTGATGTTGTCTATATATGCAAGGATGTGTGGGGCTCTTCTATCTCCCGAAACAACAGCCATTCCTGTGCCTGTTTCTGATTGTGAATTCTTATTTTATTAGATAGGTATTTTGTTCCTTCTGTACTTTCAATATTCCTGGCATCTGCTTTGTTTTTAGATAAATAGTATTTCTCTTTTATCTGAAAGATGTTAGGCTGAAAAGTAATACGTGAATGGGCATTATTTTTTAGTTCACTGCTTTGGAAGGTTGTCAATAAATTGAATACCTCAGTTTGGCTAAGTTCCGGAGAACTTTTGTATCTGATGCTTAATAGCTCTTCTGGTGATAGTTGTACTTCCTTACTAGGGGGTGTTATATCCTCTATTTCATTTGATTGGCATCCGGCAATCATCAATGAAAGGGATAATAAACAGAAAATGATTTTCTTTTTCATCTTGTTTCTTATTGTTAGTTCTGTAAACCTATATTTTACTTAGCACGGATATTTTTATGCAATCCATTTTATAACACCATTCCTTTACGCCTCCTGCTTCAAAAAAAGGTTCTTGCGTTTCCGTCTAGTTGATAATACCCTGTGTTTTTATCAGCCCACCCCAAATTTGCGTGCCAATATAAATCATTCGTCTTAACCATTTGGCGAGTTTGACTAGCTTTTTCGGTGATTAGAAGTCCGGAAATGATAAAAGCATGGTTCGTAGTTAGCATAAGCACCGGATTGTTATTTCTTAATGAGGCCCAAACTTGATCACCATCAAAAGGGGCTTTTGGATTATATTTAAAAAATTTGTTCATCGTATTTAGCATATTCTCTTCAGAAACACCACTTTCAAGTACAGCACCATCCCAATCTTTTTTGGATGTAGTTTTATTCATATTATAGAAGTTGAGCATAAGGTATTGAACTTGCATTTGAGCTTGCCCCTGTAAATCATTGATAGAGGCTTTTGGGTCATTTTAATAAAGTTAGGCATATAAGTCATAGTACTGTTGGGTAAAGTAAAGGTAAGAGGGGGAGTATATTTTTGATTGAGTATATCCCATTATTTGAGCAAGTGCCACATTGACACATCCTACAGGAAGTGCGTCCATTTTCTTTCCATTATTTTCAGTTCTTATCCAATCTACTTTATTTTCTTCTCTGAAAGCCCAATTATAGGGATCGTCTTGTCCCCAATTGGTCTTGACTAGAGGAGATATTGATGATGGTAGTTTTTGTATTCCCTCGGGAGGACCTTGTACAGCAGTTGATCTAGATGAATAGGTATCTGTTAAAATGATATTATCTTGAATTTTTGGTAGTTAATTTCATTGATAGGAATGTTTAATTTCTTACTAATTTTCTCCAACGTTGGCTGTTTTAGCGAATCTACCAATTCTTTTGTTTTAATGGCTTTATAAAGATAGCTGGCTTTTGCTGCATATAATAGTTCGTTTGCTCCGCTCAGTTGCATTGCATCATCATTGCCTTTATTGGGAATAAATGCTATAATAGAAGGAAGTTCTGCATTTGTAGCTACTACAGCCAACCCATTTACAGTATCGTTTTGAAATTCAACTTCACAAATTTCAGATATGATATCATCTTCTGGTAAGGCGGTTCGGGAAGCTATTTCTTTATTTTGAAATTCTCCTTCTTTATTTATATATGTTCTTTTTGTAATCTTAAATGATGCACTAGTGCTTCTGCTTACACCATTATTATTCATATTGGCAAAAGAACTTACCATATTGAAAATATCTTTGTCTGTAAGCTCTTTTGCATCATCGTAGGCGATACTGAGGACTTCGTTTTTATTCAACTTAACCTTTTGGGAATTAGTAGAAAGGTTATTGGTGCTTTCATTCGAGCAGGAGAATAATGTAATTCCTGCAAAGAATAGTGATAATGGAATGATTTTCATAAGTTTGTTATTAGAATATTATGTATGAGATTAGTTTTCGTATATAAATTCTCCTTGCCAATATTCCCTTTTCATCGGTGATTGTCAGTTCATATATTCCTGCCGGAATATTCTCTAAAGAAGTTGATAAAGAAGAATTGGAGTGGGTATATAGAGGTTTCTATATACTACATATCCTTCTTTTGATTTAATCTCGATGGTTACCGCTTCCCAGTCCTGTGCGAATTCGATGGTTAATTCTTTATTGCAGTCGTCAAAGAAAGCTTTTACCGGAATGAATGACTCTACTGGAATTCTATGGTTGCCATGTTTTATAAATTCTATATTTCGTTTTTTAGCGCATAGTAATAGAGGAATAATTAAGGCTATCAAAGCCAAACTCATTTTTAATTTGTTCATAATCGTTTTACGTTTTAGTTTTGTGCAAACTTAGGTATTATAGGATTATGAATGACAAAAAGAGGGAGTTATAGTATATACAAGATTTGTTGATTATCAGCGAGTTACAAAAATTGTTATATACAGTGATGTATATGTAGTGTTTTATAATTCACTGATAATAAGATCTGTATGAGAACTATTTATTTTAAGAGGTTTTTGATGATGTAATCTCGTAAAAACGTTTCTTTATTGTGCTTTAGTTGGACCTCTTGATAAATTCTCGTTCGTTTCATTCGTACAGAAGCCGGATTGATGCCGAGCAATTTGGCTTCATCATTTGCGTCAAATCCAAAGATATGGAGATAGCAATATTGATATTCTGATTCTGTCAGGTTGGGAAATGCCTCTTTTAGTAGGGAGTAGAATTGGGGATATATCTTGTCTACTTCCGTCATTATGGAATGCCATGTTTTGTCAGTAGGGAGTTGGGAGTCCTCAAGCCTATTTTTTTTAGTCAAAGAAATAAGCTTCTTGCCAACTGTGGATGTTTCCAGACTTTGCTTTTGCAGCCGGTCGTATTTATAGGATATTACTTCTATTTCCTGTTGTAGTTTGTGGGCATTATTCTCTTTGTCTGCCAATGCTTTTTGCAAAATCTGCTTTTTTTCTTCTAGTTCTGCAGATAAGTGAAGGAGCTCTATTTTCATCTTATCTAGAATTGTTTGCTGGTAATAGATTTTGGCTTTGCTTCTCTGCCGGTAAATGATATATCCTGCAACTGATAGTAAGAATAAGGAGATGGCAATAATGATGATGATTGTATTCCTTTGCTGTGTAATCTTTAATAGTTCGTTCTCTTCCCGTATCTTGGCGTTGTTATACTTTTTTCTATTTCCAATACTTTTGTCTCATTTTGAACTAATGTCAGTGAATCGAGCATGTCGGAACAGATTTCTTTGTAATGGAGTGCTTCCTTGTATTTTCCTTCTGCCTTATAAAGCAGGTAGTAAGCTTGATTGAAGTAATAAGCGATATCATTGTGTTTGGTTATCGTTTCAATCCATTCGTGTGCTTTTGCCAGTTGGTTGTCTTTTATATATATGTGTAATAGGGAGATAGAATCCTTATAGCTTTCTTTGCTGCCCGTTTCAATGGCTTTTAAGAAATATCTTTCGGCATTCTTGTATTTTTCTTGTGCCTCATATATCACTCCAAAAGCATTGGCTACATCAGCTGTTAAATCTTTGTTATGCAGTAGTTGTGAGATGGAATCAGCTTTTGAAGTAAGGGTATGGTGTAATTAAAAGAATCAGTGAGTGTACATTCACACGCTAAATCTTTTAAGGCGTATGCATAGCTTTTGTAGTTCCTTGCTTTCTTGAAGAAGTTACTGGCCTCTTTTCTTTTCTCCAGACGTTCACTGGTTATATCTCTAAAACCATACAAATCTGCCATATAGGCACAAATATACCCTGCCACATTATAGGCCTGATGTTCTTTGGCCAGTTGCAGTGCATCGGCATATATTTGCATTGCTTTATCATACTCCCCATCTTCTACATAAGCACGGCCCAGATACAAGTCTATTTGCGCCTGTTCTTCTGCCGTGCCGTGTTCGGTGAACCATTGTTGTGCCCGTTGCCATTGGTAGATAGGGAGTAATCCGGTGGCTGCTTCGTCCGTTACTTTACCGCATAGCATACACCAGTGGGCAAAGTCCTTATCAGTCAGTTCATCGGGGGCTTGTATGCTGTCCAGTAGCACGGAAGCACTATCGGCATACATGGGAATCAGTTCCTCTACAGATCGTAATAGCGGAAGTATGCTTGTCTCTTTTCTGCATCCGGGGAGGATGAGAATGAATAGTAGTCCTGTCAAAAGTAAAGCTTTCATAAGAATGTGTTCAGATTTTG
>ENA-OQMZ01001028-OQMZ01001028.1-human-gut-metagenome-genome-assembly--contig:-NODE-1028-length-10778-cov-3.525960_pt1 | contig 10778 bp, 15 predicted proteins | sample MGYA00242621_ERZ504862 | MGnify/ENA primary metagenome ERZ504862 (study PRJEB26092, sample SAMD00036393) | human gut metagenome | host: Homo sapiens | study: EMG produced TPA metagenomics assembly of... | reverse complement strand
GGGGTCGGGGCCTTGGACCAGTCGTCCTGGCTTTCGAACAGGTAGAACTCGATTTCCGGATGCACGTAACGGCAAGGCCCTTGTCCTTGGCTTTGGGTCGAGCGTGCGCTTCAACACGTGACGTGGATCGCCGAGCGAAGGCTCGCGTCCGGGGTCAGAATGTCGCAGAACATGCGGGCGGTACCTTGCGGGCCACCGCGCCACGGCAGGATCTGGAACGTCGAGGGATCGGTTGAACGATCATATCGTCTTCGGACACGCGGTCATGCCCTCGATGGCGGAACCGTCGAAGCCGAGACCCTCCTCAAACGCGGCTTCCAGTTCGGCCGGAGCAATCGCCACGGACTTCAGTGTTCCCAACACGTCCGTGAACCACAGACGAATAAAGCGCACGTCGCGTTCTTCGACCGTGCGCAGCGCAAACTCCTGCTGTTTATCCATAGTCGCCTATCGTTCCATAACCGTGTTACGAAGGGCGTTAACATCTCACTGTTCGTCACCTGCGAGTCGCGAGATTTCATCAACATGCCCCGGTCCGCATGTCAGGCATGGTTCAGGCCCATGCCGGCACGGCACTATGGTAGTGACTATGAGCGAAGATCATCTCACCCCATCCGCCAATCCGCCCGTCGACGTGACCAGCTGGACGCAGGCCACCGACCCGCGCGACCGTTCGCGCGCCGGCATCGCCACTCCGTACCAAGGCGCCGCTGGACGCACATGCCATCTGGAAGGTCAAGGAGGGCCGGCGTGAGGCGATCAGCCTTTTGGAGGAGCAGTCCGCGATTCGCGTACCGGATCTGATTCCGCTGCGTTACAAGCGTATGAGCGCCAGCCCTTCACCTTCTACCGGGGCACCGTGCTCATCATGACCAATGACCTGGCTTCCACGCCAGTCACTGGCATTCCGGTGCAGTGCGTGGGCGACGCGCATATCGGCAATTTCGGCATTTTCCGCTCCCCTTCCGCCCGTCTGGTGTTCGATATCAATGATTTCGACGAAACCGCTATCGGCCCGTGGGAATGGGATCTGAAACGTCTCGCCGCCTCGGTGGAGATCTGCGGACGCGCCAACAAAATCAAGGAGAAGGACCGTCGCGCCGCCGTGGTCCAGTGCGTACACACGTACCGCACACGCATGAAGTGGTTCTCCGAAATGGATTACCTTGACGCGTGGTATGAGCACCTGGACGTGGAGGAGACGCTCGACCGCTTCGAGACCACCGGTTCCAAACGCAGCCGTGTGCTGCGTGAGGCGGCCATGAAGGCGCTGCTGAAGGATAACGACGCGGCGGCGGCCAAACTGTGCCGTTATGAGAGCGGCAAGCTCAGGTTCAAATCCAATCCGCCCGAGCTGGTGCCGATCAATCAGCTGGATGATTACGCCGACTTGGATGCGTTGCAGGCACGTATAGACACGCTGTTCGAGAGCTACCGGCATTCCCTGTACGACGATCGCCGTTGGGTGTTCGATCATTTGCGCTATCAGGACGCGGCCCGCAAGGTGGTGGGCGTGGGCTCGGTGGGCCAGCGCGCGTGGACGTCGGTGTGGATCGCGCGTGATATCGACGATCCGATGATGATTCAGATGAAGGAAGCCACGTATTCCGTGCTCGAGCATTACTGCGGCGCGTCGCCGTACGCCACGCACGGTGAGCGCGTGGTTCAGGGCAGAAGCTGATTCAGAATACGGCCGATGTGCTGTTGGGTTGGTCGAGCTTTATGGCCGAGGATGGCCGACCGCGCGACTATTACGTGCGCCAGTTGTGGAATGGCAAGGGGTCGATTGATATCGACAATCTCAACGCTTCGGGATTGAGCGATCTGTCACGCATGTGCGCATGGTCGTTGGCGCACGCCCACGCCCGCACCGGCGATTCGATTGCGATCGCCAATTACATGGGTGGCACCGACGAATTCGATCAGGCCATCGCCTCATTCGCCGTCAGCTACGCCGAACAGAATGATGAAGACTACGCCGTCTTCAAAAAGCTCCTCAAATCCGGCGACCTCCCTTGCTGAGCCGTTAAGCGGACAGCCCAATGGGCTGTCCGTAGGAGGGGTCTGAGTGAAGCGATAGCTGAGCGAAGGTAGATTAACAGTCTCGCTAAGGCGAGTCCTTTGCCTACTTCGCTACTTCAAGCGCTTCCTGGAGCGTGAACGCACGTGCATAGAGGGACTTGCCGAGGATGGCAGAATCAACACCAATTTCAGCCAGTTCCTTGATGGCGCGCAAATCGTCCAGCTTGGAGATACCACCGGAAGCCGTGACCTTGGCGTCGGTGCGTTCAGCGACTTCACTCAGCAATTGAATGTTCGGGCCGGACATCATGCCGTCCTTAGCCACGTCGGTTACCACGTAACGCGAGCAGCCCACGGAGTCAAGGAACTTCATGGTCTCAAACAGGTCGCCGCCTTCGCGCGTCCAGCCGCGCGCCGCCAGTGTGTGACCGCGCACATCCAGACCAACAGCCACGCGGTCGCCGTACTTCTTGATGACCGAGGCGGTCCAATCCGGATTCTCCAAAGCGGCGGTGCCGATGTTCACTCGGGCGGCACCGGCCTCAAGGGCCGCGTCCAACGAAGCGTCATCGCGCACGCCGCCGGACAGTTCGATGTTCACGCGGTCGCCGAGCTCATGAACGATTTCTCGCAGCTGATCGCGATTGTTGCCCGTACCGAAAGCGGCATCAAGGTCGACCAGGTGAATCCATTCGGCACCGGCCTCAACCCAAGTACGGGCGGCCTCGAACGGCGAACCGTAATCGGTTTCGGAACCGGATTCGCCTTGGCGCAGGCGCACGGCCTTGCCATCGCGTACATCGACGGCGGGCAGCAGAGTCAACGACATAAGAAGAGCCTTTCTTCAGTTACTTATACACAATTTGAGCTCCCTCGTCAGAGGGAGCTTCATGCTTTTTTACAGCGTGGCGATCCAGTTCTTGAGGAGCTGGGAGCAGCGTCCCCGGACTTTTCCGGTGGAATTGCGTGGCGGACAGCGGGCCGTGTTCGTAGGCGGCCACAAAGCGCGATCGGCCGTACGAGCACCAGCTCACGCGTTCGGGCGAATCGCTCAGATCGATGTCGAAGCGGGACGTATCCGCCGGCTTCACTTCCATCGCGGCGTAGGAGTGCACGAAGTAGAACCGTTCGTTCTCCACGCCGTTGAGCAGCACCGAATCGGGGGCGGCCTCGATCGTGTCCCATCCCATGTGAGGCACCACGTCGGCGTCCAGCAGGTTCACCGAACCGCCGATCAGTCCGATGCCTGCGGCATGGGCACCGTGCTCCAGACCGTGTTCGAACATGATCTGCTCGCCCACGCACACGCCGAGCACCGGGCGGCCAGCGCGGATGCGATCATAGATCACACGGTCGCCGTCGACCTTCTTCAGTCCTTCCATACATGCGGCGAACGCACCCACGCCCGGCACGACTAGGCCGTCGGCTCCAACGACTGCCGGTAGTCGGAGGTGAGGGTGGTGTCGACGCCAAGATTGGCGAGCGCACGCACCATGGAACGTACATTGCCGAAACCGTAATCGAAAACAACCGCTGTGGTCATCTGCTCTCCTATCCCCTACTGGTTTGGTTGGCGTCTATTCGATGCGGGAGCCGCGCCCGCCACGTCCGCGCCTAGTGTGGTTGGCGAGAATCTGCATCGCCTGATCATGGTCGAGTCCAGCGGAATCCACCACTTCGAACCCTTGGGTCTTGAGTTGGTTCAGGGTTACGATGCCGAGCATCAGGTCCTCGACGAAGCGCGGTGTGGAGGTGAACAGCACGGGCGGCGCGAAACTCTGGCCGGCCTCTCCCTGCACGTACATGGCCACTTCAAGCTTGTCGGCACGGTTGACTGCAAGAATCACGCCATGCCGGATACCACGGTGGTCAGGTCCTTGGCTGCGGCTTCCGGGCCTCGCCGTTCAGATTCTTCAGCACCGCGACGGCCCCCTGATTGGCACCGATGCATGCGGCGGAGATGTCCGACAGCTGGCAGAACGCGGCCAACAGTTCGGCGGAGGCAAGACGGGTAACGATCAGCGCCACCTTCGCCTTGTTACCCAACAGTCCAGCGAGTTCGTTGTCGAAGCCGAGCGAGGGGTCGACCACGTCGGCCATGGCCTCGTTCACCGCATCCGCAACGGACCCGGTGACGTCGTCGGTCATAGGCTGGCCGGAATCAGCGGAAGCCTTATCAGCCGTATCATCATTCGCGTCGGAATCGGACTTCGCTGAAGCAGCGTCCGCTGTTTTATCGGCATCACTGGTATCACTGGCATCGCCGGATACCGAATCGTCCGCGAATTCTTTCTCGAATCCGGCGAGCGCAGCCTCAAGCTCCTCGTCGGAGAAGTGCGATTCGTCCGGATCGAACTTGTCGTCGGTCATCACAGGGCTCCCTTGGTGCTGGGCACGCCGTCTACACGCGGGTCGATTTCCACGGCGAAGCGCAGCGCACGGGCCAGCGCCTTGAATTCGGCTTCAGCGATGTGGTGCGGGTCGCGGCCGGCGAGCACCTGCATGTGCAGGCAGATGCCGGCGTGGAAGGCGATGGATTCCATGACGTGGCGGACCAGCGAGCCGGTGAAATGGCCGCCGATCATGCAGAATTCGTAGCCTTCGGGCTCGCCGCTGCACACGCAGTACGGGCGGCCGGAAATGTCGACCACGGCCTTGGCCAGCGCCTCGTCGAGCGGCACGGTGGCGTCGGCGAAGCGGCGGATGCCTTTCCTTGTCGCCGAGAGCTGCTTCAGAGCTTCGCCGAACACGATGGCCGTATCTTCCACAGTGTGGTGCACGTCGATGTCGGTGTCACCGTGGGCGTGGATGGTCAGGTCGATCAGCGAATGCTTGCCGAGCGCGGTCATCATATGGTTGTAGAACGGCACGGATGTATCGATATCGGTTTTGCCGGTGCCGTCGAGGTTCAGTTCGAGGTCGATGTGTGATTCGCTGGTTTCGCGGACGATGTGCGCGGTTCTTGCCATCATGTCTCCTGTGTGATTCGTCATATTGGATTGCGGCGGGACTCGAATCGCTTCGGGTCTCGCCGCAATCGGAAAGAAACGTCCCTTATGCTGCTTCCACTATACGAAGCACTTCAACAAGGGCGTTACGGAAGGTTTCCATCTCCTCGTCGGTGCCCATGCACACGCGCAGCCAACCGTCCGGTCCGACCACACGGATGAGTACGCCGCGCTTCAGGAGCTCGTCGAAGATGGCTTCACGCTTGTCGAAGTGCCCGCCGAACAGCAGGAAGTTCGAGCCGGATTCGGCCACTTCAAGCGGCTGGTCCTTGTAGGTCTGTTCCTTGAGCCATGCGGCGGTGGCCTCGCGGGTTTCGCGCAGGTGCTCGACACGGCTCAGCTGCTCGTCGGTGTGTTCGAAGGCGGCCAGTGCGGCGGCCTGAGTCACGGCGGACAGGTGGTACGGCATACGTACGATACGCACGCAGTCGATGATGCCCTTGGACGCGGCCAGGTAGCCGACTCGCGCACCGGCGAAGGCGAAGGCCTTGCTCATGGTGCGGCTGACGGCCAAGTTCGGGTGTCCTTGATCAGGCTCACGGCGCTCGGGGTGCCGGGCTTGCGGAATTCCACGTACGCTTCGTCGATGACGAGAATCGGGTGCACGCCCTCGCCCGCGCCGACCACTTCAGCGGTTTCGCAGGCGGCGAGAATACGTTCGATATCCTCCATCGGCAACGGGGTGCCGGTCGGGTTGTTTGGGCTAGTGAGCAGCACCATCGAGGGCTTGACCTCGGCGATGGCCTCAAGCACCTTGTCGACGTTCAGCGTGAAGTCGGCGTTGCGGTGGGCGAGCTTCCAACCGGTGAAGGTGTCGCGGGCGTACTCCGGGTACATGGAGTACGTCGGGTCGGCACCGAGTGCGGTGCGGCCCGGGCCACCGAAAGCCTGGAACAGCTGGAGCATGATCTCGTTGGAGCCGTTGGCACCCCACAGCTCGTCCACGTCCAGACGGGTACCGGATTCGCGGGCCAGGTAATCGGAGAATGCCTGACGCAATTCGATGTGCTCACGGTCCGGGTATCGGTTGAGTGTGGGGGCGATTTCACGCACACGCTTGGCGATGGTGTCGCATACGGCCGGGTCCGGCGCATACGGGTTCTCGTTGACGTTCAGGCACACCGGCACGTCCAGCTGGGGAGCGCCGTACGGCTCCTCACCGATCAGGTCGTTGCGCAGCGGCAGGTTTGCAGGAATCGAGCTCATCGCAGACCGGCTTCCTTCTCCTGCTCGCGCAGGGTGGCCTTGTCATACGGATCCTTGACGAAGCGGGAGAGCACGCACTCGCCGTGGGCGGGCAGGTCCTCGGATACCGCGAAGGCGTTGATGCGGGCGGCGAGGGCCTTGAGCCTTCCTCTCGTATTCGATGACTTCGACCGGCTTCATGAAGGTGTGCACGCCGAGCCTGCGGCGAAGCGGGCGGTGCCGCCGGTGGGCAGCACGTGGTTGGAGCCGGACATGTAGTCGCCCAGCGGCACCGGGGAGTACGGACCGCGGAAGATGGCACCGGCGTTCTTGATGCGCTTGACGACCGCATCGGCATCCTTGGTCTGAATCTCAAGGTGTTCGGCGGCGTAGGCGTTGGCCGCGTCGATGGACTGGTCGAGACCGTCGGTCAGCACGATGGCAGACTGGTGCCGGACAGCGACGTGTGGACACGCTCGGCGTGCTCGGTACGCGGCACGCGGTACTTGAGGCTCTCCTGCACCTTGTCGGCAATCTCGGTGGAGTCGGTGAACAGCACGGAACCGGCGAGCTCATCGTGCTCGGCCTGGCCGATGAGGTCGGCGGCCAGCAGGCTCGGGTTGGCGGTTTCGTCGGCGATGATGCCGATTTCGGTGGGGCCGGCAACCGCGTCAATGCCCACGAATGCGGAGACCAGCGACTTGGCGGTGGCCACGAAGATGTTGCCCGGCCGGTGATCTTGTCAACCGGATCGCACAGGATGTCGCCGTCCTGCGGCTCGCTGCCCTTGGCGCCGTATGCGAACATGGCAATGGCCTGAGCGCCGCCGACCGCGTATACCTCGTCAACACCGAGGATGGCGCAGGTGGCGAGGATGGTCTTGTTCGGCAGGCCTTCCTCATTGTGCGGGCGGGCGGGGTGGCGATGGCCAGCGATTCGACGCCGGCGCCTGGGCCGGCACAGCGTTCATGATGACGGAGCTCGGGTAGACGCCTTGCCGCCGGGCACATACAGGCCGACGCGCTGAATCGGAATCCAGCGTTCGGCACGCGGGCGCCTTCGGCGAGGTCGGTGTAGAAGTCCTTCGGCACCTGGTTGGCGGCCACGGCGCGGGCGCGGCGCACCGATTCCTCGATAGCGGCGCGCACTTCGGGTCGAGCGTGGTCAGGGCGTCCTTGATCGCCTCGACCGGCACGCGCAGGTTCTTGGGACGCACGTGATCGAACTTCTCCTCGAAGTCGCGCAGGGCAGCGGCGCCGCGTTCTTTGACATCGTCCAGAATCGGACGCACCAATCGGTGGCTTCGGAAGTACCATTGCAGCACGCGGCATCGCGGCGAGCAGTTCGGCACGGGACAGGTTCTGACCACGCAGTCAATGATTCGCATGATGTTCTCACTCAATAACGCCCCATCGTAGCAATGTGCGAGCCTAAGCGGCGAGGAACGCCCATGTTCACCCGTATCGTGAGATTATCGTGCGTGATGTGGGTTCGTGATACAGGTTATTGACGCACGCCAAATGCCCGAGCGGTCTCATCGATAATCGGCATGTCATGCACGGCGACGTGACTCACTTCGGACCATCGCGGGCCAATGGCTAATTGCTCAACCAAGGCTTGCACTGCGTCGCTGCTGCCTTGTGCTTCCAGCTCAACCGAGCCATCGCGGCAATTACGCACCCAGCCCCGTACACCAAGCCGACGTGCCTGAGTCACCGTAAAATAACGGAATCCCACGCCTTGCACCAGTCCGTTGACCACTATATGTTTGCGGACCAAATTCGCCGATTGCCTCATGATGCTCAGTTCCTAATCCATCGTTCGCAGCATTGGGTAGAGGCTCAGGAATCGCCGGTATGCGTCGGCATATGTGCGTGCGGTGTCAGGATTCGGCTGGTATACAGTGCATTCGCATACTGATTGCAGCAGGTCTGGTACATTGAATACCAACGAGGCCATTGCCACTGCTGGCAGAATATCGGCATTGGCGAACACTTCGATGGGATGCTCCAACACATCGGCCAGAATCTGGCACCACGCATTTTCTCTGGCTCCGCCGCCAATCAGGGAAATCTCGGTGGGTTTGGCGTCAAAACTTTCCATACCTTGACGAATGGAGAAGGCCACACCCTCAAGCGCGGCACGCATCATGTCTGCCTTGGCGGTGTCTGGATCGAGGCCCACATAGGCACCGCGAATATTCGGATTCATAACAGGGAATCGCTCCCCCACCAGATATGGCAGGCATAGCACACCGTTGGAGCCGGGTTTGGATGTTTCGATAAGCTGATGCGCCTCTGCGTAATCGCCATCGGAGAATACGCCGGTAACCCATTTATGCACGTCGCCGGCGTTGAGGAATGGCACGGCATTCACGAAGCCTTCTTCCACGCCAAATGCCAGATTCGCAGCACCTGGCTTGTCGGTGAACGGCTCGGGCGAAACGGTGGCGATCCAGCCTGAGGTGCCGATATTGATGTTGTATTGACCAGGGTGGCTGACACCGCTGGCAAGTGTGGTGGCACCCGCGTCTCCAATGCCCGCGTATACCGCAGTTCCGGCGGAAAAACCGGTGCGTTGTGCAGCGGATTCCGTCACTGTGCCAATGTTGTCTTGCGGATTGTGCAGGTGTGGCAATATGGTCATGTCGATTTCTGCGACCTCGCATAATTCGGCATCCCACTGGCCATTACGGATATTCATGGCCCCAGCTGTGGAACACGCCGCCACATCGCCCACGCATTCGCCAGTTAATTGGGCGATCAAGTAGTCCTTGGAACTGATCAATACATGACGAATGCGCGCGTACGTTTCCGGCTCGTGTTCACGCAGCCACATCAACTTGGGCAACGGCAAGCAGCCTTCGAGCCGGTTACCAACGGTGTTCAGGAAACGTTCTGCACCGCCCTGATATGTCTCGGCGAGTTGCTTGGCCTGTTCCTCGGCTCGGCCATCCGAATACAGAATGGCATTGCGGACGGGATTGAGCTCGCCGTTCAAAACAATAACATCCTGCATCTGACCGCTGAAAATGATGCCACGAATGCGAGTCACATTGAATTCTGACTCGGATTGCCGCGCCTGCTCAATCATGTGCCTGGAGGCCGAGCAGAAAGCTTGCCACCATTGATCGGGGCTCTGCTCCCGATAGTCGCCGTTGATAATAAGGTCAAGTTCGCTACTCGCACTAGCTACAATGCAACCCTGCCCATTAACTAAGGCACCCTTCAACGCCGTGGTCCCCGCATCAAATGCAGCCACATATTCCGTAGTCATATCGTTCATCGTAGCGCTGAAAAAAGAATCATTCTTTGCCAGCAAAACGCGGCTTATTGCATCGTCTTGTTTCTAGAATGGGAAATTGAACGAATACTACGACTAGTGAGGCATTATGGCAATTCAATCGACAATCATGCTGAACAACGGCACTGTCATCCCGCAGGTGGGCTTGGGCGTATTCCAGACACCGGATGGTGATACTACAGTGAACGCGGTGCAGACGGCTCTGGAGAATGGCTACCGCCATATCGATACCGCAATGATTTACCACAACGAGGCTTCAGTGGGTGAAGGTATTCGCCGTGCTGGTGTGCCGCGCAGCGATTTCTTCTTGACCACCAAGCTGTGGAATGACGATATTCGCGCACGCCGCGGCAAGGATGCATTCCAAGAAAGCCTCGACCGCTTGGGCGTGGATTATGTGGATCTGTATCTGATTCACTGGCCAGCAGACGGCTGGCAGCAGGCATGGGACGACTTGCAGGAGATTTATGCCTCTGGCCGTGCCAAGGCCATTGGCGTCAGCAACTTCCAAAAGCATCATATCGATGAGCTACTGACCCATAGCGATGTGGTGCCTGCTGTAGACCAGGTTGAGTCTTCCCCACAATTCACCAATCAAGAGCTTATTGGCCAGCTGCGTGCCAAGGGCATTCACACTGAAGCTTGGAGTCCGCTCGGCGGCACCGGCGGTAACCTACTCAGCAACCCAGTACTGGCCGGAATCGGTGCCAAGTACGGCAGGTCTGCTGCACAGGTAGTGATTCGTTGGCACATCCAGCGCGGCATCGTCGTGCTTCCCAAGTCCACTCATGCCGAGCGCATCAAGCAGAACTTCGAGGTCTTCGACTTCAACCTATCGGTCGATGATATGACCGCCATCTCCGCCATCAACACCGGCAAGCGCAACGGTGCTGATCCGGACAATTTCAATTTCTAGACCTTTATCGGTCCAGATACGCAAAGAGGGAACTCTCCGTCATTGGAGGGTTCCCTCTTCTATATGCTTTCGATTCGGCCACACCCTAGGTGCGAGAGCCTATGTCTTGTCGGTGTCTTGTCTTGTTGGTTTCGGATATAGGGAAAGCCCCTTGGGGGCGTGTGCTCCAAGGGGGCTTCCTGTACGTGTGATGCGGCGGCGTGCTACTCTCCCACACCCTGTCGGGTGCAGTACCATCGCCGTGCCAGGCCTTAGCTTCCGGGTTCGGAATGGGACCGGGCGTCTCACCTGGGCCATGGCCGCCGCAAATCTTCTCTTGTACGGTCAGACGCTGGGGTCTGCCG
>ENA-OQMZ01001026-OQMZ01001026.1-human-gut-metagenome-genome-assembly--contig:-NODE-1026-length-10784-cov-5.115511_pt1 | contig 10784 bp, 13 predicted proteins | sample MGYA00242621_ERZ504862 | MGnify/ENA primary metagenome ERZ504862 (study PRJEB26092, sample SAMD00036393) | human gut metagenome | host: Homo sapiens | study: EMG produced TPA metagenomics assembly of... | reverse complement strand
TCACCAATTAAATATCTAATATGTAATATATATCTACACTGCCATGTATATATTTTTCTGTACTTATATAACACAAAAGCACAACTCCTAATATTGATAAATACATTTTAGGTGAACTGAATATTCTTTTGTAATCTGCTTTCAATTGTTGTAGAATCAATATGTACCTCCTATCTGAATTTCCATTCCGGTTTGAGCGTCAAAAATTATTGGAAAAATACTGCTGTCTCCTATCATACCGCTGTCTTCCTTATCTGTCGTATGTTCAATATTTTGCCTTGCCATACATACAAACATAGGTTTTAACTCATACTCCCCTTTTTCAACATTTTTTAATACCGGAACATACTCTAAATTAATTTTTTCGATTTCAACTTTATCCGTAATCATAATATTTCTGAACTTTTGTTGGATATTTTCCAAAACTGTTTGTGTGGTCAATATTTCATCTGAAAGTTCATTTTCTGTTTCGAGTTCATATATATTAAGTGCATGAAAAGCTATGAGTCCTTGTTTTCCCACAATTCCCACAATCCTTTCTCCTGCAGCCGGTCCACTTCTATATCCAACTTCCGTTATCGGCAGCGTATCTATTGTGCCTTTAAAGACTATGGCATACGCCGCATCTTCCTTTGTCCACTGATGAGGTGCATTTCCATTTGGATCAGTTTGTGAATAATCAGTATTTTCTTCCAACTTCTCATATGTCAGAGAATACACTCTGGGTTTAGAAACTTCTACACCAATTTCATCCAGAATACTTTTCACCTGTTCAATAGCCGCTTCTTTATCAATACCTGAAATCTCTGTTTCAGGAAATTTTTCTGTAGTTTCATCTGTAAGATATGGCATGGTTCCATATAAATATCCTAAATATGAGTACTCTAATTCTGTTTTCGTATTATATTGTAAATTGCCGTTCTGTATAACAATCGAACTTCCGTCATCCCAATATATATAATTATCATTCAAATTATCATTATGCATATTAGGCATGGTTTTATTTTCAGAAATATTTCTTCCATTTCCAAAAACATTACTCACTTTGTCTACATCCCAGCTTTTTAAAATCACATTATTATCATGCCAATCCGCATCAGATTTTATGTCTGTTTGGGCATTCACAAATAATCCCTCATCCAATTTGCCTTCAATATGCGAAGCATTTTCATCAATATTAATCTGGTTACTATCTGTTTCTTTTTTTTCTTCCAATGATACTTTTCCGTCCGGATAACATCCGGTCACCCCCAAACATATCATCAATGCTATACTACTTAACATCCCAATTTTTCTTATTTTCTTTTTCACTAATCATCTTCTCCTTTCAATTAAAGGGGAAAACCAATTTAAAAATTTAGTTTACCCCCTGTTTATGCAATTATACTGCTTTTCTTTTTTGTGAAATCAATGACAACTCTCATTATCTTTATTTTTGCCATGATTTCAACCCCTATTGCACCAAACGACATTTACAGTCCATTTTTGGTCGATTTACGCATTTTCTTTACGATGTAAGGTGCTTGTAAAACGAAATAACAAAACACATAATGAACCAAAATTGTAATTAAAATGTCTTTTCATACGCATTTTTTGCATTTGGAAATTCTATATGATAAGATGTATGTAAATATACATTCATTAGAAAGCCAGGTGCAAATGCGTATTTTAATTTGTGATGACGATACTCTGATAATAGAACAATTACAGAAATATATTGAATCCTACTTTGAATCAAACCATTTAAAATGTCCCGAATTAGTTTCCTTTACCAGTGGCGAATCTTTATTGGCTGATAAAAACGAAAAAGATATTGTTTTTCTGGATATTGAAATGCCCGGTATGAATGGAATTTATGTAGGAAATGAATTAAAAAAAGCAAACAAAAATGTCCTTATTTTTGTGGTGACCTCATATTCCGAATATCTGGATGAAGCAATGCGTTTTCATGTATTCCGCTATCTTTCCAAGCCTTTGGACAAACAGCGTTTTTTCCGAAATATGAAAGATGCCTTAACATATTACAATTCCATTACTACCAAAATTCCTGTTGAAACTAAACAGGGGGTGTATTCGTTTCCCGCTTCTCAAATCATTGCCATAGAAGCACAGGGACGAAAAGTAATTGTACATACTGCCCGGCAGGATTTTGACTCCATTCATAATATGGACTACTGGCTGGAACAGCTCCCAAAAAACAGCTTTTTCCAAACACACAGGAGCTTTATTGTTAATTTTGAACATATTGTGGATTTCGATCATTCCACCATACATTTATCGAATCAGCAGATTACCGCCTACCTGACACGCAGGAAATACAGTTCATTTAAAAATGCTTATCTACTATATCTGGAAAGTATGAGGTAAAAATAGATGGAACATATCATTTTACTTTTTTTTTAGCTTTTTTACAGAAGCGGTTATATTATGGCAATACGCCTCCAGCCTTTTTACCTCTTCTTATAGCAATAAAATAAAACTGGCACTATTGAGTGCTTTTTATGCTATATTGTTTCTTATTTCCCTGCTAGGACAAACAGGCTTAATACCATCAGTTTTTTTGTGATTAACACTATTTTTCTTTATATGTTGTTTAAGCTCAAGTTGTTATTGGCACTATTCCATTCCGCCATACTTACAGCAATTATGGGACTATCTGAACTTGCAGTTTTCGGAATTATATCAAGGTTTTTTCCGCATTTTGTCTTAGAAACAGATGCCGGAATTATTTTTTTTACGGTTTTTAGCAAGATTTTATTTTTTGCAGTCATCTATTTATTAATTCATCTGTTCAAAGGAAAAAATATAAATCATGAACAGTACGATCGCTCGGGACTTCTTTTAATGCTAATTCCGGTTTCGTCTGTTTTTATTATGTTTACTTTTCTTGCTATTGGTGAAACATCAGCCTTTGCCCCACCTGTTGATTTTTTGGTAACAATCTGTGCTGTTTTTCTGCTGATGGTCAATCTGCTTGTATTCGGCATCAACCAATATAATCAGAAAAAATCACAGGAATATACCGATATGCAGTTGTTGCTCCAGAAAGAATCGGATTCCGCCCAATACTATGAAATGATGCTTTCGCAAAATGAAAATCAAAGTATTCTGATCCATGATATAAAAAAACATCTTCAATCTATCAAATTACTCAATGAAAAAAATGATTCTGATAAAATAAATGCTTATATACAACAGCTTTTGGAATCTTCTGACTTAAAAGAAACCTCAAAAATCTGCGATAATGAAATGCTGAATGCAATTCTCTGCCGCTATCAGCGGCAATGCAACGAGAAGCACATTGTTTTTCATACTGATATCAGAAGTGATACTGTTCAAAATATTTACCAGCACGATTTGACATCGTTATTCTGTAACTTATTGGATAATGCAGTGGAATCAGCAGATAACATCCCTGATTCTTTTATTGAGCTTACCGTAGAAAAAAAGGAAAATTCACCTTTTATTATTATCATACTCATAAATTCCTGCCGAAACACACCTGTGTACGATCAGGATGGAGTTCCTGTATCTCATAAATCAAACAAAGGCAGACATGGCTTCGGAATCAAGAGTATTAAAAAAGTCGTGAAACAATATCACGGAAATTTGCAAATGTATTATGATAATGATTCCGGTACTTTCCATACAATCATAACCTTAAAACAGTAAACGCTAAAAATTAGGCAATCACGAACTTTTTATGTGATTGCCTTTTTTGCGCATTTCTGTATGGACTGAACTTGTTTTGTACCTCTAATAGTGGAGCGAACTCCTGTAATCTTTAAAATGTTTGTTTTCTAAACACTCCCTGGCAACATTTAAAGTTTCCATTGACGTTTCCATTCTATATTTGCTAAACTAATACAATTTTCCTCAAGCAATAATAATTCCCTCCCTTTTGTATATTTGAATAATACGGCAAGCTGTTTACCCAATTTTTAAAGTGTCTTTCATTTTTAATATTCACACTTATCGGCACACCATACTTAAGTTCAATATCATAAGCTGCATCAAATATTTCATCCTCTATCTGTATAATCCTATCATCCGTCAGCTCCGTCAAAACCATTATATCCATATCTGAATTATCTCTATAATCTCCTCTTGCATATGAACCATATAATATCATCTGCTTTAACGAATCACCCATAATGCTTTTTGTCTTATTTCTGAACTCACATAATATTCGGTTTCTATCACTCATATTATCACTTCCTAATTCTTTTGACACTCCCCACAGCTAAAGCAGGGGGATTCAGGTTTAACTAAAAGTTATGTAACTTTCTAATTTACAGTAAGCTTATGCACTTCTTCTTGCAATGCATTCAGATAATTTAATATTTCTTCAAATTCCGGTATCTCCCCATATATCATATTCCTCATTGCATTATAATCTGCCTTTAATGCATCAAGTACACCATCACTTGGCATAAGCTCAATACTATTTAATGTTGCTGTCTCATAATGTGCACCTTTTGCGTAATAGAATTTCTGCTTAAATGTAACATCCTTTTCAAGCAATTCTTTTCTTGCAAAAGCACTTTCTTTCACCCAGGAATTACCTAGATTATAAACATCATATAAATGTCTTGCATATCTTGCTGGTAACACTTTTCCTTCTGGAAAATTTGCTATTTTATGTAATATGGTTAGTTTCTCCCAAAATGTACGCTCTACATCAATGGTCAAAACACTTGTCTCTTTCTGTGTAAATACATCCGGATATTTCTCAGCTGCAAAAGGACTTACTACAGTCTCATGTGATGGCATCCATTCAGCTAATGGACCTATTTCCAATCTTACGCAGGAACGAAGGTATTCACTCTCAAAAATCTGTGGATAATAGAAATTAACAACCATTTCGTCTTCTGAATCAACGGATACCCACTCTCCTACCCCTAACTCCTCTTCAAGTTCTTTATTGAGTTTTGGAACAAATTCATTTTCATAAAACCTTGCCGCCTCTGCATTAATTTGCTTATTGAATTGATCCTGCTTTGTTTTTGACCTTTCACTCCAAGGATTTCCCTCATCAGTAATTATTTTTCTCCAATCCAAAATTAGATCGATATCTTCTGAAAATCTCTCTATTACATGATATGATTTCGAAAGACTCGTTCCACCCTTAAATACAAACGCTTTTTTATATTGGCAATCATGGAAAAGGTGGTCTAGCATAAAGCATACCCAAAAGTCTTTTTCCACTACATTAGGTAGCATTCCCATTTTTATTGCCGTTGCCTGAAATAGTTCAGTCCTATCTTTTACTGGTAACTTTGCAACTTCTCTCATATTATTCTAAACACACCCTTCTAATTACTTCGTATATCCACTCACTTACGCCAGTTGCCTCTTCAAGAAGCTGTTTCCTTTTATCCTCAGGAAGTCTATTCTTCAAGTTGTTAATAACACCTTCATCAATTCGCTCTTTCCCAAGTGTTTTTATAGCCTCTACTACCAGTGTTGTTGACTCTGACATAAATGAAATCTGACGGTTGGCTCTATGCTTAAATTCGATATTAACATTATCCCATGCAAATTTTCTATATGGACCATCACTTATATAGGACCATACAACAGGAACCTGCGTTGACAATCCCAGTTTATTTAACGCTACATCTCCACATGGTGCTATTGTCCAATGATATCCTCTTGCAATTGCATAGGCTACTTTTTCCGGATTAGCAGGAACATATTCCTTAAGTAAATTGCTATATACAGGTTTTTCGTAAACTCCATTGATAATTCTTCGAATTGCTTTCTCTTCTACTTGTCTACCCAACATTTTCGTATTGTTGTAATTGTTGCAATATCAGTAAAATCTGATGTCACAAATACTGCGCCATCTTCGGCATCTAATATTCTCTTTTTTATTTCTGCATAAATTCCACTTGCCATAACAACACGCTCCTTAAATTCGTCACGATTATTATATATTTTTCGTGACAAAAAATCAATTCTTTTTTTTGCATCCCCTTATATATGCAGTTTCCGAAACTGCGCCGGTGTCATCCCGGTAAGTTTCTTGAACATGACGATAAAATGGCTGGCATCTGAGTATCCCACATCAGATGCTATATCCTGCACCTTGCGCCTGCTGTTTATAAGCAGTAATTCCTTGGCTTTATTGATACGGTAGTTTGTCAGGTACTCATACACCGAGCAGTTCATAAACTCCGTAAAAACACGCGATAGATATTGCTGCGATACAAATACACGATCGGCAAGCTCCTTGGCGCTGATATCGTCCATGTAGCTTTCTTCTATAGCATCTATAACAGGCTTTATAAAACGCACATAGCTTTGGTCATCACTGTCGTGTGTGTGATTAGACTGATCCGAGAGCAAAAGCATGATGCCATAACAGTCGAGTGAGAGCATCTGCGTATCACTGGAGCGTTCCTTAAAGTCTTCTACCGCCTTGTTAATCGCTTCCGACACCTCAATTCCCTTATTCTCATCAATCAGCCGGTATTCCTTTTCATCAAACATTTCCCTGAAGGCTGCCGCCATTGTCCCTGTAAAAGTGGCAAACTCTGTTTTCCATGGCAGACTATTGCAGGATGAGATGTTTTTATTGTGATAGGAGTGTGGCACATTTGGCGCAATAAGAATCCCCTGTCCCTTTTGAAGCTCAACCGTATGACTGTTTGACAAAGCACTGTCTGAAACAGACTGATTTCTGCTGTATACTGTCACCTCACCCACGCCCTCCTTTGTCTGTAAATAATGGTACAGCGGATACCCTTTGGGGCGCGTCACACTTTCCTGCTCCCAATCGTTACCGACAGAGTCGAATTGAAACGGTTCTCTTGCGAAATTGCTTCCAAAATAAATAGGCATGCTTTCTCCTTTCAAAAACGGTTTAGTTTCAGAATGTTATATAATTTGGTTTATGATGTTATACTATTTTCCGTAAATCTATTATATGATTAGTGCATAAGGAAACACACTTATAGTTTAAGAATATCATAATATGATTAAAGGTCAAAAGGTATCATCGATGCATGCTTGCATGCAATTCGATGTATACCTTAGTGACCCGCACTACACCGAGAAAGTAGCAATTTGCTGCGGGGAGCAGGAAATTAGCGGATTTCGAGGTGTAGTCAGATTACGGGAATGCGTAGCATGTAGTAATCTGATTAATCATAAATGAGGGGCAAAATACCTTTTGACCCTCATATCATAATATGTATTAGAGATTTATATTAGGTTGTATAATTGTAATTTCGTGGTAGGGCTTATATGAGAAAAATATTACAAAGACTGCTTTCAAAGCTTTTTATAGTTTCGACAATAATAATCATACAGATGATATGGTGGTTCTTTTTGTTTTATACGGCATCTGTTGCCAGCAGGGTGTTTCAGGATCTGCTGTATGTGGCAGCCATATTGCTTTCGCTTTATATTGTCAACAGGCGGATGAAAATGTATATAAAAATGTCATGGATATTTTTGATACTGAGTGTTCCAATCGTTGGTATTCCGTGCTATTTCTTTTTCGGAAGACCGGAGCTTACGTCAAAGACACAGAAAAGAATGGCAAGAATTGTGGAAGCATATGCGCCGCTTCGGCCTGAGAACGAGCTGCTAAATGAGACACTCAGACAGACAGATATGGATGCATACAGACAAAGCAGGCTTATCACTCAAAATCAGAAATATCCACTGTATGCGGAGGACTGCACAGAGTACTTTAAATCAGGTGAGGAGGCTTTTGGAAGCATTTTAAAAGATTTAAGGTCAGCTGAAAAGTTTATCTTTATGGAGTATTTCATAATCGGCAGTGGCGTTATGCTTGATCAGATACTTGATATACTCAAAGAAAAGGTAAAGCATGGAGTTGTGGTGAGAATCATATATGATGATTTTGGCAGCATAAATGCCATTCCGCCACATTTTATAAAGGAGATGGAGAGCATCGGAATACAGACCAGACGATTCAATCCATATAAGCCTATGCTTTCGGTAATTATGAATGACAGGGATCATAGGAAGATACTGGTGATAGACGGACGTGTGGCGCATACCGGTGGTTACAATATAGCAGATGAGTATATCAACAAAAAAATCAGGTTTGGTTACTGGAAGGATGCCGGTATCCGTGTAGAGGGAGAGTGTGTGAACAGTTTCACGACGATGTTCCTTGAGATGTGGAATTATATCAATAAGGACAATGCAGTACATGATGAATATCTGAATCCACACAATACCTTCAGCCAGTCAGAGAAAAGCGGTTTTGTCCAGCCGTTTTGCGATTCACCGCTTGAGCATGATGATGTAGGAGAGAATCTGTATGTGAGTATCATCTCAAGAGCTAAAAAATATGTTTATATTTTTACACCGTATCTGATACTTGGAACAGAGCTGTCACATGCTATGATATCGGCAGCCAGGTCAGGTGTTGATGTGCGTATTGTTGTACCTAAGATTCCCGATAAAAAGCTCATTTATCTGCAGACAAAAGCCAATTTCAGACCTCTTATCGAGGCGGGGGTAAGGATATATCTATACACACCCGGCTTTATACATTCAAAGTGTATTGTGGCAGATGATGATACTGCGATAGTTGGCACATGCAATCTGGATTTCAGGAGCATGTACTGGAATTTTGAGGATTTTGTATACATGTACAGGACTCAGTGCATCGGAAAAATAAAAGAGGATGCGATAGAGACGTTTTCGGTTTCAGAGGAGGTGTATGAGGAAAGCACAAATGATATCTCATTTGCAGGCAGGCTGCTGCAGAGTATTTTGCAGCTTTTTGCACCGCTTTTGTAAATGTGTCTGTAAAGCGTCTGATAAAAATCTGTTGAATAATGTTACGAGTTGTAATATAATAATTCAGGCGATTGCGTAAGCAACGCACGAAGAAACTGAATATGTAGCATAAAGGTGTCGGAGCAGACAAGCATTTGAATCTGATTTATGACAGGCGATGTGAAGCTGGCTCCGGTGAAAAGGGAAACAGGTGCAAATCCTGTACGAACTCGTCACCGTAATTAAGGAGTGACGGCCAATAAGTCACTGGCAACCGGGAAGACGGCCGAAGCGATGATATATAAGCCGGGATACCTGCCTTTGTGTTGTACGGAAACAATAGTGTTTCAAGCCACGAGTAACTGGCTGTACGTGATGAAATAATTATAATTACAGACAAGGTTATGATAGCCGTATAGTCTGTGTTAGAAGGATTTTGACATGTATAGCTCTTTGACATAATAGTACAAAGAGCTTTTATTTTTGATACTTTAAATGTTTTCGTCTTACATATTTAAAACATGTGCAGCTTAATAGCTGCAAGGAGAATGAAAAGGAGAAAACATGAAAAAGAAATTAGTAGTAGTACTGATGGCAGCAGTTATGGCTATGACAGCAGTGACCGGCTGTGGCAGCAAGGCAGATGATGCAAAGAATGGTACACAGGCATCTAAGGCTTCAGAGAGTGAGACAAGCGCAAACGCAGATCAGGAGGCAGCAATGCATGTGGCAGATTTAATCGATGCAATCTACGTGCAGGAGAGAACAGATGATACAGACAAGCAGTGCAAGGAGCTAAGGAGGCCTGGGACAAGCTCACAGACGCACAGAAGGAGCTTGTAGAGGGAGAAAATGCTGATCCTGACTATTTCGGCAGAGATACAGGCGATGCTTCAAAGGATGATCCGAGAAACCAGGATGATATCGGCGAGAACGAGATTCTTGTAGTAAGCTTTGGTACATCCTTCAACGACAGCCGTGTGGCTGATATCAAGGGTGTGGAGGATGCAATAGCAGCTGCAAATCCTGACTGGTCAGTCAGAAGAGCCTTCACAGCACAGATTATCATCAATCATGTACAGGCAAGGGATGACGAGAAGATTGACAATATGGATCAGGCACTTGAGCGTGCAGTCAAAAATGGTGTAAAGAATCTTGTGGTACAGCCTACACACCTGATGCATGGCGCAGAGTATGATGAGCTTTCAGAGGCTGTAGAGAAGTATAAGGACAAATTTGAGTCTGTAAAGATTGCAGAGCCACTCCTCGGTGAGGTTGGAAGTGATGCAACAGTTGTAAATGAGGATAAAAAGGCCGTTGCAGAAATTCTTACAGAGGAAGCAGTAGAAAAGGCAGGCTATGACAGCCTTGATGCTGCAAAGGAAGAGGGCACAGCATTTGTATTTATGGGACATGGAACAAGCCATACAGCAAAGATTTCATACAGCCAGATGCAGAGCCAGATGACAGATTTGGGTTATGAGAACGTATTTATCGGAACTGTAGAGGGTGAGCCGGAGGATACATCATGTGAGTCTGTCATTGAGAAGGTGTCAGCCGCTGGCTACAAGAACGTCATTCTTCGTCCGCTTATGGTTGTTGCAGGAGACCATGCCAACAATGATATGGCAGGAAGTGATGATGATTCATGGCTTTCACAGTTTAAGGCATCAGGAAAGTTTGATAAAATCGATACACAGATTAATGGACTTGGTGAGATTGAGGGTATCCAGAAGCTTTATGTTGAGCATACAGCGGCTGCTATGAGCAAGTAGCAGTTACTTAAATGTATAGTGGGGAAGCTATAAAATAACAGGAGCAGTATATCAGACATGAGAAAATTATTCAGAAACAAGTTTACTTACATCATTGCACTGGCACTGGTTTGTGCCATGAGCCTGGCAGCATGTGGTAATAAGAATGCAAAAGCTGAAACAGAAAGCAAAAAAGCAGTGCAGGACGCGACAGAGAGCACAAAAAAGGCTGAAAAACAGAAAAGATAGCACTTCAGATGGTAC
>ENA-OQMZ01001025-OQMZ01001025.1-human-gut-metagenome-genome-assembly--contig:-NODE-1025-length-10802-cov-1.246089_pt1 | contig 10802 bp, 17 predicted proteins | sample MGYA00242621_ERZ504862 | MGnify/ENA primary metagenome ERZ504862 (study PRJEB26092, sample SAMD00036393) | human gut metagenome | host: Homo sapiens | study: EMG produced TPA metagenomics assembly of... | reverse complement strand
ACGTCCGGTGCATGCTATTCTTTAGGCGGCAGCTTCAGAAAGTATCCAGCTATATCTTTGTACTTGGACCGTACAATGTAGATATTACCGGTGACTTCAGAATATTCTGGGAGGCTCTGCTCCGTCTGTAAGAGCAGGATATTGATCCAGGATGGAAAAAGACGAATTTTTTCTTAAGAGAATCCGGGAATTGGCAAATCTCTCCTGGCAGAGAGATATCGTTACATTTTCGGATTTTCTTAATTTAAATGAACAGAATATAGTCAGTAGCCTGAAACATCAGTTTCCCCAGATTGTTATGGAGACGTCCGGAGGCTATGAGAATGCGGAGCGTCAGATGGTTGCATTTCATCCTGATGCTCTTGCTTTTACATGGGAATATCCCATCGACTGTCTGAGGATTGAACCAAAGGCTCTTAAATTCTCTGAAGAGCTTTCTCATCGTGATTATCTTGGTGCACTTCTCAATCTTGGAGTAGACAGAAGTGTGATCGGTGATATTGTTGTTCAGAAAAAAGCTGCCTGGTTTTTCTGCCAGAACAAAATGACGGAATTCTTTCTTGAAAATCTGTGCCGGGTCCGTCATACCAATATTCTGATCACAAAAGTGGAGGATTTTGATGAATTTCCACGCCCTGTCCTTGAATCTGTCAGCGGTACCTGCGCTTCGGTACGTCTGGATTCATTGATCTCGCTTGCTTTTAAGACATCCAGAAGCAGTATGGTATCTTATATTGAAGGCGGGCAGGTTTTTGTCAACGGAAAACTGATCACCAGCAACGGATATGAGCCGAAAGATGGTGACATTATATCTGTACGTGGGAAAGGACGGTTCATTTGACGGTGTTTCTCACCAGACAAAAAAAGGACGCTGCAGTGTGCGTATTATGCGCTATGTATAAATTTTGTAATAAAAGGAGAACAGGAAAATGGCAGAACAAAAATTACTTGTAAAACGGGAAGGAGATTTCCATTATCCTATTTAATTTAAAAAATGACTTTCAGGATCTTGCCGGTGCGATCAGAGAAGAAGGACTTGAAAACCGGAAAATCTGTATTGTGACAGACAGTCATGTTGCACCTCTTTATCATGAGGCAGTTAAATCAGCTCTTCAGGAAATTTCCTCTGAAATATTCTCTTTTGTATTTGAAGCTGGTGAAAAGAACAAAAACCTGAATACAGTACAGGAATTATATAAAACTTTGATTGAGAATGAAATGGACAGAAAAGGTCTGCTGGTTGCGCTGGGTGGCGGTGTTGTAGGTGATCTGACAGGTTTCGGAGCTTCCACTTACCTGAGAGGGATTGATTTTATCCAGGTTCCTACTACGCTTCTGGCACAGGTTGACAGCAGCGTAGGAGGTAAAACAGGTGTTGACTTCCTTCAGTACAAAAACATGGTAGGAGCTTTCCATCAGCCCCGCCTTGTATATATGAATATGAGTACCCTGCAGTCTCTTCCGAATCGGGAATTCACCTGTGGAATGGGTGAAATTCTTAAGACAGGACTGATCTGCGATGAAGAGTTCTTTCCGTTTTGTATGTAAGAATCAGCTGAGATCAGTAAATTGGATTTGAGTATGCTTTCCAGAATGATCCGCAGATGCTGCGAGATCAAGGCAGGTGTGGTAGAGCGTGATCCGAAGGAGCAGGGAGAACGTGCACTTTTAAATCTTGGTCACACAGTCGGACAATGCAGTCGAAAAAATGAAAAACTTTCAGCTGCTTCATGGACAGTGTGTTGGAGTCGGTCTGATCGCTGCCGCTTATCTTTCCATGCAGAGAGGATTATTAACAGAAGAAGAATACGAAGAGATCAGAAAAGGGTGCCATTCTTATAATCTTCCTCTTTCTGTTGATTCACTGAATGCCGGGGATGTCCTGGCAGCAACAAAAAAAGACAAAAAAATGGAAGCCGGTCATATTAAATTTATCCTTATGGACGGGATTGGTAAAAGTTTTATAGACAAAACTGTCACAGATGAGGAACTGCTCCAGGCAATCCGGGAGATTCTGATATGACAGCTGTTTCCTCCGTATCTTCATGTATGCACTGGATTAGAGGCTGTATTATTATCCTTTTGCTGACAATCCTGGATCAGGGAAGTAAATCTCTTGTTCTGGCACAACTGAAAGATCATCCTGATATCTCTCTCATTCCAGGAGTTCTTCAATTACGGTATCTCGAAAATCGTGGAATGGCCTTTGGATTGTTTGAAGGTAAAATTCCGGTGTTTGTGATTTTGTGCCTTTTGTTTTTTGGTGTATTTATCTATGTATATGCCAGAATCCCGAAAAACAGATATTATCTGCCGCTGTCAGTAACTGCACTGGTAATGGTTTCCGGTGCTCTTGGAAATTTTATTGACAGAGTATGCAGAGGCTATGTTGTGGATTTTATCTATTTTTCACTGATTGATTTTCCGGTATTTAATATAGCTGATATGTATGTGGTATGCAGTGGCATATTACTTGTTATGCTGGTGTGTTTCAGATACAAAAATGATGAAGATTATGACTTCTTAAGAATAAAAAAGGATTAGTATTATGGAAATTCTTAATTATCAGGTTTCTGACGGTCAGTCCGGTATCCGGATTGACCGCTATCTTTCTGAAATGAACGAAGAACTGTCACGTTCTTATATTCAAAAGCTGCTTAAAGAGCAGAAAATAACCGTCAATGGTTCTGCTGTAAAAGCCAACTACAAAGTTCAGGAAGGAGATGAAATCTCCGTAGCAGTTCCTGACATAAAAGAGCCGGATATACTTCCGGAAGATATCCTCTGGATATTCTTTATGAAGATGATGATGTACTTATTGTAAATAAAACCAAAGGGGATGGTGGTTCATCCCAGTGCCGGACATACTTCCGGAACATTGGTAAATGCTATTATGTTTCACTGTAAGGACAATCTGTCGGGGATCAATGGTGTTCTGCGTCCTGGTATTGTCCACAGAATCGATAAGGATACCACAGGTGCACTTCTTGTATGCAAGAATGATAATGCACACCGCAACCTGGCAGAACAGTTAAAAGAGCATTCTATCAGGCGTAGATACCGGGCAATCGTAGCAGGAGTACTGAAAGAAGACGAAGGACGATCGAAGGTCCCATCGGGCGCCATCCGATTGACCGCAAAAAAATGGCTGTCAACTATAAAAACGGCAAGGATGCTGTCACACATTATAAAGTTCTGGAACGTTTCAAAAATGCCACTTATGTGGAATGCCGTCTGGAAACAGGCAGAACGCATCAGATTCGTGTGCATATGACAAGTATCGGTCATCCACTTCTGGGTGATGAAGTGTACGGTTCCGGTAAGAATCCTTATCATCTGCAGGGACAGACGCTTCATGCAATGATTCTTGGCTTTGTTCATCCATCAACGGGCGAATATATGGAGTTTACAGCTCCTTTACCTGAATATTTCGTTAAATTATTAGAAAAATTACGAAAGTAGTTTGCATTTTTTTGGAAATATTGTATAATATGTCTATCGAATATGTAACAGAAGGGAGTGCAGACTATGAATAGTACGAGTTCAATTATTACAATTGGTCGTGAGTACGGCAGTGGAGGAAGACAGATAGGTCAGGAAGTTGCCAAATATTTTGGTATTAAATGTTATGATAAAGAACTTCTCGAACATGCAGCAAATGAAAGCGGTATCTGCAAAGAACTTTTGAGAATCATGATGAAAGACCAACTAACAGCTTTTTATATTCTCTGGTTATGGATACCTACTCATTTGGTTATTCTTCTTCAGGATTTACAGATATGCCTATGAACCACAAAATATTTCTTGCACAGTTTGACGCAATCAAGAAACTGGCCTCCGAAGGTCCATGCGTTATGGTCGGAAGATGTGCAGATTATGCGTTGTCAGAGTATAAAGACTGTTTCAGTGTATTTGTACATGCAGATATAGACTGGAGGATTAACCGTCTTTCACAGAAACATAAATAAAACTGCAAAAGAAGCAAAAGACATGATCAATAAGACAGACAAGAGCCGTTCCAGTTACTATAATTACTACACCAATAAGAAATGGGGTGCTGCTTCAAGCTACAATCTCTGCGTAGACAGCAGCAAACTTGGAATTGATGGTGCAGCAAAAGCAATCATTCAGGCAATTGAGATTTTTGATTCCATAAAAAATAAATAGGATTATATTTTACAGATACTTTACCACATCCTTGGTAAAGTATCTGTTTTTGGATGAATTTATAACAGTCTTTTCAATTCATTCCAGATTGCCTGCGGCAATGGAATTTTGGCTTGTATGCTCGGGATAGTGGTGTATGAACAGTAACAAGACTGCTTATAATTTTTTTAATATATATTAATTTCATGACATTTGTCAAAATATATGCTATAATCATACCATGTTAAAAAGGAGGACATTATGAAATTTCGTTGGGACAACCGATATTTACACTGGGGTGTAACCGCTTTTCTGGTAATTGCCGCCAGTATGCTGTTTTATTATGGCATATTTCACATGAAAACCCTGATCGTGGGAATCAAAACTTTTCTGGGAATTATGGCGCCTATTATCTATGGTGTAATCCTTGCTTATATTCTCAGTCCGCTGATCAATCTCTTTGAGCAGAAGCTGATCTATCCGCAGCTGGAAAAGCATAATATTAAGTTACAGAAAAAAGGAAAACGGGCTATTCGATGGGGATGTGTCCTTTTTTCCATGTTCCTGTTCTGGATTATCATTTACGCATTACTGATGATGGTGCTTCCTCAGTTGATCCGAAGTATCATGAGTATTATTTACAGTTTTCCGTACTATATAAAAGTTATTGAAAAGTGGCTCAATTCATTTGTTGAGCATGGATGGAAACTGAATCCTGAAATGCTCGATATGATCAACCAGTACTCTGCAAAAGCACAGGAATATCTTACTACCGATATTCTTCCGCAGATGCAGGATATGCTCAAAAATGTTTCAGCAGGTATTTTTGATATCCTGATCTTTATGAAGAATTTTCTGATCGGTGCCATTGTAGCTTTGTATGTACTTGCAGACAAAGAGAAATTTGTTGCCAAAAGCAAAATGATGGTATATGCTATATTGCCTCATAAATGGGCAAATATGCTTATACGCGTTATGCGTTTTACAGACAAGACTTTTGGTGGTTTCATATACGGAAAACTTCTGGATTCTGCTATTATTGGAATTTTGTGTTATTTTGGAATGTTGCTTTTGGATTTGCCGTATCCAATTCTTATCAGTGTAATTATCGGTGTGACAAATGTCATTCCGTTTTTTGGTCCTTACATCGGAGCCATTCCATGTATTTTGCTTATTTTAGTAGTAGATCCCATAAAAGGTCTGTATTTTGCAATTTTTATCCTGCTTCTTCAGCAGTTTGATGGAAATATCCTTGGTCCGAAAATTCTCGGAGACTCTACCGGACTTTCCAGTTTTATGGTTATTGTTGCCATCATGATCGGGGGTGGTCTCTTTGGGGTTCCGGGAATGATCGCAGGAGTTCCTGTATTTGCCGTACTTTATGCTCTGATCTGGAGACTGATCAATCATTCTCTTAATGACAAAAAAATGCCGGCAGAAGAGGAGACATATATAAATATTGACTGTCTGGATGAACAGACAGGTGAAGTACTTCCTCTTTGCAAGGAAGAAAAACACAAGGTTTCACCGGAAGAACTGGAAGCGAGAAAAAATAATTTCTTTATGAAAATATGGAATCCGCTTTCCGGACTGGTCATAACCATATGGAAATATCTCCTGCGGATTTTAAACATAATATGGGGATATATCAAAAAGCAGGGATTTTCCTGAAGAACAGATATGTTGAATTAAAGAATAAACGAGAGAAAAATAAGTAAACCTTCACAGTTACAAAAAAAAACACACACAGGAGTTACTATGAAGAAAAAAAAGTTATATTTGACAGCTTTTCTTTTGGTTCTGGCACTGGCTCTGCAGGGGGGAATCTTTTCCGGTTTCTCTGTACCGGTTCAGGCTGCAGCAACTTCCAAAAAGCAGACAGGATTTGTGAAAAAAAACGGAAGCTGGTACTATTATGATAAGAACGGAAAAAAAGCTACCGGCTGGTACAAAAGTGCTGCAGGAAATCAGTACTATTTCGGAAAGACCGGTGCAGCCAAAGCCGGAATTCTGACCATCAGTGGAAAAAAGTACTGTTTTAATGAAAAAGGTAAAATGCTTACTACCTGGCAGACAGTAAATGGAAAAACGTATTTCTTTGATGAAAAAAAGGATATATGCATACCGGATGGGTAACTACAGCTGCAGGGAATAAATACTATTTCTGGAATGACGGGGTGATACGATCCGGTTTCCATAAAGTAAATAATGTATATTACTGCTTTAATGAAAAAGGAAAAATGTATAAAAACTGTTTTCGCAAAAGCGGGAATTCCACCTATTATCTTCAGGCCAATGGCACTATGGCAAAAGGTCGTCTGAAAGTAAAGGGAAGCTGGTATTCCTTTAACAGAAATACCGGTCAGCTGGTCAGAAGCGGATGGTATAAAGAAACAGACGGTTCTTATTATTATGCAGCTTCAAATGGTAAACTTGTCAAAGGCTTCTATAAACCGGATTCCTATTATCGGTATTTCAGGAAATCAGATTGTAAACTGGTTACGGGATGGCAGACGATCAACGGACACAAGTATTATTTTAAGAAAACTAATGGAATCCGTTACGATGATATTATCCTGAAATCGTCATCTGGGAAAAGATATTATTTTGAGTCTGACGGAAAACTTGCCAGCAGTAAGTGGATCACGAAAAAAAGTGCTCATTATTATGCGAAATCAGATGGGGTGCTGGCCTCTGGATGGCTGACAGTAGACGGAAAGAAATATTATATGAATCCTTCTACATGTGAACGTGAAAGTGGGTGGGTTACTGTAGATGGAGAGAAGTATTACCTAAGTTCCTCCACAGGTGCTCTGGTTACAAATCAGTGGATTGATGATAATCATTATGTTGGAGAAGATGGTTCTCTTATTCCTGACTATCAGAACGGAGTTTCTTTTCGGTGGCCTTTAAGCTCAGGTTATTCCTATATCAGCAGTTATTTTGGAAACAGGGAATCTCCGGGAGGAGTCGGTTCTACCAATCATAAAGGAATTGACATTCCTGCTCCTACAGGAACACCGATTTATGCGGCAGCATCAGGAACCATTGTTGCCATGCTTTCACCGGCAGCGTCAGGCGGTGCCGGATATTATACCAAGATCAATCATGATGGAAAGGGACTTATCACAGAATATATGCACCAGTCTAAATTTAACCCAAATCTGAGTGTAGGAGATAAGGTCAAAAAAGGTGATATTATCGGATATGTAGGAAGCACCGGGAACAGCACCGGTCCTCATCTTCATTTTGGGGTTATGGTTAATGGGGTAAATCAGAATCCTCTGAATTATGTGAAGAGACCGTCATAATTAACCGGTTTCAGCTAGAGCGTGTCTGAAAAATCATTCCCGCAATCTGCACGCTCTAGTACATCGTTTCGCAGACAAGCGAGTGGTATAGTTATTTTCATTTTATAAATATATAAAAAAAGGATATATGGTATATGAAGGAAGAATCAGAAAAAACATACACTTATTACAGAAAAAGCGCAATATCATGAAACAGACCAGATGGGCATTATCCATCACTCTAATTATGTAAAATGGATGGAAGAGGCCAGGATTGGATATATGAGCCGGATGGGTTTCAGCTATAAGAAAGTAGAAGAGTTGGGAGTGATCTCCCCTGTTGTGGAAATTTCAGTTGCATATAGAAAGCAGGTTTTCTTCGATGATGAAATCCGGATTCGCGTTGGCATTAAGCAGTATAATGGAATTTCTCTGGAATTTAATTATGAATTTTTTAATGCGAGCAGAAATGAAATCTGCACAACCGCTTATTCCAGACATTGTTTTCTAAAAGATGGGAAACTGATCGCTCTCAAAAAAGAGCTTCCGGAATTGAATCGCATTATTACAGATTGTCTGTAAAACTAATGACTTTGGAAAATCACGTATAGTAGTGATCAAATCCCGGTTGGGACAGCCTATAGCGGCTTTTTCGGGAGATGACGTGTACTGGGAAGTTCCGGAAGACCTTCCCCAAATGACGAACTTATGGTTGACGGAAAAGCTTGTATATACATCGGGCAAACTACCAGATTATTGACAAAAAATTGCTGTAGAAAAAATTTAAATTGAACGCTAAGTAATTCAATCAATGTTTTTGACATGAAGGCAGAAAAAAGTTATTATTTGATAAATACAAACAATTAGCACGCAAAAATAAATCCGGAAACAATAAATGGATGTACTGGTTGGCAACAATAAGATAACATAAAAACATACGAAAGTAGTATGTTTTTATGTTATCTACATCTATACGACAAACGCGAGTTTTTCATATAGATGTAGGCTGCAGCTGTCTTTGCGCTGTAATCGTTTATTGACAAAGGCATTTTCTCTGCAATTATTAATCATTATCAACTTTGATGATTTATATGTCTTAAATATTCTCAACAATATTCTTAACATTAAGAAGTTATAAAATAATTTTTTAAGGAGATTTTTTATGGATAAATATATTGATTATTATAATGATAGCAAGAAAGTCACTTACCACGAACAGACCGATATTTCAAATATTTTGAAGCTTCGAGCTGTTTTGAAAACACTGCCTGATTTCTGCAAGGATTATTTTCGTGCTATGGATCCGCTTACTACTACCAAAACACGAATTTCCTATGCGTATGATATCCGAATCTTTTTTCAGTTTCTCCTGGATGAAAATCCTGCCTTTAAGGACTATTCCATGAAAGACTTTACCGTTGATGTTCTGGATCAGCTTAAAGCTATAGATATCGAGGAATATCAGGAATACCTTAAAGTATATAAAAATGGTGATAAAACAGAAACCAATGGTGAACGTGGCCTGAAAAGAAAAATTTCTGCATTGAGAAGTTTTTATGCATATTATTATAAACATGAATTTATCCAGACGAACCCAACTGTTCTTGTAGATGTTCCGAAAACTCATGAAAAAAATATTATACGTCTTGATGCTGATGAAGTTGCCATGTTATTGGATCATATAGAGCACTGCGGCGATGAGCTTACCGGACAGAAACGTGTTTATTATGAAAAAACCAAGGAGCGTGATCTTGCCATCGTTACTCTCCTGCTTGGTACCGGGATTCGTGTATCTGAATGTGTAGGACTTGATGTTGAAGATGTTGATTTTAAAAATAATGGGATTAAAGTCACCCGAAAAGGTGGAAATGAAATGGTTGTATATTTAGGACATGAGGTAGAAAAAGCTTTGAAAAAGTACTTGGAAGTTCGTAAGAATATCGTTCCTGTAGCAGGGCATGAACACGCTCTCTTCTACTCTACCCAGCGAAAAAGGATTGGCATCCAGGCTGTTGAAAATCTGGTAAAAAAATAACGCAGGTGCCATTAACGACCACAAAAAAAATCACACCACACAAGCTTCGCAGTACTTACGGTACTACTTTGTATCAGGAAACAGGCGATATTTACCTTGTAGCTGATGTATTAGGTCACAGAGATGTAAACACCACAAAGAAACATTATGCAGCTATGGATGATGCAAGACGTCGTAAGGCGGCCACAGCGGTGCATTTACGCGAAGATTAAAAACATAAAAAGATAAAGTATGAAAAATGACAGATATGTCTTATGTCTGGAGTTTTGTATAGACTTTAAATAACAGACATAAGACATATCTGTCACATACTTGATTCTGTTTGGGTTATGATATGTTTTTCAGAATTCTTATTTACTAACTGTTAAAGCTATTTTTATTTATCAAAATCAGTTTCAAATACGCCTTCCGGAGTACGTATTGTCAGTAACCCAAGATTGAATTCATCATCCATTACAGTAATATGATATTCAAAAATAACATCATCTTCAACCTTGGAAAGTAAAACGTAAGAGCCATTTTCTTTTCCTTCAATTTGGTCGCAGATATCTCCGTAAACCATTTCACCGGAAATTGCTCTTGGATATCCTGCATCTTTAATTTTTTGCTCAATTATTCTGTATAATTCTTCCATATATCTCTCATCTCCTAATATTTATTGTTTTTCCATGATAACAGGTATGCTTACAAAATGCAATAAAAAGGATATCTGCTGAAAATATCTTAACAGGTATCCTTTTTATTTATGTTATGTAGTTTTTAGTATTAATAATAAAAGATGGTTATAAAGCTACACTGATCTTACCATGGAGCGCTTCAGGAATCTCTTCTTTGTCTAAAGATACGCTAATTACAAAAGTAACATTAAATTGTTTACCAATCTCATCTAACTGTCCCAGAGTACCTGTAATGTCTTTATCTTCCAATTTTGCTACCTTAAGGAAACTGTCAAGATAAATCTGCTCAAGATCGTGATCCTGAGAAAGGATACCACAGATAAATCCTACAAATTCATCTGCATTCTTAATAGGGAATCCGGATACATCAATAAGACGTACTTTATTGTTGAGTTCATTACATATGTTTTGTGCTCTTGTCTAAGTAGACAATACTTCCATTTGCCTCTTTTACCGCACCATTTACCTTATCTAACAGTACTTTTGTTTTGCCCTTTGCCTTTCTTTCCTACAATCAGTTCAACCATGCTGTTTCCTCCTTAGACACATATAATATTAATTTAGACTAAAAACTTTAATTAATATTGTTTATATTATAGTGCATATTATTCAAAAACACAAGTGGTATTTATATTTTTTTGTGAAATTTTGTTG
>ENA-OQMZ01001024-OQMZ01001024.1-human-gut-metagenome-genome-assembly--contig:-NODE-1024-length-10807-cov-3.103933_pt1 | contig 10807 bp, 17 predicted proteins | sample MGYA00242621_ERZ504862 | MGnify/ENA primary metagenome ERZ504862 (study PRJEB26092, sample SAMD00036393) | human gut metagenome | host: Homo sapiens | study: EMG produced TPA metagenomics assembly of... | reverse complement strand
CGAGCCATGTGTACATACCTCCTAGAACTCGAGACCGGCGGCACGAGCACCGTCGGCGAGGGCCTTGACGCGGCATGTAGATACGGCCACCACGATCGAAAGCGACCTTGGTGATGCCGGCCTCGATGGCACGCTTGCCAACGAGCTGACCGACCTTCTCCGCAGCTCCTTGTTCGAGGTGTGGGTGCCCTTGAACTCGGCCTCGAGGTCGAGGCGGAGACGAGCGTCAGGCTGGAGCCCTTGCTGTCGTCGATGATCTGGGCATAGATGTTGGCGTTGGTACGGGTCACGCGAAGACGCGGACGCTCGGCGGTACCCGAGACCTTGCCGCGAACACGACGCTGACGACGCTTGAGGCTTCCAGCTTCGCCTTATGCTTGTTCATACGTAAACTCCTAAAAAGGTTGATCTTGCCAGCACCTAACGGGGTGCTGGTCTTATGCGAGTAAGTCGGTTACGACTACTTGGCGGCCTTACCCAGCTTGCGGCGGATGTGCTCGCCAACATAGTGGATACTTGCCCTTGTAAGGCTCGGGAGGACGATGGCCGCGAATCTCAGCGGCGATCTGACCGACCTGCTGCTTGTTGATACCCTTGACGTTCACGTGGGTGTTGTCGGGAACCTCGAAGGTGATGCCCTCGGGAGCCTCGACGATCACGGGGTGCGAGAAGCCCAGGGAGAACTCGAGGTTCTTGCCCTTCTGCTGCACGCGGTAACCGACGCGGCGAGCTCGAGCTTCTTCTCGAAGCCTCGGAAACGCCAACAACCATGTTGTGGATGAGGGCGCGGGTGAGGCCGTGGCGGGCACGGGTCTCACGCTCGTCGTCGGGACGGGAAACGGTGAGGACGTTGTCCTCGACGTTGATAGCGAGCTTCTCAAAGACATCGAGCTCGAGCTGGCCCTTGGGGCCCTTGACGACAACGTTGTTGCCGTTGACTGCCACTTCGACTCCGGCGGGAATCTGGACAGGCTTATTACCGATACGAGACACGGTGATCTCCTTTCCTTCTACCTACCGACCGAATTACCAGACGTAAGCGATGATCTCGCCGCCGACGTTGTGCTTGCGAGCATCGCGGTCGGTCATAACGCCATGGCTGGTGGAAATAATGGCGGTACCAAGGCCACCGCGGACGCGGGGCATGTCGGCAACGCCGGTGTACTTACGCAGGCCCGGCTTGGAAATGCGGCGGATGCCGTTGATGACCTTAGCCTTCTTGGGACCATACTTAAGCGTGATGTGCAGAGTCTTCTGGGGCACGGTGTCCTCGACATCGTAGCCCTCGATGTAGCCCTCCTCGTGCAGAACACGAGCGATCTCGACGAGCTTCTTGCTGCTCGGCATGGAGACCGTGGCCTTGTTCACAGAGTTAGCGTTACGGATGCGCGTAAGCATATCTGCGATCGGGTCTGTAAGGTTCATACAGATTCTCCTTCGTTCTTGATGAACACGTGCTCTTGGTTCTTCGCCGCCCTTAACGGCAAAGCCTATTTAGCGCGTTTTCCCTGTTCCAAACTGATGCTTGAAACGCTGGTAGTGACTTACCAGCTGGCCTTCTTAACGCCGGGAAGCTCGCCCTTGAGTGCAAGCTCACGGAAGCAGACACGGCACAGGCCGAACTTGCGGTACACAGAGTGCGGACGGCCGCAGCGCTGGCAGCGCGTGTACTCACGAGTAGAGAACTTCTGCTTGCGATTGCACTTGACGATCATCGATGTCTTAGCCACTTATATCCTCCTCACATAGAGTATTGTTCGCCCCAAGCGCCGCCCCCTTGTGGGAACGGCGCTTATGGGGCAGGTGAACCTATTTCTTGAACGGGAAACCGAAGGCGTCCAGAAGGGCCTTGGCCTCCTCATCGGTGTTGGCGGTGGTCACGAAAGTGATGTCCATACCACGCTGGTGATCGACGGAGTCGAAGTCGATCTCGGGGAAGATGAGCTGCTCGGTGACGCCCATGGAGAAGTTACCACGGCCGTCGAAGCTCTTGGCGGAGATGCCGCGGAAGTCGCGGATACGGGGGATCGCGACGGAGGTCAGACGATCGAAGAACTCCCACATACGGTCGCCACGCAGGGTAACCTTGCAGCCGATCGGCATACCAGCGCGCAGGCGGAAGGTAGCGATGGACTTGCGGGCACGGGTGATCATCGGCTGCTGGCCGGTGATGGCGCGCAGGTCGCGCACGGCACCGTCGATGGCCTTGGAATCGGTAGCGGCCTCGCCGACACCCATGTTCACGACGATCTTCTCAAACTTGGGGATCATCATGACGTTCTCGTACTGGAACTTGTCCTGAAGCTGCTGCTTGACCTCGTTGTTGTACTTGGTCTTCAGACGCGGCACATACTTCTCTTCTGCCATTGTTCACTCCTTCTTGGGGTTTTAAGCACGGGGCGTGGCCACGATGGGTTGTCCTCGTGCCTCCTGGCTGCATCCGCGCCGCTCATGGCATTTCGCGGTTTGGACTCGACGCAGCAGGAGCCGACAAAACAATCGGTACTATACGCGCATCGGGAGCGTATTTCCAGAAAAACATCTTCTGCCTGCACAACTCCACAACTCCCCCGCACAAATGGATCCCAAAAGCTGTTGCGGTGAAATAGTTCCTGGCCGACCGCCCGTCGGGCCCATCTAGGAACTATTTCACCGCAACTTATTGATGGGGATGAGATTAGCGCTTGCGGGGGACGGAGTTTGGTGCGGCGCAGGTGGATCATCTCGGCGGCGATGGAGATGGCGATCTCCTCGGGATCCTCCGCCTCGATGGCAACGCCAATCGGAAGGTGCAGCCCGTCGATTTGTTCCTGCGTAAAGCCCTCCTGTTCCAAGCGGCCCGCACAAAGGCCGTCTTGCGACGCGAGCCCAGGCAACCCAAATAGGCGGGCTTGGCGCGCATCGCCTGAATCACCACGTCGATATCGGACTTGTGACCCGCCGTGGCAACGACCACCAAGTCGCGCGGACCGATGGGGCACAGCTCGCTCAGGTTCTTGTAATCGACCAGGCGTCGATCGTAGACACCGGGCACCCATTCGGGGGTCAGCGTACCGGGGCGGTCGTCACAAGCCACGACGGCAAAGCCGCCGCCGTGAGCACCCGCGCCGTTGCGGCGCCCACGTGGCCGCAGCCAAAGATATAGGTCAGGCCCTCGGGGCAGAGCGTCTCGATGTGCGCCGGGGGAATCTCGGAGGCGGCGTTGGTGTAGGTGACCTTACTCCCCTCCTCCACCAGCGAAAGCTCGGGGCAGCCCATTATGGTGCGGCGCGATGCCTCGCCATGGTACTCGGCCACATCGCCCTCGATCGCCTGGGTGACAAACGGTTCAAAGTCGATGACGAAGTCGCCGATGCGCCGATAGGCCAAAACGTCGGCAACCGACTGGAACAACGGCACCTGCGATACATCCAGGTGCAGATAGCACAGGCAGATGGCTCCGCCGCAGATCATGCCAGTATCGGAGTTCTCGCCGCCCATGGTGTAGCGGACCAGACGCGATTGCCCTGCGGCCAGCAGCTCGCGCGCCTCGTCCAGCGCAAAGAGCTCAATCTTGCCGCCGCCGATGGTGCCCGCTTGGCTGCCATCGGCAAAGACGGCCATCCAGCGCCCACGCCGCGCGGCGATGACCCTGCCGTACCGGCAACTACCACCAGCTCGCACGTCTTGCCAGCCTTCAGAGCGCCAAGCGCAGCATTCACCACATCGAGCTTTTCCATTGCAATTTCCTATCCCTGGAATACACCGGTGAGCATGGCGAGCGCCTCGAGTACGCCGCCGCCGACCGACGTCGCCTTGTCCGAAATATAGTTGATATAGCTGGCATCGCCGCGCGGGTCGACGTCGGCGCACTTAAAGCCCTCGGTCACCTGAACGCCGTCGGCCAAAAGGCCGCGCAAGCAGCCGTCAATCTGCGTGACCATGGGAGTATCACCCGCATACCCGATCACATCGCCGGCACTCACGATGTCGCCGATCGCGCGGTCGGACCTAAACACGCCGGCGGCGGGGCTGTGGATAACGCGCTCTTTGCCATAGCCGGCGATGATGCCCGGCACGCCCGTATTGGGTTGGGGCGAGCCCTGGGTGATGACGCGGCCGAGGAAATGACCGCGCATGGTCTCGACCACGCGTCGCAATCGACCGGCGCGGTAAAGCCCGGCCCCACGGCGATGACGACAGGCGCCATATCGCGCGTGGTGCCAAGTTGCGCTTAGCCAGAATCGCGTCGACCACGGCAGCGGGCTTTAGTTCGTCGAGCATCTTGGCCCGGGGGTCTACCACGACGGCAACATCCCCCGCTTGGGTAATCTCGAGCGCCTCTGCCGGCGTCTGCGCCAAGCGGGCACGAATGCCCTCGACCTGGACCTCGCCCAGGCGAATGGCCTCGCAAAAACTGATCGTGCGACGGATGCACGTGGGGACCGCGATATCGGCCATGACAACCGACACGCCGGCGCGCACCAAGCGAGCGGCGACGCCCGTGGCGATATCGCCGGCGCCGCGAACATAAACGAGCATTCCCGGGGCACCTCCCTGTGCTACGGTTTGAGCAGAGCAAAAGCGGTTCGACCGCTACTCTGATGATTATTTATTATCACAGTATTATACGGCGGTGAACAGATGGAAACGGTTAGCGGCAATCTTGCTCGGCGCTCAGGATTGAGCCGGGCATTACCGCGATTATCGGCAGCGGCGGCAAGTCGACCTTGCAAGACGCTGGGTCTTGAGCTCATGCGCGCTGGCGGCCGCGTGCTCCTCTGCACCACCACGCATATGCTTCCCGTCGCCGGCGTGCCCATGGGACGGGTCGAACCGTCGCCTGGACGCCGCGCTTGGAAGCCGGGCGCCTCGCATGTCTCCGGTTGCACCTGCGAGGCCTGCGCGGGCCTTGCGCGCGGAGTCATCTGCCAGGCAGGCGTCTTGGACCCGGAGACAGGCAAGCTCTCCGCCCCCGCCGAGCCGCCCAACGAGCTGGCACAGCGCTTTGACTATGTGTTGGCCGAGGCAGATGGGCAGGCAAGCGACTCCCGCTCAAGGCGCATGCCGCCTGGGAGCCGGTAATTCCCGCCGCCACGGCAAACGTTGTCTTGCTCGTCGGCGCCTCGGGGCTGGGCAAACCCGTCACCGAGGTTGTCCACCGCCCCGAGCTCTTCTGCGAGCGCTGTGGCTGCGAGCCACCGACATCGCCACGCCCGAACGCGTCGCCCAGGTGCTCAATGCCGAGATGCAGGCGCTGAAGCTCGGCACCGCCCGCGTCATGCTCAACCAAGTCGACGCGCTCAGCGACCCGGCTATGGCCGACCGCTTCGAGGCTACCCTCGGCCGCCCCGTCATCGCCACCAGCCTCAAATAGCTGGCGCTGCCTGGCGCCCTTTCTGCTAGCGAGGCGCGTAGCAGCCGGCGATGTGCTCCGAGACGCGGCGCTGACCCTTGGCGGTGTCGACGTCCCACAGCTCGTACGCGCGCGCCTCGACCAACTGAACATCGGCGCGGCCGCGCAGCAGCGACGATCCGCCATCCTTGCCCTTAAGCCCCATAAGGTCGGGAAAGAGACTCGCAGGGAACAGCACCGGCGAGGCGGGTTCACCGTTTAGGGCAAGACGCACGGGCGCGACGCCGCCGTTGGCCTTAAAAGCACCGGCGATCGCCTCAAAGGAATCCGAACTCACGAGCGGCTGGTCGCCCGGTAAAAAGAGGCAGCCCTTCCAGCCGCGATCGGCTCCCCAGGTAAGACCGGCGCGCACGCTCTCGCTCCTGAGCGCGCCATCGTGCAGTGCGCACGCGCAGCGCAGCTCACGGCAAATCTCGGCAACTTGGGGCCAACGCGTTGTAACAACAACGTCAAATCCTTTGGGCACCGACTCAATCGTCCGCTGAATCAGCGGCTTTCCGCAGATATCGGCAAGCATCTTGTTAGAGCCAAACCGCTTGCCCTCGCCCGAAGCCATAATGACGCATCCAAGTTTCATGGTGATACCTCCCCTGAAGTCATCGTACCCATAACTCGCGCCGCGGGTGCATAAGGATGGTGTCCTGGCCGTTGACGGTCTTATAACGCAGCGACGCTTTCGTTATTTGCGAACAAGTGGGGTTTATGGCACAGTGAGCCCAAACAAATTTTTAGGAAGGCACCCATGACCCCCGCACAGATTGAGTTCTACAAGCGCCTCGCACACGGCCTGGCGCTCCAATTTGGCCCCAACTGCGAAGTCGTCGTCCACGACCTGGAGACCGAGGACGTGGACCACTCCATCGTAGTGATTGAAAACGGCCACGTCAGCGGGCGCAAACTGGGTGACGGCCCCAGCCATATTGTGTTTGAGTCCATGCACGAGGCACCACCGACGTGCACGACCGCGAGCCATACCTCACCAAAACCACCGATGGCAAGCTGCTCAAGTCCTCGACCATCTTTATCCGCAACGACGAGGGCAAGCCCGTCGGCATTTTGGGCATCAACTTTGACATTACGCTTATGAAGGCTTTTGAGCGTTCGCTCGACGCCTTTACCGGCACCGGCGGCTCGGGCTACACCGAGCCCGAGCCCATTACCAAGAACATCGGCGACCTGCTCGAGGACCTGCTGCACGAGTGCGAGCAGTTTGTGGGCAAGCCCGCGGCACTCATGACCAAAGACGAGCGCGTTCGCGCCATTGGCTACCTCGACCGTCGCGGCGCCTTCCTCATTTCCAAGTCGAGCGAACGCGCCTGCGAGTTCTTTGGCATCTCCAAATACAGCTTCTATAGCTACCTCAACGAGGCCAAAGCGACGGCCAGCGACAAGTAGGCACTCGCCTGGATTGCCCCTCCCCTTTTTGGGCGCGAGTTCTGGAAAGCGCGAATCCAAGACCGAGCCGCTTGAGAAGTTCCATATAATCGATGTCATTGGTATTTCGAAAGGGTGGAACAGAATGGCGTTGAGCAAGGCATCATGCACCGGTCGCGGATTGATTCCGGCAATTGGTGGACATGTGCACCGCATGTTCGATGAGGGTGAAGACGACCTGTTTTCGCTGAGCCTTGACGACGTGATGGATGATCGCCCGTGGACCGCCGACGAACTCATGGGCGGCGGGGCTCGTCCGTCAAGCCCCAATCCCGCACTTGCGCCTAAGCCCGCATCTGCGCCGACTCCTGCGCAGTCGCCTGTTTCGACGCCCACGTCTACGCCCGCACCCTCTCGGCCGCCCACGCCCGCACGCCGCCCCGCAAGCGACCCGTCCGAGACGGCGGCATTTCTCGCTGCAGCGACGCAGGGCAAATCGGCCGACAGCACCGTTATGTACAGCGCCCAGCAGTTACCTGTTCCTGCGGCACGCAAACCTCCGGTCACAAGGCTTGATGAGCCCGTTGCCCATCAGGTCGCCCACGATTCCTGGGCCGCAGCCGATCTGGATGAGACCTCTACCGGCATGCCGGCGCTCGACGTTCCAGTTAACCCGCTTTTTGCCGCCAACACGAGCGCCGCGGGCTATGAAGGCGGTGCGGCATATTCCGATTATTCCGATGGCTATGCTGGCGCCGGTCGCATCGAGACCGAGAATTATGGCACCGCATCGAGCGATTATCTCAACGATCCGTACGCTGCCACGCCCGCACCGGAATATGATCCGGAGGCCGCGGCCGCGCCGGCGTATACCAAAAGCACGGGCGAAGAGCGCTTCGCCGATTATTACGCCGAGGAAAAGGCGCTACGTTTCTCGGAATTTCCGCAGGCAGTCAAGGTTGCCTTTATCGCCATTATCATTGCCCTGCTCGGCGTCATTGCGTTTGAGGGATTCCAGCTGTTCCGCGGCCCCACCCAAGCGGAGTCGGAGACCCAGCAAAAAGAGGACGACAACCAGTACCTGGACATCAACACCCTCAAGGGCGATCCCAACGACGAAGACGACGAGTAGCGAGGGTTAAGGGAAGGCCGGAAGAGCCGGCGGCACGTTACGGCTCCAAAAACCCTGCCATAAAGATGGGCAGATACAGCACGTCACCATCGCGGTGAAGATTACATTCCGCAAGTACCAGGCGCGATCGATTCCGTAGCCTTCGTTGCCAGTGCGTTATCGAGCGCCGCGTGGGCCTTAAAGCTCTTGCCCGATTTGACCTCGATGGCAAACACTTCCCCATCGAACGTCTCTTCCACAAAATCGAGCTCACCGACCTTTTTGGACGTAAAGTAGCGCAATCTGAATCCATGAGCTTTGAGCTCTTGGGCGACGAAGCCCTCAAACGCTGCCCCCATATTCATGCCAAAGGCGTCTTCCGCCTCCCCATCAAAAACGCCTTGGGCGACCTTTTTGGAATACGACGACATGAGCATTCCGGTGTCCAGGTAAAACAGCTTAAATAGATTTCGCTGCTCCCCCAATAAAAGGGGTGCCACGGGCGCGTTACGTTATACACGGGAAGCGCGACACCCGCCTCCGATAACCAGAGAAAATGATCTGTCACTTGCGAAAAACGTTTGACACCGTTAATCGACGACAGCTTGAATCGCTTGTTTTTGGAGCCGGCCTCGCTGGGAATCAAATCATAGATATCTCGAATAACCAAGCGTAGCTCGGGCGGAGCGTACTTTGCGATGTCATCGCGATACAGGGCGTGAAGATCGCGGTGGATGTTTCGAACCTCGTCGACATTGCGCGTCGCCAAGAAGGAATTGACCGCGTCGGGCATGCCCCCCACCACCACATACTGATGGAACAGATTGAGCAAGCGGTCATACAGATAGTCGGGGAGCTCCTTTTCGTCCTTTAGACAACCCCTGAGCATGTCAAACGCTCCGGCAGCAACGCCGCTTGCCCAGCAGAACTCCTCAAAGTCGAGCGGGTACATCTGGACCTGCTCGACATACCCCACCGGCAGGGAATCGATGCCCTCGAGCTCAACGCCAAGGAGCGATCCGGTAAGGATGTATCGAAAGTCGCCGCGCTGGACCAGGTATTTGATAAACGTCACTACGTTGGGGCATCGCTGCACCTCGTCGATAACCACAACGGTCTTGTTCGCAACCATCGGCTGCGTTGCAGCAATAGACATGCGCATAAGCAGGTCATCCGCGCTTTTGCCGCCAAAAACGAATCGCGCACGGACGCGTCGGCGATAAGGTCGAACGTCACGACATTTTCGAACGATTCGCTTGCAAAGACGTTGACCAAATATGACTTTCCTACCTGTCGGGCGCCCTTGACCAAAAGAGCCTTGTTAGGCGACGAGGCAAGCCAAGATTCAAACTGTGCTTTCGCTTTTCTCTGCAGCATAAGCGTACCCCTTATTACGTGCTGTTTTAGCACTAGGATACACTTTTCCGTGGTTGTTAGGTGCTTATTTCGGCACTTTTTCTAAGTTCTAAAGTGTGTATTACGACACTTTTCCGTACTTTTACACGGGAGATTTCGACACTTTTTCGAATTTAAGCCTAACAGCAGCCGGCGAAATCAAGCGCCGCCCGCGCGTCATTTCGCAGGCGGCGCTTGATTACTGTCCGCGCGCGCTGATAGACTCCATCGTGCCCGCAAGGAACGGGCGCGTTTTATCCAGAGTCGGGGTAGAGAGTTGGCTCCACGATCCCGACGCCAACCGGCCAAGAGGCACGGTGCCCTGCCAACATCGATGAAAGGAGTCCGTATGGACAATTTCTCTGTGCGCAGTGAGCGCAGCTTCCACAGCTTGGCGGCCAAGCCAAAACAAATGCATCTCCTGGACGAGCCGAGCGGCTATGCCTCGGCCATGGTCAAGAGCAGCCTCTCCCACCAGATGCGCTTTACCGTGCAGAAGCTCGAGGAAGAGCTCTGCGCCGACGGTAATCCGCACGTGCTGCAGATTCAGCTACTCGGAGACGATTCGCGCGAGCCGTCCAGCTGGAAGCTCTTTGCCGACGGCGCGTGCGTTGCGGACGGATCCGGCGCCTTTGTTATGGATGCTATCGACCAGGGCATGATACAAGCCTGTAAGACATGGGGAGATCACGACGCATTTGCCGACATCGCAGAGGCAATCGTTCTAAGCAAAGCTGCATTTGATATCAAGGAGCGCGCTTGTCAGATGCTTTCATATATCGCATGGACAGTTGGTCGGTTCCACGCCCAGCACCTGATCGAGGGCATGGTCGCCGCCGGGATAGACCCGATGCTGGAAGATCTTCTCAGCGCTCCCGCGTAGATTAATCGAGCGCTCTATCGACAAAGATGCATCTACCATAACGGCATGGGACGCGCTCGCCTTGTACTGACCCCAACCAATCCCGTCGGCGCGACTGCAGTCTCAAACAACCACCGGCACCATCCATCCGCACACGAGAGGCGATGGCACAGGCGAACCCCTCAACCTCGCTATTCGTAAACTTCATCAGTGTTTCCACATCCCCATCAAAAGAATCCGAAAGACATCCCCCGTTAATAAAACGCTTCTGAACATCTCACTCTGCAGGCAAAGCCGCACCGAAGTGATGCGGAGGTCTGCGCGGGGTTTCACGGGTTCCCTTGACGCGGCCCAGCGGAAGTGCCACCCGGCATCCCTTCCATAACGCACGGGTAAACAATGGGAAATAGCGCCACCCACCGTACAAGGAAGGACGCCACCATGGATCTCACGAAAACGGCTAGAGAAATTACCCGTCTCATGCTCCCCTACCTGACCACGCAGCAGAACCGCCAGCTCAAAAAGGTTTATCGCACTGCCTTTTCGATGAAAGTCAATTAGCCGAAGACGGCGGCAACGGTGAAAGCGAATCATTCCTAGATCTATTTCTGTCTGCAAAACGACCTCGAAGGTGCTCGGACTAGGACCATCTCCTACTACGAAACCACCA
>ENA-OQMZ01001023-OQMZ01001023.1-human-gut-metagenome-genome-assembly--contig:-NODE-1023-length-10812-cov-2.808891_pt1 | contig 10812 bp, 19 predicted proteins | sample MGYA00242621_ERZ504862 | MGnify/ENA primary metagenome ERZ504862 (study PRJEB26092, sample SAMD00036393) | human gut metagenome | host: Homo sapiens | study: EMG produced TPA metagenomics assembly of... | reverse complement strand
TTCACGGCGGCGCGGTCAGCTTGGCATCTTGATGGTGTCCGGGGTGTAGATGCGGCCGGTGTAGGCGGCCAGCATCTCGGTCAGATTCTGCTGCACCTCGGCTTCGTTCCACCGGATCGCGGGCAGTTCCGGGTGCTCCACCCGGACGGTCAATTCATTCGTCATTTTCGGGATCCTCCTGTTCTGCTTCCTGTTCGCGTGGCAAAAAAGTAATAGTTGTCGGGCGGCTCAAGCGGCGGGCCGTAGCCGTCCAGCGCAAGATCATACATCGGGTTCATCAGCTGCACCTCCGTCATAATCTGCGGGCTGACGGCAGAGCAGGGAAGCTTCTTCCATGATGCTGTTCAGTGCGCCGCACAGGGTCTGGAAGGTGGCTCTCCAGATCTTCACCGGTCAGGCGGGAATAGCTGCCTTTGCAGGTGTCCCATGCCGAACGGAACAGGCTGGCGCAGTAGTTGGCGGTCTCAAAATCGGCCTGTGTATTGTCATTGGCGCGGGCTTGGAGTGTGGCCAGCTGTTTGCGCAGGGCAGTGTTATCCTTGGCAAGTTCAGAATTCCGGGCATCTGCAAGGCCCCAGGCCTTTTCTGCTGCCAGACGGTCCAGTTCTTCCTCATCCCACTGGTGAGCCAGAGCTTTGGCCCGCCGGTCTACCTCTTCCTCATCCACCACGGCAGCGATGGGCTGCTTTTTCAGGGCCGCATTTTCTTCTTGCAGCTTATCCGCCCGGAGCTTTGCCGCTTCGGCCACCTGCCGGGAGCCGGAAAGCTGATTCTCAGCGTTCTTGGCCCGGGCCTCGGCCTTGTCGGCACGGTCTTTTTCCTGTGAGGCCTTCAGCCCCAGCCGGTTGCAGTCCTTGGCGGTGCTCAGCTGGTCAGCACGGGCCTTGTCCCGTTCGGATTCGGCCCGGTCGGCACGGCTCGTTCCCGGTCTGCCTGGTTCATGGCCTCCACCCGGTCGGTGCGGAGCTGCTGGTTTTCCTTGAGCAGATCCTGATAGGCTTTGTTCGTGGTGACCTCACCGTTCTTGACCTTCTCCACCAGCTCCGGCGGGGCGCTGGGTTTTGCCACGGCGTACAGCAGGGTGGGCGGCAAGCTTTCCAGAATGGCCTGCTGCCGGGGGCTGCTGTCAGCCAGCAGTGCGGAGACTTGCAGCAGCCGGTAGGCGCTGTCTTTGGTGATGCCAATGTGCAGGCACCATGCACGGAAACTGTCCTCTCCACGGTTGCCGTGCTTCGAGTTGTCGCATTGTGCGACAACTCCGCACAGCTCATCGTGTGCCAGTGCAATGTTGTCACCCATGTAAACAAGACCCTTTTCGGCCAGTTTCTTGCCGTGAAGATATCCGTTTTCTGCAAGATGCAGGGTCGCCACGGTCTGTTCAGGCAGGCCGGAATAATCAAACTCCGGGCACTTGTCCTTCCGAATGAAAGTCAGGGGCTTCTCCTGCGGGGCACCACCAGTCATTGAGAGAAGTGGTGCAGAAGAACCGCCCGCCGATGCGGCAGGGACCGATTCGCAGTTCTGCAGGGATGTCGCGGGGTCGATGCGCTTGCATCCGCCCCGCTCTCCGAGGTGGTCGGCGTTGCCGCTGTGGCAGTCGGGACAGCATTCTCTGCCGTAGTCACAGCAGTATCCGCATTCTGGGCAGGTGCACATGCGAAAACCTCCTTTGCTTTTTTAATGTCGGCAAGAATCTTTTCCATTTCCTGCTGCGGTGTCATGTCCTTGCGGCTGCCATTCGGAGTAAAAAACTGACCAAGCAGCTCTCTTTTTGCGGCAACACCTTTCAGATTCTGAGCGCAGGTGATAGTCAGGCAGTAACGGCCATCAGATCCATAGTCCGATGCACGAATATCTTTGGAAAACGAGCCAAAAATCTCTCTGTCTGGATAAGTATCTTTGATCCATGCGGAGACCTGAGACAAAAAGTCGAAGTCCAAACTGTGCACTCGACAGGTGCATTTATCCTTGATAGAGCCAGCAAACTCTGACGCATAAGTGAGGGTCTTGCTCATCCGGCACTCGTAGCCCCGAGTCTCCCGGCTGACAGTTCTAGCACTTTCATCCCATTGAAAGTCTCCGTATGGCATGGCATAGGGGCATCCCCAGCACTCATGGCCGGGTGCGTAACCAGATAGGCGGTTTCCAGTGGTACTGGCATCGGTGGATTTCTTCACTCGCCGTCCGCATTTGCAGATATAGGTGGTCACACTTTCACCTCCGTGCCCTTCAGGCGGTCCAGCATCTCGGTCTGCACATCCTTGTTCATGGGCTGGATGTTGTTGCCCTTCCAGCCGTAGCAGAGGATGGGCCCGTAAAGCTGGCGGCCTCGGTACTTACGGTTGAGCAGGCTGGCGGGCTGGATGGGGCCATCGTACCGGCCCACGAACAGCACCGCCGGGGTGCGGGGCAGCACGATCATCTCGCAGGGAGTGCCCAGCCGGTTCTCAATGGCCCACAGGCTGTCGGGCAGGGACGCGATCACAGGTGCCTTGCCCGGCTCTGCTAAAATACCTTTCATTTGTAAAATCCTTCCTGATATGATATCATCAAAGGTGATGGGGCTTGTGAATTCCATCACCCTTTGGGCTCGTCCGTGTTACCAGCACGGGCGGGCTCATTTTTGTTGATGTCCTCGGCATCCTCTTCTGCGTTTCCGAGTACAAAGCTTTCGATAAGCGGTAACCAGTCCGGCGTTAACTCGGAGATGTACCTTTTGGCATAATAGTAATAGAGTGCATTGCTGACCCGTGGGGAGCCGGTGGCCCGCTGGTCCTTGACCATGTGATTTGCCTGATTGCGGCTCAGGCCCATGCCCATCAGGAGCTTCTTCAGACGTTTTGTTTTCATGCGCCCCTCCGGTTCTGCCGGTAGTCCGGCTCTTCGGTACGGGCGTGGGTGCGGTCAACGCGGCCATAGCGGCGGGCGTTCTGTTCACGATCCTGGGCGGCAAAGCCCAGCCGCAGGAACGCTACCGCTGCCAGAACCAGGCACAGGGCCGTAACGAGCTGGCTGTCAGAGATGGAGCTGCCCAGCTGTGCACCGCCCTCGATGCCCATGCCGTACAGCAGACTTACGGCACCGCTGGCAGCAGCCAGCCAGTACCAGACGCGGGATTTAATCTTCATTGGGAGATTCCCCCATTCTGTCCATGAGGTCTGCGGCAGTAGTCACTATGCTGAGCAATGCTGCCGGATTTCTTTAATCTATGCAAATCCCGGCAATCAGAGCGGCGCAAAGGGCTTTCTGTTCCGTCTCTGTACCGCAGGCATAAATCTTGGGGTTCCCATCCTTCCCCAGCTGGATTTTTAACTGAGCGTTCGGGCTGATATTCATGCTCCTACCTCCTGAAGACAATTGACTGCGGGTCTGCAGTCGTCCAATGCCATCCGATGACCGGGTGCCATTCGCCATCAGCAAAAATCTGCAGCCCGGTGTGGCTTTCATCCTTGATTTGTCCGCCCAGCTGGTAGCAGCCAGATGCCTGACTACCGCCCCAACGGAACCACTTGTTCCAAAACAGCGGTGCGATGTACGCGCATCCAGTGGGCGCTGCGGCCCGCTCGGATGCAAGGGTGTAAGGTTTCATGCGGTCTTTTCCTCCTTTGCGATTGCCGGGAAGAAATACTCCCCGATTTTTTCTTGCGGGATGTGCAGAGCTCTGCAGATGATGACAATCTCGTCACTCCTCCAAGGTTGTGTCCCCTTGAGCCGTGCGGTCATCGTGTTGGAGCTTACCCCAATCAGGGCCGCAAGTGCGCCCTGGTTGAGATCCTGGTCTTCTGCCAGACGACTGATTTTGAGATAAGGCTTCTTCATGGTGATTCACCTCCTTGTTGTGGTTGCATCCCTTCTGCGGTATAATCGAGCAGGAAAGGGGGTGATAAAATGATTTTTGAGAGCTTTTTAGAGATGCAAGGTTTGAATATGCAAATTGAGCGAAACGGTGAGATCGTTGCGACTGTTCCGGGTCTGCCAAATCGGGAAAAAGCAACGAATCGCCGGTATATTGGGTTTCGCCCGGGGACCGATATCAAAATAGATGATGTTGTTATCAATCCGGCAAAGGAACGGCTTTATAATCACAGAAACACAGCATCGATACTTCCAAAAGGAACAGGAAGCAAATAAAGCGTTCTAATAATGACCGAGGTCGAAGAAAAAACGGAAAGAAACGGAACAACACCAAGAGCACTATTTACAAATATCGGCACAGCGTATGGCTCTGTAATTGGAACAGCCAACACAGCAACCAATCAACTATCAGACGAGCTTTCGTGAACTGCGTGATCGGGCGAGAGGCTGAAAATGCGCCAGATAAGGAGCAAGTCCAGAAGCTGATCGACCTTGTTGAAATGATTGTGAATGAGCAAATTCCTCCACAGCGGGGGCTGCTGTCCAAGTTTTCGGAAACGATGGAACGGCATTCATGGGTTACAAGTGCGGTTGCCTCTGCACTTGTATCGTGGTTGACACAACTTCCGCATTGACCTCAATGCTCAAATTCAGCAACGCTTTCCCGTTGCTGGATTGAGCGAACGAGTAGGCTTTCACGTTCTGGATAACCGTTTCATCTATTTGGCAGAGAATACGATCGTCCAGCTGTGAAAGCTGAATTTCTTGCGCCCGGCCTGCCGTCTCCAGCGGCTCGCCGGGCTTTTTGGTTTCCTTCATCTTTTTCACCTCCTTGCTGATGAATTAAATTCCGCAATCAAGAGAAAAAAAATAGCTTGGGTCTCGCTCAGCGTAAGCTCCAGCATAGAGGACAGCTTATCAACTTCCGAGACTTTGAACTCGTTCTCATTGTTGATCTTACGCTGGAGACAATAAGGCGTGATGCCGAGTTTTTCGGCAACGGCCTTCAGCTTGAGACCCTTTGCTTCGATTCTTTCTCTGAGGGCCTTGGTGTCAGTCATTCGAAAAAACACCTCCTTTCTGCGGAATTAAATTCCGCAAGCTCATATTACCACCTTGCGGAACGAAAGTCAACAATATTTGACTGAATTTTCAAAAAATATTGAATTTCATTCACACATGTGGTATTCTAACAGTAAAGAAAGGCGGTGCTACGATGTCTGAGATATATAATCGCATTCGGATGCGTCGGCAGGAACTCGGCTGGACAACAGACGAGCTTGCAAAACGAATGGGATATAAAGATAGATCATCTATCAGTAAGATTGAAAGTGGAAAAGCGGATATCCCACAATCTAAAGTAAAGGCTTTTGCGGATGTGCTTGACACCTCAGTTTCATGGCTGCTTGGCATTGATGAAGCAAACAACACTTCTGACAAGACCGATGCAGACCCCATCCCTCCCGGTTTCCAGCCCATGCCGGAGATGGACATGGTCCCATTGGTGGGCCGGATCGCCTGCGGTACGCCGATCACGGCGGAACAGAACGTGGAGCGCATAGTCTGTGTACCGTCCAAGTGGCGCTCCACATTTACGTTGACCTGCAAAGGGGACAGCATGGAGCCCCGGATACACGATGGCGATCTGGTGGCCATCCGCAAACAGCCGGAGGTGGAAAACGGTGAGATCGCTGCTGTGCGCATTGGAGAAGAGGCAACCCTGAAGCACGTCTATCTGCACGAGAACTTCATTGAACTGAGGCCGGAGAATCCGGCTTTCAACAGCATCATCCTCAGCCGGGAGGATATGAACACCGTTGTCATTGAAGGCAAGGCCGTGGGCTCTGCGAGATATCTAAAATGGGAGGAAGTTAAGATGTCACTGTTTGGCAAGAAAGAAAAAGAAGAAATTGCACGACTGAATGCTGAAATGCAGAGCCTTCGGGAAGCTATGCCGTCAGAAAGCCGCACACTGGACGACATCAATCGAGAAATCAAAGCTTCACGTGAAGAACTCGCTCGTGTCCAAGAAAACCTTGAAAGCCGCAACAGCGAGTTGAAAGATGCCTTGGAAGAACTTCAACAGGCAAAAGACCAGCTCATTGAGACGAATGAAGAAGTCCTGATGCAGAGCTTTGGCCTTTATACTCCTCGGTACTCTTTTATGAATGCGGACGAGTATAAAGCGCACCTGTTGGAAATTCGTGCCAAACAGAAAGATATGATTAAGGCGAAAACGGCTGTCAGCGGTAATATGAACTGGACAGTCAATGGAAATGCGTCCAAAGGCAAGAAGATGGTCGCTGATATGCAGAAGCTTCTCCTTCGTGCGTTCAATTCCGAATGCGATGACGTAATTGAACACGTCAAGTACAATAATATTGAAGCCAGCGAAAAGCGCATTACTACCTCTCGGGAAGCGATTTCCAAGCTTGGAACCATTATGGAAGTCAGCATCCAGCCTAAGTATTACCGCTTAAAAATCGAGGAACTTCATCTTGCTTTTGAATATGCTCAGAAAAAGCAGCAGGAGAAGGAAGAGCAGAAGGAAGCTCGAGCAAGAATGCGTGAAGAGGCAAAGCTTGCCAAGGAAATCGAAGAAGAACGCAAAAAATTGGAAAAAGAGCAGCAGCATTATCAGAACGCGCTGGAGCGTATCAATGCGCAATTGGCTTCTGCTTCTGAGGCCGACCGCGCAGCAATCGAAGAAAAGAAAGCAGAGCTGGTGGCCCAGCTGGATAAGATTGACAAGGAGTTCAAGGATGTTGATTATCGTGAGGCTAATCAGCGTGCCGGTTATGTTTATGTGATCTCGAATATTGGAGCATTTGGCGAGAACGTTTACAAAATCGGTATGACACGCCGTCTTGATCCTCAGGATCGTGTGGATGAGCTGGGCGATGCCTCGGTTCCGTTTGACTTTGATGTACATGCTATGATTTTTTCGGATGATGCTCCTCGGTTGGAAGCTGCACTGCACAATGCCTTTGCGGACCGCAAGCTCAACTTTGTAAACCAGCGGCGAGAGTTCTTCCGTGTTTCCCTGGACGAAATCAAAAAGGTTGTCAAGGAAAACTATGACCGTTCTGTGGAGTTTGTGGAACTTGCTCCGGCAGAACAGTACCGTGAATCCATTAAGTTGAGAGAAGAGGCGCAGAAGGCAAAGCAGAGCGCTCAAGGATAATTCGCTCAGCCCCAGCTGGAAGACGTACAGATCGAGGGCCGCGCCGTGGGCTGGACACACTGGGTGGGGTAAAAAGACAGATTGAAAGTGGAGGTTGTACCATGAAAAAGAGATTTCTTTCGATGATTCTTGCAGTTGTCCTGTGTGGCTTGCTTCTGGCCGGTTGTGACGGCGGCGGTTCTACCGGAACGGTTCCACCCGCACCAGAAGCACCTGCCGTATCTGCCGGAGTGGTATCTATTAAGCTCCTGGGTGCTTCTTGGGAGAAGAAGATGGACGGCTACACCTATGTCTATTACAGTGCTGAGCTTTCCAATGGAAACTCAAAGACTGCCGGAGCGTGTCAGATCACCGTCACTTCAAGAGATGCTGAAGGCCATGTTCTGGATGTTTCCAACGGCTATACCGGAAGAATTGCCGGAAATGATACGATCCGGTTCAGTGGAGGGGTAATGTACGTCGGCGATGTTCCTTCTGCGGTAGAACTTGCCGTCGGGAACCCCATGGGTGGATACAATGATCATTTCGATGCAACTGCAAAGGCATCCGATTTCCAGTTCAAGAATGTGGCACGTCTGGACGAATCAAAAATTTCCGGCGATGTTGTCAACAACAGCTCTGTTGATTGTACCAATGTCCGTGTCTCTGTGATTCTGAAGAAAAACGGTCAGGTTATTGGCGGCACATATACATACGCCAATAATGTAAAGGGGAACGGCGGTTCCGCACCATTTGTGATTTATTCTTTTGTAGATTATGACAGCTTTGAGGTTGTCGCCGCAGAGTGGTAAAAAAGGCCGGGAAGAGATGAACGATGTGCATATTGAAGGCAAGGCCGTCGAGCTTTGCCGGGATATCTGAAGTAGGAGGAAGAAGAAATGTCCAAAAGAATGACAACAGATGAGCTGAAGCGCCACATAGCAGACGCTCTGGGAGAGTTGGATGAACTGCTTAACAGTTGGCTCTATTCATCCAATGAAATAGACCAGAAAAGAGCCCAGATCATGTCCTACTGGATCAAAACATATACTGGAATGATCCGGCGGGAAAATGAGTTTAACCCTGCATCTCTTCCTCGTTTGGCCCGGCGGCAAATCGTGAACGTGGACTTTGGATTCCGGGTCGGCTCTGAACTTGGCGGGTTGCACTATGCTGTTGTGCTGGATAAGGCGAACAGCGTAAATGGGGATACAGTCACAGTTATTCCGCTTGGTTCCCTGAAGGAACGCCACAAGGCGAGCCGGAATAAAATCATATTAGAAGATGGAATCTTTGCGGCACTGGATGAAAAGGCGCAGAATCAGGTAGATGAAGCAAGGAAACTCATGGATTCTGTTGCAACTGATCCTGCGCTGAAATCCATGTCGAGATGGATCGGATGACAGAATCCATGAAACGCTACGCCATGGCGAAGAACAAACTGGAAAACTCCGAGGCCAGCATCAGAAGGATGGAAAAGCTCAAACACGGCAGTGTTGCCAATATCAGTCAGATCGCAACCGTCAGTAGCTGCGCATCAAGGAGCCTGTAACGCCGCATTCTGTACTTTGCGGTGTGAAAGTTTCGGAACGCGACATGGAGCAGATTGAAAAAGCTCTCTTGGAACTTTACATTTCCAAAGGTGTTGTAAAAAAATTATTCGGAAATTCTGAAAATATCGGTTGACATCCTGCACAGAATATGCTATTATATTATAGCTTAACTTTGCCGCTTCGGCGGCAGCGCGTGAGCGCAATTAGTATTTGCAAAGGCCAACCGCAGAAATGTGGTTGGCCTTTGCCTTTGTATAAAGAAAAAACTCCCCCGGTGCTACCAACACCGGAGGAGTTAAGATAAGCGGCTCACCCAGAAGAGGGCATCGCACACTCGACACTGCGATTATACCTCTTTTGGGCGGGCTTGTCAAAGTGTACCCCAAAGGAGGTATTTTTTATGGGAATGAGAACCAACACCGCCCAGTGGCTGCCGAACCAGAACCGTTGGCAGATCAAGGTGCAGAAGGACGGGGTGCGCAAGACGTTCACCAGCGCAAAGCCGGGCCGTACCGGCCAGCGGGAGGCAAATGCTAAAGCAGATGCCTGGCTGGATGAGGGCATCTGCAGCACAACCAAGCGCTGCTCGGAGGTCTGGAACGAGTATCTGATCTCGGTGCGGGCCACCGCCGGTACAAGCTATGCCCAGCAGGTGGAGAAGTTCGGACAGAACTACATCCTGCCAGTGGTGGGCGACCGCCGGATCGGTGACCTGAATACGGGAATGCTGCAGGATGTGCTGAATCGGGCATACAAGGAAGGCAGCATGAATCCGCAGGCCATCCGAAAGAGCAGGGGAAACCTTTCGAGGAAAACATTGCAGGGAATCCGGGCGGTTGAAGTCAGCTTTGTGAAATGGGCAAGGCAGCACAAATACACCGCCCTGCGGCCAGAGGACGAGGGGCTCACGGTACCCAGGGGAGCACGTCCAAAGGGCCGAAAGATCCTTCAGCCGGACGCGCTGCGGGTTCTGCTTTCTGTAGATACACGCATCGTCCGTGGCAAGGTTGAACAGGATGCCAATATCCATGCATACCGCTTTGCGGTCCTGACCGGCCTACGCCCCGGGGAGCTGCTGGGGCTGCGCGGTGGGCGACATGGAGGGCAACCGGCTGCATCTTGCCCGGGCCATCAATACCTTTGATGAGGAAACACACGGCAAGAACGAAAACGCTATCCGCACGGTGGTCCTGCATCCGCTGGCGGCTGCGGAACTCCACGCTCAGCTGCAGCAGCGGGCCTTTGAAGAGGAGCGGCCTCTTCGGGAGATGATCCAATCTTCCTGTTGGAGAATGAGCACAGCCTCTATAACTACTGGCAGTTCTACCAGCGCAGCAACGGCATTGACCCGCCGGTCAGCTGTATGAGCTGCGGCACACCTTTGTGAGCATCATCGAGGATGCTGTGTCCCCGGCAGAACTGCGCCGCATGGTAGGGCATAGCAAAAGTATGGATACTTACGGCTGGTACAGTCACGCCGTTGACGGCAGGGCTGACACGGCAGCAATGGCCGTTTCAGATGCGCTGGCAGAGTATTCTCCGCGTGCAAAATAACCCACTTTGTAACCCGTTTTTGTTCCTAAATGGTTGTGATAGCCGATATTTGATTTTTGGTAAAATTCAAAAAATGCGCATGAATCCATCACAATTTCAAAGCGCATCCAGTGAATTGTGATAGTTGAGCTTGTTCGAATCCACCCGCGCCCATAAAAAGACCGTCAGCGTAGAGATACGCTGGCGGTTTTCTGTTTGCAGAAGGTTTGGATTTTCATGCGGGTGGATTCGAACAGCATCGACCCGCCGAACAGTCCGGCGGGGAAAAAAGCCCCTGCGGGGCTTTTTTAGATGCGCGGCTTGCGTAGTCCACCCGCGCCCACCAAGAACTCCAGTATCCGAACCGGGTACTGGAGTTTCTGTTTTGTAATAACCTTCCCGGAGGCTAGGCGGGCGGATTCGAACCAGCGGCCTGTGGTTTTGGAGACCGGCGCTCTGCCAGAATGAGCTAAGACGGCATGAAAAAAGCGCCCCTGCCAGATGGGCAAAGACGCTTGCGATATTTGGTTGTCAGATGCCGGGGACGATTTCCTTAACACCCTTTGCAAATGCGGCGGCCTTTTTCATCAGACTGTTTTCCTGAAGATATTCAAGCCCCTGCAAGGTGATATGCGGTTCCATGGGCGGTTCGATGCGCTCCGGCTGGCGGATATACTGGACGATGTTCAGGCCCTCAATGTAACCTGC
>ENA-OQMZ01001021-OQMZ01001021.1-human-gut-metagenome-genome-assembly--contig:-NODE-1021-length-10826-cov-1.363772_pt1 | contig 10826 bp, 21 predicted proteins | sample MGYA00242621_ERZ504862 | MGnify/ENA primary metagenome ERZ504862 (study PRJEB26092, sample SAMD00036393) | human gut metagenome | host: Homo sapiens | study: EMG produced TPA metagenomics assembly of... | reverse complement strand
TGACGATTACACATTTGGAATCGGAGTAAAAGACATTGCGGGAAATGCCGCAGCAGGATGGATTATGCAAATTCGCTTGCACCGACAAAATTTACAATTGATACGACAGCACCTGTTATTTCGGTAGTATATGATAACAACAGTGCATCAAACGGAAACTATTATAATAACAAGAGAACAGCAACTGTGACAATCACAGAGCACAATTTTGATACAAGCAGAATAGCACTGAGCATGACTGCGCAGGATGCAGGAAAATCAGTAGCAGCACCGGCATTTGGAAGCTGGTCAGATAATGGTGATATACATACGGCAACATTAAGCTTTGATGCGGATGCCACATATACATGGTCACTTGCATATACAGACAAAAGCCGGCAATAAGGCAAAAAGACCTTGCAAAAGCAGGAGTTCTGCATAGATACGACAAAGCCTGTTGTAACAATCAACGGAGTAACCCCGGGCTCAGTAAACAATAATTCAGGAAATATGTCATTTGTAATAGAGTGCACAGATACTAATCTTGAATCCTTTTCACCGGTGCTTACAGTTGAGGTATATGAAAATAGCAGATTCGTAAGAAAAACGATTACCGGAAATGTGATATCAATTTCAAACGGACAACGTGTAGAGTTTAGAAATCTCAATGAGGATGGAGTGTATTCACTGACATGCCATGCACAGGATAAGGCCGGAAATTCTTATGAAACAGTCAATATTATAGATGCAGGCGGAAAGCAGGTGACAGAGACTGCAGGGCAGGGAGGAAAATTGTTGGATTTCTCCATAAACAAAGGCGGTTCAATCTTCTCGCTGGATGACAATACGATGAAGCTTGTAAAGGATTACTATGTGCAGAAGGTATACCATGATGTGGTAGTCAGAGAGATAAATCCGGATGAAGTTACCAGCTGTACTGTCAAAGTAAATGGAAAAGCACTTAAGCATGGAACAGACTTCAGTGTGAATAATGTAAGTGAAAGCGATGGCTGGCATAAGTACGAATATGTGATATCAAATGCGGTATTTGAAAAAGAGGGTCAGTACAATATCGTTGTGGAGACAAAGGACAAAGCAGATTCAGTTGCCTACAGTGATGTGAAGAGTGTAAATATTGAATTTATTGTGGACAAGACAGCACCTACATATACATTGACAGGTGTAGATAAAAACAATGAAAACTATATTGGCTCAAAGAATGCAGTATTGATGCCGAAGGATGATGGCGGAAAGCTTGGACGTGTAAAGATTACTGTAGTGGGCAAGGATGACAAAGAAAAAAAAGGTTATCAAGGAAATGTCGGGAGACGATATGCTTGACTATCTGGACAAGCATGACGGAAAGATAGAGTTTGAAGTACCTAAGGAGGTGCTCTCTGCAAAAGACGGTGATTCAAGGCTTATGGTAGAGTGTGCAGACTGTTCTGTTGACGAAGGTGGAAAGACCAATAAAGTGAAAAAAATATATGGTAAGGATACAGAAGCAGATACAGAGATTGCCGAAGATGATGTACCTATGGAATCAAATTCGTCAGATGTCAAATCAGTAGAAACAAACAATGATAAGGCAGTATATATAATTGGAGCAATATTATTATTTGTACTTATAATTGCGATATTGATAATCGTTTATTATATGAGAAAAAAGATGAAAGAAAAGAAAGACAATGATGAGCAATAAGATAATTACCTATGTATTTACATCACCATGTGGTGGTGTGGGAAAAACAACAATGTCTGTGGCATGCGCGAAAGCGCATGCCCTTCAAGGCAGACTTGGCAACGAAGATTTTGAATTCTGGGAGGAGTGAGTATGAGATTTGAAATAGCAGCTGACACGGACAGAGGAATCGTAAAAGAAACTAATCAGGATAGTCTGCTGGTAAAGTGCTTCTCAACATGCAAAGGAGACATGGCATTTGCAGTATTATGTGACGGCATGGGCGGCTTATCGAAGGGTGAGCTGGCCAGTGCACTGTAGTCAGAGCATTTGACAGATGGAGTGACGAGCAGCTGCCTGAGCTTTGCAAATTGTCGAACCCGGATATTGACAGTCTGATTCTGGAAAGACAGTGGGATGAAGTAATACAGCAGCAGAACGAAAAAATAAAAGCATATGGCAAAGCACATGCAGTAAACATGGGAACAACAGTGGTAGCGCTGCTTGTCACGCAAAAAGCCTACTACATTATAAACGTGGGCGATTCCAGAATATATAGCCTTTCAGACCATATAGAAAGGCTTACGACAGACCAGACATATGTACAGCGGGAAATTATGAATGGAAATATGACACAGGAGCAGGCTATGAGAGATCCGCGAAGGAATGTACTGCTGCAGTGTGTCGGGGCATCAGCAGAAGTAAAGCCGGAGTACAGGACCGGGGCAATGAAAAATGGATGTCACTTCTGCTTTGTTCAGATGGCTTCAGGCATGAGGTATCAGAACAGGAAATCTATGAGATGCTGAAAACGGCAGCAACTGTAGATGGGCAGAATATGCACGACAGACTGGAGCAGCTCATCAGACTAAGCATGCAAAGAGGAGAGCGCGATAATATAACAGCAGCGCTCATAAAGGCACAGTAGGAGGAACAGATGCTTGAAATAGGCTCTTTAATTGACGGAAAATACAAGATACTAAACGAAGTTGGACACGGCGGAATGAGCGTTGTGTACCTGGCTATGAATGAAAGGGCAAACAAACAGTGGGCAATAAAAGAGGTCAGAAAGGATGGAGTAAAGGATTTTGAGGTGGTAAAGCAAAGTCTTGTTGCGGAGACCAATATGCTCAAAAAACTGAGCCATCCCAGTCTTCCTGATATTGTCGATGTCATAGATGAGGATGACAGATTCCTTATCGTAATGGATTATATAGAGGGAAATTCTCTCAAGACAGCATTGCAGGAGTACGGAGCCCAGTCGCAGAAAAATGTGATAAAGTGGGCCAAACAGCTATGCGATGTTCTTGGATATCTGCACTCACAGAACCCACCAATCATATATCGTGATATGAAGCCGGCAAACATAATGCTAAAGCCTGATGGAAATGTGGTGCTTATAGATTTTGGAACAGCAAGGGAATATAAGGAAAATAACATAGAGGATACAACATGTCTTGGCACGATGGGATATGCTGCACCGGAACAGTTTGGTGGAATGGGGCAGACAGACGCGAGAACAGATATATATTGTCTGGGAGCCACAATGTATCATCTTGTTACGGGAATGAATCCATGTGAGCCACCTTACGAAATAAGGCCGATCAGAGAAATTGACCCAACATTGTCAGGTGGTCTTGAACGTATTATTACAAAGTGTACACAGCCGGATCCAAAAAACAGATATCAGAGCGCAGCTGAGCTGATGTATGACCTTGAGCACTATACAGAGATTGATGACATGTATAGGAAGAATCTAAAGAGAAAGCTTGCGGTATTTATCACCACATCAGTTTTGACGATGCTGCTTGGAACAAGTACAGTATTAAGCTATTGTGCGGCAGAACACAAAAAAAATGAAAACTATAATAGCATATTAAAAGAAGCGGATACCTATGACAATTATGACAATGGATATTACACGGCTATAGTCACCGACCCGACAAGGACGGAGGCATATCTTAAGCTGAATGACAAACTGACAGACGATTTTGTGCTGGACAGGGATGAGGCGCAGATATTGAACAGGCTGATGGTAGGTATAGATTGCAAGGACCACAATGGCCGGGTGCATACATATGATGTCATGGCAAAGCTGAAAGGAAAAAATCCAAAGGGATATGAGGATGTATGCTATAAGATTGGTGAAAGCTTTTTATTCTACTACGAAATCAATGTGGAAAAAGACAGATACTCCAGTGCGGCGCAGTGGTTCAAGGAAGCGAAGGAGAATCATCCGGAGGCAGGAATATACTGTGAGATATCAGATTGTCTGACATTGATTAGCCAGTATGATGGAGCAAAGATACAACAGACAGAAAAAACATATGAAGAATACAAAAAGCTATGGAAGCAAATAAATGAGCTATATGCAAAATCAGAGGATTTTGACAGCGTAGACGCAAAGATTCAGGTATGGAATGAGATAGATGATATAGTTGACACAAATATCACATCATTTATAGCAGTGACAGATAAGGATAAAGTTATGGATTTATTACATACGATAAAGGACAAAACAGAAAAGCTGGATAAATCCATAATGCGCGAGCAAATAACAGGATTGCAGGATAATATAGACAAAACAATTGAGAAGGCACAGAGCGTGAAGGAGGAAAACAAAGATGACTTATAATCAGTACAGGATGATATTTTACGTATCCTTCACCGCATTTGCCATAATGCTTATAGCTTCAATAGTCATACTTATAGTGCTTGAAATACCTAAGGTCATAGGTGCACTTACCGGAAAATCTGCCCGGAAAGGAATTGCAGCAATTGTACAAAAGCAGACAGCGGGACATATTGACATAACATCGTCCGGTCCGATAGCACCGTCATATAACCTGGCAGGGGAGAATAAGAAAAAGCCGGGATATACACAAAATATAGATGAAACTACTGTGCTGGATGCACCGACAGAAGTATTGCAGGATGAAACCACAGTATTGGAAGATATAACCGAAAAGCTGCAAAAAACCAATATCAGGTTCGAAGTAACAAAGAAAATAGAATTTTTTACATACGACAGAATGTATCTCATAAGGAATGGAAAATAGCGAATGTCTAAATTAAAAGTAAGCATAAAAAAATCGACCGTTACTGCCAATGATGAAGGCAGGACGAAAGGAAAGAATAAATGAAACCGAACTAAGCCAGCTAGCCAGAATAAAACCATGTGGAATCATGCATGTGACAAAAACAAAAAAAGACAGTGTCATATATACGTGCCCTGCAAATATAAATCTTACCGATAGATTGAAAAAAGCCATAAGCAAATATGATTTCTTTTTCATGATTGAGCAGATAGTAATAATGGTTGAGGATGTATACAATAACGGACTGAACGTAAACAGTGTTCGTTTTAATATGGATGACGTATACATAAACGAGATGACAAAAGAGATGTACTTTATATATTTTCCGATAGTAGGAGGACAGGAAAGTGCAGATATTGTCGGGTTTATAGAAAACATAATTTATACAATGACACCTGTTATCAATGAGGATACGAATTATATATCCAGATTTATGTATTATGTCAGAAGCTTCCATGGCTTCAACGGCAATGCAATAGAAAAAATATATCTCACGCGAAGAGCGTGCAGTTGTGAACGTGCTGAAAAACAAAGCAGTGACAATGCAGCAGACAATGCAGCAACAGATAATGCAGCAACAGACAATGCAGCAACAGACAATGCAGCAACAGATAATGCAGCAGGTAATGCAGGGCAGCATGGATGGAACTACAGTGTTGTCAGATGATGGCATATCCGTACAACAGATACAGCAGATGCAACCGGTGAACTATCATTTTGCAAGTCTTACAAGGCAGGTAACAGGTGAAAAGATAGAGCTTGGCAAACCATCGTTTGTGCTGGGAAAGAATCCGGAAAAGTCAGATTATGCGGTAGCAGACAATACGAATATCAGCAGGGTGCATGCAGTGATAACCATGCGAAACGGACGTTATTATGTAATGGACCAAAATTCTACCAATGGCACATTTATCAATGGAAGGATAATAAAGGCGGGGCAGGAAACAGAGATATTACCGGGAGACTGTCTGATGTTAGCTAATGAGGAATTTATATTTAATGAATAGCTTTAAATATAAAAGGTGAGGAGAATAATACTATTATGGAACTAAAAGAATTAAGTCGCAGAATATCAAAGGTACGGGCAAATGTAGAAAATCTGCAAGCTTGAGAAAAACAGGCTGCTTAATGAATAGATGCTTTGGATCAGGAAGCATTGAAAATAAAGGAATATAAATGGCAGGCGCAAAACCGGTTTTAAATGCAGAGTTGATAATATAGCGGCATGGACAGATATAGCAGTCGTAATATAACAAATCTGAAGGGCAGACTTAAGAGTATTAATTCATTAAACGACGGAAAATCGTATGTAGCCAATGCGATGAATGCTATAGATTCAATGCTGAGAGATGTAGAGAATGCAATCAGGAGCAGAAATGACAGGATATATGAAATAAATCAGCAGCTGTGTACATATGAGGACAATATAGAGCAGCTGAGAATAAAAAAAAGAAGAATGGAGAGTAAGTAATGGGACAGTACAATTTAATGTTTGAGCAGGAGGAATTTACAGAACTTGTGCGTTTATACTCAGAACTTGCAAAGATTGCAGATAGACAGATGAACGAATATCAGATGATACTTGATATTATAAACACAAATGCGGTTATAAGCGGTGAATTGCACGATAAGCTGGAAGTGTACGAGGATGCTGTTCATACATATCAGAGTATACTGGGAGAATCCTTCAGGGAAATGTCAAAAAAACTTAATGAATTTGTGAGAGATGTAGATGAGGCAGATGGAGATATATATGGTATAGGAACATATGAAGCGTATTAGAAGGAGGGGTGACGCATAATGAAATTTAAGGATTTTACGCAGGAAGCATACGATGACATACAAAGCTATATGGGAGGAGAAGAACAGTGGAGGAAATAAACAAAACCTACGGTGTAGTGGAAACCAAAGGTATATTTCAATATGATTATGAATCACAGCTAAGAAACGCGGCAACAGAATATCAGAGACAAAATGAAGAGGCAAGCAATAGTGTAAGAAGGATGTTTGATAATGTAAATGGAGTGGATGATCTATATGCAGCCAGGTTTCGGGACGAATATATGGACTTGGAAAGATTCAGCACTGCAATTAAAGAACTGGCAGCTCTGATTAATGTAAGATCCGTTGAGAATATATATACGATGGATTGCCAGACATTGAAAACAAAAGCTGGTAATATACAGGCAAAAGTGGACTCGAAGATAACAGAGTATTATAAAGAGCGATTCTATTCAGTGGATTCTAATGGAAAGACAGTTATGAACTGGGACGAAATAAACTATGAGATGCGGAAGAAATTTGTACCAGATGCAGAGCTGCAGGCACTTGTATCAGTATTTCCAAAGCTGTCCACAGATGATGAGGAAGAAACCATAGCAAATATAGAGAACATGCTGCGCGCAGGTTATGGAAACGCCAAGGATGATGAGTGGATAGATAATGCAGATCTGGAAGACCCTAAGTATTACAGTGTGAGTGTCACGAATACATTTAAGAGGGCGGTGGATATATATAAGACAAGTATGGATATAATTGACTATTACAGCGAAAAATGTGCATACAGAAACGACGAGATTAGTGATGAAGCGCTTGAAGAGATGAAAGAGCAGTACAGAGTGTCATCCCTGTTTAAAGCAATGGTTGATAGCTACCCGACAATAGGAGTTGCATATAATGGAAAAAACGATGGATTTACAATACATTCCGATAAAGAGAAAAATGTGACCGTATCCGTATGCCTGAAAGAGCTGCCGTTTGATGTAAGCATATGCAAGATTACAGACAGCAATGACAGGGAGATATTGGACAAATATTATAACGTCAAGGTAACAAATGGAACTATCAATGAAAAAGTAGGAAAAGAAAATGAGAAGGTCAATCAGATAGATGCGTATGGAATGGTAGATAATCAGATTGTAAGCCATGTACTTCCACACGGCATGATTGAGAATACAAAGCAGAATCTTGAAAATCAAAAGGAAGAGGAAAAGACAGAATGCAGGGTATTTTTTGATGTAACAAGTGATACTTTAAAATGATATGATTATTGATGAAGCTATAGGCCTTTCAGCAGTAATAATAAATGAAACCGTAGGAGATAAGATTAACAAGGCTAACGCAGCAATAAATTATTTGAATGACTTAAATGAAGCATATGATGAAAATAATGAAAATGTACAAAATAATGCAGAAATTGATGAGGCAAAAGACAGACTGACAGAAACAGACTTTACATGTCAGGATATGATAGTAGCTGCCAATTATTTCGGCATGGATATGGAGATAACCAGGGTAGGTGACACCTATATCTGCGAGAATATCACGACGGATGTAGAGAAAGTGACGAAGATGGTGGATGCATATAATGCACAGGCAGAGCCGAAAAAGCAGGTAAGTATTAAAGACCTAGAAAAATATGCCAAGGGAGACGAGGCGGATAAAAATACAGAGAGAGGATGACGAAAGCTATGATATGTTGTGTGATAGAGTTACAGACTATATTGATTACGTTATAGAAAATTGAGATAACAATAAATAGGCATGAAGCAACGCATACAGGAAGGAAAATTTATTATGAAGAAAGCAATATCAGTTCTTATGATAGCAGCATGTATGTTATGTATGGTGACAGCATGTGAAAAAAAGGATAAGAAGGAAAATGACACATCAGCAGCTCAGGCAACAGAAACAGATTGCACGGCAGCAGAGCTTGTGACCACAGAGCCGGAAGGTGAAATCACGATATCAGAGATGATAGATCAGAGGATTAAAGAGGAAGGAAAGATAATGATATATAGGATTCATTTTGGTCCGTCAAAGACTCCTTTGGAAATAACAGAGGATTTAAAAGTTAAGATTATCTCATATGATGGAGATAAACTAACAGGCTATAAGAATCCTGATGATTTCCTTATGGAGACCAGACTTGGTGACATAATACATAATAAAGTGGATTATTCAACATATGATATAGGCGTATATGGTGGAAGTTGGAAGTGGCATGATACCAAGTATGGATATGAAAAGTATACAGCTGAGGAAAGGTATGTACAGCGCGAAATCACTACAGATGATTCGGAAAATAATGCCCGGCTGGAGACACTGTATTCGTATTCAAAGGGAACTCTTTATACAAGAGAGGAGGAAAGTGAGGTATGGAACCAGACAGAGAAGGATAACAGCCTTGATATAGTATCATTTGGAACATTTGAGAGGATAAAGCTTGGATGGAAAAACATACATGACATTCTGCGTAAGAGATAATCTGAATCTGATAGAGTATGATATTATTCCGGACAATAAATTCACAGAGAACAAGACAGTTGTATATGACACTCCGGGAACAGAGAAAACCACAGTCAATACAGTGGATTACCTCAAAGAATACCAGGCGGTTACCCAAGAAGAACTGGAGCAGATGATAGTTTTCCCGGGCAGTAAAAAAGCGGAAAGCTCACAGGCTGCAGATTAAATACGGTATGATTGCTTATGCAATTATATATAAAAATTATTTTAAGGAGGACATGAAAATGGCATCAGGACAGATCAGAATGACACCTGACACAATGAGAGAAAGGGCAGGAGAGTACAGGACAGAAGCAGATAATGTACAGAGCGTAATCGACAAGATGGACAGATTACTTGAAACCCTGCTCACAGAGTGGGAGGGCTCAGCATCAGAGGCATATGCCAACAAGTTTGCAGAGCTCAGACCTTCATTTGTAAAAGGAAAAGAGCTGATCGATGATATCGCAGCGGCACTTGACAAGACTGCAGAGGCAGTAGAGTCAACCGATACACAGATAGCAAATCAGTTCAGCATGTAAAATTCATTCAATGCCGGATTCCACACCACAGGCTGTGGTGTGGAATACAAAAAGAAGAGGAAAACAGATATATGGAAATAAGTGAAGTAATTCGAAGAATATCAAGGTATCAGGCAAATGTAGAAATCTGCAGCTTGAAGAAAACAAGGCTGCTTAATGAAATAGATGATTTGGACAATTCTAGAATCTATATTAGGAATCAAAGAGGAAAGGCGGAAGAACGATTTGCAACTCGGGTTGCAAAGTGAGAAGTCTTGATTCATATAAAAGTCGTGGAATAAGAGGAATATCGGAAAAATTAGGAGCAATAAATTCATTGAATGCCAGCAGTTCATATGTTTTTAAGGCTATGATAATGATAGAAACAATGATTGCTAATATAGATAGAGGAATACGGGAACGTGAATATAGAATCAACGAGATTGATTGTGAACTGGGAAACTATAGTGAAAAGATTGAAAAACTCAAAATAAGAAAACGTAGATTGGAGAGAGAATAATGGCAAATATAGTGGCCTGTAGAACCTATAATTTGAAATTGGATGAAGATGAATTTGCCAAATTGGCTGAATTATATTCAGATATAGGAGAGTTGTCAAAGGACAAGATGAAAGAGTATGTGAATATAATCGATGAAATAATAAATAACGCAGTTGTTAGCGGAAATTTGCATAATAAACTGGAATTATTTCAGGAAACAATAAAACTGTACGAAAGTGTTTGGAAAATTCGTGTAATGAATTGTCCAAGAAACTTAAAGAGTTTGTTGTAAAAGTTAGACGAAAAGGACAGTGATTTATATGGAAATGGCATATATAGTGCATATTGAGACAGGGGAAATAAACAATGAGAGCTGACTATAAAGAAATAAGATTAAGTACATTTAATGATGCGTTAAAAAGAATGGAAGCGATTAAGGAAACAAGTGATATATCAAGTAAAGTAAGTCAAGTACAAAATATTATATCATTAAGCAAAGGGGATAGTGTGCCACAGATTCAGGAAATAAATGCCAAGATGATTACAATAGTTAAGGCTATGGAGGATTTATTTATCAATACATATGGTGTATTGGAAAACTCATATGTAAGAATATTTAGCATCCGATAGTTCTTTTAGCAAAATTATGGGAGCAAATGCAAACTCAGGATGAAGGAACAAGAAAGGTATTAGATTTGAATGATCAATCAGGGGTTTGTGATTATAATAGAGGTAATGATAATTTTAAAAAATTTAATAA
>ENA-OQMZ01001020-OQMZ01001020.1-human-gut-metagenome-genome-assembly--contig:-NODE-1020-length-10836-cov-2.826688_pt1 | contig 10836 bp, 14 predicted proteins | sample MGYA00242621_ERZ504862 | MGnify/ENA primary metagenome ERZ504862 (study PRJEB26092, sample SAMD00036393) | human gut metagenome | host: Homo sapiens | study: EMG produced TPA metagenomics assembly of... | reverse complement strand
CCTGCAACGCGTCGACCCCGAGCTCTATGAGCCGCCAGCCTCGACGGCGCCAACTGGTGGCAGAAGTTCCGCGTGGTCACCCTGCCGTCCATCATCCCCGAACTGCTCGTCGTGATCCTGACCGCCACCATCGGCGCGTTGAAGACCTTCGCCCCTGTCTACCTACTGACCAAGGGTGGGCCGGGCACCGCGACCACAGTGCCGTCTTACTACTCGTACAACCAGTTCTTCCAGGTGCAGCAGGTCGGCTACGGCGCCGCCATCTCCACCGCCCTGACCGTGGTCATCATCGTCTTCTCCGTGGTGTTCACCATCATCCAGAAGCGCGTCGAAAAGAACATGGTCTGATTCCAAGGACACGACGCCGCTCCACACCCCCAAAAACACCGAATCGCATTTTTCCGAAATCGAGGATCGAACCATGACACAGACAATGACCGCCGCAACGGCGAAGAGGCATCGCACAAGACGCAGCACGTCCGCTCGGCAGGCGACTGGGTGACGCTGGTCCTGCTGGTCGTCGCCGCACTGATCGTCCTGTTCCCGCTGCTCGTGCTGACCGTCAACGCCTTCAAGACGCAAGTCGACTATAACGCAGCCGGCCCACTGAGTCTGCCGAAGACCTTCACCATGGAAGGCATCGTCTCCTTCTGGACCACCACGAAGTTCTCGATGAAGTTCCTCAACAGCCTCATCATCTCCCTGACCGTCGCCGTGGCCGCCGTGGTGCTGTCCGTGCTCAACTCCTTCGCGCTAGGCATCGGCCGCGTCAAAGGCAACACATGATCGTGCTGGCCATCATGCTGGCGAACATGATGCCGCAGGAGGCACTGCTCTACCCGCTGTACACCATGTTCAAGGCCGCCGGCTGTACAACACGAAGCTCGCGATCATCATCATCTTCACCATCATCCAAAGCGCGTACGGCACCTACCTGCTCTCCTCCGTGTACGGCACGTTCCCGCAGGCCATCCTCGAGGCCGCATCCATCGACGGCGCCTCCCGCTGGCAGGTGCTGCTCAAGGTGGTGCTGCCGATCTCCTGGCCCACCATCAGCGTGCTGTTCGTGTTCTTCTTCGTCTGGACGTGGAACGAATACATGATCCCGATGGCGTTCCTGATGGGCGACGACGTGCAGACCATCCCGCTGGCCCTGGCCACGCTCCAGGGACAGCACACGATGGAAGCCACCACCCTGGCATCCGCATCGCTGCTGAGCATCATCCGACCATCATCTTCTTCATCATCTTCCAGCGCAAGCTCTCCCAGGCATCACCGCCGGTGCCGTGAAATAACACCCCCAGCATCCCCGGCCCGCCCCAGACAAAACGCCGTGGCGGGCCGGGCCTGCGACAGGAAAGGAAGTGAGCATCATGCTCGACGCATTCACCACAGCGAACCCCGCGCCGGGGCTCGGACAAGGCGCCTTGGATGCCGTGGCCATGAGGCACCCGGCCGCACCCGCTGCATCAACGCCGAAAACCGGACGCGGCAAGGGCCGCGCGGCCATGGCGGCCAGCGCGTGGGCCCTCCCGCAAGGGAAGCCCCTGCATCCGCACGGTGAGGTCCGGGGAATCGGTGACTTTGATGGACGTCGAGGGCCCCGGCGTGATCCGTCACATCTGGATGACGGTAACCGACCGCACCTCCCCCACCGGCCCCGACGTGCTACGCAACCTGATCCTGGAATTCTACTGGGACGGCGAGGACTCCCCCTCGGTGCAATGCCCGATCGGCGACTTCTTCTGCTGCGGACACGCCCAGTCCTGCACCATCAACTCAATTCCCGTCATGGTCAACCCGAACCGGGGCTTCAACTGCTACTTCGCCATGCCGTTCGAACACGCGCGCATCGTGCTGCGCAACGACCACAACGAGGACGTGCCCGCGTTCTTCTACCAAATCGACTACACCGAATACGACCGGCTGCGGCCGACACGATGCGCTTCCACGCGCAGTGGCGCCGCCAACGCGTCACCGAACTCGCCCACGACTACGTGGTGCTCGATGGCGTCGAAGGACACGGCACCTACGTCGGCACCTACCTGGCGCTCACCGCGCTCGAAAGCCGCTGGTGGGGCGAAGGCGAATTCAAGTTCTATATCGACGGCGACGGCAAATACCCCACCTGGTGCAGCACCGGCGCGAGGACTACTTCGGCGGCGCCTGGAGCTTCGCCGAATTCGACGAACACGGCCGCATGCACGAGCGCACCTTCACCGGCCCATACCTCGGCTTCCCGTTCTACTCGCAGAACCTCGCCGGACGCGAAAGCGCCTACTGGGACACTGCCACCCCCGTGACCCGCGGCCTATACCGTTGGCACATCCCCGACCCGATCTACTTCGAGCGAGACCTGCGCGTCGAGTGGCAGCAGATCGGCACCGAGGAAGCCGGCAACTTCGAACGACAGGACGACGTGGCCACGGTCGCCTACTGGTACCAAAGCGAACCACACAAGCCATTCGCCCCAATCGGCGACCGCGCGTTCCGCCGGCCACGGTGACTTCCTCGATGCCTGTCGGCCGATGGGCTCCATCGGCCGACAGGCATCGCCATGTCTTCTCCATTCACCTGCGCGGTGAATGGATTGGCAACGGTGTGTTACCCGGGATTCGACTGGACGCCGCCGCACGACGACAGCATGACAGCCGCAAGCCACCGTCACGACGCCCCCGACCAACGTGTTCTTCTCACACACTGATTCTACCGTCAGAAACCGATGACGGTGCAGAAACGAGCACATCAGCCGGCAGCCACACTCACCACTCGTGGCGCTGATAGGCGATTCTGGTGGTGTCGACCGGCCGGTCGAGCAGCTGGATCAGGCCGCAACGGGCGAAGCCGGAGCTTCGAGCACGTGCTGCATGGCCTTGTTATTGGGGTGGGTGTCGGCGCGCACGTTGCCGTAGTGCTTCAGGGCCCACCTGATACAGTCGCGGGCCGCGTGGCGCACCAGACCGGATGCGGCGATGCGGTGGATGGTCACATAGCGTCGTTGTCCAGCCAGGCGCCGTCGATTTTGGCGTAGGTCGGATCCTCGCCCGGGCACAGGGCGAACTGGGCCAGAATGCGTTCGTGGCCATTGCAGGTGTCGACCAGCAGCATCGTACGCTGGTTGGCGATGTCGTCCTCAATCATCGATTCACGCGGAAATTCGTTGCCCCACTGGGTGGGGTTGCCGTTGGCGGCCATCAACGCGCGTGCGCGTGCGTAGATTTTCTGCATCTGCGGCAGATCGCGCATGGTGGCGTGGCGGAAACGGCGGCCTGTCGCCTTGTTTGCAGCGTTCGACTGAGTCACTTCCACCTCTCCAACATGCCAAGCTACCGATGTGCAGCGGCCAACGATTAACTGACGGCAAACCTACCATGCCATAGGCACAAACATAGGCACAAAGAAACCCCGTCCGCGTGGTATGCGGGGGCGGGGTTCTTCCATGCCGATTGGCTTGCGATCAGACGACCTTGCGCTCGAACGGGTCGGAGCTGATGCCTTCCTCAAGGATCTGCTTGGCCCATTCCTTGGCGGTGAACAGGCTGTGGTCGCGATAGTTGCCGCAGCTCTTCTCGGTGGTGGCGGGCACGTCATCCCACGTGGCCTTGTACGCGATGAACTCCAACGATTCCTTCAGGGCCTTGGCCACTTCCTCGGTGGGGTGGGTGCCCCAGGTCAGCAGGTGGAAGCCGGTGCGGCAGCCGAACGGCGAGCAGTCGATGTAGCCCGGGATACGTTCGCGCAGCAGCACGGCGATGGTGTGTTCGATGGTGTGCAGGCCGCCGGTGGGGATGGCCTGCTTGTTCGGCTGGGTCAGGCGCAGATCATAGTTGGAGATCACGTCGCCGTGAGGGCCCGTTTCGGTGTCGATGTAACGCACGTACGGCGCCTTGACCTTGGTGTGATCAAGCTGGAATGATTCGACGACGGGCTTTTCGGCCGTTTCTTCTGCCATGCTGTTGCCTTTCTACTTGCCGAGTGTTCGGTCATGAAGCATCGAACAGTCATCGTAGTCGAGCCAGCCCAAGAACGCCCGCAAATACTCCGCAGTTCGCTATAGGAGATTGTTATGACGCACTCCCGGCATTGAACGAGGCGATGGCTTGCATGAAGCGCTGGCCGTAGAGGTCGAGCTTGTGTTGACCGACGCCGTTGACCGCCAGAAATTGCGCGTTGGTAACCGGCTTGATGCGGGCCATGTCGCGCAAGGTCTTGTCGGAGAACACGATGTACGGCGGCTTGCCGATTTCCTGGGCGATGGTGCGTCGCAGTTCGCGTAGCTTCTGGAACAGCGATTCCTCGTCATCGTCCGGGATATACGAGCCCAGCGCATCGCCGGGAACATTGGCGGAATCGGCAGTATCAGCCACTCCCCCGCTCCGACCGGAACCGGCCGCCTCCGACTTGCGTTCCACCCGTTTGATCTCATAGTGGAAGTCGGGAGCGGCGGTTTCGGCCGCCCGCGCACCGAACATGACGATTGGCATACGCCTTCGGCGATTGACAGGTACCCGTCCGTGGCCATCTGGCTCAACACGTCGCGCACGCGAGCCTCGTTCACGTCCTTGAGCATGCCGAAGGTGGGCATCCGCTCCGGGTTCAGCCATGCCAGATCCTGTGCCCGCGAACCGCGCAGGATCTTGACGATCTTGCCGGAACCGACGCGCTGCCCCACGTCATGCACGCAACGGCTGATCGCCTGCGCCACGCGGGTCACGTCGATGGTCTCGAACGTGCTTTCGCAGTTCGAGCAGGCACCGCATTTGCCGGACTGCGAAGAGTCCGCCGCAATGTCTTCACCCGCCGTGGAACCAGCATTCGGCGACAATTCCTGACCGAAATACCGGGTCATATACCGGTGCAGGCAGTCGGTGGTGCGGCAGTAGCCGACCATACCGTCCAGCAGCCGGCGCTTGGACTGGCGAACGATTTCCTGCTCTTCGGGAGTCAATCGTTCGTTCTCATAATCGTTATCCAGCAACCGACGCCGGGTGACGATGTCTGACTCATTCCACAGCAGCGTGCATCGGCTGGGCTCGCCGTCACGGCCCGCGCGGCCGGCCTCCTGATAGTAGGCCTCAATGGATTCGGGCAGATTGTGGTGGATGACGTAACGCACGTTGGACTTATCGATGCCCATGCCGAAAGCGTTGGTGGCCACGACCACCGGCACCTTGTCGGTGATGAAGTCGCGCTGGGCCGCCTCACGCGCGTCCGGCGACATGCCGCCATGGTAGCAACGGCCGGATGCCCCATCTGGTTCAGCGTGTCGGTGAGCGCTTCGGTGGTCTTGCGGGTGGCGCAGTAGACGATGCCGGATTCGTCCGGATGGTCGGCCACATACCGCGCCACCCATGCGGCCTTGTATTTGGTCTCCAGTTTGACCACATCAAAATACAGGTTCGGCCGGTCGAATCCGGTGACGGTGACGGCCGGATTCCGCAATCCCAGCAGTCCCACGATGTCCCGACGCACCCGTTCGGTGGCGGTGGCGGTGAACGCACCCACCGGTGGACGCTGCGGCAGCCCGGCGATGAAATCGCCGATACCTAAGTACGACGAGCGGAAGTCCTGACCCCACTGGGAGACGCAGTGGGCTTCGTCCACGGCGATCAGCGAGATCGGCGTACGGGCGGCAAAGTCGCGGAATCGCCCGGTTTCCAAGCGTTCCGGGGCCACGTACAGCAGTTTGATCTGTCCGGCGGCGGCTTGGGCGAACACCATCGCCTGCTCGTCGGGAGTTTGAGTGGTGTTGATGAACGCGGCCGGCATACCGAGGTCGTTCAGCGCATCGACTGGTCGCGCATCAGGGAAATCAAGGGAGATATGACCAAAGTCGCACCCGGGCTGAGCGCGGCGGGAATCTGGTAGCACACGGACTTGCCTGCGCCGGTGGGCATCACGCCCAAGACATCGTGTCCGGCAAGCAAAGCCTCGACAATTCCTTGCTGTCCGGGCCTAAACGAGTCATAGCCGAAGTATCGTGTGAGCGCCTCCAGCGCCGCCTGATGTGCTGTCATAAACGACCAGTGTAGGCCGACCGCAGCTGGATTTCATCGTATAACGGAATACCTCGTAACGATGTACGTAGCCCTTCCGTATTATTATGCGTCAAGAAACGCTATTCCCGGCATATCGCACGATATGCCGCTTTGAGAGAACTAAGACGGGGCATTTTATGGCCAACGATACATTTTCCTTCTCCTCTCCTGACGATCAGGAGACGGCGGTGCTGCAGCCTGTGGCCGCCGATGGGCTGTTCGCATCCGCGGCCACAGGTACCGCCACGCCACAGCAAAGCGACAATGGCACCAATAACCATGCCGACAATACAGCCTATGTGGGTGAACATGTCATGCATCTACCACCGCTAAATCACATGGCAAGGCCGCACGGATTGCCATCATAACCATATTTGCAGTGTTGCTTGCCGCATTAATAGCCTATTTCTTCGTCGGACGTTGGTACTTCCAAGACAAGGCTGCGCCGGTGTTCATTTGGCAATGTCTCTGTCATGGGCCAGACCCGCGAAGAACTTGCGAATACTGTGAAGCAGCAGCTGAATAACACCACAGTGACGTTCACCGCCGAAGGCAACAGCGTCAAAGCCTCGCTGAAGGACCTTGGCGTCACCGTCGACACGGATAAAACCGTAGATGCGCTGTTGAACGCGAAGACCGGCGACGTGGCCAAGCTCAATATTTTCGATCAGCCGCATATCGCTCTGACCGCCACCAGGGACAAAGAGACTGCCGAACAATTCGTCACCGCCGGCCTGGTCGATGAGGCCGACCGAGCGCAGATTGCCACCGTTGTCTACAACAAGAGCACCAAGCAGTTCGATTACACCGCGGGTCAGGATGGCAAGGTCCGGATATCAATGTTGTCAATGCTGCAGTCAAGGAGGCCGTCGCGACCCCGGGCGAAAATGCGACGGTGCCGGTCAAGCTACAGACTGCAAAGAATCCGATTGATGACGCGAGCGCACAGCAAACACAGTTTGACGCCAATGCCAAGCTTGGCCTCAAACTGACCGTGGACAACGGCGTGAACAAGAGCGTCACCATCCCGGCCGATACCATTGCCTCATTCCTCAAGCCCACGGTGAATAAGGCGGGTGGCACCATGAGTCTGGTAGTCGACCGCGATGCCATCACCAAGTACGTCACCAGTGACAGCGTAACCAAAGAACTGACTGTTCCCAAGGTGACACGCGAGGTCTACATCACGCCGAAAGACGAAGGCGGCGTGGAAATTGGCGCCGATAAGACACTCGGTGTGGATGGTATTGAAGTGACTGGTGCCGGGGACGCCCCCGAACGTCTGGCTACCGCCATCGAGCAGAACCAGTCCACTGATTCCACTGTGGCTGTGAAAGACAGCCCATATGATGTCAAGCAGGTCGAGGTGCCTCATAACTTCGATACGGCAGATGGCGATAAGTGGGTTCATGTTGATCTGACGAACCAGACTGCCACTGCATATCAGGGCACCACGGTGGTCAAGAAGTTCAACATCGCTTCTGGCAAGCCCACCGCCGATGGTTCCATGCTGTCCGATACCGGCACGTTCTACGTGTATCTCAAGTACGAATCGCAGACCATGGTTGGCGAAGGCTACAACCAGCCAGGCACGCCGTGGGTTTCCTACTATAACGGCGGCGAGGCTCTGCACGGTGTTCCTGCATACATGTGGGGCGAGCACCCCATCTATGTGCAGCAAGGTATCCCAGCTCGCACGGCTGCATCAACATGCAGGTGGCCGACGCCAAATGGATGTACGACTTTGCCACCATCGGCACTCGTGTGGTCGTTGATGGCACCACACCGACTTCCGGTCAGGCGTTGCGCCCGGCTGGTGCGGATGCCACTGGATGGCAGGGCGGCAACGCCAGCTGATTCAATCCATGTTTAATCGATAACGGAAAATCCCCGACCCTTGTGGGCCGGGGATTTTTTGTAGGTACCAATCGATAGCGAGTCCGCCGATAAGCGTGGTGGCACCGTCAATACGGTGCCACCAGTACCGTCAGTACGGTCAGATACGATCCAACGCCTGCTTGAGATCGGCGATAAGGTCGTCGGCGTTCTCGATACCGACCGAAATGCGCACCAGGTTGGCGGGCACCTGCAGGGTGGTGCCGGCCACGGAGCGTGGGTCATGGCGGCGGGCACCTCGATGAGGCTTTCCACACCGCCGAGCGATTCGGCCAGTGTGAAGATCTGCGTGTGGTCCACGAAGTGCTTGGCCGCCTCGGCGCCGGCCGCGAGCTGCACGGAGACGATGCCGCCGAAGCCGCCGTGCATCTGGCGGGCGGCGATTTCATGACCCGGGTGGGACTCGAGGCCCGGGTACCAGACGCGCTCAATCACATCAGAGGGCTGGGATTCGAGCCATTCGGCCACCTTCAGGGCGTTGGCACTGTGGCGCTTGACGCGCAGATCCAGGGTCTTCAGGCCGCGGATGTCCAGCCAGGAGTCGAACGGGGAGGGCACTGCGCCGGCGGCGTTCTGCAGGAAGGCGACCTTCTCGCGGGTCTCCTCATCGTTGACCACCACGGCACCGCCGACCACGTCGGAGTGGCCGCCGATGTACTTGGTGGTGGAGTAGACCACCACATCGGCGCCATCGGCCAGCGGGTGCTGAAGGGCGGGCGAGGCGAAGGTGTTGTCGACAGCGACCTTGGTGCCGTACTTGTGGGCGACTTCGGTGGTGGCCGCGATGTCGGTGATGTTGAGCAGCGGGTTGGACGGGGTCTCGACCCACACATACTGGTAGTGCTTGGAGGCCAATGCGGTTTCCACGGCTTTCAGATCGGTGATGTTCACCACGTCGAGGCCCACACCCCACGGCACGAACACCTTGGAGAGCAGGCGGTAGGTGCCGCCGTACACATCGTTGCCGAGCAGGATGTTGTCGCCGGGCTTGATGGTGGAGCGCAGCAGCACGTCGATGGCGGCCAAGCCCGAGGAGAAGCTCAGCGCGTACTTGCCGCCTTCCACGGCGGCGAGCTGCTCGTCGAAGCTGGTGCGAGTGGGGTTGATGGAGCGAGAGTAGTCGTGGCCTCCCCTGAGGCCCAACACGCCATCCTGCTTGAAAGTGGAGGTGGCGAAGATCGGCGTGACGACCGCACCGGTGGTCGGGTCGGGCTCCTGGCCGGCGTGGATGGCGCGAGTGGCGATGTCGGTGTTGGCGAACTTGGCGTTGTATTCAGCGGACATGATATTGGGTTCCTTTCGGGATTGTTCCGTATTCGAAGGTAAAACAGGTGCGGTTAGTTAGTGCGGATGTTGGTATTGATTCTTTTGATAGCTAGTTATGGAGTCCATCCGCAGCTCCCTCATCAGAGGGAGTTCCGTTAAGGTACTGCTCGGCGAGGGAGGCTTGCTGGTGCGTTCCACGATGTCACCGTAGCCGTTGGCACGCATCCAGTCGTCATTGAAGATCTTCTCCAGATAACTGCGGCCGGAATCAGGGGCGAGCACCACCACAATCTGGTTCTCGTCCAAATCATTGGCAAGCGCGTACTTGATGGCGCTGGCCACGGCCATGCCGGACGAGCCGCCGACCAGCAACGCCTCCTCGCCGGCCAGACGGCGGGTCATTTCAAAGGCTTCGGCGTCGGATACGCGCACGATGTCGTCGGTGATGTTCCGATCGAAAGCCTTGGGGTAGAAGTCCTCCCCCACGCCCTCGATATCGTACTGGTGGACTTCGTCGCGTGAGGAAGCGGAGTAGATGGAGCCTTCCGGGTCGGAGCCGATGACCTTGACCGCGCCGTTGGAGGCTTCCTTGAGGTACTTGCCGGTGCCGGAGATGGTGCCGCCGGTGCCAATGCCGGCCACGAAGTGCGTGACCTTGTGGTCCGTAGCCTCCCAGATCTCAGGGCCGGTGGTGTAGTAGTGGCTCAGCGGGCCGTTCGGGTTGTCGTACTGGTTCGGGCGGAAGCCGCCGGGAATCGTGTTGGCCAGTCGTTCGGCGACCTGGTAGTAGGAGCGCGGGTCGTCCGGGCCGGCGTCGGTCGGTGTGACGATGACTTCGGCACCGTAGGCGCGCAGCACCGCGCGCTTGGATTCGGAAACCTTGTCCGGCAGGGTGAAAATCGTGCGGTAGCCGCGCTGCTGGGCGACCAGGGCCAGGCCGACGCCGGTGTTGCCCGAGGTGGGCTCGACGATCACGCCGCCGGGCTTCAGCTGGCCGGACTGTTCGGCGGCGTCGATGATGCGCTCGGCGATGCGGTCCTTGGAGGAGCCGCCGGGGTTGAAGTATTCGACTTTGACGGCGATGGTGGCCTTGACGCCGGCCGCTGCGGGATGTGGTTGAGCTTGACGAGCGGGGTGTTGCCGATGAGTTCTGCGAGGCTGTTGTGGATGGTCATGTGAAGTCCTTCGTTGCTGGGGTTGTGGGGTTTTGCTGCGTTGCGTTCGTGAACCGACGTTCCCAGACGAATGGACTGTGGCTTTAGTTTGAAATCGAGTATCCCCGCTCACTGTACGGTGAAGCCGGAAAGTGAATCGGTTTTTCATGTTAACCACGACTCGCGCGTTACACGGTTACGCTCGTGCCATCGATTTCATGAAAATTCATGCGACAGATTTGCCGCGATTCGAATGCTCTATCTCAAGTTATGCGTCACTGACCGCTCGCCCAGGGGCGTCGGTTAGCGACAACAACATGAGATAATCTGCATGTCTCACACCATAGCACAACCCGCGACAAGCGCGTGTCGCCGGCGGCCGGCTCCCCTCAGAGAGGGGAGCCAAAAAGGTCTATAACGAGGCTGCCTCGATGAGCTGACGGGTGTAATCGGATTGGGGGTTGCCGAGCACTTCAGCGGTG
>ENA-OQMZ01001017-OQMZ01001017.1-human-gut-metagenome-genome-assembly--contig:-NODE-1017-length-10863-cov-4.479229_pt1 | contig 10863 bp, 9 predicted proteins | sample MGYA00242621_ERZ504862 | MGnify/ENA primary metagenome ERZ504862 (study PRJEB26092, sample SAMD00036393) | human gut metagenome | host: Homo sapiens | study: EMG produced TPA metagenomics assembly of... | reverse complement strand
CGCGGAAGGGCATGGGCATGCGGAATCGGCTTGCGCGGGGCCGGCTTCGGTGCGGCAGGCGCGGAGGCCGGGAACTCGCCGCTGGTCGCCTTTGCGGCGGCTTCGGCAGCCACTTGGCGTACTCGTCGAGGTCATCCTCCTGCGTAGCGGGAGCTGCCTCGGCGGCACCGGAAGCGTGGTCATCAGCAGCGGAATCCACATCCTTGTCCGCATACTGGTCATCGATGTCGGCGAACGGGTCAGGAGAGCCATTCCCGGCTCCTGCTCGCTCAGCTCTTTTGCCAGCTCATCGTAGTCGGTATCGGTGGTCAGGTACTTGAGCTTTCGGGCAATTTTCTGCTGTTTTGCTTTTTGACGTCCGCGGCCCATCTGACCCCCTGCGATTACTGTGCTGTTCGATTCATCAACAATAGAGAGTACCACTAATAGTGGCTTGTTCGTTGTCGGCTCACACTTTTACCATAAAAAGCGTTTATTTAGGGCATATTCAAAGGATTTTCGCATGACCGACGAGCAGCAACTGACAGCGGCAGGCAATGAGATGAGCGCGAGCTTCCTCGCGGCCAAAAAGCGTTCGGACGAAACGCTCGCCAAGCTGGAGGCCAAGCCGTCGTCCTTCACCATGTTGACCGGCGACCGCCCGACCGGCCGGCTGCACCTCGGCCACTACTTCGGCTCGATCCGTGAGCGTGTCGCCATGCAGGAGCGCGGCGTCAACACGAACATCATCATCGCCGACTACCAGGTGATCACCGACCGCGACACCACCGAGCACATCCAAGACAACGTGCTGAACCTGGTGCTCGACTACATGGCCGCCGGCATCGATCCGAACAAGACCATGATGTTCACCCACTCCGCCGTGCCGGCCGAGAACCAGCTACTGCTGCCGTTCCTGTCCTTGGTCACCGAGGCCGAGCTGCACCGCAACCCGACCGTGAAGTCCGAGATGGAGGCGTCCGGCCACGCGCTGACCGGTCTGCTGCTCACCTACGGTGCATCAGGCGTGCGACATCCTCTTCTGCAAGGCCAATGTCGTGCCGATCGGCAAGGACAACCTGCCGCACGTGGAAATCACGCGCACCATCGCCCGCCGTTTCAACGAGCGTTACGCCAAGAAGAACCGGTGTTCCCGGAGCCGGCCGCCATTCTGTCTGAGGCACCGGAGATTCCGGGTCTCGACGGCCGCAAGATGAGCAAGTCGTACGGCAACTCCATCATGCTGGGCGCCACCGCCGAGGAAACCGCCAAGCTCATCAAGAAGAGCCCGACCGATTCCGAGCGCCGCATCACCTTCGACCCGGTTGCCCGCCCGCAGGTCTCCGCCCTGCTGACCACCGCCGGCCTGGTGACCGGCCGCGACCCGAAGGACATCGCCGAGGAGATCGGTGATTCCGGCGCCGGCGCGCTCAAGGCATACGTCATCGAATCAGTCAACGAGTTCCTGGCCCCGCACCGCGAGCGCCGCGCCGAGCTGGCCAAGGACATGGATTCCATTCGTGACATCCTGCACGACGCAACAAGCGCGCCAACGCCATCGCCGAGGAGACCCTCGACCAGGTGCGCGAGGCCATGGGCATGAAGTACTGATTTTCCCGCCGCTCGTAGCAAGACGCCGTGTCAGCCCCAACTGGGCAACTGACACGGCGTTTTTGTATTGCGGCGTCTGCTGTGTCCTATCTTCACTTCGAGGGGCGGATTTCTTGTTTTTCCGTGCAACGCGGCTATCAAGACGGACCTCTGTTCACTTCATGCCGATGGCTTGCATCAATACGTACGCTCCCCGCACAGCAATGTCATTACGACGTGTTGCGGCATAGCGCGCATGGCTTCCGGAGTATCGGCGGCGTATGGGTCGGCGTCCAGCAACACCACATCGGCCGGGTCGCCGGATGCAAGGCGGTCACGGCCAGTGGCGGTCGAGGCTGCCAGCGAGGTATGCACATCGAGGCACTGCTCGGGCTGGAACGGCTCGCGGTCAGAGCTTTCGGTGCCGAGCACGGCGGCGGAAATGGCCAGCCACGGGTCCAGCGGGGCCACGGGCGCATCCGAGCCCATGCGCAGCGTGGTACCGGCGTCGTGGAGGGCCCTGAACGGATAAGGGATGCCGGCCGGGTTGGCCCAGAAACGGGTGATGACGTCGCGGTCATCCATGGCGTGCTGCGGCTGGATGCTGGCCGTGAGCCCCAGCTCGGCGAAACGCGGGATATCGACGGGTTTGAGCATCTGCGCATGCTCGATCGATCCATGTGCGTGCGTGGCGGCGACTGCGTTGAGCGCAATGGTGTTCGCTTCGTCGCCAATGGCGTGGCAGGCAATGTCGAAGCCATGCTCGGTGGCTAGGCGCATATAGTCTTCGATTTGCTGCGGCGTGTAGCTCAGCGTGCCATACGTCAGCGGCTCGATGCCCGAATACGGCGTGGAGCAGTAGGCGGAGCGGGTGTTGAGCGATCCGTCCGAGATGAGCTTCATGGCGCCCACATGGCCAAGCCCGGCGCTGCCCGGCAATTCCTTGCCGGTATGCCAACCCGCGTCAATGGCGGCTCGCAACCGCTCGGGGTATACACCGGCGTCCACGCGCAAACCGTTAATGCCGGCCGCGAAACGATTGATCCATGTATCGATGTTTTCGGCCATTTCATAATCGCGGATGCCCACCACGCCCTTGCTTGCGGCGTCCTGTTCGGCCTCGCGCAGCAGACGGTCAGTCTCTTCAGCAGCGCCCGGCGCCTTGTCGAAGGCGGTGTAGGCGTTGAACCATTCGAGTTCACCGACCAGACCGGATTCGTCCACATGTACGCCAAGCCTGCGGGCCGCGGCGGAATTCACCCATCCGCAGTGCATGTCCGCGCTGGAGAGGGCCACCGGCTGTTCGCCGGTCACGGCGTCAATTGCGGCCAGTGTGGGCTGCTCGTCGTCGGCCCACAGCGAGTGACGGAATCGCATGCCCACCACGAAGGCATCTGGGTCAAGCGTGTCGGCGGCGCGGCGCTCATCCAGATGACGGCGCAACATGTCCATCGCTTCGGCGGCGGAACGGGCATTGATGAGGTCCAGTCGGCCCAGCGTCTTAGCCATTGCGTGAAGTGCGTGTGGCAGTCCCACAGGCCGGGAATAACCCACAGGCCGTCGCGTCGATGGTGGTTTCGTCGGCGGGTGCGGCGGCCGACGTTGGGATTGAGACGCTGCCAGAAGCAATGGCATTCGTCGCGTATTCCAACGATGTCGTATGCGCCTTAGTCTGCATCGTGCTGTCCGAAGCCGAGACCGTTCCAGCAGGGCCGACAGACGCAACAACCCCATCGCGAAGCACCACATCCACGCGGTCCTGAGACCCCGGAACACCGGCATTGACAATACGCACCAAGCTACTCATACCGGCCATCATGCCACCTTTGCATGAACGCATGGAGATTCGTCCAAGTTGAATCGCGCCGTCGACGGCGATTCCCGCTGGCTGCCTGCAAACCCCTACGTTCCATGTAATTGCGGGATGGCCTGCAACTGCGATGAACACCCATAGTTTATCCACCGACTTATCACATTTATCCACCGAAAAATTGGGGCGGTAGACAGGGCCGGTAGTCGGACTCTACACTGCGAGGACAAAGCGAACATCACGAAGGGGTGATCATCATGGGTAGCTCAACGGCATTGACCGAGCTGACAATGCAGAAGTATCAACGAATGCAGACGTGCGCAGATGTTCAACGACGAAGCGCATGGCGCCCACCTTATGCCCTGACAACAGCGTTGGAGCTTTTGTCAATTGAAGTACCCCGCATATCAAGCAAACACAGAGGCCTTGCAACTACAACCATTGTTGCGGTTCCACACGCCAATGACAAACGGCACATTGTGGGGGTCAAAGTGGTTGTATGGCCTTTTCCACTAGACACGGTCATAATCGAGGGACAATTCACATGCACTTCACCAGCTTGCACATGGGCCATGTTCTCCACGTATCTCGAACTTGAAGAACTCATCGTTCTCGCTGATTCCATGATGCGACGAGATCGAAGGCTCTGCAGAACAACCATCGACGCCCTTTCTCTGTATCTCGATGAGGCCGAGGCCCAGGTGCGAGCCGACAAAGAGAATGGCACCAATTCGTATTTGTTCCGCGGGTATAACAAATGCCGTCGCGCCCTGCTTTTGGCGCGCGCGGGCACAGATTCCTCCATGGAAACACGAACTCGTTTGGTTCTCTTGAAATACGGTCTGGATTGCCCGCAGGTGAATTATCCAATATTCGTAGGAAACAACACCAGACCCATATATCTCGATCTTGCATACCCTGAATTCAAGATATGTATCGAATACGAAGGCTCTCATCATGCCGGGCAATGGCTGAATGACGCGAGACGCCGCCAGATGATCGAAGATGCTGGCTGGAAGTACATTCAAGTCACCAAATTAGATATTGGCGACGAAGCGGGAGAAGAGGCCCTTGCCCGAAGAGTTGCCGAAAGGATACAGGAGGTTACGGGCAAAACGGTCCAGCTCACGATGCGGCAAACTACCCAGCAAATTAGCGATGTCCGAAAGCTACGCCGTATTCCACTGTACAAACGGCTGAAATTCGAGCCTCTGCTGCCAATTATTCCGACGACGCAGGAATAATAAGCCCGGTAGAGTCAGTCCGCACCGTCCGCACCGCGCTACGGTATTCAAAACCCATTTCAAGGGCTGATTTGGCCTCCGCCGGAGGTCTACTTCCGTTTCAAGGGCTGATCATCCGGTAGACCACGTGTATCAATGCCCTTACGTCAACGCCATTCCGCCGTTTTGGAGCCGCGTCTACTCAGGCATCAGCCCTTGAAACGGAAGTAGATCTCTCCAGAACGTCAAATCAGCCCTCGAAGTCCGTTTTGGCCTCAATGGTTCCTGCCGAACCACAAAAAAGCCACTCCTCTGCCATACGAGCCGACCGCACAGCAGGCACGTGTCATTTGCCGCTGCGGACCTCGGACTCCATGGCTTCCATGGGCTCGTCGACGAGCACGGTGCCGGACGGCAGGGTGCCGGGCAGCGGATCGTCCATGTAGTGGTCGAATTCGTAGAGCATGCGCTTGTTCGGCTTGGCGGTCAGCAACGAAACCACCACGATGAACAGCAGCGAAATGATGAACGCCGGCAGCAGCTCATAGATGGCGAATACGCCGCCCAAGGGCTTGACGAAGTTGTGCCAGATCAGCACGGCCGCCGTGCCGGACAGCATGCCGGCCACGGCGCCGGCCTTGTTGGCGCGACGCCAGTATAGCGAGCACAGCATCAACGGGCCGAATGAGGCACCAAGCCCGGCCCACGCGTAAGACACCACCTGGAAGATCGACGAGTTCTGGTCGTATGCCACCAGAATGCCGAACAGGAACATGACCACCAGCGTGACCCTGGCCACAATCATGACCTGCTTGTCGGTGGCCTTGCGGTGCAGCAGCCCGCGGAAGATGTTCTCGCCCATGGCCGAAGCGCCGATGATCAGATACGAGGAGCTGGAGCTCATCGAGGCCGCGAAAATGCCGGAGACCACCACGCCGCACATGAAGCTCGGCAGCAGGGTCTGCGCCAGCACGATGAAGATGGTTTCCGCATCGGTGGAGGTCAGCAGTTCGGTGGGCATCATCGCACGCCCCACCAAGCCGATGCACACTGCGCAACCCAGCGAAATCACGCACCAGGAGGTGGCGATGATTCGGGACTTGCGCACTTCTTCCACGCTGCGGATGGACAGGAAGCGCACCAGCACCTGCGGCATACCGAAGTAACCCAGGCCCCACGCCAGCATGGAGATGATGGTGATGATGCCGTAGTCGGAGGCGCGCCGAACACGGCCTTGCCCGCCTCGACGAGCTGCTGGCCGGTGGCCGGGTCCAGCTTGGGCGCGGCCACCTGCGTGCCGGACAGGTAGCCGGGGATGGCACGCAGGAATTCCACGGTGTTGTCGACACCGCCCGCGCTGGCCACGGTGCCGATGAACACCACCGCGAGCGCGAAGAACATGAGCATGCCTTGAATGAAGTCGGTCATCACCACCGACAAGTAGCCGCCCACCACGGTGTAGACGAACACGACCACCGCGCCGATGATCATCATGACGTGGTAGTCGAAACCGAACAACGTGGCGAACAGCTTGCCCACGGTCACGAAGCAGCTGCCCACGTACACGCTGAAGAACACCAGGATGATCACGGCCGCGATGGTGGAGATCACGCCCTTCTTGTCATGGAAACGCTTGGCGAAGAAGTCAGGAATGGTGATGGCATCGTCGGTCACTACCGAGTAGCGGCGCAGTCGCCGGGCCACAAGCTTCCAGTTGAGATAGGTGCCGAGCGCCAGTCCGACGGCGGTCCACATCGGGTCGGCCGCACCAGTGAAGTAGGCCAGGCCCGGCAGGCCCATCAGCAGCCAGCCGCTCATGTCGGAGGCTTCGGCGCTCAGGGCCGTGAGCCACGGCCCCACGCCGCGCCGCCCGCAAAGTATTCCTTGGAGGAGGAGTTGGAGCGTTTGGAGTAGATGAATCCGATGGACAGCATGGCCGCAAAATAGATGACCATGGCCAGCAGAATCCAGAAATCGTTGGCCAACTGCGCCCCTCCTCAATCATGACGCCAAGCGGCTACCGCCATGGCAGAACTATGTGCTGATATGCGATTGACGCCGGAGCGGCGTCATACAGACCGTCACAGCCGTGAATACGGCCGCAACGCACTTCGCCTGATGGTAGTGGATACAAGGCTCAAGCACCTTCCACCGTTTCCATACTGAGACGCTGTTTTATCCGAGCTCCCCCCACCTGAGGAGAGCCAAGATGACGGTCAGATGTCGTAGCGCCAGGACTTGTCGGTCACCACGCGGGCCATCGCCAAGCCGATCGGCAGACAGATAATCACCATGAACGCACGGAACGCCCAGTCCAGCGCATTCATGGTCTGGAAGCTGCCGAGGTACCACATGGCACGGTACATATACAGACCGGGCACCATGATCACGATCGACGGCACGGTCAGGCAGATGCGCGGGTAGCCGAGGTGCGGCGGTAGCCAGCCACGTCGCACGGATGAACGCCACGCCGATGCCAGAATGCCCGCCAGGAACGCGCCGATGAAGGTAGCCATCTCGGGTGCCACGTTGAAGTCTTGCAATTCCAAGCGCAGCGTGTCCGTGATCGCACCGATCAGGGCGGCGGTCAGGCACATGCGCTGCGGCGAATTGAACAGCACGGAGAAGCCCCACACGCCGACGAACGCCGCCACGAATCGCAGCAATCCGTTGACCCACGGGTCAAGCCCCAGTGGCTCAAAGCCTTCCGGGTGCAGGTGCACCATCACGGCCACGGCCCAGCCTGCCAGCGTGGCCATCAGGATGATGCACAGCACGTACGCCACGCGCTGGATGCCCGAGGGGAAGTCGATTTTCGCCATGTCGAGTCCGCCGGTGATGAGCGGGAAACCGGGGATCACGAACAGCATGGCGCCGATGTAGGCCGTATCGTGCGAGAGCGCGACTGGGTCGAAAATGCCGATGAGTCGCAGGGTGCCGGTGCAGGCGAGCGCCGCCGCGGCCACGCACACAAAGGTGACGAAGAACTGGTTCAGATGGTATGCAAACAGCCGGCGACGCATCCACTGGCCAAGGCCCGCGCCCACGAACGCACCGATCATGTCGTATGGGCCGCCGCCGAGCAGGAACACGAAGGCCGCGCAGGCCAGGGCGGAGGCCAGACCGGAGAACCACGGCTTGTACAGCGGCTTGCGACGCTCAATCAGATCGAGCCGCTCGTGCGCCTGCCGCACGGTGATACCGCCCTTGGCCTTCTCTTCGTCGGAGCGCTCGTTGAAGTGTTCGGCGTATTCCTTGGGCACGCGATTCTTGCGCTTCGCACTGCTTGCAGCAGGGCTTTCGGCGGTTGCGCCGTTCGCTGCGTTCGCCGATTCAACCGACTCATTGGAGTCACCGGTAAACACTTCGGCATCGTCGTAGGCCTTCTCTTCGGCCGCTTTGTCTTCGACCGGAGTGACTTCCGCGCTGTCCGCCAAAAGTCGGTGGGCTTCTCCATTGTCATCATCCAAGGACTTGGCCACGGAGGTCACGAGTACCTTGGTTTTCAACGCAAGATCCAGCGTCTCGTCACGCTGCCGTTGCCGCCTCAGCCTCGGCCTTGGCACGTTCGCGCAGGCGCTTGGCCAGATCGGCCGAATACTGCGAAGCGTCACGTTCGTCCAAATGCTTGACCACGCCATCGGACAGTTGCGAATCGACGTGATACATCGACCCTTGCCGAGATTCACGGAGAACCAGTCGGCGAAATGTTCCAGCAGCCAGATACGTTCGGTGTTCACGCCGGTGGTCGGCAAATCCACGACTTCGGTGATGCGGTTACGACCATCCGTGCAGGTGGCCTCGATATCCGTCAGGTTCACGTCGGCGCGTACGTGCACGCCCAGCGGGTAGGCGATGCGGTGCATCATTTCACGCACGCGGAAGGAGCCGGTGCCGGCTCCCAGGTCCAGCATGCCGACTCGTACAATCACGCTGGCTTTGGCGGCGATACCGGCGTCCACCACCGGTTTTTCCCAATCGCGTGCAATATCTTCCATGTCCAGCGGAATGGAGTGGGTGTGGAATTTACGTACAGCCGTTGCGCCTTTCGCTTCGGGCGCACTTTTTTTCTTCTGTTCGCTCACATCCCTCATTACTACTCCCTGCCTCCCCCGCCAGCAATCGTAAGGTGCTCAAATCTTCCGCGAATCGGACAGTGTCTCATATGCTGTCCGATATTCGGTCTCTATAGGTGGACAACTTGGCGCACTATATGGACTTCGTAACGTAAAAAGCGATTTCGCGGGGATACACTATTGCCCACACAACAACCACGTTGAATATGGGCTGTGGGCTCGCAACGACTGGCCTCAACAACTGCGGAGGAGCCGCAGACGACCGGTAGACCGAGCAACCTGTTATTCGGCAAAGGAGGTTATATGGCAACACCTGAAGAACAGATCACTCCCGCTGACGCCGCCATCGTCACTACCGGGACCGGCCGAAAGGGCCCGGAGGAGCATGATCTTCCCGAAAGCCTGAAGTACGACATGGATCTGTGTCTTGAGATTCTGCGTAACGTACTGGGCGAATACAACCCCGAACTGCTGTCTACGTTCGACACCGTGCGTCATTACGCGGTGGAGGCCAGCGCCGAGCATTTCGCCGAGCTGAAGGATCCGAACCCCGACCAGGATGGCCTGAAGGAGGCCGTGAACGTCATCGACAACATGACGCTGCACGACGCCCAGCTGCTGGCCCGCGCGTTCGCCACGTATTTCCATCTGGCAAACCTGTCCGAGGAGAACTACCGCGTTTCCCGTGCTCCACGAGCGCGAGAACAACGTGTCCGTTGACCAGGCGGTCGACCCGATCAACGAGCTCACCGTCGCCTACCACCAGCTCATCAATGAGACTGGCCCGGCCAAGGCCAAGGAACTGCTCAACCAGCTCGAATTCCACCCCGTCTTCACGGCGCACCCCACTGAGGCCCGTCGTAAGGCCGTGGAAGGCAAGATCCGCCGCGTTTCCGAATTGCTTGAGGAGTACAAGCGCCTCGGCGGCTCGGATAAGAAGGAATGCCTGCGCCGTCTCTACAACGAGATCGACGCCCTGTTCCGCACCTCTCCGATCGCGCTGAAGAAGCCGACCCCGGTTGAGGAAGCGGACACGATTCTCGACATCTTCGACAACACGCTGTTCAACACCATCCCCAAGGTCTACCGTCGCTTCGACGACTGGGTCCTGGGCGATAAGGCCGGTCTCGTCGAGCCCGCTTGCCCCGCGTTCTTCCACCCGGGCAGCTGGATCGGCTCCGACCGCGACGGCAACCCGAACGTCACCGCCAAGGTGAGCCGCGCCGTGGCCCGCAAGTTCTCCGATCACGTAATCGCCGCCCTTGAGGAAGCCACCCGCACCGTGGGCCGCAACCTCACGATGGAAGCCGAGACCACGCCGCCGAGCGCCGAGCTCAAGAACCTCTGGAGCCACCAGAAGGAAATGAGCGAGCGTCTGACCGACAAGGCCGCCCTGATCTCCACCAAGGAGATGCACCGCGCGGTCATGCTGGTGATGGCCGACCGTCTGCACTACACCATCGAACGCGATGCCGACCTCATGTACCACTCCTGCGACAACTTCCTCGCCGACCTCAAGGTGGTCCAGCGTTCGCTGGCCGCCGCCGGTGCCAAGCGTTCCGCTTACGGCCCGCTGCAGGATCTGATCTGGCAGACCGAGACCTTCGGCTTCCACATGGTGGAGATGGAGTTCCGTCAGCACTCCGTGGTGCACGCCCGCGCCCTTGCGGATATCCGCGAGCACGGCCTGCACGGCGAGCGCGGCGAACTGCAGCCGATGACGCACGAGGTGCTCGACACCTTCCGCGCCCTCGGTGCCATCCAGAAGCGCAACGGCCTCAAGGCCGCCCGCCGCTACATCATCTCCTTCACCAAGAGCGCCCAGAACATCAAGGATGTCTACGAGCTCAACCGCTTGGCCTTCTCCCACCCGGAGGACGTGCCCACCATCGACGTGATCCCGCTGTTCGAGCAGCTTGAGGATCTGCAGAACTCGGTGGACGTGCTCGAGGAAATGATCAAGATCCCCGAGGTTCAGGCTCGTCTGAAGGCCACCGGCAACAAGCTCGAGGTCATGCTCGGTTACTCCGACTCCTCGAAGGACGCCGGCCCGACCTCCGCCACGCTGGCCCTGCACTCCGCTCAGGAGCGCATCGCCAAGTGGCTGAGTCGCACGACATCGACCTGACCTGTTCCATGGCCGCGGCGGTGCCCGTAGGTCGTGGCGGCGCCCCGCCAACCGTGC
>ENA-OQMZ01001016-OQMZ01001016.1-human-gut-metagenome-genome-assembly--contig:-NODE-1016-length-10871-cov-6.207092_pt1 | contig 10871 bp, 14 predicted proteins | sample MGYA00242621_ERZ504862 | MGnify/ENA primary metagenome ERZ504862 (study PRJEB26092, sample SAMD00036393) | human gut metagenome | host: Homo sapiens | study: EMG produced TPA metagenomics assembly of... | reverse complement strand
GCCCGGCATCAACGCGCAAGAATATTCAGATCTCCTTTTGCCTCTGCCATCCCTGATGGAGCAGCGCCGAATCGGTGCATTCTTCGACCGTCTGGATTCGCTCATCACCCTTCATCAGCGTAAGTATGATGGCTGCGCCAATCCCCTATTTTTAGAAAGGCGCATCTCATGCAGGAAACCATCACATCAGAATCGCTGTTCTGCGACTACTACGCCCAGTGGGTGAGAACGTACAAGGAAGGCGCCATCAGAGACGTGACCATGGGCAAATATCGACTTACGCAATCCTGGCTCGGCAAGCTCATCCCTGAACTCAGACTCACCGATATGGATCGAACCGCATACCAGCAGCTCATCAACGGATATGCACAACATCATGAGCGCCAAACCACCATGGATTTTCACCATCAGATCAAAGGCGCCATTCTCGATGCCGTCGATGAAGGACTCATACCCCGTGATCCAACGCGCAAAGTCATCATCAAAGGCAAGCAGCCACGCATTAAGAAAATGAAGTATCTCAACCAATTCGAGCTGCATGCCATGCTCGCGGACCTTGATCTTGGGGCCGAGGCAAGCTGGGATTGGCTTATCCTCCTTATCGCGAAAACCGGACTCCGATTCTCTGAGGCGCTTGGGCTCACACCCGATGACTTTGATTTCGCACACCAGACGCTTTCCGTCAACAAAACTTGGGATTATAAAAACGGCGGCGGTTTCGTACCCACGAAAAACGAATCGTCCGTGCGTAAAGTGCAACTCGACTGGCAACTCATCATGCAAATGTCTGGATTACTCAAGGATCTTCCGCATGATAAACCTATTTTCGTGCACGGCAAGGTCTACAACTCAACAGCCAACGACGTGCTTGCAAAACATTGCAGAAACGTGGACGTGCAGTTATTTCCGTCCATGGTCTACGCCATACACACGCATCGCTGCTGCTGTTCGCCGGCGTATCGATCGCCAGCGTGTCACGCCGTCTAGGCCATGCCAGCATGACTACAACTCAGGAAACCTATCTGCACGTCATTCGCGAGCTGGAAAACAAGGATGTAGATATCGTCATGCGGGCACTATCGACACTTATCTAATGGGGGGGGTTCCTACTCTTTTCAGATATTCGAAATAATCGAGCCACTCGAAGCGGCATATACCGTTTTTCACCATCTTCAGTAAAAGCGCCAAACACCGTTGCCAGACTCAATTCCGTAGGTGGTTTTGTGGTTCCGTAGGTGGTTGGTTCTGGTATTGGTGTCTGAGAATGGCTTAATTTAAGCCGTTTCTCAAACGCCTTTCCTCCGGCAACCACCTACGGAAGCGAAAAACCACCTACGGAACACCCGCTTGGGAACAAACCCGCCGCAAGTCACCAGCCAAGACGAATCTCGGCACACGAGGAACCGGAAATTGTCGTTCCGGAGCGCAGCCGCACGGTCACACGCCACACTCCGGAACCAAAGGCTTTTAGAAATAGGTGCTACAGCCAAGCTTGACGGCGAGGACGATGCCAGTGAGCACGGCGGCGGCGCGCATGATGTTCTCGGGGATATGGCGTGTGACCGGAGGGGCGATGGAACTGCCGATGATGCAGCCCAGGCACATGGCGATGGCGAACGGCCAGTAGACGGAGCCACGGCAGATGAACATGATCGCGGCGGAGATGTTCGCGCCGAAGCCGACCACGGTTTTCAGCGCGTTGATCTGGTGGAACGGGCCGATTTTGCCCAAGTCGAGGATGGCCAGGGCGAGCGTGCCGGCGGCGGCGCCGAAATAGCCGGAATACACGCCGACGAAACTCACGCCCGCCCACAGCCACCATGGATCGTTGCGCAATGTGCCGTCCGCCGTTTTGCTGGCGATTCGTGCGGCCCGCTCACCTTGATGCGATTGCGGCAGCGCCTGCGCCACGGCGTCGCGCGCGGCAGCTTTCTTACGTGGGTTGAGCGCGATGATAAGCGCGCTGAACAGGATGAGCGGCGGCACGGCGAATTCGAAGACCTTCGCCGGCAGTTCGAGCAGCAGCAGGCCGCCGATGATGCCGCCGACCAGTCCGATGCACGCGTAGACGGCCACGCGTCTGCCTTGGCCTTTGAGCTCCTTGCGGGCGGAGAGCAGGCCGCCGATGCCGGTGCCGCATACGCCCACCGTGTTCGTGGTGTTGGACAGCACGGGCGGAATGCCGAACGCCAGCAGCGCAGGATAGGAGATCAGCGAGGACGCGCCTACCGCGTATCCGACGAATCCCGCGCCGATTCCGGCGACAAGCACCAGCAGCAATGTGGTGATGGACACTCCTGCGATCATGACCGCTTCCCCTTCGTAAAACTCCTACGTAGTCCTCCTATAAGTAACGGGAGCCAAGCTTAACGGCTCGGCTCCCGCATATCACGCGTTTGCCCAGAACGTGGCCGGGCAAACGTCATATCAGTGGTTGCGCTTGGCGATCAGCGACTCGGTCCAGTAGGCGGCGAGCGGAATCAGCGCCCACTGCAGCGCGAGACCGGGCAGGCCGGCGGCCAGGTCGCTCGTCCATGTGGCGGCGATGGCCTTGCTGGAACCGAACGCGAACACGGCGATCGCGGTGGCTGCGGTCAGCACCACACGTCCGGCGAGCTGTGCGATGACCACCTTCGCCAGGCTCGGCAGCTTGATGCCGCGCAGCAGACCGGCTACCAGGCCGTATGCGCACAGTTCGACCATCATGAGCGGCAGCATCGCCAGCATCGGCATGCCGGACAGCAGGAAGCTCACGAGCGGAGCGGCGGCGCCGGCGATCGCGCCGACGGCGGGGCCCGCGATCAGGCCGACGAAGATGATCGGCAGATGCATCGGCAGGAACGCGACGCCCAGCATGGTGCCCTGTCCGGAGACGGCGCCGATGACGTGGAACAGTTGCGGCAGCACGACCGCTGCGACGATGGCGAGCAGGGTGGCTGCTGTCTTGGTGCCGAGACTCAGTTTCGGCAGGTCGGTGCGGCGCAGGGCGGCCGCGGGCATGGTTGCGGAATCAGACATTTGTTTTCTCCTTAATGTTTCCTTCTCTTCGGATATGCGTATACGTCATACCGGCTCGACGACCGACCCACCGTCCGGCAGCGCGGTGTCGACCAGCAAATCGGCGACGGCTTGGATATTGGTCGCTTCGAAATAGCGGTTTTCCAGCGGAATCCACTCGTCGACGAATCGTTGCAACATGCGTGGATTGCGTCGTTCGAGCCGACGCAACTGTTCGGCAGGATCGACCGCAAGACAGATCATGCAATCGTAATACCTCCGCAAGGCGGGGTGCATGCTGTAGCTGCCTTCCACAATGGTCAGCTGGGCCGGTTCGACGGCGTACGCGACGGCGAAATCGCCTGTATGGCAATCCCATGGCCGGTATTGCGCGGCTTGTCCGGCGGCGAGCGGTGCCAGCACTTCCGTTTCGAACCGTTCACGGTCCACGTTGCCGCCGGGTTCGGCGAAACGTTCCGGCGTGCGCTGTTCGGGACGGAGGAAGAAATCGTCCATGTGCAGCACGTTGCCGCCAAAACGCCTGTTGAGCATCGCGGCAAACGTGGTTTTGCCAGACGTGCATGGCCCGTCGATTGCGACGAACACACAATCGCGTTCGGCAAGCAACGTTTCGATACGTGCGATTGCGATGCTGGCTTCCGTAGGCTTCGCGGGTTTCGTGACCATTGCGTTCGCCGTCAGTCGAGTACGGTCAGACGGTACGCGCGCGAACCGATGCCAAGTTCCTCGGCGTATTCGAGGATGTGTTCGCCGTGGAGCGAGGCGATGCGTTCGGTGACGGACGCTCCGTCGGGGGCGGTGTGGATGAGGTCGACGCATGCCTGGTCGAGTGCCACCGGGTCGAGCGAGGACAGCACGCCGATGTCATGCATGTCCGGTTCCGTCGGGGAGCCAGGCAGTCGCAATCCACCGACAGGCGGTTCATGACGTTCAGATACATCATCTTGCCATGCATGTGGCTGATCACGGCCTCATCGGCTTCGGCCATCGATTCGAGGAATGCATCCTGAGGAGTTTCCACCCACTTGTCCTTGGTGACGCCGGCGGAATGGATCCAGCGTTTGCCGTTCGACGAGGCTATGCCGATGGACACGTTCTTGAGCGCGCCGCCGAAGCCTCCCATCGGATGGCCTTTGAAATGCGACAGCACGAAAATGGAATCGTAGTCGTCGATATGCTTGCCGACGATGTCGTAGGCGATGTGGCGGTGCTTGGCCACCGGGATCTCGATTTCGCCGCTCATGTCCATGATCTGGATTGGCGCAAGATCGGCGTATCCGTGCTTTTTGAACGTGGCAAGGCTTTTTTCGGGGGTTTCACGATTGCCGTCGTATGCGGTAGCGCATTCCACGAGCGTGCCGCCGATCTCCTGCACGAGGTCCTTGACGAGCGAAGGATTGAGATTATTGGATTTTTCCGATTCGCCGGAATGGACTTTGATGGCCGTTTTGCCTTCCGGCTTGCGTCCGAGCGCATGGTAGGCGGCGACGAGGCTTTCCGGTGTGATGATCGGCGTGAAGAACACTTCCGGTGCGGACTGCGCGTCGGTGCGGTGTTCCAGTCCTTCCAGTCGCGAGGCTTCGAATTGCATCTTGACCCTCCTTGATTCTGCCTGTGTTTTTGGCTTGCATCTCCAGCGTACCAACTTAAACCCGACTTGAAGCAAACAGACCTCAAACCCGTTCGAGATATGTTGCAAAATATGGATTCCCGCGCGTGTCTCCCCATCCGGCCGGCTTGTCCGCATGAACCGGAACACTTGACGCTCGTGATTGATTTTTGCAAGAAATGGTGGACTCGCATAGCCACCAAGGAAATGGCGTTCATTGGCATCGTCACGTTGGCGGCCTCTCTGGTGGCTTCGTGGCTCAAGCAGTTTCCGGGATTCAGCCTGTTCGGCGCGTTGATCATCGCTCTGCTCATCGGCATGGTCGCGCAGTTCCCGATCCGCAAATGGTATTCGAACCGTTCCGCCGAACATAAGGCCGGTGTGAAGGATGCGGCCGGCTCATTTCGAACAAGCTGCTTCGCCTGGGCATCATCCTGCTTGGTTTCAAGCTCAATCTGACGGTGCTGTTCACGCAGGGTATCAAGTGTCTGCCGATCGCGGCAGTGGTGGTGACGCTCACCATCGTGGTGTGCTACAACATCGCACGCAAGCTTGGCGTCGATCCGCAGCTCGCCATTCTCGTGGCGGGCGGTACCGGCATCTGTGGCGCGGCAGCCGTCATGGGATTGTCCGGCTCCATCAAGGTGCCGCCGGAAAAAGAGGATGAGAAGGCCAACAATGAGGTGATGGCCGTGGCCATCATCGCCATCATGGGCACCATCTTCGCATTGCTGGAAATCGCCCTTGGGCCGTTGACGGGCCTGAGCAAGACGCAGTTGGGCATCACCGCTGGCGCGTCCCTGCACGAAATCGCCCATGCCGTGGCCGCCGGCGACGCGTTCGGCGCGGTGGGCATCGCCACCATCATGAAGCTTTCCCGCGTGCTGATGCTGGTGTTCGCGGCCATCATCATCGCCGTTTGGTGGGATAAAAACCATTCCGAAATGCCGGCCGACGGCAAACGCAAAGTGTCGTTCCCGTGGTTCATGCTCGGTTTCATCGGCGCTTCCATCATCGGCACGTTCGTGCCGTTCATCGGTGCCATCGCACCGAATCTGGTGGACTTCGCTACATCGTGCTCGGCATGGCCATGGCGGCGCTCGGCATCAATGTGAATTTCAGCGCCATCGCGAAGAAGGGACAGAAAGCGTTCCTGGCGAGCTTCCTCACGTCCGTGCTGCTCATGTGCTTCGCGGCGGGAATCGCGGCGCTGTTCTTCTAATCGCCTTCCGTTGTGCCACGCTGTCGTTTTGCGGAGGGCAGTTGGATTTCGGACAGCAGAATCGCACCGAAAATCAGCGCGAAACCGCATAACGACGGCACGGTCAGCGTTTCGCCGGTGAAAATCACGGATACCAGCATGGCGAAGATGCATTCCGTGCTTAAGATCACGGACGCCTCGGAAGTGGGCAGATTCTGTATGGCGATGGTTTGAAACACTTGGGCGATCACCGTGGAGCCGATCACCAGGTAGGCGATGCACAGCACGATGTCCCACCGCGCCCAAGCCATGGACGGTCCGCCTTCGGTAAGCACCGCGCCAGCACCGAACAGCAGGGCGCACCACACGAATTCGGCAAGCATCAGCGCGATCGCGTCGAAATCCTTGCCAATGAAACCAACCAAAACCAGATTCAACGCGAAGAAAAACGCGCCGATGATAGTCATGGCGTCACCGAAGCTCATATGCATGAGTTCCGCGCCACCGCCGCCGCTCAGCGACACCAGACCAATGCCGAACGCGCAGACGAACGCGGCCACCAGATGCTGCCAGCTGGGGCGTTTGCGCGTGAACGCCCACACCACGAACGGCACCATCACGCAATAGGTGTCGGTGAAGAAGCTGTTGCGTCCGGGAGACGTGGTTTCAAGTCCTTTGAGCTGGAAGATGAATCCCAGCCAGTAAGTCAACGCGAGTATCAGACCGGGAACGATATAGCGGCGCAGGCGAATCCTGCGAAGACGTGGGAAAAACACGATGGCCATAAGCAGTACCGCCGAAGCCATGCGGAAGAACATCATCCACTGTGTCGGCATGTTCTCCTGCACATGCTTGAGCATGGTGTAGCCGGACCCCCATACCGCCGCGTTGACCAGCATCATCACGCGGGCGACCGGCTTCGATACGCTAATGCCTTCCGATGATTCCTGCCCCGCGTCTGCCATCCGTCCCCCCTTACACGCTTCCACACATCCGACGTCGTATTCACGTCATGCTTTCCGAAGGAAACTTTAGACGTGGCTGCGGAAGCAACACGCGGGAGCATGCTACTGCGCTTTGGCCGCCTGGCTGTTCACCCAGTTGTCAGCCATGTCAATGGCTTCGTCAAGCGTGACCTTGGCCGCCTTGTAATACTTGGAATCCTTGATGTTGCCGCTTTCGACGAGCTTCTGTCCGGAGTCCGCGGCCTTGGACAGCGCGGACAGCAGTTTGCGCCCGGTCAGGTCAGGGAATCGTCCTTGCTGAGTTTGTCGACCAGTTTGCCTGCCTTGTCGATCGACTGTTGCAGTTCCTTTTGGATTCATCCGACGATTTCGTGTCGGAGGTGCCGTTCGAAGAGGCTCCGTTCGATTGCCCGGATGGGTTATTGGACGATTGTCCGGCTGCCGCGCCATCCGAATCGGCCTTCGGATCCTGCAACGCGGTTTCGGCGTTTTTCTCTTGGATGCTTTTCAGACTGGCGTTCAGGGAATCGGTGGCGCCGTCCAACGTTTTGGCTACGAGATTGAGCTGCGTGATGGTGGCTTCCGCCTTGCAGCCTTCCGTATCGACTGTGTTCTCGGCGCTGGTGGCCGCGTCCGCGAACGCGTCGATGATGTCGTTCACGCCGAGCGCGCCTCGAATCAGCTTCTGCAGTTCGCTGCCGTTTTCGGAAGTGTCGAGCACGGCTTTGCGGGCCGAGCTGAATTCCGCGAGCGATTGCCGGCATGTGCCAATGCTTCCTGCTGCTTGTTGCGGTAAACGCACACGCCGGCACCGCATGCCACGATGAGGGCCACGACCACGGCAAGGACGATCGGCCATGCCTTGCGGGGGCTGGAAGGCTGTTCAGTGGTCTGGTACTGATAATCCATACGTGTCACCCCTTGCGAACCGATAGCTGTCATCGTTCTTCGTCTTGTTAACCTTGCCTATTGTACGGGCTTGAAGATGGGAATATCCTGAATGGGCATCCTGCGCACACCAATGACGCAGGATCGGGCTGGCATATCGTCTCTCCGCAGGCGTGCCGCATGTCCATCACGGCCAGCAGCCCCCGTTTGTCCGCTCGTTCGACAGCCATGTCCACGAAATCGACCGGCAGATGCCGTTTGTCGGCGATTTGCCGCACCGTCAATCCTGCGGCGATGTCGCCGGCGATACGTGCGACGATATCGTTCCGGCCGTCGCCGTATGTATCAGTCGTACGTGGCGTACGCCGCCATCCGTGCGCGGAAGCGCCGGACCGTTCCATACCGCTCACCATATCAACCGCAATGTTTGGAAGGCGATGATGGCGATGACGTATGCCACGGCCAAGCTCAGCAGGACGGAACGCGCCGCGATTTTCGTGCCGAATTGCCGTCGCATTTCCGCGACCGTCGCGAGGCAGGGCGTGTAGACGAGCGTGAACAGCAGGAAGGCGATGGCTGCGGCCCTGCCATGACCGTGTGACGATTGGTCGAACGAGGCGCGCAGCTTCTGTCCCAGCGTCCCCTCTCCGACCTGCTGGGAAGCCGTATCATCCGCTCCGTCCGCGTGATAGGACTGCGACATCGAACCGACCACGACCTCCTTGGCCACGAATCCCGTGATCAACGCGGCCGAGGCATGCCAGTCGTCAAAACCGGCTGGCGCGAACACAGGAGCGACCGCGTCGGCAAGCATACCATACGCGGAATCATGCACATCGTCGACGTGCGTGAATCCGCCTGTGCCGGCGATCACGGGAATGCCTTGCAACAGCCACAGCGCCGTGATCGTCGAAATGATGATCACGCTGGCTCCACGGATGAAGCCCCACAGCCGCATCAAGGTCACCATCCGCATGACCTATGGCTTCCACCACGTCAGCAGCCTCATCGCGCTCGTCATGCTCCGCTGCGGCGGACTCGACATACACCTACCACACCCAAGAACCTAACCCACGAAAACAGCAGAAGCCCCTCAATTCTTCAATTCCCCACCAAAGGTCACATCACGGCAGACGCACGCCGACGCGCGTATGCGTGCACGACTCCAGCAACGAGCCGTACCCGCCGTTAGATGGCAGGCTTCAGTATCGTGACGTCATGCGTTAGCGTCACCATGCAACGATAGGAACACACTATTCGATAGTGCATCACGAAGGCGTGACGTTGCCCTTGCGCAGGTGCCGTAAGACTCCGCGGACAAAGCAATGAGGCTTCCCTGCGAGAAGGAAGCCTCATGTTCCATTCATTCTATTCAGCGATGATGGCGCCTAATCACCGATCATCCTTTGGGAACAGCGCGTCGAAGGCATGTTCCATCACGGACTTACGGCGGATCACACCGACGAGTCTGCCATCACCATCCACCACCGGCAGTTTCTTGAACTGCTTCTTGGCGAGGATTCGGGCCACCTCTCCAACATGCTGGTCAGGCGTGGCGGCAACGACCTTACGCGTGGCAATGTCCATCACCTTCTTGCCGGAGAGTGCCTGCACCTTGGAGGCCACGGTTTCGTCGTCGAACACCACCATCGTCGAACCGGTGCCGGTGGAAACCGTACGGGATTCATAGGTGGCAATCGATTTCATGACATCGCCGTCGCTGACGAAGCCGACGAGCCTGCCATCGCCGTTCACCACGGGAAGGCTGGAGACGTTGAGGCGGATGAACTCGCGCACCACATGCGTGATGTCATCGCTGTCCAGGCAGCTGTAGGCTGATCGTCCATGATCCGCCGATGGACTGTTCCTGGGCCTGCTTGAACAGGGAGGCGGCGGGAGCCACGTATGCGCCGGCGTAGTGATGCTCGGCGGGCTGGCCTTCAGTGGTTTCGGCCGCGACTTCGGCGGAGGCTTGCGCCTCGTAGGCCTTGGCGTTGCGTGCGGCCTTCTCCTTGGCACGGCTGGTGACGGTGAAGATGCAGATGATCAGGCGACCAGCGAGATGGCGGCGCACAACAGGTAGGAGAACGCGATGCCGCTGGCCGTGGCGGACTTCACACCCTGGGACATGTGCGAGGCGGTCACGGATGTTTCTGCGGTGACCAGAAGCGAGGTCGCAATGGCTGCCGCGATCTGACGGCCGGTGTTGGCGATGGCGTTGCCATGGGCGATCATGTCGTTCGGCAAAGCGTTGACGCCCCAAGTGTTGATCGGCATGTTGGCGATAGCCTGACCGGATGCCTGCAATGCGCAGAACACGGCGACAAACAGCACTGATGTCCTGGTGCTGATGGTGCCGAGAAGACCAAGAGAGATGGTCATGAGCGCAAGGCCGCCGATACCCACGCCGCGCGGGCCGAATTTGTCGAATGCGGCACCGGCGACCGGACTCAGGATGATGCCGACCGCCGCGGCGGGCAGCATGACCATGCCGGTGACGGTGGCGGATTGGCCGAGCACATTCTGGATGAAGATAGGCAACGTCACGTTGGTTGCGGCGACTGCGGCGTTGATCAGAGTGACCAGAATCGCGGAGTTGCGGAAGTTGCGGGTGGCAAGGGTGTCAACGCGCAACAATGGCTCATCGAGCTTGACTTGCTTGTATACGAATGCGACGAAGGCCACAAGACCAACGACGATTGAGATAATGACGACCGGACTGCTCCATCCCATCGTGGAAGCGGACGAGAAGCCATAGAGCAGGCCACCGAACGCGATGGTCGAAAGGATCACGGACAGGATGTTGAGCTTTGGGTTCTTCAACTCGCCGACGTTCTTGAGCATCATCGTGCCTCCGACAAGGATGACCAGTGTCACGACTGCGATGCCAATGAACATCGGGCGCCATCCGAAACTGTCAATCACCAGACCACCGACAACCGGGCCGATAGCCGGACCGGCGGCCATGACGATACCGGCCATGCCCATGGCGGTGCCGCGCTTATCCGGCGGATAGACGAGCATCGGCACTACGGCGACCAATGGCAACAGCACGCCGGAGCCGACGGATTGCAGTATGCGCCCGACGAGCAACAGCATGAAATTCGGCGCGACGCACACAGCAGTGTGCCGACCATGAAAGTGGCAAGAGCTCCGGCGAAGAGCTTTCGGGTGGAGAATTTATCAATCA
>ENA-OQMZ01001015-OQMZ01001015.1-human-gut-metagenome-genome-assembly--contig:-NODE-1015-length-10873-cov-3.430020_pt1 | contig 10873 bp, 15 predicted proteins | sample MGYA00242621_ERZ504862 | MGnify/ENA primary metagenome ERZ504862 (study PRJEB26092, sample SAMD00036393) | human gut metagenome | host: Homo sapiens | study: EMG produced TPA metagenomics assembly of... | reverse complement strand
TGCATTATTATCATTAGGCTTTCGCTTCAAAACTGGTCTTTTCTCCAGATAATCCGGTAGTTCTTTCAATTCAGATTCATACCATTCTTTACGGCATTATATTCCTTCCAGTAAATGGAATAGAATTCATCTTTTTTTGTAAGTTCTGCCGGAGTCATTTCATACCCCCAGCCGGCACCGGTATTCAACAATACATTCACACCCTGACTCTGAATTTGAACCCCATAACCACCTGATGTTAAAATAGTGAAATTTAATGTTCCGCCTCCTGCCAGTGCAATCTGCTTATCTGCAAGATTCTGATTTTTTCCCTCTGCCTGTTCCAAAAAATCCAGTAAGGTTAATTCTCCGATCCCTTTACATTTTGGATTGGCATTTTGATTTTTCATTGCACTTTTTGCCTGTTGGTATAACTGCTTTCTATCCGGTGCAACCTCTGACAAATATTCTGCCTTAACTGCAATAGCTGCCTTGAAATAGCATCTTGTTCTGTCTTATCAGTAGCATTGGCAGCCTTTTGTGCCAGTTTCTTAATCTCACTCACAAATTCAGTCTGCGTTCTTGTACTTTTTCCTTTCGATGGAATATAAGACCAGTTTGGTTCTCCATTACTACCAGAAGTAATTAACTGTTCCCTTCCAACTGTTCCTATATTTGAAAAAGAGATTCCCATAAATCCACCTCACGGTTCATAAATAAATCTATCTATAACTTTATATCTACTGACTTTCTGCCACTCTACTCTCTGGTGATGCCATCCAATGCACCAATTTGATATTTTCCTTTTATCGAATCCTCTTATGCCTTAATATCAAAACTTAGTATCTATCAGGTGCAGAAATAACTCACAGATTCTGCTACAAGGCTCTGTGTCATACTTTTTACATCATTACCAGTTACGGATAAGGTATAATCACCCGTTTCTTTTCCTTCTGCCGATTTTTCTGCACGTTTCTTTGCAGCTTTTTCTTCCTCTGCTTTTTTAGCAGCTCTTTTCTCTTTTACTTTTTCCTCTTTTTCTCTGTTCTCTTTTGCTTTTCGTTCAGCATTCTCTTTCGCTATTTTCCCATCTGGATCATTTGTACAAGATGCTGTCTCTATAATATTTCCGTTTGCATCAATCATATAACTCTGATTTGTCACAGTGCCCAAACATCCATTAATCGTATCTTTTGTACAATCCGGAATGGCTGCTAAGTTTTCCTCCAAATACTTTGCTTTTTCCGGATCATTCATGCACTTTTGTAAAAATGCACTTGAAACAGATACCGTTGTCGGAATACCCTGCATTGAAGTCAGCCCTATATTCATATAATGGTATTTTCCTTGCAAGTATTTTGAATAATCATTTACATTACTATACCCTGTCTTAATCTGCTCTGTTTTTGTCACACCGGGACGTGATGTTTTTAATTCAACTGTACTTGTTGTCACGTTGCCATCTTTTGTATTTGTACTATCCTTTTCACTATCTGTTTTTTTTTACAGTATTCTTATAATTTGAAGCATAATACGATGTGTAACTGCTGTTATTGATACCTGTAATTGCCATAATCCTACCTCCCTGTTATTGAAACTTAAAATAATTTCTATTATATTGAACGACTTGGATATTTAATTTCCGTTGATGTAAATTCATCTTCCGCCGAAACATTGATATGCCCACTGCTGTCAATAGCATACTCTTTACCATAAACGGAAAACGTATCTCCTTCTTTATATCCGATTTCTATCCAGTTTATATCATTTAACTGTTTTATCTTTGCGTCAACATTTATGGTCTTTCCTGATTCCTGCAATAAATAAGTGTGTTTTCCTGCTCCCGCATCTATAGAAAAGAATCCCGGAGAAATCCCGACTTTCTCACAGACGGACAATACCTCCTCATTGCTGTAGAGATACCCCCACACACTCTTTCCCTGTGCCAGATCAGACAGGATATTGCCTGCCTTACACATTTCCCACTTATAATTTGTTCCTTTTTGATTTGTATTCTCTGCAAGCAACGATTCCGAGGCTGCCCAGCCTATTCTTCCATTATTGACCGTCCATGTATATTTACCGCCACTTGATGTTGTCCATGCATAATAACTTTTATTACTTAGTACCAGAGAATTATTCGCAGCACAAATGCCTGACATGGTGCTTGTATTCATTTTCGGTACTGCATAATTAGGTACTACCTGTCTGCTCCCATTAAGGTCAAAGGAAATAACCCCGTACTCCTTAAAATCAGAATTATATCCACAGGAAACATTCTCCCCAAAATTGATTGCATCCAAAATAGCACTTGAATTATTATAGTTTGCAAAATAATAAGCTAATTCACTGTTAGAAATATTCGCATTTTTATCTATCAGTGCAGCTATGGATTGCTTTGAAAAGCCTCGTGCAGCATCAGAAATACTTAAACTGTCCTGTTTTTTATTATTTCCTGCTCCAAGCAACATCTGTATTGCTTTTTGGTGTATTCCTGCCTCTGCCTGCTTTGAATATGTCAATAGCTGGTTTACTGTGTTTACATCTGTCACTGTCTTCATAATTATTCTCCAAACCCTTTTTCAACATTAAACGCCAAACATATGCTGCAATTTGTCCAGCATATTATTTACTCTGCCTTCAACAGCTTCTGGCTGATTCCTTAATTCATACCTGCTTCCATAGTAATCATTTAAACGGTCTTTCATCTCATTACAAAATAATTTTTGATCTGTTTTACCATTTAAAAACTGATTGCAGATACCACTTATCTCATTCTTCTCATTGGTATAAAAAGCTGTCTCATCTGAGATTATTTCCGACTTGTACTTATAAGATTCTGTTTTGCTTCCAATTCCAAACAACCATGTAATCTGGTGTCATTCTCTCCATGATGGAATTACGTGCTGAATCATTAAAATGAACATATTCGTCAATCATGTCTGAAAAACCAGCTTGAAATTGCTCTGGAACATACATTTCATTTACTTTTCTTAGCCCAGCTTCACTTGCACTTAACAAAAATACAGATTCATAAGAAGTTCCTCTATATCCCTCCTGAGCATTCAAAGAATCTACATCTGCTGTCATTGCATTAATCTTCTCTTTTAAATCTTTCATTTCATCTTCTGTCAAATATTCAGAAGCATTTTCGTCCAGCCATTTTTCAAAAACCTCTGACTGATTTTCCGAACAGCCTTCAAACGCACTTTGTTCTCCAGAAATGGAAGTTGCTTTCAAATCTAATTTGAATAAATTTTCACATTTATATTCTGCTGGTATCTCTCTTATCTCTCCATTAATAGATAGAAAAATGCATTGTAATGAAAATCCGATACCTTATTACGAGCAGTCTCAACTAACTTTCTTGCTGAATCACTGATTTCACATCATCCTCCGAAATAATATTCTGAGGAACAGTTGTTTTCTTCTCAACCTTATTTTTTATCATCTCTGGATTATTAATATACCTATTTCCTTGAACTTTCATAGCAACCTCCCTAAGTTAGTCCACACTTTCTATACTTCTTTATCTATCTTGCTCGATGTCAAAGAAGAATCCGTCTTAGAGTACGTACCATTATTTGTATAGGTTGCACTCGCCCGGTTTGCAGCATTCGATATACCAGTTGCTTTCTGCGATATTTTGCTTACAAAAGAATTATATCCTGTAAAGACCGTTTTCAGCGAACTGATATCTGCCTGCTTTAAAGCATCCTCATCTAATTCCAACTTGTTTCCTTTTCCTATGGTAATACCTATTTTGGCAAGCATATTACTGTTTTTGTCTGTCATTCCAGTCATCCATGAAGCATTTCGCAATACATCCTTTGTATTAGATTCTCCGGCTTCCTTAACTACATCATTATAATCTTCAACAAAAGATTTTACTGCCTTGGTGATTTTATCCCAGTCATAATCCTCTACCTCAATCTCTTCCCCCGTTTTTTCATCTTTCTTTTTTATTTTCTTTTTTTCCAAAAGAGAAGAGTCATTCAAAGCATCTGCTGATTTTTTCAGAGAATCTGCACTTGTTTTCATCAAGGTAAGTTTTTGTGAAGTATCACCTTTTCCCGATAATTTTTCAGCATCCTGTTTTGCATAATATGCTTTCATAAGTTTTCCATAGCTTCCATTTTTGATTGCAGCATAATCAGAAAGCATATTTGTATTGCCTACTGATGAACTATCTGACGTTCCACTAAACAACGCTGAAAAATCTACATTGCTGTTATATTTACTTGTATAATCACTAAAACTTTTGATTTCTGACATAACACCAGCCTCCTTTCCGAACTATAAACGTATATCGATCGGTGTATATACTACCGACTGTCCACTTTCTGATGCTGGATTTTTTATTGTTTCTGCTGTTTCTGTTTTAACATCTGCATTCTCTGATGCATCTGTTGCCGTATCTGCATTTTCCTGTGTATTCTCTGCTTTCTGCGTTTGATCCTTCTTTGTTTCTGCTGCATCTGTACGGTTGTCTGCCTTTGCTGCTTCTTCCATAGATTTATTTGCATCTGAAAGTGAAGACATCTGTGATGCTGTTGCAGACTGCGCTTTTGCCTGCAAATCTGCCAGTTCTTCTTCTTTCTTTTCGGTATTGCCTTTTCCAGCATCCTGCTTGATTTCAGACTCAAGCACACCGGCTCTTCCTTCCATCTGTGTTGCCATACTACCCTGCACTTTTGCTTGCTTCATAGATGAATCTGCGGAAATCATTGCCCGCATACCTGCCTGTGACAAGCCTGTTCCTTTCTTTGCAGATGTATTTTTTGTACCAGCCACCATATCATCCATAGATGATTTTTTACTCTGCTGTTCCTTTCTCTGTTCAATCTGGTGCTGTCTTAACTGTTGATTGAGATTTGTAATTTCCTGTTGTATCTCCTGACGTTTCTTCATCTTATCCTCTAATGACAGTTCTTCATTTGATGATAAGTCCTGCAATTTCTGCTGTGCATTTGCAATCTGATTCTGAATATTTTTACTCACAGAATCATTCGCCTGTGCCATTCCCATTGCTCCTGTCTGCGTATTCGTTCCGTTAAATCCATTAATTTTCATCATTTCGTTATCTCCTTGACTAATACTCTGAAATCCGTTTCCTGAAAATTCTGTATAACATGATTTCTCTTTATTTTTTCTTTCGGCATATCTTTCTTCACAATAAACTGTGATGTTGTGAACCGCCCTTTTTTCGTTGTGAAGCAGTCTGAAAATGCTTTTCAGACTGTCGCAGTGCTCCTCAAATATTGTTGCAAGCAACATATTTTCATCGCTACCTGCGCAAAAAAAGCACTACATATTTCTGTAATTTCTGTAATTTACAAAATACATAGTGCCAATTTATTTCTTTATTCTACCTGCATCATAATGCTAAGGATTACTTCCTCATTTCCCTGCTCCAAAGATATATCTCCCATATACATTCTGGCAACCCGGCGAATGTTATTCAGACCCATTCCATGTTCCCTCCCAGATTTGGTTGTTTCTGGCAAATCGCTATCACCAAAATTAAGCTGACCCCCAAAACTGTTTTTTATGGTTATCATAAAGATACTGTTTTTCCGAAAAGAAGAAATGCTGATATACGGATCATCTCCACTTACATTTTCCATGCAGTTATTCAAGGCATTATTCATGATCACACTCAAATCAAATGCATTTAACTTCGTATTCTGCGGATAATGAAAATCCGACAGAAACCGAATCTGCCTTTCTTTTGCTTCTCTCAGCTTTTCCATCAAAATGACATCAATTACCGGACTTCCTGTCTTTATTTCCGGAGATACCTCGTCCCATTCATTTTTCAGATGTTCCAAGTATTCTGTAGCATCATCCATATTATTATGTGCCACCAGATGTTCCAGTGTCTGTATATGATTTCCCATATCATGGCGCATGGAGCGGATATCCCGATACAACTTTTCGACTTCCTCGATATGCTTTTTCATGTCACTGATCTGATTTAATACCAGCTCTTGTCCCCGCTGTTCTTCCTGCATCTCTTTCCAGTTTTGAAACATTACAATCACAACAAGAATAGCAACTATGGAAATCAGATAGTGTAAAAAGCTTAAAGCTCCATAAAATCCATATGTATCAATCAAGTTCTTTCCAGTATCTCTTTCGTGTATCATGAGATAATATTGTAAAATGCCATACCAGTGACGCCTACAAGTGAAGGTATAATAAGCATTACCATCTCTTTGACGCTCATTTCATCTTTTTTGTATATATACGCTTTATTGATCAGTCCTATTGCAACCGCAATAAAAGCAATACAAAGTACAATATCCAAAACTCTGGTTCCAACATATAGTCCGTATTGCAACCACACTTTTTCTGCACTCATATTCCGAAATACAAGTGCTTTTGTAACAAGATCATCAAGTCTGGCTGCCATTGCAACCGTTAACCATCGGATCGAAAAGAACGTAATTGCAAGAAATATTTTCTGATATATATTTCTTCTGTCCTCTATATACATTGCAAGAAACGCTGCTATAACTCCAATCAGATATGCGGAAAAATTATCAATCTGTGGCGGAATCATATATAAAACAAGCATAATCGTAATATAAACAATACTGACTGCCACAGCCCCTTTTTTCTTTTTTATATAGGGACAAACAAATTTTCCAAAATAGATTCCTGTAATCATAAGGAGTGCAATAACAGAAATTTTCGATGTAACCATCCAGCATTTTTCTACCAAACTCATCCGATTTCTTTTCCTTTCCTCTGATTATATTTCAAATATTGTTTTACAAACTCAGAATAATTCTGTTTTGCAATCAATGCAGTTCCATTTTCCATCGTCACACAATTTGCATCATATTTCTGAACATATTTGAAATGTACGAGGTAGGCTCTGTGTGTACGAAAAAAATCTGCTCCCGCAATTTCACTCAGTTCCTGCAATTTTCCATAATATTCAATATTCGTATCCCGTGTATGGATAATGACTTTTCGATTATATACCTCGGCATACACAATATCCTTCAAAAACACTTTCATATGGCTTCCTCCGGACTGCACCATCATGTTATTTTTCATCCGATTGATTTTCAGAATATTTTTCAATGCTTCTGACTGCACGTTTCACAACTTCCTCAAATTTTTCATCTGAAAACGGTTTCACCAGATAATGAAATGCTGCAACATCAAATGCCTGAAAAACATACTCCTCCACAGCAGTTACAAATATCAATACCATTCTTTCATTTTTCTGACGCAGAATCCTTGCCGTTTCCATTCCATCCATTCCTGGCATCTGAATATCCAAAAATAGAATATCCGGCTCACAACCACTTGCAATCAATTCATCACCAGATAAATATTTTTCTATTACTGCATCCGGTAATAATTTCTTTATTTTTTCTTCTAATATCAATCCTATAGACTTATCATCATCACAGATTGCAATTTGCATCTTGTCACTTCCTTGCTTACATACAATTATATTTATTATATCGGAAAAGTTCTTTTAATAGCTAGCCACCATGTTGTGAACCGACCTTTTTTTGTTGTGAAATAGAATATCACATATAACGCGTTATTTGCTTCCTGTTAATACGCAAAACACTGTATCTCAAACTCATTGAAATACCATGCTTCCCCGCATTTTCTATATTGTTCTATTGATATTATTACTTTACTATCCGACACGCCTCTTGGCGTGACTGTATCTATCAAAAAAGAAGCCAGCAGTTTATTCACACACTACTGACTTCCTATACTACTCATTTTATTTACTTCGCTGCGTCTCAGACAAGTTTTCCATCACTAAACATAACCTCTGTTTTCCCGCCATCCTTTTACATACCACCTGATTCCAACATATACCAGTTGCACAAATAATAAGAGAAATAGCAGATTGATCGGCAATACTGTCTTTATCGAATCTCCAAAGTAGATTGTTATTGCCATGCTTATAAGTATCACCATTACAGTAATCATATCCCAACAGTATTTCTTATATAACCCTGCAATCTTCATCCATATAAACACTACAAGTATTCCCGCACCCACCAGACATCCACTATAAACCAGTATTTTTATCAGCCAGTATATAATTCCAGCAACGACAGGATTGGATATTCCATTACTAATCTGTGCACGGTCTTTCCTGTCAGTACAACCCAGCCAGCAATGGTCTGTGTGAAAGTTGCGATTGTATCAAAGAATACCACGCAATCAGAAATAAATATTTTTGACCGTATCATCTGAAAAAGAGTAGTTGATATGGAATACCATATCAACAGAAATATCAATGCTTCATACATGACTGTTTTTGCTTTATATCTGCCTGCCAGTTTTTCTCTCTGTGTATCATACCTTTCCTTCGCTTTCAGATAAGCTGTCTGGTTACAATTCCAGCACTTTTGATAGAATACCGGCTTTTCAACCGGTATCTCTACTTTTTTCTGATGGGAGAGTGCATAATCCCGTTCCTGTTCTGCCTGCCTTAGCTTATCTTGACATTCCTCTGTCATGATTTCGGCAGCGTGCGTTTTCTCTTTCTCGCTCTGCAATAATTCTTTTGTTTTCCTCAAGTCGTTCTTTAAGGCTTGAATGTTCCCTGCTCTGTTCTCGCTGTTTAACCTCTCGTTCAAGGTCAGCGATTCGTCGAGCTGCACTTTCAGTTTCCTGATAGTCCGGTCTTTCTGGTCGAGTTCTTCCTGCATCTGCTCCGTCAGCATTAGCAGTTCTTCCAATTGATCGTCGTTCTTTGAGTTTCTTAATTCGTTCATCAATCAACCTTCCTTTCTCTAATTGCTGTTCAAGTTCAGTAATTCGCTGTTCTGTTTCTGCAATAGCCGGTTCTCGCTGTTCAATTTCTGTGCCAATTCCTGCCATTGCTGATTTTCGTCTGTGAGTTTCTGTATCTGGTCTGTCTTTTCTTCCAGAAGCATCAACAGTCCTTCTGTATCCGGTAAGATTTGTAGCAGCTCTGACAATTCTTTCTCTAATTGCTGCAATCGTTCTTCCTGCTCCTGAAAGCACATCAGCTTCTCGTCCTTTTCCTGTATCTCCTGAAGCATCTCTGCCATGATATTCTGCTGTTCCTCTATCTGTGTAATCATTGCTTCCATCATGGGAATTACTTCTTTGCTTTCTTCTAATGTCATTCAACCACTCCTTCCATATTGACAATGCACCGGATACCTTACCAAAGGTTGTGATTACCTTTTGCAGTAGTGCATTTTGTTTTTTAATCATCTGGTTTTCCTCTACCTTCCATGAACCATTCCATATCTGTCCGGTGAGATATTTTTCCTCAATCTTTCTTGCATCCGCACCCTCATGAATCGTAGGGATTTTTAATTTGCCCTGTCTTTCATAAGAGCGGTGGTCAATCTGATTGTCTATGGATAAATGCCGGTTACACATCCCAGCCCATTCGCTTCGCCATAACTCACAATTCTTTGGATTATTCCAGCCGGTAGCATCGGTCAGAACCCGTTTCCATTGTTTTCGGTTTCTTGCCCCGACTTTCTGTACTCCGTTTTCATCAAGTACCGGAATGCGGATTCCATGCCGGTCAGGATTTTTCTTATCCTGCCACCAGTCCGGGTGGGATTCATCAACCACGATATTTCCGTCAGTATCTCTGACAAAATCCCAGTCCTTGACTTCCTTGTTGCCCCATGAGTGGTCTGGATTGAATGGTCGCATGGTTACAAGTAAATGCACATGTGGATTTCCATCGTTCTTATCGTGTATGCTCCAGTCGACACACATTCCCTTATCCACGAAAGTCTTTTGAATATATTCGGTTGTATAATCAATCTGTTCCTGTCTGCTCCATTCTTTCGGCAGGGAAAATTCAAATGAGCGTCCAAGCTGTGCATCTGCATTTTTTTCTATCTTTAAGACCTCATTCCATAGACGCTGTTTCTGAAATGTGATTTTAAACTTTTCCAGTGCGGCATCTTTATCATCCGCTCTTTTATAACGGATAGACTGTTGAAACCTTTTTATATTTTCTTCCGGTACATGCAGCCATTCAGGAGGTGCATTTTCGCACATCATCAGACTGGTGTAGACGACTTCCTTTTTGGAAGTATAGTAACTGATTCTGCCTGTTTCCTCATTCTTCATCACATCTCCATTAAGATATGCCGATGCGGATATGACAGATTTTCCTTTACTGCGCCCGACAATCTTTACTGTAAAGTGAAATATCGCCATGATACGATTCCCCCTTTCTGCCGTATCCGGCATTGATTTCCGACAGCATCTTCTTCTGGTTTGGCAGAAGTGAAGCTGTCGGAACGCCCTCTGCGCAAGAGTGCCCCCTGCGGCATGAGCAGGTCTGGCTGAAAGCCCCGCCGACGGAACGAGCCCGGCAAGCGTAAGCGCAGACCGGTTGCCACTTGTGGCAAACTTATAAGGACGACCTCTGGTTGTCCATAAGTGCGCCCTTCATTCAAAGGCAATGAAGGGAATGGAAAACCCACTCCCTCCGCCATTACACTTCCTCCATGTCTGTAACTAATTCTTTCTGCATCGCTTTTGAGAAAAACTTCCCGTTTGTTTCCTGCCTTTTTAAGAAGCCTATCAACTTTGGTAAATCTTCCTCCTCAATCGGACAGCCAAGAACCGATTCCACCGCTCCTCCAATCTGACAGAGCCTGTGGGTTCGTTTTTTACTTTCTTCCGCTTTCTTTCTCTTTTCCAGTTCCTTCCGCTGTGCTATGAGCTTTTTTGTAGCTTCAATTGCTTTCCTGTTCCTTTTTCTCTAATGCACGTTATTCTTTCTTCATAAGTCTTTGTTGATTTCGCCATATCGTCTTCATCCTTTCTTTTTCCGATAAACAACAGTTCCCGGTTGCATATCAGGAGAAGCACATGGTATAATCCTCTTGCGTGTAGGTAT
>ENA-OQMZ01001014-OQMZ01001014.1-human-gut-metagenome-genome-assembly--contig:-NODE-1014-length-10874-cov-1.535684_pt1 | contig 10874 bp, 10 predicted proteins | sample MGYA00242621_ERZ504862 | MGnify/ENA primary metagenome ERZ504862 (study PRJEB26092, sample SAMD00036393) | human gut metagenome | host: Homo sapiens | study: EMG produced TPA metagenomics assembly of... | reverse complement strand
TCCTACAATGGCATATTATTTTCCTTTCTGTGATTTCCAAACATCATCCCCGCCATAGATCATAGGAACACCCTGACTGAGCAGCACCATAAGAAAAAGCATTTCTGATCTGACGTTCTCTCATCTGTCTGATCTGCAGCCTTCTGCTTGGCCCTTCCACGCCACAGTTCCAGGAATAATTATAACTGCTGCCATCGTGATTATTCTCCTGATTTGCTTCATTATGTCTGTAATTATAGGTCACCATATCATTCATGGTAAAGCCATCCTGACAGGCCATATAATTAATGACTGCATAGATATTTGGATTCCTTCTGATATGGTAAGCAGCCACTGAGACCATATCCTCGTCACTTTTCAGAAAACGGCGCATATCCTGCAAAAATCCCGGATTATACTGTGCAATACATTTGTCTTCCGGTTTCTTCTTTTTCCGGATCTGGCTCTCATCAAAATCGTGAAACATCAGCCGGGTATCACTTAAAACCCCGTCATGCATCAGCAATTTGGCAGAAACTCCCTCACCCAATACATGAAATCCGTCTACACGATAGTAAAGCTTCCAGAACTGCAATGCCCTGAGTGCTGTCACAGGATTACATTCTCGTGGAAAATACATTTCCATGATACAGGCAATTCCGGCCTGATGCAGTTTTTTAATGAATGTTTTAAACTCTTTCTCCGGATCATCTGTTGCACAGTAAGATCTCTTGGGTGCAAAATAATAGCCATACATATATCCCCAGAAATTAACACGTCCCTGTGTATGCTTCTCAGATACCATTTTCTCAGATTCAGAATTCTTACAGGTACCGCTTTCCATAAATTCATATGCAGGCATCAGTCAATTGTATTGATACCAAGCTCTTTCCAGTACGGGATCATTTCCTCCAGTGCCTGAAAAGTTCCCTTTGTACCGGTTATCGTCCGATTCGCTTTTGTATATCCGCGCACATGCAGTTTATAAAGGATCATTTCGTGATATGGAATAGCCGGATTTTTGTCGTTCTCCCAGTCAAAAACTTCTTTTTTAAGAAATCCTCCCCTGACTTTGTGCGGATTCGTACCCACCTCTGCACCAAAGCGTTCCCGTCCCAGAATCCTGTACGCATAGGATCAGTATACACCTTTCCATTTATCAGAAAATTGTACTCGTACTCTTTCAGATTAAAATCCGGAATATACATTGCATATACATTTCCGGTTCTGTTTTCTTCTGTAAAAGGAATCTCCACATAAGGTTTTGCTGATCTCTTTTTGTAGAGAATCAGAGATGCTCTGCTGTCTTCCGGTACCTCAACTGCAAAATTACAGCCATCTGCCAACGGATTTGCACCAGGCACAAGAGCCAGCCCCTTTTCTGTTTTCATCTTTCTGCTCTCAGCCATCTCTTTCTCTCCTTCATATTTTTTCTTGTTGCTCATTACACTTTTCAGAAACACTATACAACGCTATAATGTAATCTGAAGTTCTACCGGACAATGATCGGAGCCCATAATTTCAGAATGGATTTCTGCGCCTTTAAGCTTATCCTTCAACTGTGGAGACGTGATAAAATAGTCAATTCTCCACCCTGCATTCTTCTCTCTTGCTTTAAATCTGTAAGACCACCAGGAATATCTGCCCTCTACATCCGGATAAAAATAACGGAATGTATCGATAAATCCACTCTCCAGCACCTTACCAAAGCATGCTCTCTCTTCATCTGTAAATCCGGCATTTTTCCGGTTGGTCTTAGGATTCTTCAGGTCGATCTCCTGATGTGCCACATTGAAATCCCCGCAGCAGATCACAGGCTTACTTTCCTGCAATTTCAACAAGTATGCCAGAAAATCCTCTTCCCAGTGCATACGGTATTCCAGTCTGCGCAGTTCACTCTGGGAATTTGGTGTATATACAGTCACCAGATAAAATTTTTCATATTCCAGGGTGATCACACGCCCTTCTTTGTCATGTTCCTCAATTCCAATTCCATACACCACAGACAGTGGCTCTTTCTTTGTAAAAACAGCAGTTCCGGAATATCCCCGTCTGTTGGCATAATTCCAGTACTGATAATATCCCGGAAGTTCCAGCTTCACCTGCCCCTGCTGGCATTTCGTTTCCTGCAGGCAGAAAATATCCGCATCAAGTGCTGCAAAGCTCTCTTCAAACCCTTTGCCAATGCATGCACGTATACCATTTACATTCCATGAGATTAATTTCATAATCAACTGATCCCCTTTGTTTTCTTATTAGCCCTGTTCAGCATTTGCTAACGATTCTCCCCTGAACACTTCTGGTCTATTATAGCACGTTTCATGACTGTAAAAAACCTCTTTTTCTCCGGTTTCTGCTCATTGCATTTTTTTCCGGTTTCTGCTACAATGAACTGACATCAGATAAACATAGTCCCTGATAAATAAGAAAGAATGAGGAATATAAAATGAGTGACGAATTTACAGCTGGCGGATGTAACCCGAGTGACTGCGCTTCCTGCGGTGGTGGATGCAGTTCAGCCGGCGGATGCGATCCTGTTGAAAACCACAAGACAATCACCCTTACCATGGAAGACGATACAGAGGTAGAATGTGCGATCCTCACCGTTTTCCCGGTAGATGCGAAGGAATATATCGCACTTCTCCCACTTGATGAGAACGGTCAGAATGAAAGCGGCGAGGTTTACCTCTACGCATTTGCCCGTACTGAGAGCGGTGATCCGATGCTTTCCAACATCGAAAGCGACGAAGAATATGCAAAAGCCGCAGTTGCTTTTGACACAGTGCTTCAGAATGCAAAAGATTCAATGGAAAAAATTGATTAAGATCAAAGAACAATTATAGCAATTCCGGTATTTTATGGAATTGCTATAATTATTTTACCAAAATGTTACTGTTCACTCCGTTCACAGTAACACCAAAACACCTCTCAGGATAACTTCTAACCAATAGTTAATAGACATCTCCTTGTTCCAACTGTATACTGGATATAAAGATTATATTTGTGGCCAGAATCTATTCTGTCCCGGATCACTGTATCAGAAAATCCATATACACCCAAATATTCAAAACAAGGAGGGCTTACATAATGAAAAAGAAAAAATTTCCGGTTTTTATTCTATGCTCACTTCTAACCCTTACCAATATTCAGACACCATGGGCATTTTCGGATGAAGCACCCGATGATCCGGTATTTTCGGATGAATCGGTCGATGATCCGGTATTTCCGGTTGAACTGCCCGACGATCCGGCATTTTCTGACGAAATCACTCCTGATGAAGCAACATACGCCAAAGACACTGCAGATATATCTGCTTCCGGAAATTCCATTCCGATCACTGCTGACAGTGGATTTGCAGACCCTGTTTTCCAAAAATGGATTTCCGAAAACATTGATACAGATCGCAACGGGCTTCTCTCTGACGAGGAAATCTCCATGTGCACAGAAATCAGTATTCCTTCCATGTCAGTCGATTCCCTGGAAGGCATCGAATATTTTTATAATCTGAAAACCCTGGACTGTTCTGACAATGAACTGCTGTTTCTCGATGTATCAGCCAACACAGTTCTGAAATCTCTGAACTGCTCGCACAACAATCTGCTCAGTCTGGATCTCTCCTCATGCAAAAACTGAAAGATCTTGACATCTCCTTTAACAACTGTGGGAGCACAGTTCCATCAGTCTTCCCAAAAGTTTTTCTGTGGAGAAATTAAACATCTCTTCTGTTGTTCTTGATGATTTTGATTTCTCCCGTTTTTCCAGACTGAAAGAACTGGATTGCAGCAACTGTAATCTGCGCGCTCTTAAACCTGCATCTATGCCATCACTGGAAAAGCTTATCTGTTCCGGCAATCTCCTGGATACCCTGAACTTAAGCCGTCTTTCCGGTTTGAAATATCTGGACTGTTCTTCCAACAGTATACAGACTCTGAAACTGCCGGACACCAGATCACTGAATACCCTTTACTGCCAGAATAATCTTCTCACTAAACTGAACCTCTCCGGTTTTTTATCACTGAAGAAACTGAACTGTTCCGACAATAAGCTGTTGGAGCCTGATCTTCGCGGCTGCTTTCCCGAGGAACTGATCTGTAATGATAACGTGATCCGCACTCCTATGGAATTTTATGATCTGTCTCAGTTCGCTTCACCTGAAGATATCACCATAATGGAAAATGGCATGATCGACACCTCTTACCGGCTGACTGCTATTAATAAATTAAACCCTGTAAAAATCCGCCGCAGATTTACCAGTGCCGGCACAGAACAATATGGCACACAGATCATTACATTGGATATCATGCTTGAAATGATTTCCGATCACCTGCATTGTTTCAGCAAATGCAGCAGAACTATCCACTGACAGACGATCATATGCTTTCCCGCGAATATCTGGAAGGAAGTTTCTTCCCTTTCCTTTGAACTGAAGATTTTCCGTTATTTTCTTCAGATCTGGCCTATTTTACAGGACTGAAAAGTCTGAGATGTACGGATCTTCCTCAAATCACCGAACTGGATCTCAGCAGAAATCCGGAACTTACCGAACTGATCTGTATTGGAACAGGTATCCGTTCTCTGAACCTTACCTCCAACAAAAGCCTGGAATCTGTTCAGCTGTGTAACAACAGCCTTTCCTCATTAAATATAACCGGACTTACGTCACTTTCCAGCCTTGACTGCCGCTTTAATTCTCTGGTCAGCGTTGATACCACAGGCTGCACTGCTTTGAAGGATAACCTGTTCTTTCCGCAGCATACATGCACCGTCAATGCTGATCAGGCAGGAAAAATTTCGTTCGACCAACTGGGAAATTTCCATCAACAGCTGGATACACCGGCAGCAATCCTCGCAGGCGATGAACTTCTGTACACACCCGGAGATGACTTCTTTACTCTTTTAAGTCCTGCCGTAACCATGACGGAAGCATCTTTTTCCATTATGGATACCAATACATGGCAGATTCTCGGAACCTGCCGGATGACCATAAACATTGAATCAGGAACTCCTGTCACTCCTGAAAAACCGTCATTAAAAAAAATCAAATCCACTCATGAGGTTACCATCACCTGGAAAAAAGCAAAGAATGTCAGTGGATACCGGATTCTCCGCAGAGAAAAGAATAAATCAGAGGCTTCATGGAAAGCAATCGCAACAGTTTCCTCTTCCCGTACCTCCTATACAGACAGTACCGGACTGATCAAGAAATCCTACCTGTATACAGTGCAGTCCTACACTTTCCGGAACGGTAAGAAAATCTACAGTAAATATAACACCAAAGGCCTGACCGGTACAGCAAAACTCAAACGCCCTGCGGTTAAAAAGCCCCAAAAAGATGTTGTCATAAATCTTATGTGGGACGAAGTTCCGGGTGCCGATGGCTATCGCATCTACCGCCGCAGGAAAGGTATCTCCAAATGGACAAAACTGGGAGATATTGAATTTTCCGGGTTGTATTACACAGACGAAACTGCTGTTCCCAAAACAGTCTATGATTATGCAGTCCGCCCATACCGTAAGCTTGGCAGCAAAATTTCTCTGGGTGATTACAGCTCCACCGGATACGTCTGCCAGACTGCAATTCCAAAGGTCAGCCTGACTTCTGTCACTGAGCAGGATGGCGGCGTCACAGTAAAATGGAAACACCAGACTTATGTCACCGGCTACTTTATTTATCGTGCAGACGATCAGAACAGTAAATACTGTAAAATTTCAGATACACCAAACGGTCCTGATTCAGAGGAATACTATGCATATTATGAACCAGTGCCATTCGGCTCCGTAAATCCATTATATAAAGTTCGGGCATACGTCCTTATCGGTAAGAAATATTACTATGGACCATATTCCAGAGCACTGGCTCTAAATCCGTACTCCGATAATCTCAATGCTCACGATTTTTCGGAATTCCACATGGGTTACCAGTTAAGCAACAGTTCTTCCTCCACAGGTTTTGACCGTAACTATAATGACGGTGGCAGTTTTTCCATGCTGCCGCCTATCTTACACGCGGATCCGGTCCTGTATACGAATGGCAGGCTCCTTACGAAAATATCTCATCAGCATCCTATGACTCATTCACACCTGCGCTTAGAGTAAATGAGATTATGTTTATTCCCCAGCGAAAGAATGCATTAGATAATCAGGCAATCAAACAGGCAATTATGAATTACGGTGCAGTATCTGCATCCTATCTCTCCGTTGACGAATACTACTCCAATGATCAGATTTCCTTCTGCCTTCCCGACGATTACGATGCAGGAAGGGCTCCTGCCGGTTCTGCACCTGTCATATCCACACAACATGCTATTGCTATTGTAGGATGGGATGATGATTACGCAAAAGAAAACTTTCCGGTCCGGCCGGCCGGCAACGGTGCCTTTCTTTGTAAAAACAGCTGGGGAAAAGATTTCGGGGACAATGGATATTTTTATATTTCCTATTACGACGGCTTTCTGGGTATGCAGGAGTTCTCCATGGCATTCGGAAAGATTTCCTCTGATAACACCTGTAACCGCATTTATCAGTATGATCCTTTAGGTGCCACCACTGCTTTCGGTTATAATGATGAACTGTACTGTGCCAATGTATTCCCTGAAAACGGACAGAAATTAGCCAGGAAAGAGCAGCTTGGTTCTGTCTCCTTCTATACCTATGATAATGATTATAACTATGAAGTTTATATTGTTTCTTCCTTTAAGAATCAAAACTCCTTTCAAAAGCTTCCTTCTCCTGCTGCCCGGGGAAACTGCCGGTATGCCGGATATCATACGGTAGATTTTTCCAGACCTGTGACTTTAAAAGCAGGCACACGTTTTGCTGTAGTCATAAAGTTATGGAGCAGCACAGGTGCAAAAACGTATTTCGAGGCTCCTCTGAACGGCACCAGTTCCAGAGCCACTGCTTCTGACGGAGAAAGTTATATCAGCCATCATGGGGATATATGGACGGATTTTAACACCTATCTGCCAAACACAAATGTGTGCATCAAAGCATTTACCAATGGTAAAATCACAGAAAATGTCCCTGCTGCCGGTTCAGACGGTAAAGATATTTCCTGTGAAAGCTACTCCGCTGAGGAACTGAAAGAACGAGGATTTCTCCTCAATCCGGCTTATGAAGACGGAAGTTCAGATATGGTCTCTTCTGTAAGCACCGGAAACGCATCTTCAGCCTCTGCCCCTGTACTTCCTGCCGCCTATGACCTGCGTCAGAGTGGTCGTGTATCCCCTGTGAAAAATCAAGGGGAACAGGGATTATGCTGGACATTCTCCACTTACGCTTCGCTTGAGAGCTTTCTTCTTTTTTCCTGAAAAAAAATCCTCTCCCGGAATATCTATGAACATTCATAAATATTTCCGGGAGAGGATTTTTTATAGTCATTTTACATTACAATCCCGTTGATCTCCACATTCGCATCTACGTCCTGTGTATAGTCAATATCACTGTAATGGAATCCGAACATATGATAGAAATCTTCCCAGTAGCCGTCAATGTCGCAATACTGATTTACTGTATCTGTAGTGACTGCTTTCCAGCATTTCTTTACTTCTTCCTGAATCTCAGGGAGCAGTTCGTAATCATCCATACGGATAAATCCGTTTTCATCTGTCCGGAAACCTTCCGGGGTATAGAGTTTCTGTGTAAAAAGCCTTGCAATCTGCTGAATACAGTTTTCATGATTTCCGGCCCTTTTCATAACTTTATAAAGAATAGCAAAATACAGCGGTACAACCGGAATAGCTGCACTTGCCTGAGTTACCAGACCTTTGTTTACAGAAATTACTGCGCGGACATCCGGATGTGCCTGATTAATCTCTGACATTGTTTTCTGTAAGTGCTGTTTGGCAGTTCCAATGGTTCCATGATAGTAGATTGGATAAGTCAGTTCCGGTCCGATGTAGGAATATGCTACGGTTACTGCATTCTCAGTCAGTACATCTGCTGCTTTCAGCGCATCAATCCAGTCTGCCCAGTCTTCACCGCCCATAACCTTTACAGTACTTAAAACTTCTTCCTCTGTAGCAGGTTCTACTGTTTTCTCTGTGATCTCATTATTTCTCAGATCCAGACTCTTCTCTGTAAATGGCTCATCTGTAGTTTTCAGACAGGAAGACCAGGTCTTTCCTTCTGCATCTGTACGTCTCGGTGCTGCCAGGCTGTAGACTACCAGGTCCACTTTTCCAAGATCCTGTTTGATCAGTTCAATCGCCTTCTCCTTGATTTCCTTTGAAAAAGCATCTCCGTTAATGGTCTTTGCATAAACACCTTTCCCGGAAGCCAGTCTGTGAAACTCTGCTGTATTATACCATCCGGGTGTAGCTGTCCTTCTGCCATTTGCCTGACGTTCAAACATGATTCCAAGAGTATCAGCACCACAGTTTTCCAGTGCACAGATACGGGATGCGAGGCCGTAGCCTGTAGAACATCCGATGATCAGTGCTTTTTTTGTTCCGTTTACCATTCCCTGTTTACAGGCGTAATCTGCCTGGTTGCGCACACTCTCTGCACATCCCTGCGGATGTGCGGTTGTACAGATATATTCTCTTACTTTTGGCTCGATGATCATAACTTTTCTCCCTAAATTTATTTCTTTGCCTGATATTTTTTAGTCAAGCGGATAAAATCATCCGCTTCGTTACTTGTTCATAATCGAATAACTGCTCCGCAGTATATACGCTTGAATTGTATGTATTGCAAATATTTTGAATCTCAAAAATATTATAGCAAAGAAAAAGCAGAACAGTAAAGTAAAAATCTCAGATTCTTCCCTATGTTCTACTTTTTTTACATTCTGGCTCTGATTTCATCTATAAACTTTGTGAAATATGCTCCGCCAGAACATTACATTACTTTTACCCACTATTTCGCAGTAGTACTTCCAAATCCACCATTGCGGATTTCTGTAGCATCATCATCTACCGTGATTCCGTACTCTACAAAGATTCCCTGCATGAATCCTGTATCTGCCGGGATTGTAAGAGTTTTGTTTTCATTGGAATCATTTTGTGATCTTTGAAAAAATGTGGCCTTCGTTATCTGAATAGAAATAATCACTGTCAATAATACCAACTGTGTTGTTAAGCTGAAGACGGTATTTAAATCCCAGTCCGCTTCTCGGATAACATTTCAGCACCCATTCCGGCTGCATTTCCACCCGGATTCCTGTCGGGATCTTTACTGTTTCGCCTGGTTTCAGAGTAAATTCTGCCGGTGCGAAAAGTCATAGCCGGCACTTCCTGCTGTCGCTCTCTTCGGCAGACGGATAGCCTCGTATACTTTCTCTGCTTCTTCCTGAGACTGTGCGAAGGTATCGATCCAGTCTGCTGTGAAGCGTTCTTTGCTTACTTTTATGAAATTTCGCGATTCGTTTCATCTGTTTTCCTCCTGTCTGGTCATGCAAAGCTAACACACCTGCTTCGCAGTACACTCATAGCTGAATATTTGGTTACTGTTCACACACCACTATCCCGAGACATACAAGCCAAAATTCCATTGCCGCAGGCAATCTGGAATGAATTTTGGCTACGTTACTGTGAACGGAGTGAACAGTAACAATATTTTGTGATCATCACTGACTGATTCAGTAAAAAAGCAGTTCAGGTACACCTGACGCATACTTGAACTGCCTGTATATTTCTTATTTATGCAATACGACTTTTCCTTCATGAAGAGTTTTGGGAACATCGATCACTCTCTGATTGCTGGAACCTTTCCATTTCAGGGAAAGTTCTTTCTTGTCCACCTCAAATTCACCGTCTACGCAGACATCCAGATAACGCACAATCTCTTCTTTGCAGATCTCCTCCCAGAGGAAACCTGTATAAAGCCAGATTGTTTTACCAGGATATCTCTTTCTGATCTCCTTCGCAAAGGCTGTTACCTCAGTGATATTTGCCGGGTGCAGTGGATCTCCACCTGAAAAGGTAATTCCGCTCACATAATCCTTATCCAGTTCCGCAAAAATCTCCTTGCGTTCTGCCTCACCGAAAGGCAGTCCGCCATTTGGATCCCAGGTGACAGGATTCTGGCACTCCGGACAGCAGTGATTGCATCCTGCCACCCAGAGCACTACACGAAGTCCGTCGCCATTAAGCATATCGTCCTTGGTAATATTGTGATATCTCATAATTTTTTACGCTTCTTCCGGTACATCCTTCATGCTGAAACTGATTCTTCCCATCTTGTCTTTGCCAAGGCAGATAACCTTAACTTTATCACCAAGTGTGAGAACATCCTCAACACGATTGATTCTTTCTTTACAGATCTTGGAAATGTGTACCATTCCCTCTTTACCCGGTGCAAATTCAACGAATGCACCAAACTCTTTGATGCTGACAACTTTACCTGTAAAGATCTGTCCTGCTTCAAAATCAGTTGCAATTGTTTTGATCATTTTCTTTGCTTCATCCATACCATGCTGGTCAACGCCACAGATAGATACTGCACCTTCATCTGTGATGTCGATCTGAACACCTGTACGTTCGATGATTGCATTGATCGTTTTTCCTCTCTGTCCGACTACATCACCGATTTTCTGAGGTCGATCTGAATCTGTACGATCTTCGGCGCATATTTGTTGACATGATCACGAGGAGCTGCAATGCATTTCTCCATAACTTCTGTAAGATATATTCTCTTGCTTCTTTTGTTCTGCGGATAGCTTCTTCTACGATCTGTCTTGTCAGACCATGAATCTTGATATCCATCTGAATTGCAGTGATACCATCATGTGTACCTGCAACCTTAAAGTCCATATCTCCAAAGAAAATCTTCCAGGCCCTGAATATCTGTCAGAACGATGTAGTCATCATCTGTAGCGCCTGTTACCAGACCACAGGAAATACCTGCTACCGGTTTACGGATCGGCACACCTGCTGCCATCAGAGACATCGTAG